>Ga0065711_1027996_pt1 | contig 44405 bp, 20 predicted proteins | sample Hoacrofraction12_FD_59098 | JGI IMG/M metagenome (GOLD analysis project Ga0065711, IMG submission 59098) | Hoatzin crop microbial communities from Cojedes, Venezuela - Epithelial fraction 12 v2 (version 2) | ecosystem: Host-associated > Birds > Digestive system > Esophagus > Crop | place... | reverse complement strand
AGGCAGCAGACTTCCCTGTGGGATGGGTCCGGTCGGCAGATCGGGCCCTCTGTTCCCCTCAGAAGGGAATCACCTATGACAATTACCCTCCTTTTTTTCTTAGCCGAGGCAGTTGTAATACGTGGGGCTGTCTGACTTGTTCTAGGCAACCCCCCTTTAGAAGATTATTTACGAGGAGGAACCATCCACAGGGGCTCATGAAATAATTCTGGCAGCCTCTTTTGGAATGAATGTTAAACAAGAATAATTCAGTCAATATAAGACAAATCAGAATTTTTCTCTCTTTTTAGCAGGTCTTCAGCTTTAGCAAAAGCTAGATACTTTTTCTCTTATTTGTGAAAAACTTTACAGAGGATCTCAAAATTTGGCTCCGTGTTAGGCTAGTTAGCAATAAATATCTATGATAACTTGTTAAAACACAGAAAAGATAATCATATTTTCCCATGGAGTTCCCTGGAAGAAATTTCAGAAATAGAAAAAAACCAGATTTGCAGTACTAAAGGTACTGAGATGACAGGTTTTCTGTGGACACCTCAGTGATTGATCTTACCTGTAAGAACCGTACATGACTTTCTTACAGTCAGCAAGAATAAATTTTTGTTCCATTTTTCCATGGAATTTTGCTCCTGTTTTAGAATAGTAATCTTGTCCTTTTACTGTCCGCACCCTCATGTTCTGAAAAAGACAATTGAAACACTTAAGTTGGTATACTAAATTCCACATTTAGCATCCAGGGGTTTAAAAGACTGAGGTACAGTAGGAGAAGAGTTGTATTAGTGCATATTAATAAACTCTGCAGGGAAGTAAACTCTGATCAGACTTGTCCCATAGGGACCCAAAGTGGCAAGTTATTGCTTTGTCTTCAAGACTGATGATATTCCCTAGGCCACAGAAAATGAAATTCATTTTCCATAGCCACCACTCCCAGAAATGAGGTTGTGGCACAAGAAGTCTTTGACAACAGAAAGAGGTTTTGTGCTGTTAAAAAAATATATATTTTCATCATTTGATGTACAATATTTAGACAATTTCCAAGCATCTCAGCACCTCCCTCTCCACCTCCTCTCCTCAGGAAGCTGTGGAGATGTTTAAACTTACAAAAGTATTTAAGACTCCAGTCTGTAAAGTATGACTCAGTTTGCAATACGGTTACATAAACCTTTATTGTCTATGGGAGCACTTACACATTTACCTAAAACGTACAAAGTTCTAATAGACAGAGGTTGTAGGAGTTTTAATAATAGTGTCTACTACAACCCAATGAACTTTACCCTTTCCAAACAGAAAATCAAAAAAATCAGAAGAAAATCTGCAAGAAATGAAAACACATTTCCAAATAACATATGCTTTCTAAATCAGTATATATTTCACTGTTGGGATCTTTGATCTTTAAACTTTTATAAAAAGAAAAATCAAATCAAATCAGAGTTACACTTAAAAACTGCTGAGTTGGCAATTTATGGTTTGACTCCAGCTATCCAAGTTCTTTAAATTTTATTTATTTATTAGGTGAGTTATTACTTAGCATTTTTGTAAAGCTGTGTTTGGGAAAAAATACAACTCAGTTAAAATGTACAAACATTTAAAAATTACTTTTGTTTGTCACCTAAAAGTCTTGCAAATGTGCTAGAAACATAAAACAAATTTATTTCTTAATTAGATAAATAGAAGAGGTATTATCTAGAAGTGCTGTAAAATTTTAAAAGGCAAACATTTAAAAATACAGGTGGATGTTTAGGTCTATTTACCGAAACAGCTAAAAAAGAATCAGTAACAGTGGCAATGCAATTTGCATTACTGAATGGGAGGTTAACATAATTTTGCATCTCTGCTTGCTAATCACCTTTGACAATCTAGCATTATGTCTTTCAAGTTTTCTGCACTTCAATTAGAAGTTTTCTTATCAATGAAAGTCAATTTTCCCACTTTTTCAGTGTGTTTTTTGTTGAACTTTGAACAAGCCAATCCCACTGGAGAAAATTATTCTTTCTGCAACAGCTACTCAAGCTTTAAGTGAAAGTAATTAAATAAAAAGCTTATATGTGAATGTTAAATAGTGTGGAAAAAAGTAATTCCTGAAAAAGAAAAAAAGAAAAAACTGGAATTTACCCATTCTAAAGATTATCACAAGAGTAAACCCTTACTTACTATAAAATAAAATTTTGTGAATGTCATGAAAGTCGCATTTATTTCAGTTACTGTTTATATATACCAATGTAATTGGTATATAGAATTCTATATACCATGTAATTATACTTCTATGTCAGATATATATTTAACTATATTAAATTATATTTATGTCATTAAAATTTGAAAAAGGTAACTTGAAAAGCAGCTTTTACATTTTCAAATAACCGTAACAAGTAAGGTTGGCCTAAAGACATGGCAGTTGAACAAATCAAACCTTACTGAGATAAGGCCTGATCAGTATTGGACAGACTATCACTTGGGAATCTGGAACGCTGGAGGCACAGGCAAAGCTAATGGCTTACAAATTACCATACCACATATAAAAAGCTTTGCCTTAGGTACTCATAAGTTGAAATATAACTTCAAGTAGGCATATCTACAATTTACATTAAATTGCTGCTTTTAAAAAAAATCATAGTCACTGATTCCTCTGTTGTCCTTTTTCTTTTCTTTCCTTTCTTCAGTATTATTCCTCCTGCAGCTTTTCTATCCTACTTTCTTGATCCTGCCAACTCTTTCCCTGTCTCAGTAGGTCATCCACTAACAGATAGGAACATGGTAGCATTACAAAGGCATGTGCCAGAGATCATACTCACCTTTCTCATATAACACTTCCTTTTCCTCCACAGCTCATCTGTCTTTCTTCACCTACTTCAAACCCTCTAATTAGGTGCCAGGGATGCACACTTTGAATAAACGCCCAAAATACAGACAATGTTCAAGGATATATAATAACAATGCATCTACTTTGAATTAGAAGCAGTAGACACATATGTACTGAATTGCAAGCCCCACTTGGTATGAAATGCTGGGCTTCACCTTCCTACTTGGTTTCATCCTCAGGCTACAGGACTCCTCCGCTAACAGCAGTGTGTCACTGATCACTGCAGAGGTGTTATGCATCACTGTGGGTAAAGCAATAATTCCTTTATGAAATCTGAGAGGAAAATCGCAAACCAACGAACACACACATCATAAAGGAACCCAGCTAGGCTGACAGGACATACAAAAGTATGTACGATCAGCCAGAGCGAGTCAAGCGGGAAGTCTGTCTGGTCCTGTAACCTGTTTTTACCAGTAACTGCTAGTGGATGCATATGTAAGAATACATAACTAAGGATTTGATGTCTTAGGAGGTTTCTGAAGCCAGACGCAGGATCTTCTCACTCCTTCAAGGCCAGGCTGTAGGACAGTCAGGGACGTTTAAAACGTCCTGTGGCTGCAGTTTAAGGATGGCCAGCAGGGCTATCCAGCTAAATGACACCCAAATGATGAACAGCAAAGGAGCTCTAACTTCTCTTTTTATATATAACTGCACCACTGTCTTCCCAGAGAGAGCCACATAAGCATGATTTAAAATTTTGAAGTATAATTCAACATTACAAGTTTATTTTGATCAGTAAAAAACCTCCACTGTGATAGTTAAGTACTGTGAATATACTTGTCTCAAACATTTCATTTCAGCATTTTTTATCTGCAGAGACTGTCTTTATCAGTGTTCAGTTACTCACCCTGTACTTGCTGTCAAGGACACGTACAAAGAGAACGGGTGTCTAGCTAATACTTGGCTGAACAGTTTTAAAAGAAAAAAAAGTCACATTTCTCATACTATTCATCATTACTAGTATTATTTAATATCCTGGGCCTCTCTTCTTACTAAGAGATAATAGTTCCTGTACAAACGCTAAGTAGTTTTTTTTAAGTTCGCTTCTATTCTGACCTCGAATCTGACTCAGTGACCACTGAAGACAAAATCTCCGTGACTTCACCGGAGTACCTTAGCACACAAGTTGCTCACAGATACAACACCATGCTGTGCACATCTATCTAATAACCAGATTTGACTTAGACTTGGAAGAACTGGAAAACTTTTGATGATTTTGATAATACTGGTGAGAAAAAACAGGCTGCAATCAGGCCTCAAGAGCAGCTCCTACTATGCATTTAACCATGTATATCTGGGAGCAGACTTCACAAAGGGAAAGTAAAATTATTTCATTAGTGGTACTATTTTCTTATTGCTGCAATTCATTAAAAATATTGAGAGGAATATCAGGCGGTAAACAGTTCCTACCAAATTGCTGTCAATATCCTCCCATAGCATGATGATACTTCATTATTGACAGAGAAGTAAAAACAGGTTTCTGCAGAGGATGGAGCCTCTGCCACACGCCTCACCTCATATCAGATAAAACACAAAGATCTGGCATCAGCTGAGGAGCTTGATTGACTCCTTGGGCATTAAGCAACATGGCCTACATTGGTGCTTTGTTTCTAATCCATAACTAAGTTACTCCACTGAGCATTCTGGTGGCTCTGGGGATTGTTGTTTTGGTGCTGCATTTTGCAGTGCAAATCTATTTCACAGTTTGCTGCAGCACCTGTCAGTAGCAGAAAAAAAAAGTATCTCTTGAAAATTTAGCTATTAGTTTTGAAAAATCACCTGAAAAGAGTCTGAACCTGTAATGACTCTTCATCTTTCTATGCGAATGAATTGCTGACCGAACAAGTCAGACCAGTGACAAAGTTAATCAATGGAAGCTTAGGTAGAGAAGAGAAAAAAAGAGAAACATATTAATTACTGAGGAAAAATGTAGGACAGTCAGGAAACAGATAAATGAAAATGGGGAAAGAGAAACTGGAAAGTATAGGAAAGGAATTTATATGAGTTGAGTTCCACTGGTGGTGTTACAGTGACCACTAAGTAAAAAACAACCCACAAGAAGAAATGCTGTAGGAAAGAATCAAAACGGTCCTAGTAAACCCCTGTTTTGTATTCTCCTATATGGAATTCACAAAATAATCACAGAATATCTAGCCTATCCATTTTATCATTTATATCTTTCAATAAAGAGGGAAACATGCCCTGATATGCATTCAGACTACAGATGACGAAAACTGTTTTTTCCATACAGAAGACTACTGAATTGTAAATTTGAACTAAAAAGGATGGTTTCGCTCATCACTGCATCTCATGTTTCACTGATTCAAAGGAAGAGAAAAAGAGCCAGAGAAGGCATTGAGTCAGAAAAGCTTTACAGAAACTCCTCATCATGAAGAATGTCTGCCATACTCCTGCAAGACTGAACCAAATCATGCCAGAGAATAACAAGACCAGTGCTGCTCGTGCTACATCTTGAAGAAAAGAAATAGATCCATACATCTCTGTCTTCTTCTTGCTTTCACTGAACACAAGGGGAAGACGAGAAGCCAAGAGCACAAAAAGTTCAAGATGTTTTTTCTTGTGAACCTTAAGGTGATAGGAAAAAGGGAAAGGGAGAAAACTGTTCCAAAGTACTGACTGTTCTTTCATAGTCACCTGCAGTTTCTCTTCTTCCTCAAGAAAGGCACAGGAAAAAAACTGTGCCAGTAGTAAGGCTCTATTCTCAGAGCAACAGTCACTGCGAGTAGCACTTGGATGAGAAGACCATTAATTTGAAAAGCTTTATTACAAGCTAAACTGGAAATCCCAGCACACAACAGGATTATTGCTTAACTCTTTGGCATATATATTTCATTTTCTGATATACCTTAAAGTATTCTAAGTAAACCTTGCAGAGGAGAGATGTATTTTATTTCTCTCTTCATTACAGAACAGAAACATGTAAAAAATAATGTCACTGAAGAGGCCAAGTCCAAACTTCTCCATTCCACACTAATCCATACAAAATCCACTCTAATGTATGTACATTAATTCTTTGAACTGCAGTATAAATGCTTGTAGGTCTAAAAAACTATATTAAAAAGACAACCTCAAATTCATCCAAAAGAAGTTAAGCTTTTGAAACAGCTGTAGATACACATTACACAGAATTAATTTGAAAATGCATACTATGGCATCTTTTGAGGTATCGCTTGAAATGTGTGCTCCTAATTTCTTTTATTTGGGAGGATAAAACTCATGCCATAAAAAGACATAAACCATTTTTGGTAACCTCTGTGGCACAGTTAACCCAAGTAATCAGCAAATGGTGGTATCTCAAGTTCCAGAGTATGGAAACATTGCCAAATACTGACTTCATGAAGGCAATCACGACCAGTGTTTACAGAACCACAACATGGTTTTGATGTTTTCTTTTCAATAATTCCCACAGCTCTGTGTATTAGGCCACCAGAGGGCCATCCCACATGCTCATAAACAAGAAACAAGCATGGAAAGTGTTGTGCGAACGCTTTTAAGGACCTAAGTCAACACTCCAGAGCAAAAATTGCTGTAAGATAGAGGTTTGCTCCAAAATTTTACCAAAAAGCCCTCATTATCCTCACAAATACACCACATCTCTATCTGATTTTTGGACTAGGTTCTTAAAATGGATGGTGCTAAGAAGTGCTTTTATAATATTTTTGCCTGGCATGAACATGGCCTAACTAGTTACAGAGACAAGGAATTGCAAACGGAACTGTAAGGAAGTTCAGCTAAGGTAGTGCTTAGAGCTTTGCAAAGAAATTCTAGGAACACCTTGGAACTCGTTCTGTGCTATCTACAGTACAGTAAATCTAGAGGTATTTATGAAGCATTTACTTCCGGTCAGTGCAGCTCATGGTTTGTGTCCTAATCCATGTTAAACATTAGGGCTGTACAAGACATCTTGTGAAAAAATGTCAACATTAGACTCCTTGTTATCCTTCTTAGACAATAAAATTACATATTTTATGTATAAAAATAATACTCTCTAAGACATGATGCAGGCAAATATGATAATACGTTTTTTCAGTAACACACCAGTAAAATAGAATCTTGGGCCTTTTACAGTATTTTAATACATAGTAACTTTAAAGAAAAAGAACACAAAATGAAGTATGCAATTTATTAATTTACATAAGCTTTATGACTCTATTTGCAGGCTTCTTTAAGACAAAAGAAGTGTAGTTTTTCAAACATGCAGTATTCCTAAATACATAATAATGGAAAATTATTTAATAAATAATATATGAAAAACTATGTCATTCTCTCAAATACCCTTGTTTCAACACATAAAAAAGATAAAGAACTTTATAAATAGAAAAACAGTTGTAGAGAAGCTTCTGCTGAGAGCTTACCTATTTATACCTCATTGTTAATTTGAAAAAACAGTATTTGATAATCACTTTTTGATTAACAGTCCCTTTTCAATGGGTTGCAGAGGAATTAGTAGTGAATATTCATGCACACGATCACAGCAAGCCTTACCCTGAGCCTCTGAACTTGATAGCCTTGTTTCTCCGTCATTTTCAGAAAGTGGCTGAAGTTTGACTCATCAAGCAGGAGATACACTGCAATCCCTCTAGCAGATGCCTCCACAATTTCTCTAAAAATATCTACATCTGTAAACATATCCATAACAATGGCAATGACCTGAATAAAACAGAACAGACACAAATTATTGTATTGTATAAACACATATATAAAACTCATCACTGAAGCTTGCACTGGGCAGCTAACATGCTAATATTTTGTACACATGAAAAAGTTCTAATATTTTCCATGCGGTACCACTTAACCTGGAAGGCTTTTCACGACCACTGGATCTTCTTTTTGAGAAGTCAGGTGATTGCTTGCATGACATTTGTCACAAGGACCAAAGTCTGGCAAAAAGTTGTGTCATGGGTGTGTGTAGCAATTGATTATATGAAGAAAAGGAAATCCAGTGGAAAAGAAGGGAAGGGGAAACAGCAATATGAATACAGTGGAAAAAATTAAACCATCATAATGTAACTGTAGTGTACATGAAAAAAGTTTCAGATGATGTTTTTGTGCAAGGGGCTTGTTCATTTTTCATTATCTTTTCTAAAGCTAAGGGCTCAAGAGCTTGAAAGAGTCAATAAGCAGATATTGAAGAGCTGGAGGAGTTGAGGACTTCGGGATCCATATTGACTCAGCACTCTTACTGGGACGAAACTTCCTCAGCTGGTGAGAGCTTGGTTCAAGACGATTAGATAGCTAAACACCAGCTACTGATGCCCTTCAACCTATGGGATAAATTAAGTATTTCTGACTGGGAAAAGCAATGTCCTGCTAATGGTATTTTGGAGATTATATACTATTGACATATCGTTAGCAATTTGGGATGAACTAACATTGACGCAATGGAGGAAATAACAGAGGGAGAACAGGTACCTGTGTAACTTTTAAAGACAATATGCTTATCCATTAGAGTCTTTGTGAAAAGTAACAATGAGATGTCTCAGGTGCAAATTCAAATTTCATAAAGCTTTTCACAAGTATCAGAGCAGGCTTCATATTGAGCATGCTTTACCATTTTCACTGATCTTTAAACTATCTGTACCTGAATTTATATGGTGTAATTGTTAAGTTACAATCACTCATCTTATTCCGGAACTGAAACATTTACCTCACTCATAATATTTGTAAATGCAGCTGCACACACCCAGGTAAAAGCCATGTCTCCAGTCAGTCATCTGAATTACCTTTTTGGACCCTACTCGCTTAGAACTACAAGACTTGCTTATGACAAACATATACTTCAACCACTAGAAACAGTAATGAGATCTGACCTACAAAAGGTAAAAGTAAAATAACAAGGTCATTAAGAAAGGTAAAAAGACAGCTGCTGAAGTAGTAAAAATGAAAGGATGTGGCCTTACCATAACATGTCATCTGGCAACAAAAATATTATTTACAAATCCATCAGTCAGAGAGGAACTGAATAGCAAGATATAACACAATTCTTCAAAAAATATTAGGTAATATGCCCATGCACTACCTCATTCATTTTATTGACTTTTTGAAAATAAAACCTACATGTCATTTTTATCAGTACAAATTATATTAATCTACATTTGAACAGATGGACTGAAAACCACAGAAGTTTATCTTGACTCTAACGACCTCACCACTTTCAGACTGCACGTTCTGCTTGGTCTTGTTTCTGAGATACACAATGTTAACTGAACATGGCAACCCTATTTATTCATCTCCCTTGTTTCACTTATGTCTGAGCAGAAATCTGCCAAGACAGATCAAGCGTGTTAGGTAAAAAGACCAAAGAAAAAAGTCTGTTCTCAAATAGTTCTGTTTCATTACCTGTGTCTCCCTCCCTCTGAACTTCCTAATTTCTTCTTAACCTTTCCTTCAGATCTTTTAGAAATAGGTGCTCATTACATTCAAGAATCTATTTAAATGTAAGAAAGAAATCATGAATGGATTCATTAGCGTACACTGACATGAATACATGAAATATTAAAAATCAAGAGTACAGCCTTCAAAAATAATTCTAACATTTTCCTACAGCAGATATTTAAGATGCTCATTTATTTGCAGCATCTGTGGTTGCAAAGGCCGATATATTGGAAATGTACAGAAAAGAAAAAACAAGAATGACTAACAAAAACTAAAAACCAACACTGACTGGAATGGCCGTATCTATCTTTTTGAAGAGGGAGGAGATAAATAAACACATAAAACACGCAGGCCAGTAAGTGGGTGGCATTAGAGGGATGCGTGTGCACTACTATGTAGCTACATCGTAACTTGGGAATGAACAGGGAAACCCTCTTTTGTCTTCACTAGTAGAATTGTTGTTAAACCATTTAGCTTCTTAATTTTGGAGTTAATTCTGCAAAGCATCAAAGGAGTCTTTCAAGAAAAAGTAGGTTTCACTTCCAGAATTGGAATAGTGATTACATTTTGAAACCTAAATCTTGTGCTAGCTGAAAAATCCTCATCAGATTTAAGGACGTGTATGTAAAGCCACAGTCATGATCCGACAACCAACTGGACATCCATTTCTGCATCCCCTGGAAACCAAAGATGACTGTTGTTGCATGCCCTCATTAGCCTGCCCATTCACTCTTAGCAACGCTCAATCTAGTCAACACAAACACAATTAGGGTCAATTGCTGGAGGAAGTAGAGTGCCAAATTTGAACAATGCATATGATATACACTCATAAGTACAAAGTAATTTACAGTGATAAGGGATAAAGTCATTTCTGTATACTGATCTCTATGAATCTGAATAGTTGTCTGAACATAAACTACAGATTTTGATGCAGAAAGAATGGATCCCATAAATGTCACAGAATGTCCTGGCTTTTAAATGTGTTATACTTCCTTTAATATAGGCGGGTGTGAATGTACATTTCCCCATACATTTGCCTGCTTTGCAGCAGAAGGGAGTACTGAGCTTGGGGAAAGAAAAAGCCAATACAGTATCAGGGTCACAAGTTCTGATTAATTAAGGAGACCAAGACGAGGCAGTTACTTCAAAAGAGCTATTCTATAATATGTATCTACTTTTAATTAAAGCTGCAATAACAGCTGCAGTATTAGTTACCTGCTGTTTCCCTTTGGAAGATTTCACTACTGTGTTTTTACATTTGTTGTTGCAGTTGCAGAGCTAATTTTCACCCTGATACTTACAAGAAGCCCCATAACAGTAAAATCCAGCAAGGAAGAAGAAACTGATAGAATTCAAATTGCAGAAAATAGGGCCAGAAAATTGCCTGTTCCACAAATCCTGTTTCTTTTGGGCATAACAATGCTATCATGTGTCAAGAAAATCCCCGAAGGCAGAATGCTCCAGTGTCATACAGTAGGCTTCCTTGTAAACTGCCACCTTCTTTCCAAAGCATATTTGCTTTCCAAATTGCAGAGGTCTTTTCAAAAGCAAGGACCAAATACTTTTACAGGAAAAACAAAGGCCATCCAACCATGCAGGGGATACTGGATGGGTGCAGCAGTTTTCTCCTGAAAGCACGAGAATTCTGGGAGAACCTTCCAAACCTTGAGAAACTGATGATCACCCTGATCAAAAATGACCCTCATTGGGGAATTTCACAGAGAAGAAAATATCTGGACCAGCAGATACTTGCTGTGCATAATATCAGATAACACTGATATGCACAGCAAGAGTGAATTACCACCACCTGATTTGGTATTAGACGGAAGAGCACATTTCAGTGATCAACTCAAAGTGAAGACAGTGCAGAAAACAATTTTTATACTAGTCTTCTTCCCCCTAAATTAAATTTAAATCATCTTAGATTGTTGCTACTAATCTTTTCATCTTATCTGCCAATTCTTCAAGTGGTGAATGATCTTTGAAGTTAAAATCCTCACAGAAGAGGAAAATCTGCTGAAATCTGTAAGCACAAAATTACTCCTAATAAAGCCGATAGTTTTATCACTTTAAATGAAGGCACCAGAAGAGCCATATTCTATCTTCTTACTACTATCTTGACAGTTAGACTATGGTTTGCAATAGAAAAGTAAAGCTTCACACATTATTTTCACATTTAAAAAACATTTAAGTATAGGAAGAAATGGGTAATTTTGTTGAATAGCACTATTTTTATGCAAATATTTTAAAACACGTATTTTTTTGGTAAGCTGATGTATGTTATTTAACTCACACAGTATTGAGTGAAGTAACATTTTAAAAGTCATTACCTCTAAACTATCAGATCATTTTAATACAAAGTTCTTTTCACTCTTTAGAAATTTTTAATAATCTCCAAGTTCAGGAAATTACTCCTACATAGAAGAGTAGTGACAAGATTCATAAAAGACAGACATACACATAGTTTGAAGGTTAAAATAAACAGCTATAGCTGAAATTTCATGCAAAATTATGCAGATTCTTGCAAAACAGGAGCTTAAGCACATGGTAACATGTCACCACACTGGATATTATGAGACTGTAAATGGATGCTGATGCTCAGTTCTCTTGATCTGTGACGTTGCAAGGGCTGTCGCTGCTCCTAGGAGTGTGGGCCCATTCACATGCATTATATTTCCTTAAATGGTTCTCACCTTCAGAAACTAACTCTATTCAAAGGTTTATATAGAAAGAAGTTGCCAATCTAAACAGTACAAATACATCTATCACTAAACATCTCCTGTGCATGTCCAAGGGAGAGCCACCAAGATCATAGAATCATAGAATCATAGAATGCTTTGGGTTGGAAGGGACCATTAGAGGTCATCTAGCCCAAACCCCCTGCAGTGAGCAGGGACATCTGCAACCAGACCATGCTGCTCAGAGACCCGTCCAACCTGGCCTTGAACATTTCCAGGGATGGGGCCTTCACTACTTCTCTGGGCAATCTGTTCCAGTCCTTCACCACCCTCATGGTAAAAAAATTTTTCTTTCTATCTAGTCTAAATCTACCCTCTTTTAGTTTAAAGCCATTGCTCCTTCTCCTATTGCAACAAGCCCTGCTGAAAATATTTTCCCCATCTTCCCTACAGGTCTCCTTCAGGTACTGAAAGGCCGCTGTAAGGTCTCCCTGCAGCCTTCTCTTCTCCAGGCTGAATAGCCCCAACTCTCTCAGCCTGTCCTCACAGGAGAGGTACTCCACCCCTCGAATCATCTTTGTGGCCCTCCTCTGGACCTGTTCCAACAGCTCCATGTCCTTCTTGTGCTGGGGTCTCCAGAGCTGGATGCAGAACTCCAGGTGGTGTCTCACCAGAGCAGAGTAGAGGGTCAGAATCACCTCCCTCGACCTGCTGGCCACACTTCCCTTGATGCAGCCCAGGATACTGGGCTGTGAGCTCACATTGGTGGCTCATGTCAAGCTTTTCATTCCCAGTACCCCAAGCCCAAGATGTTCAGGGCTGGAGCACTTGCCCCATGAAGAGTACATGGACTTTAAAGTCATTTAGGACTTTAAAGTCAACCCTTTTAATGGGTGTGTACTGAAATTAAGGCATAGATGTAATGAAGGCCTTCACTGCTAGTGCTCTCTAAGTCTGTTTTGAGAACTACTGACAGTTTCATTATTCCAGTACCTTCACCCCTTTCACAAGTGTTAATTAGAATTCTTTAAGGGATATCTTGCAGAGTGTGTCATTTAACACCTCCTTTGCTATAAACAGTAAAAAAGACGAATCCTCTAATGCAACCGCTTCCTTAGGTCAGGCTTTACTAAAGAGACATATACCATTACATCAATAACCTAGTAGGGAATAACGCTAAAGACCCACCCTACATTGCAAGAGTATTGATTTCTTGTAACCTACGTGAGGCTTACTTTGGGCATGCTATGACAAAAATCCATATTGCTGTGCAGTGCTTTTAAAACACCACCACCCTTCCTCACCTCAAGACCAAAGAACCACGCTTCAAACAGAAATGATAACTCTATTTTCCTTGACTTTTCCCCTGATGCTCTAGTCAAATTCCTTTCTGCTGATCTCTGTTTTGGAGAGATTCTCCTCGTGGCACAGGCTCGCTGCTACCTGAATCTGGACTTTTTCCGAGAGCAGGCAGGCCATGACGCTTGCAAAGGTGCAGAAAGAAGACACGGTATTGCATACCATGCTGCTAGCAACAGCAGGCAGGCAGCAAATTGACCCCATGGGTTTCAGGCACCATAAAAGAAAGAGACAAATTTTGTGATCAATGCAGACAGCCTTCCCACTAGTGAGCTTTATAATACATCCTACAAATTATTGTGGTTTTTTTTAATTATGTTATGCTGTTGTTGAGGGTCTAGATCTAGTTTATGCTTGCTGCAATTTGTATTAGCAGCATCCTAATAAATCATCTGATATCCTTACTTTTTGGCACTGCTGCTAACACCAGAGTGCTTCTAAGATGATAGATCACTGATTTCACATTAATTTTCAAAGCTGAACACAGCCCCGAAATGCTTTGCACAACACATCCTTCCATTGCAAAACATACCTTGAAACCATTGTGAGTTGCACCTGAATATCTCAGGTCACTTCTGGGCTGGCCGAATTGCTGAGGGCTCACATAGCAAATGCAGCAGATCAGAAGTCTTGAAATAAAGTGTCAAAGAGCAGTACAAGGGGCGGAGCCCTCCTCTGTAAATAGAGCCTACATGCAATAATACAAATGGTAATCAAATATCTGCGTATGATCCTTTCTCCAATTTCTGTGGCAATGCAATGGAACAAATACTCACATGATTTACACTTATGCAACTTCTGTGAAGTTAATGTCGCTACTTGTAGTATATTATCACCAAGGTTTGCTTCCTGAGATCTTGTTTAATTTATTTAACTTGGCTCTGCATTCAGAGCAATAGACTGTAACTATACAGTGTACTTTGAAATGTTCTTCCATTATTGCATTCTTTAAAAGCAATTTAATAACTACAGGGTGAAGTCTGGCACTTCATTACAACAGGCAACTACACTACCTCAGAACCAGCTCTCCTAACCCTCACTATCCTCTTTTTCTCCTCCTGCTCCAAAACGTTTCCACCATCAATTCTCAGAATACACAAAGCGTGCACCTCAGAACCGAACACATCTTCTTTTCTGATCGCCAAGCCTCAGTTTATCATGTCACATACCACCTACGTAAGTATTTTAAAGTGAAAACTAAGTTTAAATGCAATACGAAATAATTTCAACATGTACTTTAGCAGTCTTCAATAACCTCAACAACTTCTCTCTGTAACAGGATGTTAGAAATACTCAACATCAATGAAAATTTGCAAGGGAAGAGTCACTGTCCAGAAAACAAAAGGTAAACTAAAATTCTAGAAATCTCCCGCAAAACAATATGGAAAACCAATGCAAACTATTCTCAGAAAATTACGAACACAGGCAGCTGCATAAAGCACTATACATCAGTTTAACTGTGTTTGTGTAGCCCACGTGGCAAAGCCTCATCTGTTCTGTCCAAGAAACACATAAGAAAGATGTGTGGTAGAGGAACTTCCTAGCTCTTAGAAACGGGGAAAAATGTTCTGATTCTGGCAGCAAAGAATGGTACGACAGTGAAAACAGGAGCGCTGAAGAAGGATGTAATTTAACGTTTAAATACACTGGGAAGATCCATTTTTTACAGTGTACCCTCTTCTAAGAACTACCTGACCATCTGCCTTTCACTGAATTTGGCAACTTTTGCGCAGCTTACTATATCTCTAAAAAAGCAGATCAGAAGATCAGGATTAGCTCTTCTACAAATGAAACTAAAACCCAACACAAAAGTACTCTGAAGTGCAGATAAGATTGTTTTCTCTGAAAAGTGAATGTATAACAGCCTTCTGCATTACCTTTCAGAAAGCTATTGCGGGCCGAGCTAGCAAGTCATACATATACTGTCTTAAATGACACCTTCAGTGCTACCTCTTCAAATTCATGCAACTGGGAATTTTACAAGTGAATATCTTGCAAAACGCATGGGAGTGAGCTACGTTAATTCTATAAATGTGATCTGTATCTATGGGTTTGGTAGTTGTTATTCTGGCTGAAGGATTAGTAAAAACTCAGCTCAAGCTGACCGAATTACAGGAGACATCACCTCACTGTGGCTGGCAGCTGAGGCGATAATTCCCCTGACGTAAGCTTTACGTCCACACATGCAGAATCGAGCTTCGCTAAGACACGGAGAGGAGAGGAGGGAAGGGGATATTCTGGGGATTCCTCGTGGGCACTTCCCAAGAAGCTTTTATAAGCCTAACCCTTGGAAGAAAGGATCTGCAAAGAAACAGCTGCTGCCCAGTGACTGGCACACCATAGACAAGAAAAGATTTACCTAAACCTGCAAAGAACCGTCATGCATGATTAAAGCAACAAGTATTCACAATGTTCAATTTTAACACTTATCCTTTCTGTTTGCAATGCTCCCATCAATAACTAAATCACTTTTGTATTTAACAAGCAAGCTGTGTTCTGCCACTGTGAACAGAAGCGGGCAGAGGTCCTACAGAGCAGCACATAAGGCAGCACAGAAAATCCTTGGCATGACTGAGGGAACGTGTTTTGCAGCTTACTCTGCCCTTTCTTCTCTTGTCATTGATGTCGTTGCTCTATTCTCAGTGCCATGTGTGCTGCAGCTGGTTGGGTAGCAGGATTTTAATATTTGTATTTAGCTCTTCAGAATGTTCTTATTCAGTTGTTATTTTGGGAAGCTGCCAAGCTTTTCCTGAGGAAAGCAAACAGAAAGGAAATGCCAGGATTTTCTGACAGCCTACGACTCAGCTATACTAGAATGGAAATTCATGACAAAAATAAAAGGTACTTCTCTAGCCTCCAGCTTTCTCTATGATGAATTTCAAAGACTTGCTGCTTCAGAAATAATTTTTTATTTAAAAGAGTATTAGCAGCTTTAATATGTGGGTTGTCACTGGATCCCTTAATATTCAAGGAATGTTTAGGTTACTTGAATTAATGTTATGATGTTATACTTTTTATTTTAAATTTGTTTGTAAGTAGAAGTATTCATTTATTCATGTATGTATTACTTAGTGACTGCCCAAAAACAAACAATGTGCAACCATGTGATAAGCTTTAATTTTTTTAAAGTGTCAATAGTAATTAGAAATAAACTCTTAATAAATTTTACTTTTTGATCTGCCATGCAGGATTGAAAACCTCATACAACGACCTCAGAGACCAGCCTCAGTTTTGAGACTTACTCTAAATAATTGGAGTACTGGTAACAGTAGTACATGCTCCTGGCTAGCTTCTACCTGGCCAAGGGACGTACAAGTTGACTATCATAAGCTTAAGAACTTTTTCAATACTTCAAACTACATATGGCTGCCATGCCTTGCCATACACAACTAGGAACATGGGGAAAAGCCATCTTAAACTCTTGGGAAAACAAATGCAAAGGGACAAAACCACTTAAAAAAAAGTACTAAAATTGTCCATTCAAATTGCTCCTGCTTACAAATATTCTTCATTCCAAAGTAAATTAGACTGGATGCCAATATTTCTGCGGGCTCCTTCTGAGATTTCCTTCAAGCAATCTTAAAATAATTTGCTGCTTATCAAAGAGTCATAGTAAATGTCTGAGATTTCAGCTAATCCAGATAACAATTCTTGAAAAGATTTTGGGTTTTTGCCACCTTTAAGTGTATATTTAGGCAGAGTTTCTCAGACCGGGAATGGAAAGGAGTTCTGAGTCAGTCTGCTCTCCCACTGCTCCACTCAGTTTCCTCAAGAATCCTGTCTAAACACATTGTCAACACTGAACCCCACTTCCTGAGAGTCTGCATATTTAAAAACACTAGACAATGTATAGAAAACCACAATATTAATGAACACTTACAGGCTGTAGACTTTAAACTATAAAAACGAGCAACATTTCTTTAAGGTAGACAACTTTGCTGGCATTTGTTAATTAGGCACTTGGAAACAACAAAAGATTCCCTTAGTCAAAGGCAGATTTATTGGAAGAAGAGATGATTCAGACCCACTGCTCTGGACTCGGAAGAATTATTTTGCTTTTAAATTTGCTTATGCAAGAGCTGTGCACTGTTTGCCATCTTTGAGCCTCAATAGTAAACATGTTTCTGATACTAAATATGAAGAGCTGAATATCTAATATTCATATTTTATAAATAAACAACTTATTTAAAATATCCTGAACAAGGTTCAAGGCTGCTGCTAGTATGTATGTAATTTAGGTTAAAAATTTCCAATAAAATGTACCTGTATTGTCAAATTGTATAATACTGCCTGAAATCCCTTGTTGTTACTTATAGGAATGAATATGTACTACAGGTACATTGAACGCATAAGAAGAGACTCAAAAAAGATAGGCAGGGACTTAACACAGAGGTGGAAACAATGCTTCCATAGTAGAACCTGGAAAATAACACAGACAGCTGAAAGTAAGTGTTTCAAAAGCAGGAAACACACATTTTCTAAATGCAGGGAGATTTTGGTGGATCCAAGTCAGCACACAAACCTGACGTATGTCAGGTTTGATACAGAAAGACAGACTTTCGAATACCTGTACACAGTATGTTAACCACAGTCCACAAGGATGTTCTGGTGATGGCCTAGCAAACATTTTTAGTATGCAGAAAAATAAAAACGTACAGTTCTGGAGGACTTGTAAGCCATGTACTGGTACGTCCATGAGCCTCATAGTAGGGGGACCTTGCAGCAAGTAACAGAACTTCATTAGAAGAATATTATTTTCTAACACAAAAGACATTGTATCCAAGAGAAAACAAATCTATTTTGGATGTCAGTGCCCAATTAAAAAAAAAGATTTAATTGTCAAATTTCAAATTAGTGGGAAACTACAGACCAATAAGCATGACCTGATTATACTTAATACTGGAAAACAAGCCTTAATTATATCATTAGTTGTTGGAGGTTAGTCCTCTATAGACACTCAGAACTTTTTCTTCCAAAACATAAATTTCATAATCCTAAGGAACACTGCTAGTGAAAGAGTCTCAAATGCAGAAGAAAGAGAGGAATAAAAAAATCAGAAGTCCTTGAATAAGACATTGTTAGATGTCCACAGAACCCCAACTGAGACTAGAACCAATTCTGCTTAAAAGCCTCCCCTAGTTCACAGTATAGTGAAGGTAATGCCAAAGTGGAAAAAGCAGTCCTCAACAGAGGCTGCTGCTAGTATTTGGAAAGAAGCAGGATGATCTTGTCTTACAAGGTTAAGAAGGAATATTACAGTCGATTGCAATAAAGTAACATTTTTTACAGTAACTGCCATTGGCAGACCTGAATAGTTTACACCTTAGACAGCAAAGGAATTGCCTTGCTCTGCTGTTGGCCATTTTTAATTAAACTTTCAGTATCAGCGAAATAGCGCTCATGATCAGTATTGAAAACCAGCTTGATGACCAAGCTGGTTGCTGAGCCTGACTTCTGAAAGGCAAACCAACAGAAGAGTCATTGAATACAGAAATAAGGGCTAATCATATGTTTAGGGAAGGCTAAGTGGGAAAAAAGATCTTTTCAAATATTGCTTATTTCACGCTTTTTCAAGATTGCAGCTTTTCTATTCAGTTTCATACATGCAGTCATAGACACGTGAGGTATCCACGTGTAAGAACTGGTTAATGGTCAGATGTTTAAAGCAGTTGTCCTGTGAAAACATTTTGATTGCCTGTGAGTACTTCTGGCAGCTTGTAGGACTCAATGATATTAAAGATTTTCATACTGCTGTCACAAAAGCGCAAGCAAACCCACTATAATCTACAGATTATTAAGGACTGCTTCTGTTATCCTCCTCACTCCCTCTCTCACTGCCTTCCCTTTCCTTCCTCCTACCCTCCTTCCTTCCCCCTTTCCTCCCTCCCTTCCTTCTTCCCCTTTACTCCCTTAATTCTCTCTTTCTCCCTTTCTGTCCCTCCCTACCTCTTACAAAAACTTCAAACTCAGTTAAATTTGGGATTGGAAAAAAATATATCTAATTTTGGATACTGAATGAAATGTGTGTTCCTACACATTTTACACAAAATTTAAAATACGTCACTTTTTATTGCACATCTTATGACCATAACTTTATGATACTCACTATAAAGCATTTGCTTCCTGCCACAGATGTTATTTACTTCACTGCCACTAATTTCAAACCCTACAGATGTACCTCAGTCTGTTTAAGGAGCTTAATTCAAGCAGTAATACGATTAGGGTAAACCAGAAAAATACAGAAATCAGGCTGTTTAAAATTACTGGTCACAGGTCAGTGGTGGGTCAGTATGAAGGAAAGCCAACAATGAATAACGAGAAGCTTCCTCAGTGTTAAATTTTGACAAATTCTCCTTTCACCTTACGTACATCCCACAGGATCATCTTTAAAGTTTTTCCACTTCAGCTACATGACACAGTAAAATGCATTTATAAGTAAAAATACCATGCCTGGACGAATACCTGAAGTAACATTTACGCTGCTAACAAAAGCAACAGCAATGACATAGATCACCATTCTGCAATACGTATTACAGACAAAACGTACACCTGCCTATGACCCTATGGAACGTAATTACACCTGAACACCAGGTAAACAAGCCAACACGTTGATTTTAACTATTTATTTTTTTAAACATGGTGCCACTTGAGCAGGAGCCATCACTGATACTCAGGAGAAGCTGATTACACCACCTGCTCATAGAGCAGCTACAGCTAATGGTGCAACATGTTGCTAATGACTGTGTGCTGGCAGGCTGCATTTCAATTTCACCTATTTTAAACACAGGTTGTGAAACTAATTAATTAATTATTGTCTGCAAATCAAGTCAAGATCCTCAGGTGATACCCATTACCCTGGCATGCTAGATTATTTATTACAGATTAGATGAAAAAGGAAAAAATAATTGCGTACTAGTCTGAAAGCATCAGCAGAATGTCCTAAAGATAAGAGAAGATTAATCTAGTTAATAAGTAATTATGTGCAGCTTTTCAGGAAGAAAACACATTCAAATTTTTATTCACATTACCATATGGAGCAAGATGTCTGAAATAGTAGGGAAGCAATTAAAAAAAACCTGCTCAAACCTCCTGTGAAACAAGCTGAAATGAAGCAGATAAGTAATTCTACAATTCTCATAGAGCCCAGTGGAGCGGATAGTGAATTGGAACTAAATAAGGTAGTAAACAAAAATTTAATTCCTGGATCAAGAGCAGCACTTAAAAAAAAATAAAAGAAGAGAGGAACTACAAGTGAAATTATTACTAGCTGAGTTATACTTTCAGTAGCAATATTATACTTCAAATATATTGTATTTTTTAAAAACGATTTCAATTTTGAAATACTTTAAAAGCTTTTTAGGAGAAACTTGACGGTTCTGGTTCAAATGTGAATATCCCACATATAGTGAGGCATCTGAGGAAGTAGCAAGTCAACGGATAAGAAAGGAAATTAATAAAAACAAGTTTTTTTTTTATTTCTTTCTGTCAGGTTTTTTGCTAAACTGACCTTTTAATCTCTGTGCGAGCTGAATTTTGAAAAACCATCTCTGTTAGACAACAAGCAGCCATACAGCTTTAGAATGATCTTGGTGACACTTACTTTCTGGTTTTTGTACATGCAGTTAGCATCAGCTTTCACTGATCTGCATACAGCTCCTCAACAAGGCCACAGGAGAATTGTTATTTCACCATTTGCAATTTGTTACTGCAATTATGCAAAATCACAGGAAAGATTATTTGGTCTTTGCAATAAAGTCAGATCAGATAATCATAATGCTCCATCTTCGATATCTACTAGTCTTCCCATTGAAATGTAGAAGTTTATTTTCAATGTTTAAAAGTTTATTCAGTGTACTCACAATATATTCTTAAATCAGAGCCCTAGGCCACTTCCAGGATGCCTCTGGGGAGGAGCAGACACAGCCGGGCTGCAGGACAAGAGTTCTGCGATCCAGACTCCATCGCCTCAGCCACAGATGGGCACTGTTTTCCTACGCTCATGGTCTGCTCCTCTTATTTTTCTCATCCTCACAAGGATAATGCGAAGCACTCATTTGTGAATTAATAAAATGAACAGTTCTTCAGAGAAATGAGTTATCAATGTGCAAGTAACTGAATCCTTTATACTCAATGGAGCTAGTGACCAGCATGGCAATTTAATAGGGTTTTACTAATGGGTAGAAGAGAAACAATATCACAAGTCTTCCATTGTACAACTTCATGTATAAGAGACCACTCCCTGTTCTACAAAATATTCCCCCCGATGTGCATTGCATGCCGGTTCACACACAGCCCCCAATTTGGGGAATGATAACCAGAGATGTAATCACGAAGCATGCTGAACACTTGCAAGAAAGGCAAAGCTCTTGCTAGGGCAAAGGGGTCTCTTCCAAAACATTACAGCAGGCACCTGGATTTAAGAATGAAAGAAGAAGAAAATCAGTCTCCGGGGCACCTACTGAAGCTCTTCAGTAGCTTTCTTTGAGATATTCGCTGCCTATTTGTGCCAGTGAGGTTCCTGCAGCCACAAAACATTCCTGTGCTCAATAGATGTATGCCTCAGGGTGTGTATATATATATATATATATGCTAGCAAACGCGAGGGGTAGAGGAAAACTCACTTGTTTTCCCATCAAAACCAGAACCTCTCTAATCATAAGGAACAAAGGCAGAAACAGCACCAACCAAAACACCCATGGGCTTACATCAAGCCACATTCTGTTGCAAAATTTGCTCTTCAAAAATGTGCCAAGCATGCTAACAGCTTAATATACGAGATGACTTGAGTTGCTTAAAATAAGGATGGAGATGAGAACCTGTAACACCTTTGTGGAGAAGAAGTGAAAATTTTATTCCAAGAACGCTTTGGAAAATAACTACTTTTTGATGCAAACTAGTGCCTTTTAAATAAAGATTTGTTCTTGTGAAGTACCTCTCTGATCTCAGGAAAGATCTTCCCTTGAGTAACCTGCCCACTCCAAATTTATGCCAATAAAAGGCCCTCTGTACCAGATTGCTATGCATCCTGTTCATGTGTGCATACCTAGAAACCATGCTTTCTGTAACACAGTGTCTACACGTGCATGTAGAGGATTGCATGCACATACTCGCATGCTTACTGAAAAAGAAGTATTTGCCTCTTTCCTTTAGATAAAAAAAAATCAAACCAGCATTGTATTGACAAAACTGTGGAAAAAACAGCAGTTGTTTTGGATGTAATAACAGGACAGCTGTTTCTTTCTTTCTCGCCCACTTAAAAATGCGTATATCTTTTGCTGATCTTCAGAGTCTTTTCTTGTAATTCTGAAACTGCTCTCAGATGTCAGTGCAGTCCACGCTCGCTAGAGAGATGAGGTGCAGCTGTCAGGAAAGGATTTTTCAGGGAGTTTATAATTTTTGGTCAACTGTGACCAGTAGTTGGTAATTAAAAGATATTCCAGCCTCTTATAAATCATAAAAAATACAATATAAATCATCCCAACTAACACAGGAACAATTATTGCAATGAAACAAGAGTCAGGTACGCAAAAGGTAAGATTTTCACAACGTTTACATGGGTAGTCACTGAAATGCAACCTAAATCAGAAACTACTTTGTGTGAACAACAAAACCCCTATTTTCTCATTTCTCGCAGCTGCATAGAGGAATACTGTAAGGAAACATGCTGAACATGAGGAGCCAGCAGTGGGCCCAGGCCACGGCATCCTGGCTTGTATCAGGAATAGTGTGGCCAGCAGGAGTAGGGAGGTGATTGTGCCCCTGTACTCAGCACTGGTGAGGCTGCACGTGGATACCGTGTTCAGTTTTGGGCCCCTCACTACAAGAAAGATACTGAGGTGCTGGAGCGTGTCCGGAGAAGAACAGTGCAGCCGGTGAAAGGTCTAGAGAACAAGTCTTATGAAGAGCAGCTGAGGGAACTGGGGCTGTTTAGTCTGCACAAGAGGAGGCTGAGGGGAGACCTTATTGCTCTCTACAATTACCTGAAAGGAGTTTGTAGTGAGGCAGGTGTTGGTCTCTTCTCCCAGGTAACTAGTGATAGGAAGAGAGGCAATGCCTTCAAGCTGGGTCAGGGGAGGTTTAGAATGGATATCAGGAAAAATTTCTGTACTGAGTGGTAAAGCATTTGAACAGGCTGCCCAGAAAAGTGGTGAAGTCACCATCCCTGGAGGTGTTCAAAAAACGTGTAGGTATGGCACTTCAGGACATGGTTTAGCAGGCATGTGGTATTGGGTTGATGGTTGGACTTGATGATCTTAGAGGTCTTTTCCAACCTTAATGATTCTATGATTCTATGAAAAAGTAACAGCTGAACATGGGCAGATAACAGAGAAGCAAACAACTCTCCCCTTCCTATTTGGGTATTTCTCCTTGAACGTTCTAAAGCAAACAATCTCAGAGGCAAGAACAAACACATAAATATAAAATTTTAAACCATTAGAAACACCTCAGAAGGTGGATTCCAGCTTGAGGTCTTGACACTGTGTTCATCACCCCTAGTCCATGAGTACCCCAAGCTAAGTATATGTCTTCACAAATCAATTTGAGCTAATATTCACATTTATAGATGAGAAATCTGTGTCCTAAGTGGAATTTGTATAGAAGTTTTCCAAGTGCCAGATCAATGCTTTTAATCACAAGGCTTTTATATTCAGCAAAAATAAAAGGATACAAAGAACAGCATTTTATTTTTTGTAAAAGGTTGTAAAAGGTTTTTGAATTGATACAAATGCATGGAAGTAGAAAAGCATGTGAATCACTCCAAAAAACCATTTTAGCTAGTTCTAGAAGTTATTAGCATAGAAATACATTTTAAATAGACTGTTATTTATGATCTTCCAAATCATCCATGGTATAACTAAAAAATTTAAAACTTACTGGTCTGCTACATCTCTGTCATAAAAGACTCAGAAAAAATTACCAGAAAAAAATAAGCAGCTTTTTGAATTCCTTTTAAATTACTTACAATAATGCTTAAGTATATATGGGAAGCTTTTTGTATGTAAAGCGCAAACCATTTCATGTGGGAATAACATTATTACATCTATTTTTATCTGGGAAACTGAAAATATATAGGGTGTGTGGATGTGTGTGTCAGACCACTGTCCTGTGCAGGGATATCTGAGTCAGCCCATTGCTAATTAATGTTGTGACTGGAAACAGTCCAGTCACGCTAACATGATGCTCTGGGAAGGCGAAAACGCCCTGCTCCTTGCAAATCTCCTCGCTGCACTGTACAGTGGCATGCGAACAGATCCTCAGAGGCTAATGGCCTGTGTTTACAGAGACGCTGAGCATCCTAAAGTCCCTCTGAAGGCAATCCCTGTAGCTATGCAGCAGCTCGAGCCTCACCTCGCCCTCCAGTCCTGCATTTAAAATTCTCTGCACCTTCTCTTTTGGCTGACTGTCATGTTGAGTGATGAGATACACACAGCAGAAAGCTCGGGCAGGCTTCGTCTGGGCTTGCACCATGGGTTTCTTCAAGCAAATTCCATCACTTAGAGAAAACTGATTGTACAAAAAAAAAAAAAATCTGATCTCCTGAGCAATTATGAATTAGTTACTCAGAAGTGCTGACTATAAGACTAGCACCCAAATGTTTTAAGGTCAGATTTATTCTTAGTATCAGCTCTTTGAAGATGCAACACTGTCAGGCTTGTGTTGTGCAGGGAGTGAGATTTCATTACCATAATGGTCCCTTCTGGCATCAAAATCTGTGAATCTCTTGGTTTTATAACCTCTGCTGATTTTGCAGTCTGGAAATGGCTGCAAAGATGAACAGGGAGGGCCCCCAAAACTGGTAACAAACTACAAGTTTTTAAAGCATACAAACATTGATTAAAGGTTCATGTTTACCCAGCCCTTTTTCAAAACAACTTCCAATAAAATCAATTAGAAAATCATACCTGGAAAGGAAAGCAATGACAGGGCCCATGGAGAGGACACATGAACACAGCAGAAGGAGCAGTGTATAATCAAGAAGTAAAGATGACTGATATATATACAAAAAAATGTTTTCATTAAAATATAAGAATCACTACTAGTCTTGGGAGGGGAGATTGTGTCTCTGTGAATGAACTCAAAACTAAAGCCTTGCCACTGGGACTTGGAGGGGGATGAACCTGGAGCATAGGAAGTCTCACTGGATGTAGTGCAGAAGACTCTTTCCCTTCAAATCCCAAGCACAGAGCACCAAAAAGCATGCCTGAAAACAACCAGGCAAGGAAAAACTGAAGATGACTGATTCTCTGAAACACTGAAGAATATCTGGCAATTTGAAAACAAATTAAACAGTTAATTTGAGATTTTCTTGGTTTGTGGTTTTGAGGAAATTTGAGAAAGGAAGGAAAAAGAGGGTATAGTTTATTAACATCAAAATCCTTCCTGGACAATCTGCTGACCTTCAAGAGCCAACCACAACTTTGAAATAATCAAAATGTCCTAAGAGAAATGCCATTCTCAATTTTCATAATGCGCTAATTTAGTTAAATATGTTAATAATTGCCATTAAAGATTTTTCGCTACATCACATTTGTAAGTGTTCTGCATTTCAGCCTGTGTGGTGCAATATTTGCTGTGGCAGCTGCTGACAGCAAGCTTTGCAATGAAATTCCAGAGTGTATATGTGTGCATATTTCTTTATACAAATATTATGCAAACTGTTTATACAGATCATTTGAAAATTATTTGTTGCTTTTTTCCCTTTTATAGATAGAGAGATTTCCCCTACCGGGTTTATATAGTTATAGTCATAACACTGATCAAGCAGGATGCTTTACGCTTTACTGTTTCAGGCTAAAGTCCCATCCAGAGCCACAGACAAGCAACTTAAAAATAAAACCAGAACAGATTCATAGTTATTATGTACATCGCAATTGCTGTGGACTTTATTCGTAGCTGCGGAAAAATAGATACACTATGTCTCAAAAATATGATTCAGTGTACTCTTACTGTAACTCGGCACTATAGGATTTAGAGTCAATGAAAGACATGAATTCAGAAAAAAAAAAAAAAAGTACTGGATTATTTTTAATTTGTATGTTACAATGCTTCCCATATTTCCGAAATTCTCCTCACTAGAGATAACTTAAAGCCTGGTGAAAGCGATTTCTTGCATAATTTCCAAACATCCAAACAGAATATTTAGCGTAATTATCAGCAATATCTCCACTGTTAGGCCAGCAATGCCTCCAACAAGCATCAACAAGCAGTTTTTTGTACTTCTGTGCCGTATCAGGGATCTTCTTCCTAACCTTTGTGACACACATTCAGCCAAGACTGATCAAAGAGTCTGCCCAAACATGGATCTACTGAGCAAGGGAAAACTATGCTTAAACCTCTGTCCACTTCTTTTTGCATGCATTATAGTAGAGTACAGTTCCCCATGCAAACTGTATGAGAACAAGTAGCTTTGAGTAAGTTCCATTTGAGTTTTTAAAACTAGAAACTCTACGTGAACATCAGGGTGAACTGAAATGCAGCCAACAATGTTATCGTTACTTCTTTAAAACAATACAGAGAGATCTCTTGATCTGGAATTAAAATGCCACGACTTTTTGTTTCTCATTCAGTATAGTAATTCCACAACAGATAATGCGATATAATTGTGCCGCTAGAATGCTTCAATGTACCTTGCTGGAAATCTCCCAAAATCTTTAAACACGTAGCTTTTTGTGCTCTTTTTAAACTAACTGCATTCTGTGGAAAAAAGTCTGTCAAAGATCATCTTCTAATGTTGATTTCAGATACGCTACTCAGCTTGGTAACTTCAGTGACTGCACTTAAGTACTATTATTACCTATTTCAGAAATTAGATCTTTTCCCTTTTCTAAATATCTGTATTTTTGTTACACGTACTCTACTGCCTTAAAAATAGACAGCTGAGTTATGAACTAGAGAGTAACATAGTAAACAGAAATGCTTTCTTCTTTTACTTTATATCTTAAGAGGGACTACTTTGTGTAATTAAATGTAGTGAGTCACTTCCTCAGATAGTATAAACAAAGTTTCTCCACAGAAATTAGCAGACTATTCAAAATCAGTATGTCTATCTGTGTACACACAATTTTGCATCAGTATAGTGTCATACACGCCCATGAAACTATTTCTTAAGGTGTTTTTTTTTAAATTCAAGAATATGCAGCATTTAAAAAATAAAATCCATAAACTATTTTCAACAGTTCTCCCATAATAACTAAATTCCAGATGTTCACTTCTTACTGTTTTTTCTTTCATTTTGGTTGCTTCTATGCCAGCATGCATGAAAAAGTACATGTGTGCTTTTAATATATATTTTGCAATAATTTCAAAAGCCTTGGAGTACAAATTGAGAAACTTCTCTGTGAAATTTTCCTTGCACTGTATATGAGCTCAACAAGCATGTGTAATGTGGCAGAAGATAATGAAGCCTCTATCCCCAGTACAAACTCTTAAGGTTTGCTAGCAGAGGACTCAATCATTTTGGTTGAGGCCATTTATACAAAGTTAGAGAAAAAAAATGTTTGATAGACATTCTGTATCGACAAAAACTATTCTTGCTCTTTTATGCATCAACATGATAAATTAGTCGTGCTGATTTTAATTAATTTCTCTTTAAGGGACCAGCCTATCTTCTATAACATTCATATGTGCATCCATTCCTTTGGGTTAGAATTCTGTGGAACCTGGGCCTGCGCGTGCATGTTGGGATGAGTAAAGCAGAACTGAGTGGTGGAATAGCATCTAGTGAAAGGAAAACCTTCCACCAGTTTCAGTGCCTTGCTTGGGTTTCAGATATTCAACACAGCTTTTATTTAGAATAAAAAAAAATACAGCAGTCTGCTTGGACACATGTTATTCTTTTTTTAGTTGCTCACAGTGGATGCAATCAACTGAAGAAATATGCTCATTTTATACTACAAGTGTACTGTGGCATGATTTAGGAGAAAGAGATTATATGAATATTTAAAATCAGATTCTTAATGATACATGGTCAGATCCCTAGGCATCAATCCTCCAAACTCATATGCATGTTAAGTTAATGGAACCTCTCGTGTGCATATACTAGAAGTCTTTAAATCCTCTCAGTATTAGGGATCTAATTTTGCTTCAGGAAGAAAACCAAGTATCTTCTTTGAACAAGTATTATTTTTTCCTCTCTCTGCCCTTTACTAAATACCAATAAAATTTCTTTTCACATTTTATTAGATGCATTGTTTGACAAAATGAGAGAGGAAAATCAATTGTGTATGCAAGTAATTTTTGTAATTAAATAGGCTATAGCAATTTCTGATATACAAATGGTCTGTCTCTGAACTTCATCCTTGTTGCCAAAAAACTCATTTTATCACAAAATAAAACAGAGGGCAAATAAGACAGTCCTATTCAGAAAATAAAACCCCTCTAATGTTTAATCTATTAGATCTATAATTGATAATAAGTATCAGAAACCTGCCAATAAAATTGAGTGATTTGACTAGCAATTCGAAAGCACTGCTGTATTTCGAATATCATGACTGTGTTTTACCACTTCTTACTGGGAGAGACAGAGGATGGGGCAAAGACTCAAACACCCTACTGCAAGCACTTGCTCCAGGTGCGCTGACTGGCATTCTCCAAGGCACCCACATTTCTTTACTGACCTACGAGGGAGCTCACATTCCCATGTCACACCAGGAACTGCATTCAAGAAAGATGCCAAAAGTACCTACAGCAGGTAGTGAATACTCACCTCTGGCTTAGGGGCATGACGAAAGGAGAAAAGGCAGAGGAGTATTGTCCAAGAGGAAGAGCTGGAGTGGCGGGGTGAAGAGAGAGGAGAAGGGGAGAGCAGCTATAACCGAATTGTACAGGTTTCCTAAAAGTACGGGCACTTCAGGGGGTGAGAGCTGAAATGCTTACATACTACAGACACTACGCACAACTGTCTTTCCGTACTTCCAACCATTTGATAATGATTCGCATAGTTACTTCTGCTCTACACACGACAGCATGGAGCAGAGCCCAGCTGAATCCAACACTGGCCCATCTGTGTTGGTCTTCAGCTGTCTCCTTCCACATGACACTGTAAGACTTAAGCAGTCTAAAAGTGCCAGCATTTTCACCCTGGGTGCTGGCTCCAGAGTCTCATGGTCCCACGGGAGGTTTAAACTGCACTTAATTGCTGCACTGGTTTCTAATAGGCAGCCTTCCAGCAACTGCAAGGACTAGCAGAGATCCCCGCTCCTCTGACATGCCTCCTTCCCGAGTCCCAAGAACAGCACGTCTTTACTTCCTTTTTTTTTCCTCCAAAAAGCACTTGGAGCCCTGGCTTTGCAAGGCTCTGACATTTACACGGAAGTTTCCTGTGCTCTCAAGAGCTCATTGCAAAGACACTGTTTAACTCCTCTGAACGCCAAGTCAAAGTACCGAGCCCTTGCTGGGGACAGAAACCCTGTAACAGGAGACTGTAATCCTGTACCACAGCACTTCAGATCTGGATGGCACTTCCATCGTTAAATTCAACTTATGCATAAGAAATCAAATCATCTGGTTAATTAGATTTCTGGCGCAAGTGTCTTACTGTCAGTCAACAAGCCTAGAATTCATGAACAAAACAGGTAATGATATTACTGAAAAAATAACTATTTCAGCTACTGAGAAAGTAACTTTCAGCATTGTTTAATTCCAGTCAATCACATAATATGTCAGCCTGGTGATCACATAGTGCTAAAACACAAAATAAGGCGATACCAAATAAATAAACAGAAAAATCCATTGTAATTCCCAGTTTTGTCTCTACACTTATTTTTCTTATTTCAAAAGTATCTCCTCTGAGCAAAAAATGTAGTTTTTATTACATTGTAAAGCAGCTTTCTGTAGACTTGTAATAGTACATACTGCTGTAAGAGCTGGACCCACTGACGGTTGATATTTTTAGGCCCATCCTCAGCAAAGGCCTCTGTCAAACAGTCACTGTGCAGCCACATATACTGCCTATTATTTAAGAAGAATCCCACACACCTGACAGTGACTTTTCAAGCAATTATTTCGTGCTCGTGCTAATCTGCTATTAGGCAGTGCCAAGAAATTACCAGAACAGTAGAGAGCTTCAGATATTATTGTGTTCTGTCATGCTGGATGGAGACCTGGTTGCTTTGACAGGCGGTATCCCCCTGGCATTTGAGGGAAATCAGATTTGCTGGCTGACACTGTCACTTCTGTTGGCTGCCTCTGATGTCTCTGATCTGGAGGTACAGCTCTATAGCAGTGAATTCTGCATGGCTTAAAAAGGGCGGTCCCTTGGTGGGCATTTCTTGAGAAAGGGCCCACAAAGAGTCAGTGGGCACTTGCTCTTCTGTGCTGGTTATTTCATCTCATCCTCATTTTTATTTCTGGCTTATTGAGCATTAAAAGCCTAGCAGGAAAACTCTTAACTACAATACCTTCTGCAGGCTGATGCTACTCAGATTCATCTGTATTAGAAGGCGATGTCCAGTACTCTACCCAGTGCTTAAGCCATAAAGGGACTTTATTGAGCTGAAGCACAGCCTGCTTGGCAAAGAGTCCTGCAGCTCCAGGAAACAGCATGAAAATTAAGGCCGAGATGTTATATCTGCTGTTTGAACTGGAGGCACACCCATTTGGATAATTGAACACACAGTCTTGTGCTACTGTTCAAGCCCTATTACTAGTGGATGAAGCACGTATCAAAGTTTTCTTTTCATCTCTGAGAGATTCAGTGCATAACTTCTCATATTTTCCTATCGCCCAGCTTCATCTCTTACAGCAGGATCGCTGGCAGAAGCGAAGAGGCCTGAGGAGATCCAGTGCTGCAGTTAGCAAAAACCCCTGAATAAAAGATGCACCACAGAAGTTTTCTGAAGGCAGCTTTGTGCCCACACACCTTGCTGGGGAGAGCAGGGGTCACCACAGACCCTGTTTATGAAGAATCTGTTTTGGCTCCCTCACGTCTTATCTCTTCCAGGCAGTCAGTGCAAGCACTCCAGACCAAGAGACAGAACTGGTTAAGATAATCCACTCTTAGCTAAGGTATGAGAACACCCTCTTTATCTGAAGATAAGAAAGGACTTCATGCTTTTACAAATACTTGTGAAAAGTAAGCACTACACAGCTACAGTTATATACTAAAGCAAACTTTTTTTGAGAAGTACTGATGTTCCTCAGATATGAGTTTTCATAACTGTACCACTAAATGCATGACTATGAATTTTTTATCAACTAAAACCCCAGAGACAAGAAAATAAAAACTTGGTTATCTGGCCCCTGCTTGCTCCGAGTACTGTTTGCTAACATATACAACTCTCAGGCTTTTGGTTTATAATTGTATCTCTTTTTGTATTGTGATATATATTAATTTAATGCTTTTGTGGCTAAATATTCTCATCTATAAAACTGCACACACTTTGGCCGTGTTCTTTGATGGTTAAGGATAAAAGAGTATATAAATTCTGAATCTACTGTTTATGCTGCAGTAGTGGTATGTCTGTACTGGCTGGCACCAATCAGAAAGACTAAGACGCCAGTAAGCTCTATGATATAAAGACACATAGCAAAACATAATGATGTTTACAGCTTCAGAAAACAAACACCAAGAATATGGGAAAAGATGTCAAACAAAGGCACAGAAAGCAGCAATAGCTAGTTTCGTTGCTTCCACTTCTATATTTATAAAGCAAATAACAACACTGTAAATTCAACTGGCTTATTGATCATTGGACTGGATACTGAAAAAATATCAACTTTGTTGACAAACAAGCCATAGTCAGATCTTGCAATTATTTATTCTGAACAGCTCTATTGAGCTGAGTCATTTTATGGATGCCTGCTGATCCTACTATAAACTAGCAAGCTCAACGCCAGTTACACCCTGTTACCGTTGTGATGGGCTTTGCTTCTTTCCTCCCAAAGACAAATTACGGTAGAATTTTAAAAAGTAAAAGCCTCTGAGGTCTCAGGCGTGCTGGCAGCAATTTCAAAAATGTGGACTTTAACTTATATTGTAGAGAATAGCACCTCTTTATTAGCAAATGGTTATAGACACTTTTTATCAACAAGTTAAAAGGAACGGCATGATAAGCATCGATATCAATAGCAAGGTCTGCACTTCGTTTAGAGGTAAATACTTAGGCATACTTTGACTCCTCTATCGCCTGCGCTGGAATACTTGCAGTACTCCTCAGGGTGTTAAGCAAATTGTTCTGAAATAACTACAAGTGAAATAGATACTTGTACTTAGGTCTGATATATGAGGAAACTTAATACACGTAATTTGATGGCATTCAATCCTGTTCCTTCCAAACAGGAGAATGGAAAATTCTGAACTGGCAGCTCTCCTTGGATTTTTGTGCTTTTTGATTTGCTCCATGTCAGCAGTTCTCCACTTTGCATGTAGCTTCTATCATACCATATTACACAAATACTGCTGCAGTATTGCAGGTATCTGTATACCAAGCTATGCTCATTTAAAATTCTATCACAGATAGTAAAATATTTTAGTTCCCAAATTCTGATACATGACAAACAAATTTAAAGATTAAAATTGCCCAAAACGTGTCCCCCATCCCTCAGATCACCACTGGCTATGTTGGAAAGCTATTAGAGATCAAAATCTATGATAAAACTGCAAGAGATCAAAAAAGGCCTATGGCAATATGAATGTAAAGTGATTAAGCCTAAAGTTCCTCAAGCAAGATTGCTCCCTGGCTCAGTAAAAATCAGGAAAACTCAGATCTGTTGAGGATAGGAATTCAGGAGAACAAAAATAGCACTTCAAGATTATCAGTTTTCTTTGATAAGCAAGAAAAGCAGAGGGACAAAACTCAAAAGTTGGACTGGGCACTGAAAGAAGCATTCTGCCTGTGCAAAATTATTTTAAATCAGCAGGTTTGTATTTACAGCATATTTTTACCTATAATTGCTTCAGCATATTGTAGTACAAAGTTATTGTTCAATATGATAAAGAACATTTTAATCTACTGAATGTGCAAAAAGCATAAGTGACTTTTTAATAGCACTTTTATTTTGACTGACAAAGATTCATGTCAATGAAAGAAAAGGTTTTAATGAAAAAATGTTGCTACAAAGCATACGTGTATGCTTACTTCTTATATATATGTGAATGAGACAGACGTGAATAAAGAAATGCAGCTGCCTGTAAGACCTGGCCTTCAATTTTCCCTGTTCTTTTTTTTAATACGTCACAGCGGTGTGATAATTTGATAACACATTAGCACAGTTGTGACATAAAAATGGCAATATCTATAAATTAGTTACATCTCTTAATACAAAGTACGAGTATCAAATATGCCAAGACAATCTTTCAAACCTTTGACCTGATAGAAACCTCTGAATAAAAAAACACTGCAAGTGATTAAAATTTATTTTATCAGATTCCCACTCTCCAGGCTAGCTGTAGCCTCTGCTTGCTTTTCAGTTTTGGATCATTCCCACTCAATGGGAGGGTTACCAGGAAAAATTGTGAGTTTCGTGTTTAGAGCAACTGCGTATAAGAAACGCATTTCATAGAAATCCCAGGCTTTCCAGATTATAAGAGTGCTTGCAAACGTGTCCTATTGATGGCAGTCCTCTCTGCATTCTCAGTGCACTGCTGTGACTGCTCTGGGACTACCCTTACACGGAGGGAGCAGGAGGGCAGGGGCAGAAGGGGACAGGCGAGTAAAATAGTGTGAAGACTCCAATGGCAAATCCAAGCAGATAAAATACCTGAAATAATTACTTGTTGTGAGCAGATGACAAAAAATTGATACCTGGTCACACAATAAGAGCACCAAGAGCAAGACACGTGTCCTTTTCCAACACATAGCATGTGCCCTGTGTGATTAGAAAAGCTGGGACACCACCTCACTCTCTCTAATAAATCTATCAAAAGCTAAAAATCATGTTTCACCTGGGAGCCATATGCATGACTGCCATGCTGGTTTTCAGCTAACAGGAAGTCATTTAACAGAAGGTGGGTAGAAGTAAATGATGAATGCACCTTTCAGCATAGGAGCTGAACCAAAAAACACCTTCTGAAATCCTCCTGGGGCAGAATATTTTGGCAGGGAAAATGTTGCCCATACATCTTCAGCTGGAAACTGAGACCTTCTACGTGTCACTCTCAGAAAAGATATCCACTGTTTGTCAGACACTCTGCAGATAACACAGAAAACTTTTGAATGGGATGACTATTGCAATTCTCTATTCTCTCTCCCTGAATTCAGCAGATTGTTCTAGCTTTTATAAACAAAAAATTGTAGCCCCTCTTTCTCATCTGCTTGGACTGCTGCAACTAATGAGCTAAGACAAGCATTGACACAACTATGATTCATTATCGTTCCAGTCCCTGTCCAGATTATATTTAAAATAGTTGCCATAGAGTATTGTTGAGAGAGTAAAAAAAGATTGCTTAACACACCCATATTCTACAAGCTTCTTTCTGTATAGAAACGTCACTCTTCATCTACGCATGTAAAGAATTCTATTTACTTTAATATTCGAATGCAGCCAGTACTAGATCATTATTCTTGTATTATACACAGAACCAGTTGAGATCAATAGTGAAATAATCATTTTTCTGTGAAACACAACTTCTCCTTCTTTCCTGAAACAAACAAACAAAAAAAAGAAGAGAATATTATCTTTTTTATACGATTGCAAAACAAGTCAACTGTTTTTGTTTATTTGACTAGGTCCACTGCTCTAGAAGACAACACAGGCATCAGATTTTGTACATAACTCACTCTCATGAGAATGCAAAGAAAGTCTTTTTTGACTTACTAAAGGTCTACCTACAGTGGGAGACTTAATAACACGTTACACTCATTTACAATGTAACTTCTCTCCCAAGGGTCAAAGTTTTGAAACCCTTCTTACATGAAAAAGCCCAATGATGAGTAATTCAGCAAATACAACCGCCTTTTTTCAGTTTTTAAAATGATAACACAATAACCATCTAAATTGCTAGTTGAGCTTCTAAAAACAAGAAAGACTTTAAAAAGTCTCAGAAGTATCACTGGTTTTACGAACTCAGGTTTAAGACTGCTACTCTACTTGAAAATAAAATCAGTGAAAAGTATGGCACACTTATCAAACAGAGTGCAACTTCTTACATTCCATCAGATATTCCCTAAAGTATGTCAGGGAAGTCTTTCAGTGTTTTCTGGCTTGTGCTGCAAACCAGCAATCCTTGGGTTGTCTAAACAACACAGTTCTTTAAAAAAGAGGTTTGAATTCTCTCCAGGAAGAGCTGATCCTTATTTGGATATCAATCTAAAAGACTCAGAGCTATGCATTCTCTCTAAAACTATGTAGGAATGTCTTGGTGGTGGAGAGAGGAATCCAGTTAATGAAGCAAGAGAAAAACACGCTGCCAGAAGGACCCTTTGGTGCTCTGTCCTGTCCTTTCCCTGTTGCCTCACCCTGTCAATCATGCCTGAGAAGACAGTATCAGCTGTTTCTTGCACATATGTATAAGCCTCGTAACTGATGATTTTCAGGCAACTCTTCTGAAAAGCATATAGGGAGATGACACTTCATTACTGAAGTCTCTGTGCTACTTTATAGTAAGAGAAGGAAGTTTCACATTAGCCTGACACAGATGAGCAATCATCTTGATATTATTTCCCAGATGAATAATCTTCTCGGGGAAAAACTGCTCAACATTATCAGCTGTGGTTCCGACAGCCCAGTCAGGATGAGTCAGGCTGTAGGAGCACCTCAAGCTTCAGAGAAGACAGAAACCTGCCAATGATTAAAGGTAGAAGCCTCCAAAACACACAAGAAATAAGGCTACTGGCTTGTCTGCAAAAGTCTGTCCATCATTAAGGTGACACAGACCTTGCAGTGCTTTTCCCCTGCATGGTTATACCAACACCTGAAAAAGACTTGTGTCTCCCCAGCTGACGCAGTCACACCAAAGAGCCTCCCTGTGTGAACATAGGTTATGTTGACAGAAGAGGGTGGCTGGCAAGCTGTATCATTTGGAGATGAGGTCTAGTCACACCAACAGTAAATCCATTTTGTTGACATGTTAGGTTTGACCTAAGGCACTCTGCTAACATCACTCTGACAGCACACCTATCCCGCAGAAGTGCTGTACTATAGACTGTAACATCATGCCATCCTATGTACGACACAGTTCCCCAACTCTAATACAGGTTAAGAAACATGTATCACAAGCATAGATTCATCTCCTTAAAATGGCTAAAATGGTTAGCTCATTTTTCTAGGATTTAATAATAATAATCCTTTTCTGTAGGACCAATATTAAAACTCTGTTATTATATTGTCTGCACTTAACCATGAAGGTGATGTCCATAATTTTTAGGCAGATCATGCGTTTAAGAAACACGTAAGTGACCAGATTTTCTTACGACACTTTTTCATAGTCACTGTTTTTGTCTAGTGTAGCATAGCCTTACAAATGATTTTCCTCTTTAGTCAGGAAAAATCACTGTCAGCAAGCAAGTTGCTTAATGTTGTTTACAACATGTCTTAAGGTCAAAATTAACATATGTAATGATCATTTTAAGGAGTGACACTGTGATGCATCAAGCATGAAAGAGGTCAAGAGTAAGTCCACTAATAATTTCATCTTATCCTTATGTATCTCCAAATGTTCAAAATAATCTAGGTTTCAACTGGCTCAGTGTCCTTCATGAATTTTTGGGCTAGTATATACATATAAATATATTTCAAATGGGTTCCTTCATGGGTTAAATCTGTGCAGAAACATTCTCTGCCTTGCCCTTGAAGGAGCTGTCTTCCTACTGCACCCAGTGTTCAGGCAGCCCAGGAAAATCAGTGCTTGAACTCAGGCACTCGGATGTGGTGCTTAAAGTTTGGTGGTATGAATACACCCACCTCCAATAGTCTGTTTATTTTCCCACCGAAGGTTGCCAAAATTCCCATAGATTTTGCTTAGAGTTGTATCGGTTTAGCGTGATTTGCTGAAGAACTTGTTTATTCTTTACAGGTTTCTGATTTTCCTATTTCCTTTGAATATTCTAGTATGACTACACATCTCTACTACCACACAACAAAGAACTCCGTCTAACATAACTATATTTTTCTAAGTGGCTTAGGAGAAGTAGGATAGCCTGTTTATAAAGTGTTTGCCTGCTGTAAGCATGTTTTAAATACCTTACTTTACCTTACTCAAAAATCCTTTAAATTTTTCTATGCATCTGCAGACAGAAGAGGCTGAACAACACTATGTCTTTTAAATTTAATTGCTGCTTCCTGAAGTGACGAACCCGTATCACCGTATCAAAAGCGTTATGGTTGTTGCTGTTGAGGTTGCGCTGATCAACTAAACAAACTTTTCAGCTGTCAGATTTGACAGTGAGACACACATAACATCCTCTTTATAAAGTGGAAGCACCGCAAGCACATCAGAGAGCCAATATACTATGCACTCAACATTCTCCCAAAGGGGGGTAAGAATCACGCCTAATTTTTCTCCATAGCTGCATTCAGAGGCAGCATACTCCTTAAAATCGCGCTTCACAAGGCAGCACCACCAGCTAAGAGAGCCATCGGAAAGGGACTGGATTGCACGCAGTCAGCCAGCTAGGCACAAAAAGCATGGCAACTGACTGGAAACAGCCTTTCTTCACGTGATTTCAAGACCTTGTAGCAAAACTGAACTAGTCTTGGCAAGAGAGTTAACTGTCTTTTTGTGGTTTCCCTTGCAGTGGATACATTGGTAGCTCAGGAGCTGCAGCTGATAAAGATCAGAGGGTATCCTGGGCAAGTCATGGTCAAGTCTCACTACATACAAAAGCAAAAAACATCAAAGCTCATTCTAAAAGAGACAAAGAGGGAGAGAAGTAATTAATTCTCCTCTTTCTTGAGCATACAGTCATTCCAGACTGTAAACTGCAGGATAAAAGGCCTAGTGATAACTCTATTATGGCAACAAATTACATGCTTTATCTAAATAGAAGACAGACATTGTAAAAAGACGTTGTCCTTCCCTTCCCCGCCCTTTTCAGTTCATTTCTATTGCACAGGTTTACACACACGTTTCAGCCACTGAAGTGTTTATCGATGCACTCAAACTAGAGCCTGTCCTATTGATTTAAAGCCTGTACATCATGGAGAACTCAATTTATTTCACAGGGTAGAAAGGAGAATGTGACATATGTGCTAAGGATACTTCTGAAACCTTGTCACATCTGTTTAAAGAGGTAACGTTGCTCAGGGTCAAACAGAACTGCATATTAAGACTTTTTTTGGTTGTTGTTTTTTTTTAACTTGACACTGGAAAGCAAAAGGTGTTTTGTATATACAGCACCCTGTCACTGAGGTGTAAGCCAGGTGTGCCTTGTGAAACTCAAGATGCAAGTGCCCCTACGTGGAGACAAGTACGTTTGGAGAAGTCTCCACATTTCTTACAAATTAGTCATTAGTCAGAAATGCAGGTAAGGTACCCAACTAAAATCTACTTCCTCCTTGCCTAAACCTCTTTAATACTTTCTGACTAATTTCTGCAAGGATAGTTGGCATGCAGAATCACACCACCTGAGAATCTCAAGGTACATGAGTCGTATGTACACCAAGCTGTTATTTTCTTGTAACAGCTGGCTCCCATGCCAAACCAATGCATGTTCCCACTGACGCAAGAGAGAAACCTTAGCACATATCCTGAAGTTAGACAGAGTTGTATCACTTGATGTATATTCAACCGAGGTCAAAGAAAAAGTGTGCTGATTATCTACGAATTTCTCACAGACTGGTCAGCATTACAGTAAATGCTTCATCAAACCCTCCGATTAGTCCCTGATCCCTTGTAAATAAGGTTAATAACACCGGCGCATGTGATACCAAGGGACCAATCTCAGTCTGCGAAAACCTTTCTATTTGAATTGTTAGCAGCCAAACCGTTTTTCCTGCCAGAACAATAAAAAAAAAAAAGCCTCTAATAAAACACCAACTAGATTATTATTGCCACATTTGTTTTTTCAACAATATTTTTCATGTTTACCTTTCTTGCATCTCGTATCATCTTCCGAATAGTTTCCTTTATGGTGTAAGGCTGTGCTCGTGGTGGATGGAAAAGCAGATCAATATTCGTGCTGCCAGAAATTCCAGGCATCAGGTAGGGCCAACCCAAGTCAAGATTTGGAGCTTCCACATCTGATTCAATGGGCCAGTAGGTTCCCGAGGAAGAGGTGTCATCAATGGCATGGTTAGAGGAATAAGTTGTGTTTTGGGGAAGTTTGTGAACATTGTTCAAAATATAATCAATTTCCTCATCTGCTAGGAACTCTGAGCATCTCTCTTTGGAAAGAAACTCTTTGTAGGCTTCTAAACCTCCTTCAATCAGAGCATCAATAGCTACTCGGTACCATTCCTTGTAATGAGGTTCAATATAGTTGTCTGATCTGCATTCATCATGTAAGGACGATAGCAAAGATGAAGTTTCCATTTTCAAATATATTTTGTATAAAGTCTCTTAAACTTCCATTCGTGAGCTGATGAAATGTATCTGTAATGAAAGTAAGAAAACAATCAGAATATTTGTAGAGATCTATGACATGCACACAGGTACTACTCAAAATACTTTTCTGGTAATGTTGCTCTAAGTTTTTTCTTTTCTTTTGCCTTCCAACAAATTAAAAATATTTTTAAAAGGCTGAGGAATTAATATTGCCAAATGACTATTAAAGAGCTAGAAAAAGAGCTTCTTCTACGTGAGGTGAAACTAAACAAATAATTAAGTGATTTGATGAAGTTCTTATATTAAAAGCAGCAGCTGAGCTCATAATACACTGAAGATCTCTACCATTAACACCAATACATACCCACTGCATGTTCCGATACGCTACCACAGGCTGTGTTTCTAAACTCTCTTTATAACAACTGACAGAGCAGTGTTCAGACAAACACTTCAGAAACCAATTATATTTCCTACTTTTTGATGCATTAATCTTTCTCTGCAACGCATTCCTTTTCTCTGGCTTCTTTGAAACCGCAGTCGTGCAGGTCCTTCTTATCTATCTGCTCACCCATGCTGATCTAATCCACTTGTTGCTCCCAAGCAGGACCAGCCTACCTCATTTCAGTGAGTTATGAGGAACTCCAGAAAGATCTCTCCTCCTACATCTGCGATCAAACCCTGAATCAGCAATCTGATGTCTAGTTTCCACCCTGCTCGTTCCTTCTGCCAAAAGGAGCGGCTGCTTTAATCTTACCTTTTTTTTTTCCAAAACATTAATAATGTTTACTGCTGATGATTTATAAATTCATTCTTACCACCTTTTTATTTCATTTAACAAGGGCTGAGAAGGTTGGTCCCTGCTGCAGCTATTTGGGGTGTAAGGCAGAGAGAGGAAAATGGCCAACGTTTCTTCCTTCACGTCTGTGCAACCCTATGGGATTCCAGCAACTCCATCGCTCACCTAAAACTCAAACTGCACTGGGCAGGTAAGCCACAAAAAAGAAAAAGCCGGCAGGGGGGCAGAGGGGCTGATTTTCATGAGAGTGGAATGAGAGGGCCGTGTAAAATAGAAAGAGCATGCATGGTAGCACTGTTTCATTTTTCACAGCTAGGGCATGAAGCTTAAGACAAAGGCAGGACAACTAGGAAAACAGCCCACAAAGGCAGAATAACTACAAAAAGTATATACAAAGTATAGCTTGAAAGTTAACTTTGGGCTTCCCCACAAGCCTAATTAATATTATAGCAGTGTAATAGCAAGGAATAGCTGTACAGAGCTCTGATTTCATTTACTGGCATATAAATAACAATCCTCTCTTCACATCAAGACCCTTCAGATATTCTTGCAAACAGTGCATTTGCTTTCCACTGTCTTCTGGGAACAGTTCAAATCTTCTTGAAAGAAAATGTAAGTTAGCTACATTAACCTAAAGGAGTGAAAATCAAAATCTCCATACACTACTGATACTCCAAGGTCCAATTAAACGTTCAATTAAACCAAGATTTCTGAGGAACTTGGGAAGTCTGAGGTACAAAAAGACCAACGAAGAAAAATCCAGATCTGAGGCTGGCATCAGCACGTCATATGAAATAATTCCATTTGAATCCTGTCTCCCAGCCAAGTAGCAGGGTAGATCTTCCCAGATAGGATTGCTTTCGAGCCTGGGGCAAAGGAGTGTTTCTGGCTGCTCCAGAGCAGCTCTTTGTGGTGAACTAGAAAGCAGCAAGCAAAAGGGATTGGATTGCTCTCCCCCGATCAAGAATTGCATGTATTCCCGTGACAGATATTCAGGGCTTGGTTCTACACTGCTCTCACAGGTAGAAATAAAATGTTATACATCAGGAGTGATACCACTTCACTTTGTCCAGATGCAGACGCAGCCCGTGGTGTAAGGCGGCAGAGAACCGAGCACGCGGTACAGACAAGACAGACCAACCACAAGGTCAAACTCGTACAATACTGTAAAATTAAAACTTTTGAGTCAGTGTCCTATAGAAGCCAATCATCTGGCACAGGTTTTCCAGACATTTTAGATGAAGAATAAAAAACTACTGAGAGTACAAAATGCAGAGTTACTCAGTTGATTTGTTCTGAAGAGTCTGAACACTAACACAGGTGACCACTGAGAATCTAACACACCCCTCTAGCAGGGCCCTCCAGGACAAGTAACTCTCTAAACAACAGGCTAAAACAGTCAGTCTTAGAACGTTTAAGACTAAATCAAATTTCACAAAGGCAAATGAAAGATATTTGTAAAATTCTTACTACTTTGGAACAGATATACTTCTAAAATAGGAATTTTGCTATTGATTGCATATATACAGTTGAGAAAGACGTGCTTATTTCAAAAGCTTGTCTAAATCCCTTTTATCTTCTCACTCTTCCCTTTGAAAATAATATAAGGGAACAAGACTATACTTAACATGTAAAAGTTGTGCAATACAAAATCTTGAATGTTATGAACAAATAAAAGGCACAAAAATGAGTGCATGCGTGTGCTGGCTCACGTGCATTTTTTGTCTGGTTTGGTTCTTTTGATTTGTTTTTTGTAATAGTATAGTATATTGTTTGACTTTCCGTTGAAAACAATGCATTAATTAATTGTGCCATGGGTCATATGCAGTAACTTATGCTCAGACTTACGCTTAAAACAGGGTATAAATATACCATAATGTAGGAAAGGTGAGATTTCTAGTGCAGTGTCTTCCAAACAAGAATAGTTATTTACAGTGAACATTCTCTGATGTTGACCTTTGATTTACAAGCGCTGTTTATAAAAGCAGCTTAAAGCAGTGCACATTTATTTAAGAAAGTCAATGTAAAATCTGCCTGCATGGAAATAAATCACAGAACAGATGAGACAAATGAAAAAATTCTAATTCTGATTTTTGGAATCAGGGACATCAGCACGTGATACATTCATGAGAACAAACAAAAGAAAACTCCCAAATTAAAATTATGGCTTCAGGTGTATTTGACAAAAGCTCTAGATGTCTTGAAACAGCTATGCTCCTCCTGGGAAGGTAAGAGCTATTTTGTAGGAAATGTACCCATGAAACTGATGTAATTTTGGATAGAGAGACAGGCTTAGACAAAATCTTATAATAAAGTTCTCTGTGTCTTCTTCAACCACATATAATGATTTCTGCATAATCAACTTGAATCTTCAAAGGTCCTCCTCAGGTCAACAACTCTGTTAGCAAGGTTGTGCAGAATGAAGCCCATCTCTGGAGGCATCCAGAGCTTTGTCAGACTTCATGTACGTGATGATTACAAATTTTACCAGCACCAGGAAAGCTGTTGTTCATCTTCTGAGAAATAACCCTGGCTGTTAATCCCACCCCAGCGTATCAGCCACCGTCTCTGCTTGGACACAGTGACCAATTACTCAAAACTTTTTTATTAAGTGCCATTAATTGGCTTAAACCGAATTTAAACTCCAACACAGCTGCTAAAACTGAATCTTTCACTGAAGAACACAAACTCTGAATGCTGCACTGACGTGACCATCCTGTCCTTCTATCAACACCACTCTCGGACCTCTCCAGCGCCATTACCAGGGACCCAGCAAGCAGAGGGCTTTTCATCTGAAAGCAAAACAAACGCGCCCTTTTGCGGAAAGACGGAGAGAGTATCCCAGCTTCCACAAAAGCAGCAGATGACAACTGCCCACTGATGAACATGCCGCAACATTCCGAGGTGGTTCCAGGAGCACCGTTCCCCAGGCTAGAGCTAAGGAGACTTCCCGGCCTCACTAGCATTCTCGGGATTTGAAAAACCTCCCACCCAGCCAGCAGCTTGGGGGACCAGCTCTTGACTTGAGGCTCGCACAGCCGGTCCTGGGCCATGGCGGTCTCCTCGCGACGCCCTCACCTCTTTCCCGAAGGAAACGTGACCGCTCCGACAAGTTTCGGCGCAAAGCCCCAACCTCGCCACCTCAGCCGAGGGGGCCCGCGGCCGGGTCTCCTCGCCAGCCCCTCTCCCCGCCGCGGATATTCGGGGCCCCGACGCGCGGCCCCGCGGAGGGGCCTCCCCACCGCCCCAGGGCCCGGCGTGGCCTCTGACAGAACAAACGGGCGTTTTGCCTTCGTATTAAGGAATTGTATCAAGAACAAATAATAATTACCGGCGTTCACCAGCGGCGGGCAATTATTTAATTATTAATGAAATTACAGCGTTTTCCGTGGACGCAAAGGGCATCGAATTCAGGTGGAAAGCGCCACCGCAAGCGCTCCTGCTGCTTGCTTCCTTCCTTTTTCTTTCTTTCCTTTTTTTTTAACCAGAAAGTGAACTTTTCAGGCAGAACGGAGGCAGCCCGCTGGCACCGCCACGTGCTCAGGCGCGCCTCAGCCTCGAGGACACCCGCACGCGCGTCGCCCCCGGGCGCCCCGGCTCGCGCAGCGCGGGACACCGCGGCGCGGGAGCCCGTCCCCGTGGGGCACGGCCCCCCTCCCCCCGCCGCCGGCTCCCCTCAGGACCCCGCCGCCGCCTCCATTTTGCGATCCCGGCGCCCCCGCTTCAAAAGCCCCGCGGCGCTCAGGGGCCGTTGGCGGGGCGCGGGGCGGCCGCCCACCCTCCCGCAGAGCCTCCCGCTGCCCGGCCCGGGGAGGCAGAAGGGAAGAGCCGCTTACCGCGCCGGTGCCCCGCGGCGAGGGGGGGGGGTTTGTCTCGCCTCCGGAGCTGCGGGGCGGCTCG
>Ga0065711_1001357_pt1 | contig 44406 bp, 22 predicted proteins | sample Hoacrofraction12_FD_59098 | JGI IMG/M metagenome (GOLD analysis project Ga0065711, IMG submission 59098) | Hoatzin crop microbial communities from Cojedes, Venezuela - Epithelial fraction 12 v2 (version 2) | ecosystem: Host-associated > Birds > Digestive system > Esophagus > Crop | place... | reverse complement strand
CCCTCCCCCCCTTGTTTATTTGACTGGTAGGAAACCTTGCAAGCTTGCATTTGACTAAAATGAGCAGCAGGGAAAGTTTCCTTTCTTTCTGCCTCAACGATGATGGTATTTACAAATGCATCTGAATGATTGCGTGGTGTTAAAGGGATCTTCTCTGTGGGAGTGGGTGTCCCAGTCCCAGCGTGGAACGGAACATGGGGAGCGGTGAAAGCTGTCAGGGGCACCCAGGGTACAGAGACAGGATTTAGGAATAGCATCCTTTAAATTATACTGGAGTTGTACAGCGGTGGCTAGAGACTGGATAGAAGCCCTGTTACCTGGGCTGAACAAGATGCTTGTCATCTGGATTAAAGGGACAGCTGAGGAACAGGTTTGTCTCAGCAGAGAGGTCATTTGAATGATCTGCTGGTTTTTCTCATTGCTGAACTTCTGGGATCACAGAGTCCCTTTGACAAAGACGAATCTCTAACGTGATTCAAGAATGCAAATCGTGCATGGCGTGAACAGGGATTTCTATACAGAATTGTAGGGGACTGCCCTGTCTCAACACTTCTTGTTTTCTTGCTCAGACCGTGATAGTTGTGGATATCTTCTAAAAATCCTTCTCCCCCACTGGGGGGGATTGAAACTTGTTAAGCTCTCTGCAATTCCTGCTGTTGTTGCCATCCCTAGGAATAAAAAGAAATAATTTTGCCTTTTATCCTGTTGGTATTAGTGGTGCTGTTTGACTGACATAAGAAGATTACTAATAGAAGACTGTTTAGCTTGGTCCAGTCCTGCCAACCTCTCTCCCAGGGCAGTTGATTGTCGAGGCAGCCATGAGATATACAGAAGAATCTCAAGAGTGAAGCAAGGGCAGAATCAGTAGCAATTCATAAAGGCACTTTTCCCCAATCTGATCGGTAGGGAAAACAAAGTACTTGGCAGAAAATTGCATGGCCTCTTAATGCCTGTCATTTTAATATAGTACATTAAAATTAATGGACATCCCAGTGACTCGACATGCTATGAAAGTGCTGATCTGAAGAATCTAAAATACGGGTTTCTGTTTTGATTACTGCAGCCTGGAAGTGAGAATTATATTAGCCTCATGCTCACCTTCAGAGACTGCACGAGACTAAGACTGGTAAAGTGGGTCTGGCGTTTTTCTGGGGCAGTGTGTCTCTTCAGCCATGCAGCTTTGACAGTCACAAATGCATCTTCTCCAATAAGCATTTGCATTACACTTAATGTATTGAGTTAGGCACCGATATATGGGCATTTTCTATCTGAAATATTTTTGAGAGAAGTACGTAGGTTATGTTTCTTCTTAAGGGTGGGAGAAAGTGCTACAGTGAGAGGTTATAAACAACCCAACCTCGTTAAGCCATTTCTCTCCGCTGGAACCTGGGTCAGCGTTGACTCAGTCATGCTGTAAAGAAGTCAGTAGTGGTGTCATTGCGAGCAGTAGCTGCTGGGGGTTTTGAGGCTGTGCTTTTTGAGAATAAAAGAAAATATTACTTTCCTTCATGGAAGAAAAGCAGAGGTTCTGAGTGGGGAATTTGCCTCTCAGCATTGCTGGGCACAGTATGATTTAGAAAAGAGTCAGTTAATTAAACTTATTAAATAAGGTGTTTGTATAGTTTCCTTGGGAGGCCTTAACAAGCATTTCATTTGCGCTCCCCTTGTGTATTTGCACTCTTTTTGTTGGCGTGTTAGGATAGTGATTGTTCTTGAGAGCTGAAGCCCAACTAAATGAAAGTCACTTTATAGCTCGCAAGCGAAAATGTTTGTAAATGTGCTGAGAAACTTACTATTATAGACAAGTTGTCATTTGCTATTTAAAGAGCTATATTTACTTCTCTGAACTCATTAGCATCTCCTATCAGGCCTGAATTTCTAAGAAAATTCTCCTGAAATGTTGCCTTAGGCTTCTGTATGCCATTATGCTGTGGTTATTGTCTGGCTAATAATATTAATTCATTCAATCTCAAGAAAGAAGCTTGGCATTTAATTTAAGCCATGCCTCTAGTCAGACCAGGACATCTAAAAAGTCAGTGTGCAAAAGTGCTCTTGCATTTAGGTACAAGCACATGTTTTACATACCAATTATTGGATGCCTGTTCCCTAGGTGGAGAGTATGTGTGTGAAATCATATTTATATAAGTAAATCCCGAGTGTATATATATGTTCCTTTCAGGAAATGACCTCTTTTCAGCAAAGTGCTAATGCATGTGCTTAAGCCTCTTTATAGCCAATAGAAGGTATTCATGAGCTCAAAGTAAGTTTTTTAAAAAAAATTGTTTTCTTGTGAACACAAGCATGCAGATTTATGTTATTGTATAATGCATAGATAACTGGGTATCCTCAGTTTTGCATCAGCTGTGAACTAAAACAAGAATCGTAGAAACTGGAAACAGGATCTGGTAAGTCCAAAAAAATAGAGAGTTGATTTGTTTGCAGAAGAAGCACATGTGTGCAAGAAAGTATTGAACATGAGCAGATGTGAACGGTGCATGGAGTTCCCAGAATTTTAAGTATTTAAGTAGCGTTTGAACACAAATGCAAACACAGTTGTGCATCCATAGGTTGGTACAGCACCTGCTTTGGTTCTGCTCTTGTTTATACCACAGTCGTGCAATATGGTCTTTGTTTTGGTTACACTGGTGTGGAAACTGATTGAGGCTCTTTATTTTGAATTATTGTTTCATTCTGATTATAAATTATTCAAGCAGTGAGGATTTTTATATCCNNTTTTGAAAGTTCAGTAGCATGGCATACCCTAGTATTACGGAAAACTTCCTAAATTTTCTTTTTTCTTCATTTCATTGCATTAGTGCTAGCAAAGAACACAGCAGGGACTTCCATTATTTAAATTGTAACTGCATGGAGTTTTGTAAGTGGCTAATCTCTCTTTCGGATGTAACACTTTCAAAATGGAGATATTGCTATTGATATTCTAATTTACTTTCTCTTCATAGTTGGTAGTAGATCTTAAAGTTTATTAGACACTATACTTACCTAGTAAAATACCCAGCAGTTATATTATAAATGTCTGTTGAAGCATGCTTCGAAATACATGACTGTGTGATATAAAATGTCATACCTGTAGTTGCTTTTTGAATTCATACATGTCTGGCTACTGAAATGGGGAACTGAGTATTTGTATGAAACGGAGTAATAAACAGCACAGCACTATATTTTCTTAAATGGCTAAATATTAGTACATATTGACAAACTATGCTCATTGACATGAAAGGATAGGGATTTTATTGAGAATTGGGATTTAGTTCTGCGTTTTTCTTTTTAAACTCTGCTGACAAAGCACCACTGGAAAGGTGGTGTGTAAGGAATACCTAGAAACTCCATGAATAACGGCCGATTTGCTAGAAGTGTTGGTGTACAAACTTACCTGAGTAGAGTTTTCAAGGCAATACCCCTCTATATTAAATCTCTCAAGCTGTTGTTAATTGTGGTTATGGTCATGCCTATTTAAGGCAGTTAGTCAAGAGATAAATAGGTAAATGAAAGTTTGAAATCTTCAGAGTATGGTCATGCCATTGAAGAGGTGTCAGATTTGTTGTGCTGAATTCCAGTTTTCTTCAAGGCTTTATTAAACCCTTTGATTTACTCATATGCTGCATGGTATTTTGTGCTGCTGCACTGAGGTTTTGGCAGTAGTTTACATCTGGCAGGCTCCACTCGATGTGTCCTAGCTATTTTGAGAGAGACAAAAAAAATTATGATAAAAGATGTAAAAGTAAAATGGCAGCAAGTTAAGAGAACTTAAGTTTGTAAAGACACTAATTGAAAATCATCTAATAAGGATGTTAAAAAGCTAAACTGAGGAAGTAAGAGAAAGGAAACAAACATTGTGGATGACTTCAAACAATACTTGTCCATCAGTTTGAAGGAGATATTTACTGTATAGTAGGTAGTTTTGATACAAAGAAGAAAGTGGATTTAGTGAAAGGAAAGCTGTGTAGCAGGAATCAGACCTTGCCTCTACTGTCAGGAATACCATGTCTTGCTGTTTTCATCAGTCATTTCCTTCTTTCTCTCCCTGTCTCTCATCCACTGTGATTGTCATTTTGTTGGTGAAAGACATGATCCTGCCTTGGCTACTTTGTCCAGTGGGACCTTTTTGTTTGCTTAGTATCTAAACACTACAGTGATATGAATACAGGTAATATTTTGTGATGCTATAAGGTGTTAACTTAAGGTGTTTGGCTGAAATTTGAGTGCTCTGTGCTTCATAGTGATATACGATAACTTTCTGGCCAGAAAACTTGCTTTTGTCTAGTTCAAGCTCTTGTCCTGACTTGCTCTTGCAGGCCTGAGTCCTTTATATTTTATTCAGTCTTCCTTACAGACTCGGTACCCTAGCANAACAGTTTCACAGTGTTCAGCTCTTCAAGCAGTTGTACTGTTTTGTGTTCTGTGGACTGGCTCAGGCTCTAGTGACAGATGTGACCCATTTGAAACAGGGACGGACAAATGGTGCATTGAAAGTTCATAGCTTCTGCAGTCTCCTCACTTAGAGGTATCTGATAAAAGCCTGCGGATGCATCTAGCTTTGGAAATAATTTCAGTCCAGTACTGCCTGTGTCTGCTTTAGTTAGCAAATGGAAATACTCTCTCTTTATCTATTTGTTCACATTTTTTTGGGTCAATACACAGCCTCAGGTCACCGTTTTTCTTTTCAACTGTATCTAGTGAAGTGACCCAGTGAGTCTACTCTTCTATTTTCTTTGCTGTTCTAAAGCATATTAATCTGTTGAGCTTGAATTCCATAAACAAAGTGTCATCCCCATCACTAAAATTACAGGCATCTTTGCAGCACTGGTCAATTAGGCGAACTTTTCTTCAGGGAAGTACATTTTGACTAAGTGGTTCTTTGCCACTACGCTTAAGAAATGTGCTAATGTCTTATTATTGCATTGCTGACATCTTGGGTCAGTAACTTTGAGCTTGGAGACAACCTTTTCTGGCACTTCTGTTGCCTGAATAACACGGATCGTACTAATCGTAGTTCCACTGTCATTATCAAAAGCATTCTCTTGCAACTGTGCAGTTTTAGCAGCTTGACAGATGTAAACAGCTAGACAAGTGTCCTTAAGCGGACACTTCTTGTATTATATACTGCAGTAAGAATTTAATCTGATTTTGCCATCCGTTAGTGTTACAAGCGTTATATGTAAGGTCAAGTGCCTTTCTTGTTAATTGTTTCTTCTTGCATAGTATTTTCAATTTTCTTCTACAATTGTTACAAAATTTCTACAGTTTTGTAGAAGGATAATGTGAATTTTTAAATATTTTTGTCATAAATACATTAATGTCTGTTGCTACCAGAATTTATGTTTGGTGCTTTTAGTTGTGTGTTCCTCTTTAAGATCAGGAAACACAAACCTGCTCAAGGGGAGGCTGCAAGTGAATTGCCCTTTTCAATAATACGAAGCAAACACTAAGCCCCAAGACAGGGGTTAGGAATTTGACATTTATATGAACACTTTGAAGTTAAATAAGAATGTAAAGGAGGGGAAGCTTGCTTAATTATGAAAGAAGACTTTGAAAAAAGTTTATGCTTTGGGATGGAAAAAAAAGACTTAATGGTCTCCTGAGTACATCTAAGAGTCAGTTTCTCTGTGCATGAAGAGGAAATCTTAGGTAAATAAAAGGTAAGCTGATATCCTGTGATACTGATGTAACAGAGAGGCTGGTCTGCTAGGTTCTGCTCGTTAACGGCAACATGCAGTCACAGAGTACAGATGTTGAAATGTATCCACCAATACATCTAATGTTGTATTACTTTTGTAATTGCTTTATTTTTCTGCTTGCTAAAATTTTTCAGCTGAGCCATTCTTCATTTGAAAATATTTTTGAAACTGGTATAATTTACAAAACAATTTACTTTTACAGTTGTGGTTCATCTGAAATTTACTTAATTTTTTGTGGTGTTAACTATTTCACATAAAATTATTATTTTGACTTCTAGTAAACTTATTCAAATACAAACTGATAATAGTGTAGATGCTCTGGAAAGCACATTAGTATTTTTCTATAATATTGTTTTGATATGACAGAAATGCACCAGCTCTTTGTAACTGCTCTGATAAGATTTGTCATTCCAAATGACTTTTGAAAAGTATTTTAAATTTATGTAACATTTTAATTTTTTTTCTTCTGATTGAGAATGAAAGTGTACTTCAAAATGTTAGTTTCTATCCTTGGGAAATTCCATTTTCCAAGCAGTTGTATTGCTGGAGGGTGCAGTTCCTTCCCAGCTTGAGCCAATGTAAATTGATGCTGCCAGGTTTCTGCCCTCTCCCAAAATGAGCAACCCTCCTTTTGTGCCAACTCTGGCATGCCTCTTAATTCCTCTGTAAGCTGCCTCAGGGAGATAAAACACATAAAATAATTCTTTTTTTTTTTTTTAATAAAGGGTAAGTTTGTATCACCTTGGGATCTATTTACTGCTTGTATAAGCAAAAAAAGAGGATGGGCCCAATGGGGGGAGGGTCAGCTGAAGTGTGGTACTGCAGCATAGCACTTGCAGTGGTATGGCTTTAATTTGTTTGTGGGACACTAGTAAAAAAAGAGATTGTTATGGGAGTTGCTTACATTATATATCCAATACAGGATATTAAACACTGAGAGGTTAGAGAACATGAGAGGCACTTGGTAAATGATGCACTTTGATTTCTGTATTGGGTGTGTTTTCTCATTTTTCTGATTCTGTATCATTTTGAACAAATAAAAGTGAGGCTTACATTAATGTGTCACCTTTTCCTCATGCAGGTAGAATGCACTTTTTGATGCTTAAGAACGGTTTTCCTGAACTCAAACCAAATACACTCAGTCACCACCACCCCAACAGAAAAAAGCCCAAACCCCTAGCTTTCCTGCAGTATTATTGCAAACAAGACTGGTAGCACTGCTTCTTATTAGAATTGCCATTAAAAGAGTTTGGGTTTAGTTTCTTATAAATTCCCCAGCCATTAACTGTTTCAGCTAAAATATTCCATGCCAAGTATCTGCCTGAGTTTGAATACATTTTTTCTTTTCCAAAACTTCGGCCAAGAGTTCAGTGATTTACAAAAACAGACTTAGTGTGTGTGTGTGTGTACACAAACTTGCTTACAGCTTCTTTGGGAAGGACTGATATCCCGATTAAACTTGCCAGGAGACTTGTGAGATTGCTGAGAAAAGAGTCTACGGCTGATTTGATGGGATATCAAGTTAGCAACACTTGAAAGAATGAATTTGCTTATGACATGGAAAGACTTGATGTGTCCTTACAACTAAATTGTATGAAAATTGCTATGGACTGGGCATGTGCCACGTCAGGGTGAGCTCTGTTTTCCTTGCAATTGCAGACCTTCACTGCAGAAGTCTGACCTGGGCAAAGCAGAAGAGCTGTGGGTAGGGACAGTGTCCATCCTTGTGCTCTCTATGCTCCATCCCCTTCCTTGGGGGAGAGATTTTTTGGAAAACTGCCTGATTGGAATAAATAAAGGACAAAGTTGGAGCTTAAGGTGGGGAGTGAAATGGGCAAAAGGAGAATGGTGCTGGGAAGTGTAGTCTGAGCATTGGTAAGGACAAGAATCAGTTTGGGCACAGGTGGGAGGGAGAGTCAAGCTTTGTGGGTGAGGAGGAAGAAGACTAATTGGGGGAAGAGTGACTATGGAAGGTGCTGTGGAGCAGGAAGTGAGGATGAGGGTTTGCGGAAAGACGAGGACCTTGGGAGAGAAATACTGTGAAAAGATCAGGGTTGCGTGAGGGGACGTCTCAGGAAGCTGGGGCTAGAACTGGAGTGACAACATGAGCAGAAATATATTGGGGAACATATACAGATTTTTGTCACTGGAAAAAAGGATTCGGGCTTGAACACAATGGGTATAGAAGTACATAGTTGATAGACTATGCTTTTTTTTGTCAGAGCCTGGGATGCAGAATGCATTCCTGTAGCAGTGATGTGTTGTACATGGAGGAGAAATAGAGTTGGGCAGGCGGGGTGCAGGCCCTACTGTAATGTCTCCCACTCCAATGCCCATTGTAACCAGGTAGAACCTTCCTGTTGCCATCAGTGGGTATGGAGTTAGGCCCAACTATTTTCTGATTTAATTAATAATTTTAATTCTTGTTGTCTGCAGCTGAATTATTCTGTCAATCATTGTACAATGTCATTAGATTTGTATTGAGACAGTGAAACCGAACTGAGCAGTGACCTGTATTTACTGGGCTATTATAGCATGTTTGTTACATACTCATCAGCATTTGCTTGGTTGGTGGTGTATATGTGCTGGTGGAGAAAGTAATTACGCCTTACGCATCTTTATTCTTTTAAACCTGATTCATTTTTGCGTGCTCTGATGTGGTTTTTTTTTTCTTTTTAATTTCATATCTCTGTAGAAAGAGCCAGAATGTTTGTTTCTGCTCCGTAGAATCAAATGACCTATCACTCTGCTGGCATGAAATAAAGAATAGCAAATAGAATAAATAACTACTGTGGGGAAGGTAATATAGTATTGACTTCTCAGTACCTGTTAATTTTCACTGATCAGAACATCAGGGAAGAGGGAGATTGAATCTGGCTGCCCCTTAGGGAGGGTGGATACCCTGCTTGTGAATAGTATTAGCCTGAAAACTCATGAGGGTTTCAGTTTTGTGACAGATTTATGTAAAAGCTTGTAGAGGAACAGTTTGTATTATGCTTTTGTCATACTTCCTAGTAACTTTAGGTTGACATTCCTCACATTTCTGCATTTTTTAATGATGAGTTTAATTTAGGATTTCTTTGCTTTTCTGATGGCTACTCCTGAAACTTGATGATGTGTTTCACAGCTCCAGGTGTGCAGTACTGAACTGTTTAGATGGAAAAGATGCTTCTCTGTGTGTGTAGATGTAATTTGGGATTTGGACTTGAGTCATACAGAGTATGGATAGCACAACTAGAAAAGGCTCCACATTTTCTGGAGACAGCATCTGTGCTATAAAATGCTCGTTCAGTGAATTTCTATGTGACATGCTTTGGCACTAATAGCCAAAGGGAGCTGCACATGCCTCACGTAAACGTAGAGCCTGTGCCTCTTGAAGAGCTGATGTGACATGACATGAGTTTGATTACTCTTGGCTGGGTCTCTTGTGTCTATCCTGGTATGTCTTTATTGTATAGCTTTGAATCTTGGTCTTTCAGATGACAAAGCTTACTAATAAAAAAAATAAATTGTGTTTTATTTGGCAGGGTGACTAATTGTTTTATCTTCCATCTTTTATATGTCTTCAAAAGTATAGTCTTTTATGGGAGATGCTGTTGGGCTCATACTGTTTTAAATGCCTTTGCGCTGCTGTTGCTCATAATCATGCCATTGACAATTTAAGAAGGAAATCTATTAAAAGAATTCAGAAATAGGGAACTCTCTTCCCATATATTTAAGTTTAGCATGCCCTCTTGTCACTCCATCTCAGCAAGAAAAGGTTTTTTTAAATGGGAAGAGCAAGAAATTGTAAGTAGGGTTCTTTAATTCTATCTCCAGCTGTATGTGCAAATTTGAATGCTTAGGTAACCTCTGAGATCTAATTTGTTCGTCTGTAAAATGGGAGTGACTATAGCAGTTGCTTACCTTTTTGGTATCATAATGTGGTAGAAAAAAGATTTTCTTCTTTGGGGTAAAAGTGCAAGTTCTTTTCACAATAATATCTGCAACTGATTAGATAGTAATGTGAATTACTACTGTTTCATTTTTACCCAGGGAAGAAAACACTCTAATACAAGATCAGTGTTGCATGATGGTACTCCATAATTCACTGGAGGTGCTCATTAGTTATGTTTTCATATTGATTCAATAAGCTAATGTGTTGTGCTTTGGAATGTCAGCAGACCAGCAGAAGGAATTTTTCCAGTTGTGTGTGATATGATGGAATTATTATATCCTTGTTTTTCCTTTGGAGTGTCACAAGTGGTCTGGAGATAAAAGGAGGGTGCTGACTGGTCTTGAAAGACAAATACTGATCTGGAAACACCTACAGTGCAATGTCCATCTGGAAGGTCTTTATTACATTGTACAGTTATGCAAAGGACCATAGATTTATGGTATTGCCTTGGCTATTTCACGGATTAAAGTTAGATATCACTATATTTCAGGCTCAAAGCTTCACAAGTTCTCAAAGCTTCAGGCTTCCATTGAACTTTAGTCTTGGTTTGAAAATTCATTTAGAATTAAATTAACTGTAGTGATGAAACTGTGGCACTTTAATAGGAATCATCAGATGACATTTAAACACAATCGTGTAGTGTGGTAATGTCAGAACTGGTTTGAGGTAAAAATCATGCCTTTAGGCAATATTGTTCAGGAAAGTCACAAAATGCAAATGGTTTATTTGGAGAGTACTTATATTGTTTTGTTTTCCTTTTTTTGGGGGGAGAGAAAAAGGATCCGCTTTTGTCAGTAGCACAGATGTGTAAAGTTGGAGTTGAATCCACAGTTCTGAGTGTCTGTAAAATTTTGGATCCTGATCTATACTCTGAAATGGATCTCTCAGCTTTGTGTATTGAATCAAGCTGATAGTGGTCCAAATCCACTTAAACTTTAGGAATGTTCTGACCTTTATTGTACTTTGTGGCTCTTGTACCTACTCTCTTCATTTATCCTTTGATAAGAGTATATCAAATTGAAGCCTTGGGTTGCCAGGACTTATTAGTTTCTCTTGGCTTTTTGTCGTTCATTATTTTATGGCTGTGGATGTTTAGAAAAGTAAAGATTAGATTTTAGTGTTAGAACCTGTACATGAATAATTGCCAAGACACTGGCATAAGCTGTTAGCTGATCAAGTTCTAGCTCTCATGTAATGAAGAAAATTCTGCTCCATAGGCACTCTATCACGCCCTGCATATTGCGAGTGAAATGCTGGTTCTACTTATTTTGGTGGGAGTCTTGCCATTCATCAAGATTTCAACCCACGTATATATTGCTCTGTATAAGTATATCTAACAATTCATGGTTTCTGGTGAAGTGTCTCCAGTCTACCTCATTTTACCGTGCAATTTCCCTTCCTCTGAAGGGAAACAGATTTGATGAAGATGACATTTGTAGTGCTAGTCACAGGCAAAGAATAGTTTTGTATGAATTCTTCCTTTACAGCATTCACATATTCCTTTGTTGGAAGAGGGGAGCTAGTTCAGGATGCCAGATATAATATGACACTGCTAGACTCTGTCAGAGTTGAAGTGATTTTGGAATTTTCTCTTTTTCTGCAAATTAGTCAATGTTTATAAGTGAAATGTCCAGTTAAAGTAGTGCTATTTCAGCATCCTTCATGGGAGGATGTCTAAAACAATTCATCTGAGTCCATGTGTTCAAAGAATTTAAACTACATTTAATCCATATTATTTGACTGTTACAAGTAGAGGCGTTTTAAATATGTTTATTCTTGGTTACTTATTTCTTTAGGGGTGAAAACTAACATAACAATATGTTACCAGAATTTTCAGCTGTTCTGCCCTGTGTCTTACAGTAGCCCTGCACAGTTTCCAGAGGCAGAGAGAGAAGCTCAGATGTTTTGTTGGAAGTTTCATCTGAATTTTTATCATCATAGCAGTTGTTCATTTCATCTATGGCTCTGTCAAATAATAGTTCATACAGTGGTTTCTGTCTTCATCTAATGCTGAGTACTCCTGAATGTTAGTATTCTTTCCACCTGATATAGCTGAGTGAGTGATATGAAAGGCAGAGGAGTGGAAAGAAAGGATGATATTTTTGTTAGTAAACTATAGTTTTGGATGTTTTAGTTCTTACTGGTGGTTGAGGCTTAAAACTCACTTTGTTCTGGAATGTCAATATCATTACTCCAGTTATTGTTACTGGGCATCTAGTTAATAGTCTTTGGTGTTCAGAGGGTGATTTGTGTGACCAAATGTAGATGTGTGCTTTAGAGTGAGGTGATTTGCTCTCTGGGTTTCAGCTGAAAGTGTTTTTCTGTATCTCTGACCATGGTGGGAACGACTTATCTATATATAGATGTTGATATTATAGCATCGTAAGTAAGATGAGATTAATTCAACCCATATAGGTTTATTTTTCGAAGAGTACATGGGTCTGTAACTACTGTTAAGTGGTCAGCACTTTTTGGAAATTCATCCCATTTGCACAAATTCAAACTCTTCTGTTATATAAGTTAAGATCCTAAATTACTCTATGTTCCTATGATCGCAGAAGAGTAAGAAATGCTTCCAGAGGGTCGTTCAGATTGATGTGATGTTTTAACTCCAAAAGGGCCTTTAATCTTCCATCATCAAAGTCTTAGACAAGTAAGGTCCATGTTTAGATGCCTCAATTATGTAGGATAAATCTGGACATTTGTAACTGAAGTTGGAGAAGCACAACAGAAAATCCCCCAAACTTGAAAAATAATGAAACACTCCAGTTAGTATTTCTGTGCATTAAATATTAAAGGACATAGCTGGAAAGCTCCCTTTTCTGTTACCTGTGCTCTGTTTTATGGGTTTGGTTATCCAAAGCTGTTACTGTAATACCATAGGATCATAGAATGGTTTGGGTTGGAAGGGATGTTAAAGATCACCTAGTTCCAACCTCCCTGCCATGGGCAGGGAGACCTTCCACCAGACCATGTTGCTCAAAGCCCCATCCAACCTGGGCTTGAACACTACCAGGGAGGGGGCAGCCACAACTTCTCTGGGCAACCTGGGCCAGGGTCTCACCGCCCTCACAGTAAAGACTTTCTTTCTTACATCTAATCTAAATCTCCCCTCTCTCAGTTTAAAGCCATTACCCCTTGTCCTGTCCCTACAGGCCCTTGTAAAAAGTCCCTCTCCTGCTCTCTTGTAGGCCCCTTCATGTCCTGGAAGGCAGCAGTAAGGTCACTCTGGAGCCTTCTCTTATTCAGGCTGATACATGTTATCTAACCTTCCACCCTCTTAGAAAGCAAGTTTTGGGTTGCCAGCATATGATTTTGTTAATTTCTAATCATCTTAGAAGAAATGTACTTGGGTTTATATTGAAATTTAAATCCTATACTAACATAGCACAAAAGTAAATGGCACTTTACATAAGTACGGGGTGAGTATGACCCACTCCCTCCACCCCCCTTGTAATTTTGAATTTGTCTCACCAGATTTCAGATTTTGGCTCCCCTTAGCTGAAAATGAAGTCAAACAGTGTGAGCTTTTGGAAAACTGTTTTGAAGAAATAGAAAATGCAAACCACATGGTATACTCAAAGTGAAGACTTAGTGAAGAAATCCCTCTTCATTGGAAAAATGAACTCTAGTGGGTTTACTAAGCAACTTTTCAAAGCAGTTTGAGATGAAAGGTCTGCCGTCTAATTCAATGCGTATGTGATATTTCCTGATGGATCAGTGTTATATTGAAAAAGAAGTCAGGGAAGTGCAGTAAAATTAAGGGCTTTTTTGGTCTCAAATGGTAGTTTAAAAAATGAGTTTAATTACAATTTTCTGTCTAAAAAGTGACAGATATCTGTACATCAGAAAATCACATCTAGATTAACTGTTCAACACTTTTCATTGTAATACTCTTAAAATGGGACTTTCTCAAGCTGTAACAGTTTTAGCTGAAGTTTTCCATGCTGCATATTTTCTGACTGATTTGGAAAAATTTCTGTGGTTCAGTTGTTTCTGAGAACAAAGCCAGCTAGAAATTCTGAGTTCTAGCCAGCTAGAATAATTTCTGTGAGCAGCACTAGTTGGGTTAAATCCTGTGATTTTCACTGTTAGAGGCAAAGATAGATGGTGTTTTCTTTAATCTCTCTTTCTGAAGTGATGATGATGTATGAATGCTAGCATTCATTTTTACTAAGTAAGATTCATGACTGGAGATAACTCCTGAAAACATGTCCCTGCATTAAAAAAAGGCACAAAAAAGGGAATACAAATATTTTTGAAACTGTATAGCTTTTGGTCTAATTCCATGAAAAATCTGATCAAAGTTGCCAGACTTCCAATTCTGAAAACTGGGTTTAGTCTGTTCTTAACGCAGGATTGAGAGGGTGGCAGCAGCGTTATTCTGAGAATCTTGTCTTTGTGGAGCACACTGCATCTCGGATACCAGAGCTGCATATGGATTTTCTTCGGTATATGCTCCTCTTGTACTGTCATAAGCCATCTTGGGCCCAGTTTCCAGGGCAAAAGCTGCAGAGTCACAGAGGCTCTCACGCTCTCAGAATGCCTCCTTACTCTATTCTGTTTCATGCAGAAAAGGAGGAGGAAGCAATCTCAGGGCATGACAAGGGTTAAGGAACAGGTGCTTATCTACGGGACTGCTGTCTCATTTCGTACACAGGATGGATAGCTTCCTGGGAAAAAATCCCAGTTTTTGCACTGAAGGAGGTTATTGTCTGCGGACTTCTGCTTCATTTGTTACAGAAGCTGAAAGGTGTGTAGATACAACGGGCTCAGCATGGGTTTAACTTCTGAGTCTGTACAGAGAGGAACCTTGGCATTTTTGAGTATAAACAGCCTCTGTGGCTGTCACTGTTTTTCATATTCAGTGTTGGTGACAGCATCCTAGAACATATTTTTACAATTCTATGATTCTATAAGATTGTCCTCATGAGCCAAATGCAACTACAGAAGAAAGATAGGCAGAGGACATCTGGTTCTAAGCATCTTTTGCTACCTTTCAGAAACTTCCCTTGGCATTCTGGACTCCATTTTCTGAATCCCTCCTTTATCTTTACTTGCTGTAGCCAGACATGCTGGATGAGTTTGCAGGTTAACTTGTATCTCATGGAAGGAGCAAAGATTGCAGAAAGATAAAAAGTTTAGTAACACTCTGGGGAATTACATTCTGTTCTTGTGCCTGCCACAGAGTTAGTGCTATGCTTGAAAAAAAAAAGAGATTTTTGTTATGCTTTCATATTTTTTTATAGCTGTCCCTAACCTAAGCAAGAGATTTACTCAGAACTTATGCTAATACTGTATACTTCAGAAAATCAGGCCACAGATTTTCTAAATTAGGCATCTGTATTAGCAGATGCTTCTGAGAGTGTAGTTACTAATTTTGCTGTGCTGCAGTTCACCCTTTTAAAATTATAGAAAATTCTGTTCCAGGAAAGTGTAGTGTAAGTAAATGTATTAATATTTCTGAAGTGTTCTGTATAGTGCCATGATAAGGTGCATAAAAAGTTTATCAGAATTTTAATAATTCAGTGCAACACTTAAATATTTGTGTCTTGAATTAACGCATGGGGTTATATATAATGATAAAGAAATGGTGAGCAGCTGTCCATTCTGTCAGCCTTAGGCTGGAGTTCTCTGGAAGAAATAATATGTCATTAAAGGCAGTATCTTAATGCATATGTATGTGGGGATGAATTAAGTTTAAGTCTGGATTTCCTTATTACTTTTTTAGTGCTTTGCTTGGCAAACTTTACATTCTTTTTTGTGAAGGAACCTTCTGGCTCATTGTAGGCTATTCCTGCTGCCTTTAATATCCTTTGAGATTGATTCATGAAGTGCCAACCTCTTGAGCTGTGGAAAAAGAGCAAGAATCCTGAAGAAAGACCCTGGATACATGGGAATAGATTTGAACTCAGACTCTTTCTGTGCCACTTTGATCTGAAAGAGACATCTTGTGATTTAAAGAACCTTTAGTATTAATTAAGGCCATTAATTCAGTCAGTTCCATTTTGGGTAAAAACTGATAGCGTTAGCAAAATATGTAAAGACAGCATCTGAATCAGGCTTATTGGAATGATATCTTAGAAAACTAAAAGAGGTTTCTCAGATAACTTCTGAACATGTCTGTATGTGATAACTACTTAGAGAAAAAATTCTTTGTGGATAGATGAACTCAAGAACATTTTTTTGTATTAGTGACATTCAAGTGATTAATGACCTGGTGTAGGATAAGTGAATGTGTGTTTCCATTTCACTAGCTGACAGTTCATCACAGAAGAAAGAAGTTGTGAGGAAGGAAAAGAAAATGGAAATGCAGAGTTCAGTGGAAGGATGTTAGAATACCTGGCATATCTGTACTGGATGGTGGTGGACCCACAGTGCAACCAGCTTGTTTTGAAAATCTACCAACCATAGAGGTCATGGGAAGAACCACCTGTGAATTTTTGGCTTCTTTTCATTAGGTCTTTGAACAGAGTGCAGGAAGAAAAGAAAATCAAAATGCTGTTTCCCTCTGAACTAGCCAAGTGGCCACATTTATGTCTTGCCGTATGTGCTCCGAGTTGTTTCAGAAGTATCTCTGATTTAGGAACACTTTTAGAAGATAGCTCCGAGTAGCTTTAAGGTGAGATAAAGCAGCAGAAACTGTATACAAATAAATGTTAAAACTTTGTCTCTTACCTGTGTAACCTTACTCACCTGCAAGAAAAATGGTAATGGCTTTTCATGGGCATAGCCTGAGAAGCTAGGGTTGAAAGAAATTGGATCCTGTGGCAACACAGATGTCAAAAGCTGCAGCTCAAGGCTTGAGCTTGCCAAGGTCAGTGATGCTGGTATTGGACTTGCAGCTAATACAGCGCAGTGGCTGGGACTTACTAACTTAAAGTTCAGTTAATGCTGATGTTCTCTAATAATTATGTGTTGTCTTTGAGCAGGTCAGGGGTTTCTTTTCAGCTGACTGTAGTTACTGAGATGTTATTTAAGAGCTACCTTATTTTAGAAGAAGAGGACAAAGTTCTGTGCCAAAAGACAACACTGGACAGTGATTGAGGCCATCTGAGATCTGACTCCAGACTTTTTCTGGAAGCATCCTTGTTTCTTCCTTGATTATAGGAAGTGCTGAAGGAGAACCTAAAATAAATGCGTTGTCACATTGCATGCATGCAGAAGTACTTTCTTCCCCACCAGATTTCAGATGCTGTAGAATACCCTAAAATTCTTTGCAGCTGTCAGGGAATGAGGATTCAACACATTGCAGAAAAAGTTGAGCATGTTCAAGGTCAAGAATGGTACTGACCTGTGTGATTGATAAGAATACTCCAAGAAGCTCTCCCAGTTTTTAATCTGATGCATTTTTTTTAGGTCTGCATTTAAACTCTTTTCTAGGCTCATACAAAGAAAGCAGTGAGACTTCCTTTAAGATCTTTGTAAATATTCCTGCTAATTAAGCTATTAGGAGTGGAGCAGCGAGAATCTATTTACAGATTTTTGAATGCAGTGGTTAATGTTTTAAGAATGGCTTTGTCTGTTGTGTGAAGTTCCTTACAGTGAGCTTACAAAATAAATCTTTGTTCTTTGAGTGTCAAAGTGGTAATTTCCTTCAGTGGGTAGCAGAAATAGGGTAATAAGACACTCTATTAATTCATTTTTTTCCAAAAGAGATGGAAATATTAAATGTTTAGAGAGATAAACAGAGGTGTGTCTGTGGAGTTCCTGGATACTTCTAGAGTGCCTGTCAGTGCCTTATGTGATTATGTTTTCATCTGTTTACTTACACATCACCAGCAAACTACAGTGCAGGAGATTCCTTAGCTGATAAATCAGGCTTTTATGCTCGTATCCTTCTTGCAAGAGGGCTTACTTGCAAGAAAAAGAAGTATTTTGTAGGCTCTTTTGTTTTCACTGTGTGAACGTAGACCAGTTATTTGTAGTTCTGATGGCTTGTTTCTGGAACCTGTTTTAGTTTACTTGGGAAACTTACCTTATTCTCTCACTTTTTTTCCCCCTTAACTGTGATCTGTTTAAAAAAAAAAAAAAATCTAAGGAAATGGTGGTGTTCAAATAATTGTAACTGGGAACAGAAATCTCTGACTTCGACAGCACAACAGTAGAGTCTGTGTTTCAGGAGCACAAGCTTTCCTTTAATAAGTAGAAGTGACCTGGAGGGTTTCTCATAAGTTTAGTGGGTGGTGTGATAGCACAGAGATTGGATGCGTCCTGGTATATTAGAAAACCCAGACTGAAATCCAGAATTCTAATGCAGGCAGTGAACCCAGAAGCTCTGCTTTATTCGAGTCTGAAAGATGATCTGCAAAGCACATGAGACTCTGCTGTGCATGTAGAACTGCTCAGTAATAACCAGAACAACATCAAGCAGCTTAACTTGCTGCTATTCCTATTCGGACAGGCTGCCCATGCCCAGATTATAAGTAGATACATCAGCAAACATGGTGTGCTGCTTGCCAGTCCCTAGACCTGCTCTTAAGAGCTCTGTTGGGTATGAAGGTAAGTCTACCTATTTCATGCCATGGGTACCAGATGCAGGTTTGGGTTCTGGCCAGATTGTCCTTGACAGGACAAAGTTTATTGACTCTAGTTTTATACTTTGCTTGTTTTTTTTAAATGTCGCCATTATGTTGGCCAAGTTCCCGTAGTAAATTATTTTTATGTACCTAATTTATTCTCAATGAAACAGACCAATCCATTAAGGATTCTGTGCTAAAAACTGTGGCTCATTACGTGTTCTTGTGGTGTATGACATCAGTAGAATGCTACAAGTTAATTACATTCTTAATTACAGCTTTGTATTGAATTAGGGACCTATTATACATAGAATAATTGAAAACCTGCTGAGATCATGTCTGGTAACATTTAATTGTATCCCATGATTTTTTTTCCTTAAACTTTAAATAAAAACTGCTATTTTATTTAGCATGGTTTTAATTAATTGACGTGAGAAATGTAATTAGAGACAAGGCAGCGGACCAACTGTCTTAAAACAATCACTCAGAAATTGATCACATTTTGGGGAACAACTAACAGTTTCCAGAGCAGTAGCTATTCTGCTGCATTTCTGGAAAAACCTTGAGCAAGCACAGTTGAAGAAAGGACTTGCTGCTCTTAGAGGAGAAGAAAGATTTGAATGTTCAGAGTCATTCAGAGTGCTCTTTCAACCTAAGGAAACTTGATATCCTTGCAGCTTCAGGCGTTAGAAACCTAAGAATAGCACAGGAAGAGAACTGAGATCTAATGATTTTCCCAAGTATTGGGAAGGACAGGGCATGGCTGTATTGTACCAGGAGCAGAAGAGGTTACTGATGGCCTGAAGGGCTGAGAAGTTCTTTCCCAGCTTTTCTTGACTTCAGTGGAATTACCTGCTACCTGCCAAGGCAGAAGAGTTTCACCTTGGCATTGGTGAGGGCGGGTTGCAACTTGGACGACTTGAATGTTCTATGCCCTTGCCTTCCAAGTCCCACTTGCCTATATGTATGTGGCAGAATTTTTTTTGGAAGCTTTTTGCCATTCGCCATCCAAAGAGTGCTATTGCAGGTAACAGATAAATTTTTGTTTCCTCATTTCTTTCCTTCTGAACATGTTAGCCCACTCTTGCCCTTAATATCAAGACTGAGTAGTTAGCTAAATTAGGCAGGACCTGATAGTGAGATTGGTGATCAGTTAGTGGACCAACGCACTGGGCATCTCTTCTCCTTTTCTTTGACACAAATCTTGTCTGTGATCTCATGCAGAACTGGATTTTAAAGAAGTTACCTGACAAGGAAATGCTACTGAACAGTATTTTCTGTGACAGAATTTCTGAGGCTGACATCTAATCGAAAGATTTGGGTCTGTCCCTCTTTTTCACTTTCCTTTTGTAGAAACCTTGAAATTTGTTTGGGTTTTGGTTATTTGTGGAGTTTTTTTGACTGGAAATGATTATTATATTTTTCTATTAGTATTTTTCCATAGAAGCAAAGCCTTTCATTTAAATGAACCTGCAACAAAGCTTTAATTCCAGGGTGAAGAATAATATCAACTTGCTGTTTGCAGAGAGATTTATTTGTTGAAGGACATACACTTGTTATATTTCCTGCTTACAGCTGGAGTTAGCAGATCTGATGCTTTTCTGTTTGGTATCTCTAAAATTAATGTGCACGTATTTAGACCTGCCTATACATAACTGTGCATATGCTTTGTTTATAAATGGAGAGCATATACAAGGATAAAACTGCTGTGTGAGAGCAGGTTTAAGAGATCTCGCTGTGCTTGGACACAAGCAGAAAAACACTGAGTACATCAACTGAAAACTGGCTGGCAGCCATAGCACATAGAATGGAGGGAATGTTTGCCTAAAAGACTAGATTGTGTCAGGCGTGACTAAGCAGGAATTTTAGCTAAAATGCGTTAGCAAATTGAATGCTTAGAGGAAAATGAGAACGTTCATGGTCTTATCTTTGTTCACTTGAGACTGGATTTGATTTTTTTTTTTAATATAAAAATCAATGGAGAGGGGAAAGAAAGTTCTGCTGAGTGTTTCCTGATTTTTAGGAATGCTGATGTAGATGACTACTGAATATTTTGCTATGGCTGTTTGCATTCCTTCTGGAATATGCATGCCTTTTAATAGCCTTGTAGCTCATGGAGCACTGGGCTGTCAGTCAGGTAGTAAAACACTTTAATTACCCACATGCACCAAACAGACACTGTGAGAGAAAGGATGGGACTGGGTAAAAAGAAAGTGCACTTCAAGTTTACTTTCTGACTGTCAAAAGAATGATGAAGGATAATAATAGCCAGGACTTACGCTTTCTTTCTCCATGAATGGTGTTCCTGAGGGAAAGAGGTGTTGGGGTGTGTGTACTTTGCAGGTCCTGCTCTCTTATGAATCTCTAGGGATATAGGAATGGCCACTGCAAAGTGAGAGCTTTGTGGAATAGGTTATCCAGCAGGTCAGATAGCTGGGAGCTGAGAGTGGAAGAGACTTTCTCCTCTTGGTGTAGGACCTGTATGTGTTTATGACAGACAAAATTGGTATTTTTCTTAACGTCTTTTCTTGCCATCAAACTATTTTAATTTCTTGGGAAGTGTGTGATTTTTACTTTTCTCTTTTTGTGTGTGTGTGTCTTGACATCAGAAATACTTTTGCCCAGGTAGAGGTCTTTAGCAGCTAAATTGCTCTCGTTCTGAATAAATGAGAACCTCTGTTGCTGTAAGGTTTCTGGAAAGCTGTCTCTATTAATTAATGAACAGGTGGGAAACTTGCTGATAGACATGACCCTGCCCACTCAATCTTTTATTCCTTTTATGGACTGCTATGTTCTTTGTTCATTGATTTTTCTCATATTAGCCATATTAGATGTGTATGCAAATTGGTGAATGAATCACCATATTCATGTTTCTGTCATCTGGCTAGGCTTAGGATGTAAAACACTGCCACTCTGGCAAGGTTCTGGGAACTTCTGGAATGTGGAAGACAGGACTGCTGAAGGCTCACAAGCTAGTTAAATGGTAATGCTGCTACCACTTTATTTCCCATATTCCTGAAAATGTAAAATGTAGTGAAAAGAGGATTTAACAATGCAGCAAATGTTCTGTGGTTAAGGTGGGGGGCGTGTGTGTGGAAGCTATTGGAGCTAGAAGCAATTACCTGTCACTGAGCTAGTGCACCTAGCCTAACCTAGAGTGAACAATTTCCTTTGTATCACTGGATGGAGCTGGGATAGAGCCGAACAAACTTATTTCTGTGCTAGGAATAGTGTTGGAGTAGCATTGCAGGAGTCAGTTGGTGGGAAACAATGTTAGAAACCTTATGCAGAGCTTACATGTGGGACTCTCATTTCCAGAAAATGCTCACTTTGTTTTCTGAAGTCAGGAAACAGGGATGATGGTTATGCACAAAGCACATCTTTACAGACCCAGAAAATTCAGCATTGAGATTAAATTTATATCCAGGCTGCTTGCACAGAATTGATGTTGTGATAAGCTTCTGGGGACCAAAAAATGGGACCAGTAGCTTAAACTGGTGAATTGAGCAAACTTAATTTTTCTTGACAAATGATTTCTGGAGGATTCCTGTCTGCTTAAGGCTGTAGGAGTGGGCACATGGAATGAACTGACAGTAATGGGCAACCGTCTTTCTTCTCCTCTCCCTCCAATTTTGCTTAAGCCTTCCATTTTTCAGTGATAATACTAAATGAAGTACGAGTTTGGACAGCAGCCAGGTGTCAGCACGTGGCAGAAGGTTTTAATTCTGCTTTTGGAAACTAGATAAGTGGTGTGCTAATATAAGCTAATACAAGCTCAACCCCCCTTCTCAGTTGGACAGCTTGAGAGTGAAGATGATCATGACACTGCCATGTTGTAGCGTTTTGTGTTAGAGCTTATTAAAGCTCTAATTATTACAGCTGTCTCCGTAACATGCTGTCTCACTATTAAAACATCTATTTGATTATATGCAATGACATAGCAACTAGGTAGCATTAATGCCCTGTGAAGCTTTTTGTCTCTTGGTTATGTACTTTTTTTCCCTGTTGGGTTCGTACTCTGACACTGCTCATGATTTGTTATTGCTGGTGTCCTTTACCACCCCCCCCTCCCAATTTCCACATAGAAAGCTGTATTTCTGAGTAATCATCAGGTTATGCATTTAGCTGCTTCCTATCTGAGATTCCCTCATTTCTTCAGATGCATTACAGCCACAGTGTGCTGTATCTTGTGCCCAGGACAAGCTGATTATGCTGTTACTGTATGCATTCTGATGATCAGTGAAGACATCTGGTTTCAGTGAAGAAATTCAAACCAGAACGCCTCTGAATGCACAAATGGACTGAAATTAGTGTTTTTAACCTTAGCTGCAGTAGTGCTTCTCAGCCTTCTTTCTCTACAGATTTTAACCCCTTCTGCTCTTCAACAAATCTGTACTTGAATTTATGCGTAATCCTCTGTAGCAGAAGGGAAAGGCTGCTTTGTTTTATGGCTTCTGAATAATTTTTTTTAGATGTGGGATTACTGTAAGATGTTTTAGAGAGATCAGTGAAAAGAAAGTGACCATCTTTCCCTTTGTGAGACTCCTGCTGTAACGGAACATGGGGATTTCTCTGCTATGATATGCTAATTATGGATGAGCTAGTCAATTGGCACATTTTGAGAAACTTTAGAATCGGAGTCTGGATTTACACAGGATAGTGCTGTTTTGAATAGATCCAAAAATTGGATCTCAAAGGTCTGAGTTGCAGTGCTGGATGGGTGCGTATAAAAACATGCTGTGCTTCTTGCTGAGTTAGTTGATATAATACGGGGCAAAGCTGTGACAGTACACTCGGAAGCGGTCTCGATGAGTCCTTTGCCAGGCTGCTGTTTGCCAGCTGAATTTAGGACTCCCATTCCGCTGATCAATGAATAGATTTTCCTCAGATCCTCTTTTATTTTTCAGTTTCCTCTCCAGCTTTTTTTTTTCCATGGAAGGTGAAGTCTATCACAGGACTTAGATTTATTAACTGCTGACCGAATCACTTTGCGTGATGTCAGGGCAGGAGAGAAGCTGATTGTATCCTTACAGCTAGCTTAACAAAAAGGCTTTGGATAATTCCTTAGATTTTTAAGATGTTGGGTTGGCTTAAATGATTAGCGTGAAAGCTTCAAAGACTAAATATTTAAGGCTCTGTTTTGCCATTGCTTGTACCCATGCATATCTCTGCATTTTCACATTTGAATGAAAAAGTGATTCTGTGTCTCACTCTTTTGCTCCCTCCCTTTTTCTCCTCTCCCCCATTCAAATTGCACAGAGTTGGTATTTTCCAGCAGTTCGTGAGCATCTAGGGAGTACTGCCAGGTACACGGGGTAGGGGGGGGGGAGGCAGTATGCGAGGGGGACGAGTGGATCCAAGCAGCATGCAGCACATCGTTCCCTGTTCATCATTGGTGTTCTTATGAATACCCCTGAAGTAACAGATCCCTTCACATCTAACAGTTCGGAGTTGGAGCTTCACTACTGCACTTCATCGTGCTTCCCCCCCTCTATCAGAAATCATCATCATCTCTGCTCCAGCTCCTTTCGGGTCCTGGCAGAATCTGTTTTCAGCCCCTTCCATCTTACTATATGAGCTGCCACTTAAAACTCTGTATTTTTTGCTGGGGCTACCTGCAGCAGTGGTGGTAACCTCATATGCTGAGAGATCACTTTGTCTTGGGCAGTGATCCTTCCTGTGGCTGAGCATGGGGCAGCTTTGCGTGGGGCAAGAAGATGAAGACCGGAGAAGCGAGCAGGGGAGTCTGATCCCATCCTGGTGAGACATCTGCCACCAGTTGAAGATAAAAATCTATATGAATGTTAGAAGAATTTGGTAGCTGCTTACAGAAACTTATGTATAGATGAATAGCTTTTTTGCTTGCATGTGACACATAATAACAACTGTGTGGGGAATGGAAATTTTATCTTGTATCTACCTAATTCTGATTCTCAAACCAGGCTTCTACTCAGTTGTGTCCAAGTACTTGATCATCTGCCAGTTCTTCCTAATTCTTTACTAGGTGCATGGCTTATGGAACAAACTATGAGAAGAAGGTTGGTGTGTTGTTTGTAAGGCCTCTGAAAATACAGACTCGTAGAATGCTTTGCTCTGGAAGGGACCTTTAGAGGTTGTCTAGTCCAATCCCCCTGCTGTGAGCAGCGATGTCTTTAACTAGATTAGGTTGCTCAGAACCCCGTCCAACATGACCTTGAATGTTTCCAGGGAGGGGGCCTCCACTACCTCTCTGGACAACCTGTGCCAGTGTTTCACCACCTATAGTATTGATAGTGGCCATCGTTTCCATTTGATTGGGCTAGCTTGCAGTACCAGTGTACCTGGTATAAAGGTATCACAGTTCTTGGTAGAAGACTGTTTCAGTGCTGTGTCTTTAAAAATGACTGCTGAATGCTATTCTTATTGTGATCCTATTTGCCATCTGTGATAGAGGTATAACTAGGAACTATTCAGTCAAGGTGAGAAGCTCACTCAGCTTGGGATTTACTTTTTACAGTCCCAGGTGTAATGCATTCATTAGTGAAGTCTGAATTTAGTGTGGGGAGGACTGACTTGGTGTACTCTGTTCCTTTGGAGTATTTAGTCAGTGCTTTTCACAGTTACATGTGTAGCTAAGCTTTAAGTTTCATCTGTGCTAAGTGGATTCTAGTTATTCCCCTGACCTTCAGCTCCTCTTTCAGAAGTTTATGCATCAAGGAATGTGCTTTGATGCAGCTCTAAGGAAAGTCTATATTCCTTGGTTTTTAGTGCTTTTACTGCATGAAGGTATTAGGCAGGGTATCTAGGCAGCGTGCCAGCGTGACTGGACTGGATAACACAGTTGGCAAATCCTGTACGCCCCAGACAAGGTATCAGTCATTGTCAGTGAAGATTGTTTAATTGATCAACATATGTATTTTTCTGATTGCCTCTTCCACGTGGTGACTCAGGAGGATGAGGAGGTTGAGTGAATTGCTTCAGGCTAACTGCATTAGTAGTAGCCAAACAGTGCAGGTATTTGCCTTTTGCCCCTCAGCCAGCCCTTCCTGACAGGTGTTTTCATGCCATGGGAGCCAGGGCTTTGTGGCCTGCTAAGTTTGAAAGTGTGATCTAGAGAGATGCTAAGTATCCACCTCACCAAATTGCTAAGTGCAGAAAGCCCTTAAAAGAGCACTCCTGGAATGGTTTAGAAGGACTTTTTGTTGGGCATACTCAGTGCTACTCAGTAGTTAGTAGATGCTTTCATTGCTAATCAACTGTTCAGATACATTCAGCTGTGAAACTGATGTATGGTGTGATATGGTCAGATATATGTTGGAGGATGTTGTCTGAGAGGATGACACTTGAAAGAAAATTTGTCTAGTAACTGTAGTTCTGAGATAGGATATAAGTTGAGCATCTAGTTTGCAATGTGTTTTGTTATGACCTCTGTCCAGCCACAGCAGGCGAAGAGGGGCTTTGGATAAAGCAGTATGTTGATTGTTGAAGATGTAGAGGGAGTTCTACCTCTGAAAAGCCCAGAGGACTTTTTATAGTAGCTTTGAAGGGCACAGCATTTGCTGTGATGATTCACTACTTCTGCCAATTTGTAGTTGAAAGGTGGGTTCTCTTCATTCAAACGGATTGATGGTTCTGAAGAAACCAAATTTATGGCTTTTTTAATCCTTTTTTCTTAAGTAAGAGCATTGCATTTCTCCCAACTGTGCAGAAAGTGAATCTGATTGCTTTCAGTTGTTCTTCTGTGGAATTCATTTATGTTCCCTCACAGTAACTGAGGAAGTGGCTGACTTTTTCATTATACTTTTGTTAGCACAGATTGACATATAAGGTCCCTCTTGATCTTTTATGAAATGGAATCATGTTATTTGGGAGAAGGAGGGAAAAGGGAAAATCTTTCAAGACTTCTCCTTCCCACTGCCTGAGTTATTTGTAGGTTTTGTTTTTTTTAATTATCCTTGTGCAATTAAATATTTGCTACTGCTTAATAAAATAACTTGGAATATATCACCAAGCTGGCAAATGGTAGAGCTTGTGAAGCTGATGAATCTGTAGAGCTTTGGAGTTGGTACTGAAAGGTAGTGAGCTCTGGGGGAGTCTGACCTCAGGAATCCTGGGTCCAGAGAGGGTCAGAATGGTGCTTGGATCTAGCCTCTCACCCATAGGCCCAAGTGATGCTTTGGAGTAGATTTGCCATAGAAGTCTTTTTTTTTTTTTCCCTTTTGTAAGAGGATGAGGCTTCATTTTCCTTTATTATAATCAAGATGCATTGTCAGAGAGACCAGTACATTAATTTTGCTGTTTACTTTGGCATTTCTTATGCTAAAAATGTATACTCAAATTGTGTTCCTGGCTATTCTGCAAAAAATTCTTATGTGTGCATATATAGTATGTGTGTGTAGTCAAAATATATATGCGTGTAAATATACATGTAAAAATATTTTGGTGAGCTGCTTCTATGTCTGCCTTACAAACTTGTGCATGCCAAGTATATGTTGAAAGGTGGTAGGGATGCTGCTTCAGGTGTATTTGCTTAATGATGCACTGGTTTATAACCAGTAGGGATGGAAGGTTGCTTTGAAACTCAGTGACAGATTGCCAGGGGAACGAGGGCTATAAAGCCATTCATTTGGCTATCCTTTGGGGAGAGTCAGCCATCCATCCAGCTGAGTCAGCTATAGCAATAAGGCAGGGGAAGCCTTCCAGCTAGCTAGCTATTTAGAAAATGTGCTAGCTGCTTCTGGGGATTAATTTAGTTAATCAGATTAGTTTAACAAGTGTCAAGAAGAGAACTGACCAAGTGGCTGCTAGATGACATAGCCCATGTAAAAGAGAAACAATCAATGACAACAAGTATAACAACTAGTAGTTTTCATGAACATGTCATTTCAAATTATAAACACTTAGCAGCATATTTCTTTATTCCAGCGTGGTTATGCTTTCATGGTAATACCTGTATGTGGATCAGTTTGGAATGGTTATGACATACATTGGTTTTGAATCCACTTCTTCCCAGCCTCTCCCGTAATGCTTCCTTTCGTTGTTTTCTGTACTGTTAACCATCCCTCATCAATTACCCTCTTCTTACCTTCTTTAAAGGCTCATGAGTTCAAAGAAAACCCCTGATACTTTCACGTGTGAATCATGGAAACACCTGTATTTGTATCACATCACTTTTTTTTATCCTGCTTTTGTAAGTGAGGACCCAGGCCAGCGCATGTTATGGTCAATGGGGAGCAGGAGGTGCAAGCCAAGGAGAATGGCGCAGAGAAATGGGCTTCTGAGCTCACTGGAAACTGAATTGCAAAAACTGAGTTCCGAGCACCATCAAAACCGTGATGTATTTCTTTTCAGAAGGAAATGGAGAACTAGAGTTGTAAACTATTGAGACAGTGCCTCATTTATCTGTATCTTCTGTAAAACCTTATGTATAATTAAAATGCCATGAAAGTTTAGCTAGAGGAGAAAATATGGTATCTGTGTTAATATTGAAGGAGCCCTTTGACTTATACCAATTGAGAATCTGAAGTTATATAAAAGACTGTTAATAGGGAAGATGCTTAAAAGCTGAGTATTTTAAATGCATTTTTTTTTTAGTGGAAGAAGCCTATTTTCCATTGCTGGTATTTAAATATTGTATTGAGCTATAAGTAGTAGTTAAGAAAATGGAGACATGCATACAGTTATGTTTTCTGCTCTTGGTGACTTTAACCTATTTTCAGTAAAAATTCGTCAAATGCATCCTAACTTGGTAAATGAGATTGCAGTGTTCTTCATCATAGTACATAGCATATTTTACCATGAGAGTTTTAGTAGAAATCAATACAGAATACTGTACTCGTTAGAAGTATTTTGAAAGTGTTTTGTGAATACTAAGGAGCTTCCCTGTTCTGCCAAGATCTTTGGGTTGTTTTACTTTCGAACATTTACTTATTTTGGGACATCTTCATTATTTTTGTTCTGTAGGAGACAAATTGCAAGAGCTCACATATTTTGTGTTTTGAGGAATTTAGCCATTAAATAGCAGCAGCTTAAAATCTTCTTTGATTGATGACGTGTAGCTGTCTGAATGGCAACAGTAATTCAATGTAACAGTCATTGCTTATCAGGTGCAAAGTAAGTTATCCTGCTAATAAAACATCATTTTACACTTGCGAAGAGAAAATATTAAATTCATTCTTGTTACTGTGTATTTTTATATCTTAATTCTGTTCAAATTTCTGCTCTAATACAAAAAAATATTCAATCACCTCTTTTCGTGAAGATGACTTTGAAATCCTTTGCAGTGGAAAAAATCAAGACAAAGAACTGCCAAACAGAAGTTGTATTCTGTGAATGTAAATAGGTTCTGCACCATAATTAGTGATTTTTCTAGGGCTGGACTGGAGGCCCTGTATTTTCATGGGAAAATCCGTTTGATGTGTACCATCCCTAATTTCTGCAGTACTGAATAACCAGGCTCTAATTCTGTTGTAATGAACCATGTGTTAATGCTACAGCCTTCTGTCCAGCCAGAAGCCAAAACACCATGTCTGACTTTGTAATGAATCTTGCAGTCATCTTGTTGACTCCGTGGGTAGGCTTTTGTTCCAAATCTATCCTCAAATATTGCTAATTTTTATTGAAACGTACAGTGCATCCTACATTTGTGCTTGGGTTTACTCAATTTGGGAACTTTCCTGGAAAGCGTGAATACTTCATACCCTTTAGGGAAATTTTTTTCTTTGTTTCCGTGTTAGTTTTGGAAGAGTGGAATTTAAAACAGTGGAACTGACTAGAGCTGTTTATATTTTACGGTCTAGTTTTCTTTTTTTGGTGTGTGTGGTGTTTGAGGTTTTTTTTAAGCTGTGAGTCACACAGAAGTAGCACAGAGGTGAGGGTTTGCTGTGTGTCTCTAGGTGGGGAGATTTATTCTTGCAGCCACCAGTTTCTTGGTAGGTCATTTAATAATGAACACATGAATGCATGTTTCTATCTTCTGATCATTAACTTTTGCGTGTGTTTTTTTTCCTCAGGTTGATTTATTTCCTGCTACCAAATTGTCTGGTTTTTGTTTTTATTTTATTTTAGCTTTAGTTTGAAATTTGCAAACAGAACACATGGTTTTGCATGGGTACAGTTAGACCCAGGAGAATACCGACTGAGTTCAGAGACTGTTTGGTATTGAGAATGACTTATTCAAATCCTAATCAAATGCACAGAGCCTGAGTAAATGGAATCCCTTCTCCCCTGCACGAAAAGCATATGCAAGACCAATTCTGTTGCACTTAAATGCTGCAGTGAGTCCTACAGTGGCCAGAGCAATGTTCTTCAAGCACCCTACTTCAATCAGCAGGTCTGCATACAGCGTTTTGATGGAGTGGTGGCTGTGTTGTAGTCCCACTGAGATGACCATCCTCAGGGCTGGGAGAGACTTTGTATGTGCCTGCATCCAGCGCTCTGTGAATGTACCTTATAGGCTACAAACTGATGCGAAGATTGTTACCAGTTGTGCAGAAGCGTTATTGGTGGCTCCCACGGGATGTAGATAAAGAATATGTGCATGTAAACTAATGTCCATTGTAAATACTGGTCTATGAGCTAGGTTTCTTCTGAGTTTTGTTGATCTTCAGGCATGTGTATAGCACCGTTGGTTTACATATAGAGAGTCTAACCCAATTCAAGTGAGCACTTGTATTCTTTGTCTGTACAGCTTCTCCCTATTAGCATAGTTGTTACTCCTGAGAGTATGTGTTCATTCATTGCATCTCAGTGTGGCAGTCAAAGAATTAATTACTCTGAGAAGGGACAGGCCTCTTCTAAAGAGTTTCACAACTTCAGCTTTTAATGGATCTCCCTCCCCTGCTGAGGCTGCACCGCAGCTTGTCAAAGCATTCGCAGCAGCTCCACGGGTCAGTGGTTCCCAATGGAGAGACAGTGTTAGAGGAACCGTGACACTGGTTCCTAAGGCTGATTTACTTGGAGTTGGGGGGGAGTGAGGGAACAGGGAGAAGGGGAATTGTAAGCCCTTGAGTCATTGTTCACAGGAAACAGTTTGAAATCCTCGTGTAAGAAGAAAAAAAAAAAAAATAGCACTTTATTTAAGCGCATGTTGCTTGCACGTTCAAGCACTGACCTGACTGGTTGTTTCCGAAACTGATTGCCTAAATGGCCTGCCTGCAATGCCGCTGGATGTTTGTTTCATTATCTAATGTCACTTATTGATTTTCATTAAAAACATGTCAGCATTGATTTTTCTAAAGCACCCTCGGAAATGCATTCTGACCCTTTTTTATGTTGAATCCACTGCAGAGTCTCCCACTGAATCAGTCTAAAGCAGGATTATTTTCTGACTAAGAAATGTTGATTAAATATTTTGATGTATGAGTGGTTAAGACTGCTTTAAGAACAAAGCATGCCACGGGGAAATGAACTGAGACAAGGGAAAGGCTGAAAGGGAGGATGCTGTAAAACAGGCACTTTGTCTATTCATGCATTGTTATTTAAAGTTAGTGATGTAAATCAGCTGAGGATCTGGTCCTGTGTATTACCATCAGTTCACACACCAGATTGTGTTGACATGATGCTGATATGAGAAAGGAAATGTTATTTTTAAAAGTAGTTAAATCTAAGTATCAACAAGTATTGTTTCTTCTCTTGCCTCATTACTATGAGGTTTCAGGGAACCTGGCATATTTGTTCCTTAAGTTTTAAAATGCTGACAATCGCAGAACTTAAATTGATCATCTGTTTTTGTCATATGCCTGTGTTACTTTCCTGCTCTCCTCCTGTGGCTCATTATGCTTATTTTTCAGATGTGAAAAATCAGTTATTAGACACGTATGGTGATGTGCAATGACATGCGAATGAAGTTCTGTGGACCTTTAGGGTAACTAGCACAGCTGCCTGTGATTGCAGGACATGGAGTTTGCTGCTCCAAGACTTGTGCTTATATTCTTGCAGTAGTTAGCACTGGGACTGCACAGAACTGACACGTAGCTGAAGGTCAGTGACTGGAAAGTGCACAGAAGTCCGTGAGATTCTTGCCCTGTCCTAATATTCCTTCTTTTTAGGAAGAGTGTGTGGGGAAAAGTGGAATTAGAGCCTCTTGGTGGAGGGTATTTGTGTGCTTTTTTTAAAAATAATGCTGACCAGGTGTGGCTTATGTCATCTGCTTTACAAAGCTGCAGAGTGTAAAGCTCATGACTCTCCTTCTGGGGGTGAGCATGATAGACAGTTGTCTAGTCATAGTGTCTGTTGCAGTAGTTTTTGACCTTTTGATCGCAGATATATATACCCCAAGGGGAAAATCTGAGTGCCTCTCCATGTGCACCTCAGTGGATGGCTCTAAAACCTCTCTGCAGTGAGATCGTGTGCCTCATCTTTTCTCCCTGTTCTCTGTGTGCAATGTAGTGGGTTTTTTCTGCCATTGCCTCCTCTTTCCTCAGTGCACATTCTTACCCAATCTGCCTTTTCTTCGTTCCTCTTTTAATCTGCATTCATTATATTCATTGTATTTTTACTGCTATTAATGCTTACTGTTCTGCAGCACAGTAGATTTTTAGGACAGACATCCTTTCAAATACTTGCTGGATTCCCCAAGGGTTTGAGAAAGCATCTGTTTAAGTGGGACCAGCTGATACATACAGTGCTTCTCAAACCCCGTTTACATCCTCCACCTCTGGCTGGTATGTAGGTCTCTAAAGGCAGCTAGACTGCTGCAGCTCCCTTGCATGATATAATACCTAGTCTCTACAACAGCACCAACTTCTTGCCTCTTTATGGTACAGCCTGCATGTAAACTTAGCTATTGTTACACAAAGCTGGGATAGAGGAACAGGCGAGTGGTCCATCAAATACGGTGTCCAAGCTCTGGAGGTGGCCTTTTTCAAACGTCTCAGAGGAATGCAGAAGAAACCCCCTAATGTGCCCAGCCAATTGTGCAACTCTATACAACTGGGCTACAGGGAGGGGACGGGATTTCTGCCTGACCCCCACCTGTCAGTCAGCTTAGCCCTGAAGGATAAGCTGATCTTTTGAAGTCAAGGCTTAAAATTGAGACTGGAGGGCATTTCTAATAGGTTACTGGGTTAGCAAGGAGAAGCAATGGTACTGTGTATGGTATCAGCTTTGCTTTGATCAGATATTGTAGTGTTGTGCACACACACATGTATGAATTTAATAGCTAGTACTTAACGCTTACCTGTACTGTCTGTATTGCTAAATCAGAACCAGAGGGTGTTTGTGATACAGTCCTCTCCTTGAGCAGACGGGTCTGAGAGCTTTTTCCGGAGGTGGTGACTAATGAAGCAGTTCTTTTTACTGATAAAACAATGAAGGAGCAATGCATGAACTCTGACTTGCCCTGTGTAGATGCGTGTATATGTGTGTGTGTGTGTGTGTGTGTAAAATGCTGTGAGGCTGCCCTGATTTGGAGATTTCAATGCTACTGAAATACAATTAAAAAAGCAGAAACTGGCGCAAACCTACCCAGAGCAATGCACTGAAAATACAACTTCTGAAGGGGAAACACCTTCTTCACCCCTCAAACAATCATACCATAAATTTTCTCCCTCTTTTGGTTTTAGTGCTGTTGTAAAAAGCCCAGGCCTGCTTTAAAAAGCTGAAACTTTCTCTTACAATGGCCAGGGCTGAGCTTTGAGACACTGCCTCAACTCATTGTCTGTGGTAGAACCCTTGCTGGGAAGGCTGTGATTTATATCAGCCTGCCTGTCACAGGGGGAAAGGAATGCCCGGTTTTTCATTTAGATCAAATGTTAGGTTTGAAAACCACCCACTGCTGTAAACTCAGTTGGAGTGGAGAGATGAGATGGAGCACATTGCATGCTCTGTTGTTGAGATAGTGTTTTAAGGCTGTCTGAATCTGTTTCCCATTGCTGAGTGCAGGGAGGAAAGATGTGGATTTAAAAAAGGGAAAATTAAACTGAATACTCCACCCCCCAGCTTCAGTGGAATAGAAAATGGGGTGAGGGCAGTTCAAGAATAGTGAAGACACTAAAGAAGTCAAAAACTTTGGTGTAGTTTGTTTGGGGCCTGAGTAGATGAACCCGTAGAGAAGATGGGGGTGGATTTTTCCAAGGGGACTAGCAGAGATAGTCATCTGGTTCCTACTGAAAGATGATGGGCCTGCCCTTATGTCTAGAGCGGGAGGGGGTGGGAGAGTGGGTGACACAAAAACAATTTTGTTCTGTAATTAGATTTATTTTCTCTCATCAGATTTCGCTGGTTCCCCCTGTCCCCTCTTTTTTTTTTTTGTCTTGTTTAGCAGCTTTCACATGGACTTTCCTTTCTGAAAGGATGAATGCTGATACAGTTCTAGAACCACGATATTCTTTCTGTTTAAAATGCACAATAGTTTCTGTGGCTCTTTCTTCTCTTGACTATGTTGGCAACAGCACATAGAACGTTCCCTGGTTTCGAGTTTCATTATAGATTTCCAACTTGGACTACCCTTACGGTACAAAAGCATCTGATCTGAGTTTGTGGCTTTGAATTTAAATGACATTCAATTTCTGGTCTTTCTTAGGTTAGTTCTCATTTTGGCTGAGTTTCAAGATGTAGAATAACATTTTTACCTCATTAATACAACTTGTGTTTGCTTTGCCTTAAAATGATTAATTAAAAATTAGAATATGAGGTTCTATTTGCAGAGTTTGGAGCAGTCCTTCCTAAGATTATCTTAAATAAAACCTATAATAAATAGTGATGGACTCGTGTTAAGAACATAAATTCTGTGCTGTTAAGCCTGGCTGTAGACTCATCATCATGATCTTCAGATAGTCTGTGTGATGCCAGTGAGCAGTTTTTATGACTAAGAGTTCATGACTGTTAGCAAGAAAAAGTTTGTATCTTACCTACCTCTGCTGGTATTACATTCGTAAATGTAAAATTAGAAGATGTAGATAATTCCCCCTGCTCTGCCACCACAAGTTGTGTAACCTTGGGCACATCATATCTGTGTTCATCTGATACAAGAAGTGATGATATAGTCTCATAGGGGTGCTTTGAAACTAAGCACTTTCAAGATTAAAATATTACTGTGACAGTGGCGAGAAAATATCCAGTGTACTTTAACCAGTATATTTGATCAGCCCTTCAGGTCTGAGCAGATTTAAAGGCCATCTGTGGTATGACTGCATTGACTTGTATAAACCAGGATCAAAATGTGATTCATGTATTTGTGTGGTCTGACCCCTTTGAATTCTCTGGTCAAGTTATGTTAGGAAGGGAGAGAAGCACAGAGGTTGCCTATGATGTTTGTGTGTCTGTCTTTAAATAAAACCAAACTCTGTCAACAGCTGACCAGAAGGAAAGTTTTGCAGTTTTTTTGTCACAGTTTTGGACATGTGAGTAGCAAGCTGAAATGTGCCTTTCGAATTACAAGGTACAACACCTCTGAATATTTTTAAGGCAGTTAGTGTGGGTGTTACAAAGTAATTTTTTTTTTCCCCCATGAAATAACATACTCTGTTTTTAATGGCAGAGCAGCTGAACTAGAACTCTAATTATTTTATGAATACAGTTTAAAAACTTGTTTTTCCATTTTTTTCTTTTTATCCATAGATTATACCTTTATTGTTTTTGTCTTTTATATTTCCAGGCTTAAGGGGGGAGTTAACCTGTGGTCACATAATTCTGATTCCAGTTTGGAATGACCAACAGGACTGACTGGTTACAGTGCTCTGTGAAGGTGATTTCCAAAAGTAGAAAAAAATCCAAGGTCTGTTTCACGAGGGTTTCAAAGGCTGAGTTTTTGAACACCATACTACTATTAATTCCCAGCTGGAATGTGCTAACTGCAGCCATTATTGTTAGAAATGGAAAACATCAGGTGAAGCTGGAAGTCAGCGTGGAGCTGGAGGTGATTCTTGACTTCTCTTACAGCTCTCATTCATGATATCTACTAGCTCTATTTTTCCTCATAAGGTTCAGGTCTGGTTTTCTCGTTTGTTGGTATTAACTTTGTGCTTGTTCTGTTTAACATATGACTTACTGTTGAGCAGAATACAAAATGCCAATGTCTTGGGATTTTTTCTGTTTTTGTCTGAGATGTGGTTTTAGGATAACATTTGGTTCTCCTCTATTTCTGTGGTATGCCTATACCTCTGGTATCAAAGCAGGGTTGAGGTCTGACAGGTATGCACATTATCTAGCTGAAACTGTATTGCAGATAAGGATTTTAGAGTTTGCATTTATAGCCTCTTAATTTTGACAGCCATTCAGAAAACACTACAAGGCTTCTGTCAGTGAGATTTCTGTTGCTAGTAAGAGCAAAGGCCTCGTAAGTATGGTCTGAAGTGCGTTTCTGAGTAGGAATGCTGTTAGAACTGTCTCCCCAGCTTCTGTAATCAAAGTTTGCACAGTGCATCTTGGTGTACCATCAATAAGATCCTTTCTAGTTGATAAAAGGAGATTATCAAATGAAAAATACAGTGTAAGTTCATTTACAATGCTCCTTATTAAGTAAAATGAATTGGAATCTTAGCATTTCTGCATTTTACTATGTATTCATTTTTAATTGCTGCATTTCTATCACCTAGATCAATCATCTTCATGTATAATCTCGTTTGTTTCATTTGTGGTCTTGCTAAAAGACATGAAACTATATTGACAGCAAAAATTAAAAAAAAGGAAAACTAAACACTTTGTGATATTTATTACAAACTTAAGACTGGATTATTTCTTACTATACCTACATATGTATCTGATTCCTTGATACTACGTTAAAATGTTAATGATAACTTTCGCAGGATAAGTGGGTACTGATGAGTCATAGAAAAGGAAGGACATCTGAATTTATTACTGTTATATTTGACAAAATAGCTGGTGTAAATTAGGGAGTCCTTTGAACCAATCCAGCTGGGCCCTGGAAGTTTGGGGATTTCAGTATTTCATAGAAATGCTTATGCCACAGTCCTCTGATGGAGAGGGAACTCAAAATAGCTGGAGAGGTCAGCTCTGATCTCTCTTGTGAGACTGGAATTTGCTCAAGAGTTCTTATCTATGATGTTGCCTCCCACACCTAAGTTTTGTTGCATTTGTTGCATACGTTTTGCAGAGCAGAAGAGGAATGCTTCTGAAAGCTGTCTTAAAAGTGCAGATTCTGAAGAGATTGGGGGAAAGAGGGTAAATTCTTTCTAATCCCTATTTGTACAAATAATTCACAGATTAAGGATTTCACACCAGAAAGAGGGGCTGAAGTCTGAAATGTATGGCCCCCATGTAGGATTCATACAGAGCAACTGAACAAAATGCTTCATTTCAAAAAGCTGCTGTACGGCTTCCTTCTCTGTTCTCAGAGAGATGATGAAGAAAAAAAATGACTTTGCTGCTGATTAATCACTGGGAAACAGTAATCACTAGTGGTGTCTTTTGGATCATTATTCAAGGAATTTCAGACAGAAATAAACTGGAGAACTACAACAGTAGCTTTCTCTAATTATTTTTCTGTGCTCAGCCCTACTTCGTGTATTGAGCAAACCATTTCTCTTCTTCCAATTTACAGTCAATGATCTCTGGGGCACAGATTCAAAACATCCTGCGGAGTTTATTCTAGAAGCTGATTTGACGAGAGCATATTTACATCTTTAAAAGAGTCTATTTATTATGGAATTAATACAGACTCTAAAACCATAGCTAACGTTTTATAGCATAGTTAAATGTATATATCTGCTTGAAAAATATTTTGAGATAGATCTTTACCGTGTGTAGATTGGCACAGCCTCTCCACTGCTGAAAGAAACTGAGCTGATTTATACCCACTGAAGTTTGGACCTCTTTGATTTTTCTTTTCTCTTCCATGTGTCTAATGCACTGAGAAAGCAGACAGCCCTTTTTAATCTGTGGAGAATTTAGACACTAATCAAGCACTAAAGAGGCACCATGCCGAGGCTGAGAGCTAAAATCCTAAGGATGAAATCAAGTAACTGCTTTATCTCTTTCTTCTCAGACATCTAGAGAGATGCTTAAAGGCAAAACTAGAAGTAAATGAATGAATCTAGCCAAGTGGATTTAGCTGTGGATGGATGTATTAAACTTCCACTGAAAGTAGCAGCAGATAGGTGACATTCAATACAGATTAAAGGTTGATACTAGGCAACACCAGCATTCAGGCATCAGTGTGGTTCTCTGACTGCATATATCCTGTAAGCACCCCAAACAAGGGAAAATGTGCTTAATTTAGGAAAAAAGTTTTTGTTTTTTTATTGAAAGTAGCTCATAATCAAGAAACTACTGTAAATATTAAGTTTGTTTCGGCAGTTATCTGTCTTCATGTCTATAATTTGTTTGAAATTCCTATATTTGCCCAGACCCTGAACAATTGCAGCAATGATTTAGTAATTTTTCTCATGGATATAATTCGTGAGAGATTTATAATCTCAGAAAGGAGCAAGCCAAGAAATCTAGGGGAGGGAGACCAGGGAAGAGTTGGGCACTTTTTTGAGACTGCATAAAATCCTGACCATTTTACAGTTATGTTCTGTTGCAGCTGGTTCTTCGTACTTTGCTGCTGATTGGGATCTGATTATTGGTACTGGAAGGATAATTTTTTTTCCTTATCTTTTTCTCATGTAGATGGTTTTATGCTTCTCATTCTAGATTAGGAATAAAAAATGCAAATTTTTAACCGGACTGGAGTAAGCAATGTGTTTCCAAGAAATAAGTTTCAGGCTTGGTTTTCAGGTCTGGGCAACGAGTTTACATTGGCTTTGCTCACTTTGTATAAACTGGTAAATTAATAGTGATATGGCAAAATCAAGGTTAGAAATAGAAAGGTTAAAAAAAAAAAAGTCCTGTCTGTAGTCAGATTCTATACAGTGAAGAGACTCCTTGCATGTCAGTTGCTTGTTCGGTATGTGGAAAAGACATTGACGTCAACTTCCAACTGCAAAATAGGGAGTTTACGCCACAGACTGACTTTTGCTTAAACCCCAGAGGCCAGGTTTTCAAAAGAGCTTAGCCGTCTAGTAAATCTGGAAAGATGTGACCAAATTTCTAGAGCCCCGTAGGTTGAGTTTCAGAATTGCTGCCTCTGGATGCTGGCTGCTACCAGACTCCAAGTGTAGTAATGCAAGCTAATGTCTGCAAGATTGCACCCTAGATGTAAGATGTGTTGTAACTTTAATTTTGGTCCCTGAGAAGGGCAGTTAGCTCATACAGACTTAATGACAGCTCATCTGCACTTTAATTAGCCAGGGATGTGATCACATTTAGTACAGAAGCCATACCGAAATGCCATTCACATTTCACTTTAAGTGTTCTGTGTCAAAGACACCATCACCCAGGAATGAACTGTTGCTATTAAATTTCATAAACAATCATTTGAAATAAAGAGTTGTCACAGAAGTAGACTTAATCAGCATTTTAATGTAGTGTCAAAGGCACCATTGTGCACTGGATAGAATTACAATACTCCCCTCCAGACAGAAAGAAAAGGTTATCGGATCTTGGTTGTACTCATCTGAGTGGCCAGGTATTTCTTGTGCATGATTTATCTCTTCCTTATGGAAGTTCGAGAGGTGTCATCAGTAAGATCATAAGGCAGCCAGACCTCTCCTGGCATCTGCCCTAGTGACATGCGCAAAGTATGTGTATCAGTTCTGGCTGGTTGTGTGAGCTATTTCTGTTACTGAACTGATTCTCAACAATAAATAAATGTAATAATAATAATAATGAACAATAATAGATTCAAAACAATGAATGTCATGGCCAAGCTGAAAGAAAATTTACATTTCGTTTTCCATATCTACTTTTTAAATCGTATGACTTAAGGGCACCATTATGTTGTATACTTCTCTGACTTGACTAGATCTGAGTGCTATAAACACTCACTAACTGATTGTAGATGCTGAAACTGCATTCAGCTTTTCCCCTTATGTACCCGTACTCTTACTGTAAGCCTTCCCTTTTCAGTGATCTGCTGTTACAGAAGTCAGCCAGCCAGCTCGTGGGGAGTCTGTAGAGATGCTGCTGCTCATTTTAGAAGTGAGGACTAGAGAGCTTTGAGTAATGGTGGGAACTTAAGTTGCTTTGTGAGGAAAACAAATGATATCTGGTCAGTGCAGAGAAGTGGCCAGAATGCAGTGCCTAGAAGCAGCAGTAATTGTCAGATGCTCCAGTCCCTTACTCATTTTACTGGCCCTTTGCTGGTCTTGGTGCTGTGTGTCTATGTCTGTCTTCTACTGGGAAACACAGAACTGGTCAACAGGGGTGCAGGTGTGGTCTCATCGGTGCTGAGACAGTGCCTCTCAACCTGCTGGCAACACTTTGGCAAGATCAAGGAGAGAAATCCCTCTGACCTTCATGCCCTGACCTTCCCCATTAGCAATGGGTGCCTGTGTGAAAGAGCAGCCCAGGGTAATAATCTGAGGGCCAAAGAGGCATCAGCAGTTCTTCCACAGCTTCCCTCGCAAGCAGCAAATTTCCCTAGCCAGCAGATCAGGCTGGCAAATGGAGGCCTCTGTCCCCCCAGCAGACAGTCTCCCACTACACCTGGTGCTCCTGTGTGGTTTGGGCTTAGACAGCTCTGATGCTTTGCTGGACAGACTTCCCAGCCCCTCTTCTGCTGCCAGAGCACTGAACCTATTCTGTAGTTGCAGATCAGCAGGTGAAGAGACCTTCCTCCTGGTGCCAGAGGTCACAGGCTTCCAGCCTTCACTGTCCTGGAAGTTGCCATTTCCCAACCTGATCAGCACACGCCCTGCCTGCTTCTCCTTCGGTACATTTCTTTCCTTCATTGTAGCGACATCAGCAGAAATTGAAAGTTATGACCCTTGCAAAGATGACATACATAACTGTACCTTCTAAAAGAAAAAGAAATAAAGAGAAATAAATCAGGCTTATTGTTCCGTGGCTGAATTGGTTAAGTATATGGGGAATCATGGTATTTTGGGATTCCTGTTTGGGTGAATCAACTCAGTCGCAGAATGAAAAATGCAAATTGTCTATTGGAGGAATTTGCAGTTCACTGGTGGTTTTAACACATGTGAATCATGTAATTAGGGAAGTGAAATGATACTGTTTGACCTGTGTCTACTCAATGTAGTATGAATTAGAAACATTCACAGTTTATGCCACTAGGCATAATTAGTCTCTGCAGAAATACACAAATAGTTTCTAATAGTTAATAAATGTTCAGTTCTTTGGGAATGTAATAATTCTCAATGAAACAAGTACATACTTTTTAACTATTCAGTCGCTTTGAGGATTACTAAGCACAGACTTCTCTAATTCTCCAGTTAATTCAGTAAAAATATTTCTTTTTGACTGCAGTAAGACTGTATCAGTCTGAATTACAATGAGTTTGATACCTTGGAGCAAACTAATAAATTTTGAGAGGAGCTGGCAACGCCATCTAGAGTTGAGGCTGCTTGGTATTTCTTATCAGGCCTTTTTTCTGTTGTCTATGAATATATCATAATTGGAAATGACATTTTATGTACCTCTTACCTGTCTCTGGCTGAATTTTACATGTTGACAAATGAACAGCTATGCAGTTTGAGGAAGAAATTAGAGGAAACCTGTTTAGTCTGATAGCCTTTTATTAATATATTTTTGTTCAGACTCTTCAAAGCTTTCATGTTCTGAAGAGAAAGGACTTTAAAAGTGGTGGGAAGGTGTATTTTCATGCCATTTTATGCAGTGGACGTGAGTACTGTGAAGATACTAGGTAGTTATAATCTGCAATTACATAGGGAAATTAAGGTTGCATGTAGATCAAACTCTTGTACTTAATGGTTTATCAATATTGTCACTTCCTTATAATCCTTTTGGCATAGTTTTTATATGTAATTTTGAATACATATTCAATATTATGTTCTTAGAGCACGTATGCAACCACATCAAAACCCATGATTTCATTTTTATGTGTGTAGTACCTGTCTTATTATGTGTATTCAGATGTTATGAGGTTCTTAGTGGATTCTAATTTTTTGGATTTTTTTGTGTTCTAGAGCAGATCTAGAGCTTCCTAAACGATGCTAGGAATGATTGATTTAAAAAAAATAAAAGCCAAAACCCCATTGTGAACACTCTGAATGTAAGTACGTTGTCTGGCTCTTAGAACTGTGCAGAGAGACTAGTTTTTCTATTTGAATCTGGTGTAATACAAATAACCAAAAATAAGCTGTAACATGAATGATGCGTTACACTCTTTTCCTTCTAATCATTGTATCATCCTTGAGTTCAAAGGTATTTCTTTCTACTCTCAGGTTATTTCTTTTCTCCAGATCTCCTGAGCATGTCTTACTGAAGCAAGAGGCTGTTGTATTTTCTGGGATCACTTCAAAATTTCAAGGCAATCATTTTGCCATTAAAAAAAATAATTTAAAAACCCCAATCGTTAATGATGGGAGGGAACTATCAGCCCAAGCAGTGAATAGACTGGGACAGTCCGCACCTCCTGCTGTACTTCAGAGACTTTGGTTCATTTCCAACAGTACTGAAGTCTTAACCACTGCAATTACCACTGAACCTTCAGATTCCTAGCAACTAGCAAACGAACAGAGAAAGCAGTTATCTGGGTAACTAGGGAATTTAACACCAGAACAGCCTTCTGTTTCACTGACACGTTAATGTGCAGTGATTACGTACCCACAAGACAGAATTTAGCTAAGTTCCTAGTGGGGGCAAGAACTAGAGTGGCAATAATCTCAGATGTCTTTAAAGGAAGAAAGGGGGAAATTCTGTAAATAGTTGGGGATAGGATTTAGATTTTAAACATGGCTGTTAAGTTCCCTGTGGTTTAGGATTATCTAGAGGTTTTCTTGTGATACATGTAAAATAGATGAAGTTCTTTTGATATGTATGAATATAATTGTCCCTCGCATGGTAGAAAAACTGCTCAAAACAGTATTTTCTTCCTGGTGTCTGAAGTCTTGTGTCAGTCCTTCTGTGCTGTGCTTCTGGTAGATTTTGGTCTTGCTGCTGTCGTGAGTTGGGCAAGTTTTCATCTGTTCCTCAGTTTCACCATCTGTTGAACTATGGAAATGATACTGATTTCCACTGGGAAAGCAAGTGATGCTGAAGCATAACAGGTGTTTGCATCAGGTCTGCATTTCTTGAGTATAGCTGATGTACCACAGTAAGATGTGAATAACTGAAATTTAAACAGCATGATTAACAATACTTGTAATTAAATAAAGGACATGTTTATTTCAGAGTTCATCCTTCTTGTGGAGATGCAGACATACCAATACATTTACTCCAACAGTGGCTGTAAGTAGCGCTTAGATGGTGTAAATAATGAAAAACCCACAAAAAAAGAAAACTCTGTATTATCTTTACTGTTCTAGAATGGATCTGTATTTTTGCCGTGTGTATTAAATCTGCAGTTGATTCTGGAAAGCAGTTCATATTGCTCATCTCCATCTAGCAGAAGCTGAAAAGCCATTGATTCAGTTTTAACCTGGTGGAGTCCTATATGGGATTTTAACTTTGGCAGAAGTCTAACAGTTAAAGCTTCAATAATTTTTTAGTGTATAGTGGCAAAGTTCTACTGTCATTTGCATTTCGGATGCCAAAGTGAGGAAATACTTCACGCATATTTCTCAGAACTTCTCTGGCAGACATAATGTAACAGAAATAAATAAATATTATCCATTAGAAGAGTGCCTCATCCAACCTCACAGGCATGCTGAAAAGGAAGAGACATGCTGCAAGTTCATTCTCTTTGCTCGTGGGGCTGGCTTTCATTTTTCTGGAAGCAACTGTCTTTTTGCTTCTTGAGCTCTTTGCTATTGAGCGTCACATCTGGTAAGGTCTCACACACCCACTATCACTCTCGTATCTGTAGTTACAAAAATCTAGGCAGATCTAAGCCTACCCTGGAAACTTGGTGTTTTAATAATGATTTTGATCAACAGTTTTGCTTTGCTCTCCCAAGTGTTTTGGGATGCTTTCACAGTACATGCAAGGGAATTCTGGGAGATAAGAATAAGGATTTGTATCTAAAATGTGGGATTTGAGGGGATTTAGAAAGAAAGATTAACTGGGTGAAATGTTTAGATCTGATAATTTCCTGCTGAGAACGCATTTTTTTTCAGTTGGGAAGGCTGTTCTGAAGGACTGAAAAAGTGGTAGAGCTGTGTGTGTCTCTGGTCTCTTTCCTGCATGCTGAAAGCACGAACGGAGCTATGGTGAGGGTGGGTATGATCTCGTGTTAGCAGGAAATTTTGTTACCTGCTGCATGTCAGTCATAGTTAGAGTTTCATCCTGCTTTGTAGGAAGAGTAAGGTCCTGACTGCAAGTAGTTACTGCTTAGATGAGACTGAAAACAATCAGTGTCTACTATCCTAGTGAATGATCTAGAGATGTAGGAATAAAACTTAGATGAGCCATTTTACAGTTTATTTCTCTGACCATTAGACTATCTTCATCTTTAAAGATTTATTCAATCAGCAGCATTTCTAATGAGAACTGCAGAAGTTTTAAAAAGCCAGAGGAACATTTATCATCTTTAGTTCCTGAGGTTTTTTGTTGTGAGGTTTTTGTTATGGTTCAGCAGAAGCTCTTTGAGTTGGTGGTAGTGTTGGGTCTGGAAGGAAGTGAAAGGAATATATAGAGCAGAAGGCAATTTAACAGGACAAAGTTGTTCATGCTATTATTCGCCAGTTCCAAGAAGTTCCCTACTTTATCATGAAATGGATTCCTGCCAACATATACTGCTAGTACTCCATCAAGGGGGCTTATTTATGCTGTTGTATTAGTAACTTTAAAAATGCTATCAGAAAACTGTTTATTTACATTAATAGTGCCACTAATATTTCATAAATCTGTTGTGGTTATGGCTTGTTGCCGCTTAGGGAGATACAGTAATTCAATTACATAAGCTTGACGGAAAATTGGGAGAGTTGTTTTTTTAAAGGAAAGCTAAAACTTTCAGATCTTAGGAAATGTTCCTAGCCCATATCAGATTCAGATACTGGTTTATGTGATAGCTAAGAGCTGGTCCTGTAACTGCAGCTAAGGAACAGAGATGTTTGCAGAAAAATATTCAGTAGGTCTATTCCTGTCGTTCCAAGCATGTACATTATCTAATACAGCATTTGCGGGAAGCAGGTTTCTTTCTGCACTCGAGATGGATGGAATGACCAAGGAAGATGAGTCATGTATCCTGTGCATGGTTGAGGTTGGTAGAAATTTTCAGGAATCACAGAATCACAGAATGGTAGGGGTTGGAAGGGACCTCTGGGGGTCACCCAGCCCAACCCCCTGCCCAAGCAGGGTCACCCAGAGCAGGCTGCACAGCACCGCGGCCAGGCGGGGCTGGAATATCTCC
>Ga0065711_1002561_pt1 | contig 44409 bp, 29 predicted proteins | sample Hoacrofraction12_FD_59098 | JGI IMG/M metagenome (GOLD analysis project Ga0065711, IMG submission 59098) | Hoatzin crop microbial communities from Cojedes, Venezuela - Epithelial fraction 12 v2 (version 2) | ecosystem: Host-associated > Birds > Digestive system > Esophagus > Crop | place... | reverse complement strand
AAAAAAAAAAAAAAAAAAAAAAGAGAGGCTAAAAATCCAGACTCTTGTTGGTGCCAACAAAAATGAGGGTTAACAGAATGTTTTGACCAAATGCAACACTTTGCTATTCACCCTAATTAGCTGAAATTGCTGCTTCCCACCAGGGACCCTGAGCTCAGTATTCAGAATTCCCTTGAGGCTATCCAGGAAATGCCATTTGCTTTACAACTTCTTGTTCTTTTAAGACTCAACTGTCCGAAGTGTGCATTAACATACAAGCTTAATAATCCGAGTTTCTAGCAAAATGCAAGGTATTTCATAATGCCTGCCTGCTTCTAGTTGGTCACAAAGTAAAATACCTCCTCCATCTGTCAGCATGGTTTAGCTGGCAGTAAATTAGCTCTCACAAAGCACACTGTGCTTTTAAAGATCTTATCTGCTGTTTTATCTAACCTTCAGAAATATTTCAGACATCTTAGGAATTGTGAAGTGACCAGTTGTTTGAAAGTCCCTGTGTGCTTAAGCAGCATTCAGGTGTTGGGTGACGGCACTCAGGCTCTGTTTTCTCAGGTGAGTAGGGACCCTGAAGTGTCACATCCCACAGGACAAGACAGCAGGGCATAGAAAGAAGTTGCCTTTTTTTTTTTTTTTTTCTTCCTTGAATTCTTCCTAAAATTTTGAAACTGCTTTGAAAATGCCTCTTCTGGAAATGTCCTCTGTCCACCCCCCATCCTTTTTTTCTTCCACCTTCCAACTACAGACATGCAGGGAAGGCAGCAGGGCTGCTGTCATGGATCCACTAGCCACCGACATGATACAGAAGTAACGCTTTATACTTGCTAGGCATGAATTGCTACAGGTGCCTGCACCGGATTTCTGCTCTTCCATGCTGTCGGTACATGCATTTTCAAATAAAGAGTTAACAAGGTTAAATCCAAGGAAGAATAGTAAGTCAGAAGCCAGAGTAAGAATCGAACATGTGTAGCATGAGTTTAAGCCTGCTCCAGAAAGCTGTGCTGTGCATCTTGCCTGTGATCAAAAGTGAATGTTCCCAAACTGGGTTTTCTTAGAAAAAATCAAACTCTCTGGACAGTTGTTCAGCTGATGCAAGTATTATATTGAATAGATTAAGCCCTTTTAGTGGCATATATATATATATATATAAGTATGGGTGTTTTAGGGAGGGTCTTCAGGTTTACATTGGCTCTTTCCTTCTCATATACCTTATCAAATTGTCCAGAAAAAATTTCTATAGTGGTATCTTCAGCTCTTCAGTTGCCATGTTGTGTGTTTATGAACTGAACTGGTTGCTTAATCTCTTCTGGGTATCGCAAGTTCCCAGTGCTTGGCCAGTGCCTGACAGACCTCTGTTGTACATATGGTTCGTGGTTTGAATGCTGCTGTTGGATGCTAGTGCTTGTTTAGGATGAAATCATCAAACGAGCAGAAGTGTATTGGTATTATTCCTCAAAGACTGCTTTCCCCAAACTGAAATCACAGAAGGATTGCAGGAGTGCAGTTGTTTTATTGAATGACACAACCTTGTTTTCCCATGGGGAGCCTAAAAACTGCCTTTTAGATGGACTGGGAGAGTTGAATGAGCTAATACGAAACACATTGTCGGCTAGTATTAGAGTTTTAAAGCTGAAATTTTATCGTTCGACAGACTGATCGGAAGCCACCATAATTCATGTATGAGCATGAAATAGGGCACAGAACGTTTGAGGCCTCTCAAGGGCATTTGATGAATCTAACTTTAATTTAAAAGTACTAATAGATTATTGATTCAAGCAGGATGACTGTGCGGAGATCAATAACAGAGCACTATCTGTCTCTCTTAAATACCAGAAATTGCTGTTGAAAAGAAATGATCATCCTCATCTTTGTTTTCATTAAGAAAAAACTTCATTAAAGTTTGCTTGGTGCAGTAGGAACCTGTAGATTTTTGGTTTGCCAAGGTTCAGTGTATTAAATACTGAAAAAGATAAGTATAGTTCTGGACATTGTCTTAACTTCACAGTTTATGGAGCCAAGTGTTCTTTTACTTCTCTCTTTTTTCACAGCCTCATTATTGTTAGATGTAGAAATAAATTGTTCCCATTGGAAAGATATTTCTTTGCTTAGAATCAGAGCCTTTAACACTTCACTCTAGCATTTATTCTCTTCTCAAGAAATGTTTGTCCTTGAAGTTGACGGTGGCTTGACCCAGGTAAAAATGGCAGAAAGAGGCCCTTCTCTCACAAGTAATCAGAAGTTGCATCGTGCTCTGTGATGCCCTCTGTGAATTCTGCAGAACATGAGTTGACAATGAATCATGAGTTTAATACAAATGTATCATCTTTGTAATCTGAAAAATATCATGTACAGTAAATCTTGTCTAAGATTTTCCATTGAGTAATATTCTTTAGGGCCTGCTGTTAGTACTCTTGAGATTTAGCTTTCTTGATAGTGCCTAATATTTCTGGATAGACTGGAGTTCACAGATCTTGTCGTTTCTGTGTATCTGTTGAAAAGTTAGAGGGATTTATCGGAGAAGCAGCAGAATGGCTAGGTGAAACATGAAAATATATTGCACATCTACAATAAATGTGAGGAATGATGACAGCATATCACAGAAAAACTAATGCAGATGTTTTGGAAAGATGTAGTTCGCGTGTCTTATCTCACATTGTAGAGCTTTCACATCCTTTCCCTGAGAGGTACAACTGGCTTTTCAGCAGGTTCAAAACAAACGACCATCTAGAAATATTAAGGCAATAAAGGGGTGTAGGATCATAATATGTAAGTAGCTTTTTCTCAGAGAGGTTTCCTGATGTTCCAAATGCTAAGGTAGATAAGGAAGTGTTGCTAGGTTGTGCAAATTTTACAGGTTAAAAAACAAACAAATTTTACAGATTAAAAAAGAAAGAAGACTTGTTTGGGTAATTTTGTCTCTGATGTCCTGATGCATGTTGCTATCCTGCTGTGGCAGAACTGCACGTTGGAATTGTTACCTTTCATAGAAAAAGGCAAGAGGTATGAGAGCTCTCCCAAAATTCTGTACCGATTGGAAGGGTACGTGCCACAAGCAGTTTCCCACTGCAGGTTGATACCAGCACGCACGCATGGATCCCATGCAATTCAGTAGGCTGAAACCAGAACATAAGGCCAAAGTTGTCCATTTTTGGAGCCTGGTAAGAAATTCAAGCCCCATATCTGAAGTGAGTTGAAGCTTTTGTGGTGTTGAGTAGCTGGATCATGAAAAACGATCGAATACTTAAAAATAAGCTCTTGAGGCTATATAGCATGTAGTCCTGCCACTACTGGGCTTACTTTAGTTCCCTTTAATTTTTACTAGGAAAGACAAATGAATGTTTGCTGTACAAAGATAGATATGGGCCAGTTTGGTAGTTATAATACCATAAACAGTTATTTACAATTCATTCATGAGTAATTTGATTATATTTCTTTTCTTTTTTGTAGCAGTTGAAACTCAGAGCACCAGTTCTGAGGAACTTGTTCCGAGCCCTCCTTCACCGCTTCCACCCCCTCGAGTTTACAAGCCCTGTTTTGTCTGTCAAGACAAGTCATCCGGATATCACTATGGTGTCAGTGCTTGTGAGGGATGCAAGGTGAGTGCCGTCATCTCCCTTTCTTTTCATAGGACTGCATTTGATTTTAGGGAGGGGCAAAGCAATGAAATTTGGTGTGACTTGGTTGTCTCCAAAGACACTTGTGCCTTGCTTCTGTGAATTAATTCTGATTCATGAGTAAAGCCCCGTAAATGACCATCATGCCTGGAATTATTTCCCTTCATAACTTCTGCCAAAGTATGTCTTTCAGGGACTTCTGTAAGTATTGACTAATATGATAATATGATCATAGATGCAGAGATAATCAAAGAATAAACTGAAAATACTTGGAGACTCTTCAATGTCTGTCTTGTATAGTCTGAGAACTCACATGGTCGCTGTCTGCTCTCAGCCTGGATTTTTCTGTGTGCTGCTACCTCTGTATATCCAGGGGGTGGAATTTGGGAAAAGGATCTGATCATCTGGAAATTTTTGGCATAGTCTCTAACTATCTAACTAATCTCAAATCAAATTGGGAATTTGAGGATTAGCAGGGTGGTATTCGCAAAATGTAATCTGGCAGACTACAGTGCTGGCACATCTGCTAGCTGCTTTCCAGTGCTGTGATTGTCAGAGCATGAACTGACTATCCATAGGGTGTGGTAACACGATACGCCGTTCGAAAGTGGGGAATGTCGGAAGACTAGAAGCACATCAGAGAAGCAATGTCAGCTAAACCATGTGTGTATGGCAATAATTAGAGGTGTACATACAGTGAATGCTACGTATGCAAGGAAGAAGATAAGAGTGAAAAATGCTAAAGAAGAGATACCATAGGACAGATGCTCTTGTAGTTAACTCTGTTTGTTATGGTACCCTAATGCAATGTTCTTTTTTAATGATTAAACAAAAGACCTATGATTTTAATACATCAAATTAAAATAGTTGTGTAGTGCTTAGTACAGTGAAGATTCTAATGCATGACGAAAATGTGACAGGCACTACATCCATACAAATAAAGTTACTAGAATAAAGTAATAAAAGGTATTTTGCTGGTTTATTTGTAGGAAACATTAGAATATTTTTCAGATACTGTGCGGTTAGGTATTTTTACTTTATCCTTTGAACCTGCAGCTTGTTCCATGCTACTGGCCTTTTGTAGTGACGTAAAATACCATAGTCCTGGGTTTGTGTCATTAGGCAGGAAACTATAGGATTAGAGTCTGCTTTATCCCCTGTTTTATAACCATAGATACTGAAGTACTGAAAGTAACTAAGCTCACCACAGTTTTAGAATCTCTTTCTGGTGTTGAGGTTTTCCTTGGTCACAGTGTCTTGTGTTTTTTTTCTTTTAGATGCCACAAAACTATTGAAATTTAAGTGTCTATTAGGAATAACTATGGTAAGAATATGCTGTAGCTGATTTCATTGAACAGGAAATCTCATCATACTCAGATGCTAGCACACAAATGGTGGTGTCATTTGCTCACCTACACCTTCCCTCTAAGCACAGACGTAATTGCAGACTCTGGCAGAGAGGTCACATATACTGTAGGGCTTTTATTGGCATACTGCAAAGCATTTTCATAAATAATTAAAGCAAGACCGCACGTGTCAAAGTACATGAAGAAGTCTATGTTATAATGTGTTAGCCATTATTCACCAACAAAAAAATCATGTTCGCTTATTTGCTAATTTGCAAGATGGGGTAATTCCGCACTTAGAAATAGCTGCTGTTAAAAGAAAAAAAAAATAGTTACATACAAAATCTGTCAGTCTATGAGAAATAACGAGATTCCAAAGCAGTAACTTAGCTGCTTGAGACTGGTAATATGTGGGTTAGTTGACGGTAGCTCTTCAACAGGTTGGACTCGGATTTTGCAAATCTTCCGTTGATGGAATCAGCTTCTTTAGTGAGTGCCAGAACCTGGCAAAGAACACAATGAGACCGCTGAGTCAACCAGTGGTCCCGTTGGTGGACAGTCATGTGCTACATGTGCTGTGGGAAGTTGCCTGAGCTTTCAGGTCGACAGAAGTGGTGTGCTGGATGACAGCAGTACGTGGCCACAACACCAGAGACAGCCTCAGAAACCTCTACGTTGCCAGTTTCTACTCTTTCTCTGAAGAATGTTACCCTTTTCTCCTGAGCCCTTTTGGACCATTTGGTTTATTTTTCTTTTCATTCATTTTTACTCTACACTTGCTTTCACACATTCATTTCTTGGTCCTGTACGATAAGTTGCCACCTTGTACTTCTCATTTCTAACCGTCAGGGCTCCAGCCTGTACTCAAGTCTACCTTCACCCTTGGTTCCACTATCAGTTCATGTTTCTCCATGTCTCCAGCCCTCTTCATACAAAAATTTAGCTGGGTGCTTTGCAAGTTTAAATAAGCACAGTCGCTGGGGAAGCCTTCTCTCCTGTGGATCTCTGCTGTTCAGTTGGTTAACCCAGCTTTATTAGAGAGCGTGTGTTTCACTGAAGGCTTCTGCTCAGTACGGAGCTGGAGTTTCATGCTGATTCTGTGGTGAATCAGGGAGCAATAATAAGGAAGAATGCATGTTACAGCCTTTTGTCTAGTTGAGAAACTCGGATTTATTTCTCCTTTACCTGAACACACGTTTCAATGCAATTTCAACAAACTTCATTTTCTTTGAGATTTGGAGTTTCACGGAAGCTGACCAGCATGTTCAAAAGCTGTTGGGATGGGGATAGGCGGCCTTGCTTACAGACAGCTGGGTTATACAAAGCTTATTCCATTAGAAGCTAGATTAAAATATCAGCTGAATCAAGTATTAGGTCTCTTTTTTCCCCCTATTTTCTGCTGACCTTGTTGCCGTTTTCTCTTTCTTCACTCTTATTTCCGCTGTTTCTTTTTTCACCTGATTTGCAATCTATGTTCTGTTATGTTAAACCTTAAATTCACTCCTTTTACCCTCCTGCATTGCACCTCCCTCTGCCCTGAGGTCCTTTTCTCAAGTCTTTTCCTTTTTCCTTTCTGACTCATTTACCTTTCGCTTCAAACTCCTGGCAGTCTTTTTTCTCAAGGGAAACACAAATGGAAAACTCTGCTCGTATCATATTTATCTAATTAGGGCCCCATTGCTTTTGTTTTTCTGTGCTAGCTCTCCCTTCGTTTTCTTCTGGTTCTCCTTTGCCTTTCTGCTTTGAGCTTCAGCGAAGCTGCTGTCACAGTGATCACTAGCAGTCTCCGTCTAGGTCAAAGGGAGAGCTTTCTGTCCTCAAGGGTTTGGGTTGGTGACTGCCTTTGATTCTGCAGGCTTTCTCTGTCCTGGCTTTCAGGGCTTTTCAGACTCTTCTCCTACTTTGCTTACTGTTTGTTCAGTGTCTCTTTAAATGGTTCTTTGTCCACTCCCTGGTGCTTTTCCCTGAGATTCAGTTCTTTGGTTTTCCATCTCCAAAGCATCAGCTACTGACCTGTTTTATGGTAGACCAGTGGAGGAGGTAGTGGCAAGATTCTGCCGGTAAAGGGTGTATTCTTAATGGGGATCCTTCCAGCCATGAGCCCTTGGAGAGCTGTGGGTGGTGATTATGGCTTTGTGATGCTTGATTTGGGAACTGCTGTGCTGGAGATTTTGTCTGCCCTAAGTTGTCACCCACCCATGGATGATTTCCAAAGTTACCCCCATCTCTGACTTTCTCTCCTGCTGTCTTTCCCTGGTGTGCCCTCTTGCTAACCTCACTGCTACCTCAGACACGGAGTTCATGAAGACAGAACTTCCCATCCTCTCTCTTTGTGTCATCACCAACTGTAATGTCGTGGCGTGCAGTTTTTCAGCATCGTGCCATGATGACATCATTTCTGATCTGCAGCACTGTAATTTGCACAATGTGTTGTCCTTTTCCCTCCAGAATCTGCCTTTTGCTGCCTTCATTGTCAAACCCTTGCTGTGATTTTCTCATGTTGTGGTTAGGTGTCCACTCGGTCCCTTTTCCTGTACTTCCTCCCCCTTTACCGACTCCTTGGACCGTACTGTTTCAGGTACCTGGCAACAACCTTCTAACCTCCTTTGCCAAACTCTTGGTATTCTAAGTGCCCCTTTTTTAAGTGATCCTTCTATCTTACTCATTATCAGAGTCTTCAGTACTGTGCCCCACTAGAAAGACTTTCTGTGGCTTGTTTTGATGTACTAATCTTTTGAGGTTTTTAGGGGCTGGAGTATTTCATAAAGTGCACTTATGAACCACAGTGAAAATTTAGGAGCTGTCTAAATAATTCTAAGCTATCTTGTTTTCTAATTTTAGTATCTTCATGCTGAAAATTTTATTTGTGATTGTGGATTTAGATTAGCTGACTTCTTGCCTTCCAAATTTGAAATTTGGGAGCTTTCAGAAGGTTGATATTGTGAGCTTTTTCTCAATTTGGTCAGTTAAATTCAGCAGTCAGGATTTTTTTGGTGTTTTAAACCTTTTTTTTTAAGAACAAATCTTGTCTTTGTGTTTATTTCTGGGTGTTATGTTGAAAAAGGCTTATGTGCATCATAGCCTGTCAATGGCTTTGTTTATGTATTAGAATCTCAAAACCAAACTGATCTTCACAGTACACTCGTGTTTTGCAAGAAAAATTCCAGAGGTAGTCCGTCTTTTTAGGTGTAAAATACAGTACATTGACAATATTCAGCTTATTTACAACTTTTCCATTTTGTAAACTGTGTGGCAGTTCAGAGGCAGGTTTTGGAATCTACTTGCATGTTCCATGACCTCAGTCAAAGACTTCTGAAATCTTTCCCCACCCTGGCTCTCTGGGTGTTGCTAGATCGCACGCAAACAAATTCCGTACAAAATGAGCAACTTGGATTTATCCAGCTGGTATAAGCAATTATAGGGCTGGCTGTCACCGAAAGCTCAGCTCCTTGGTTCTGACTTGACTCATCACTGTAGCTGGGTTTTCAGAGCGGGAGACTGAGTGTAGTGGGCTGGATTCCCCACACAATGCTGTCATTGTGTGGGCGAGGAGGAGAAGCTGGTGTTCTGGCAGCTTCAGCTGGCTCTGAAGGCCTTGTCCCTTGTTCTGGGCGTTTAAAAGACGGCATTCCTCTGCTGGCAATCCTGCCCAGATTCCTTGCTTGAGTTTGGTGGGCAGCAAAGATGCCTAGAGCAATTCCAGGAGAGAAGACAGTGCAGCATAGAAGAGGGTAAGTTTACGGTCCAGCAGTCTTGTCTGAATGATCAAGGTGCCTCTCTGCCTGTTGTTGATGCTAATGGACAAAAATGTAGATAAATCTACTTTGATACCAAGTGATCTCAGGTTGGATTTTATCGTGAAAGAAGAATAGCTTTCCTTCCGCCAGGGTTTCCATACAAAATCACATCTGATGTGGGATCATTGAGTTAAAAGGGTGGCCACATTTAATATGTTTTTCAAAGGTCTTCAGCTATGAAAATACCTATTTGTTTGACCTTCCTGACTCAAAAATATATATATATATATATATACACACACATATATATATTATTGCAAAAACTTTAAGCAGTGTGGAAAATAGGCATTGATATAAAACTTGAAATTTAGGACTATAATTCTGTAGGACTGACTCCCACAAAAAAAGATAAGACACACATAGGAGAAGAAAAGAAAAAGAGAGAAAATTAAGCAGTTTTTGCTTTGTCCAGATTTAGTGATCCACGTGGATGTTTAGCTTGGGAGAAAAGTTGACATTGTGTTACAGCTTTGTCTTACTTGCTTACAGATACAGTGGGAGGCAGTCCTACCACTCCACTTGAGGCCCAAAATTAGTTTGCTGACTTTGAAGATTGGTCTCTCTCTCTGCAGTTGGCAGAGAAAGAGGAGCTCCTCTGATGGCCGATTCAGAGCATCTAAACTAGATCTACTCTGGGTCGCCCTCCAGAGCAGCCTGACCCCACGAGCCATTGGGTTAGGTGCCCAAAGCACAGTTATGTTGGTTTTCGTCATGATATTCCCCATGGTTATGTCCCTCTGGACACTGAGAGGGCTGGGCTTCCCCCGTTGCAGGATGTGAATCCCTGATCAACATCCATCAACAGCAAGTTTACGAAACGCTACTGACAGAGAGTGGGACTGGTTTTGATTTTGTTTCTTTATTTGAAGCTCGATGGCAAGGATATTAAGCTTTGGTCTGCAAGAAATGTTGATGAGCAGCCTAAAACACTTTAGAGATTGTCATAGCAGAGCTCCCTTTGTGGAACAGTGTCCTCTGGGACAGATGCCTTTTTCTTCTAGTAATGCCTCTTACATCATGTGAGGACAGATTTGTATTTTCTTAGGCAGTACTGGAATTGCAGAGGGATCTTAAGCAGCAGTTCTTTTTGATAACACCACTCTTGCACAGGTTAGCTTCTAGCTGTAATGTAATTATATTTAAGCCTGTATTTATTCTGCTTTACTGGGAAATAAGGATCCAGACACAGAATTTTCTCGGTTACCTAACACAGAAAATAAAAGCAAACTTCATAAAGCCAGCCAACTAATACTCTGTATGTTTATTTGGCTTTGTTCTCCTGGCATGTTTTAATCACCTACAGCTGAAACAAAAAGAAATGTGAAGCTGAAAATATGTGCACAGGATGATTTCTACCAGGGAAAGAAGTAATATTGTTTGCAGCAATGCAATTGTAAAAGCTTCTATCAGTTCAAAGAAAAATACAGATCAGCTTGAATGATCAAGCTGTATTCGTCTCCATTTAAGCTGTATTAGTAAGTGACAGTGCCAGCAGTAGAGATGCATGCTGTCGTTCATGCACAGCGATGAAAAATTCCTCAAATCGCGGAAAATTGCTCCTAGTTTCAGCTAAATCAACAATCATTTTTTGTAAGGTGAACAGCATATTTTGAGGTACATTTCTGCATACTATTAATAAGCTGTAAGCACTTTGCCAGGTAGCGACGTTCAGAGCCATTCGTTTGCAGAAAGCAGTGCCATATGCCAAATGAGTTGCAACTGATTTAAATGCGGTAACAAAAGCCTGGAGTTCTTGTATATTTCATACTATCAGAGGAGACCTGATTGTTTTAATGCTGTCTTTGAGATTTTAGTTTTTAAAATAAGAAAAAAAAGGAAAGCAAGGTGTACTTTGAAAAGCTGGTATCTGTGTTTCAGTAAGTTGTTAATTAATTTTTTTCTTTATTTGAAAGTTAAAACTTCTGCCAAATACTGAATTTATTTCAAAATTTTTAAGGATGCAGAAGCGTAGATTTGTTGGAAGTCCCCTGAGAGCAAATTAAAATGATGAAATAGATGGGATCAGGAACAATAATGTGTTACCATATATTTTAAAATCTTTCTGGGTTGTGTGAATGACAGGAAATTATGAAAAAAAAAAATAATTGCCATCCATGACGGAGAAAAAAGTCAAAATCACGTTGTGTGTTCGAATGCTGTTTTTCATTTCCAGTGCTTTGGGACGAAGTTGTGGATTACGCCTTTGCTGCTCCCCTGCGCACTTGGCTTCTGGGACAGAGATGGATGAAGAGCAGCAGTAGGGGCTCTGCAGGGATATAGCGTGTACATCCACAGCTAATCTTCCTCTTATTCTGCCCGTTGCCCTCAGTCATAGACCAGAGGTTCATCTTCAGCAGCGAGAATCGTTACTTTACTGATTATTTTGTTTCCGGCAGTGCTGCCAGTGCTCTCAAACCACGGTGCGTCAGCGACCAGCCACGTTCTGGGGCACTGCTTTGCCACGCTGTGTAGCTGGGAGGTTTCTGGCTGTACCAGCGAGCGCTCCTCCTGCATGCGGCCGTCTCCCATGGCTGGTTTGGATGCAGCCATCCCGTTTAGAGGCTGAAGGAGGTAGCTAATGTAGATGCGCAGATGTGTAGAAGATCCTGGCTTGTGTCAGGATTAATGTGGCCAGCAGGAGTAGGGAGGTGATTGCGCCCCTGTACTTGGCACTGGTGAGGCCACACCTCGAGTACTGTGTTCAGTTTTGGGCCTCTCATTACAAGAAGGACACTGAGTTGCTGGAGCATGTCCAGAGCAGGGCAACGAGGCTGGTGAAGGATCTGGAGAACAAGTCTAATGAGGAGTGGCTGAGGGAGCTGGGCTGTTTAGTTTGGAGAAGAGGAGGCTGAGGGGGGACCTTATTGCTCTCTACAACTACCTGAAAGGAGGTTGTAGTGAGGCAGGTGTTGGTCTCTTCTCCCAGGTAACTAACGATGGGATGAGAGGCAATGGCCTCAAGTTGCATCAGGGGAGGTTCAGAATGGATATTAGGAAAAATTTCTTTACTGAAAGAGGGGTCAGACATTGGCACAGGCTGCCCAGGGAGGTGGGGAGGTGGTGGAGTCACCATCCCTGGAGGTGTTAAAAAAATGTGTAGATGTTGCACTTCGGGATATGGTGTAGTAGGAATGGTGGTGTTGGGTTGACGGTTGGACTTAATGATCTTAGAGATCTTTTCCAACCTTTGATGCTATGATTCTGTGTGGACTTTCCCAGCATACATCAGCCAGCCATAATGCCCATGGCTGTCCCCAGGAGTATTTCCTAATGTAGATGTAGTCTCCGTGGCTGCTGACCTTGCATATCTTTTCAGGGTCTTTGGGCAATAACCAGTCCATAACAGCTACAGTTTTTTTCATTAGTAGTATTATTATGAAGCTAAAATTGTGGAGTCTTACTCTTCCGGCAGTGTCTGTTCCTTTCTATACCTGAGAATACACACCGTAAAAATGAGAAACATGAAATTTACGTGTGTATGTATCAGCTGTTGTTGGAGTTGAATCATGGTTTCTCCCACCAAGGTAGGTACCAAAGAGTCATTGTAGACGTGTGTGTCACATTTCTGTTCAGCTTTCACCTGCCCATAGCTGTTGTGGCTTATTAGCAGATGGCTGGGAGAGCTGAAGTTCACACCAGATCAGTAACGTGCGCATCGTTTGCAAAGCTTCAACAGAATTAAGTAAATTATATGTGCGTGTAAAAGTGCTGTCTATGCAAATCATGTTGTGACGTACTGACGAGATGCCAGAAGCAGGTGGGCTGTGATTCAGGCTGATACGCTTGCCTGCTGAGAAGTCCCCTGGTTTGCATGCCATGGATGGGGAGTGTGGTTTTGTTTTCCTATAAGTAGGTTCTAATTCATTTCACTCTTTCAATTTACCTTACTAGAGAGGAGGAAAAAGCTTTTATTTTGTTCTCCTCCTGTGAATCTGTTTCATAGCTCTCCATTAGTTTAGGGACCACATGTGGCCTTTAATATAGATATGGAGTACAGGCTGTCCTGTGCGCACCCAGAAAGTTGTTACAGCGTACGAAAAAATGCAGCTTTCCACCGTGTTTAATACAACATTTTATGATAATGGTTTTTAAAAGTACTGTTTGCAGAGGTAATTCAGCAGATAAGGAAATATGGATATCTGAGCAAACATCTCAGAAATGAAATACTCTGAGATTTTCTATTAACAGTAATAGCCTACCTTTCTTTTTAAACTCTGCTGTATTTATGTATGCTTACTGAAGACACGTAAAATGACAGTGAAGTAGCTTTCATTTTCTAACTCTGGAACTTTTTGAAAAGGAAACTGGTACAAGCAGTTGATCTGTTGAATTTAGATTCTACGATAGCTTGCTGGACCTCACAAGAAAGTGCACCATTTTCTCTGGAAGAAAGGGAGAGTAGAATAGGTTGCTGAGTGTGGTTCTGGCGGAGTATTGACTTCGGTGCTGGTGAGATGGTTGGGGTCACTGTTCTGCTTGCTTTAGACATCTTTTTAAATTGTGGTTTGCGTTTTTCGTGACAAGTACTTAAAGATTTTCTGATCGGCCTATCTTAGGGAAGTAAATCCAAAATTAAGTGGTTTCATAAGTGTACAAAATGGAATTATCCATTATCTGATTCTGCTCACTTATATGTTAAGTACATAGTCAGATGCTTTTTGTTTGCTACTTATTTTTAATTTATTTTGAAAGATACATCTATCTATATTTTCAAGTTATTTTAAGCCATCACCCAGTTCGTAAGCAGTCAGCTTCCCAATGTGCAGAAATACTTCGACTGGCCTTGGAAAGTGACCTTCCATTGCTCCCTGCACTTACTGACTGACCTGCTAATGGAAACAGAGGTTCTTTCTAATCCCGAATGAAGTGTTCCTTTGAGGAAATTTCCTAAAGGGGTATTTTCTTTAGCTTCTTCTGGAAATGGAGTGCAATTGAATTTGCAGCATGGATCCCAGAGCTGTTCAGATTTGCAGAGCTGCCCTTCGTGAAATTTCAGTCTTGTGCTATAGCAGGAAAGACAATTGGATATAATTTTCCAAGATTCAATATTTCCAATACAGCCAGCTTCACAGATTCTTTCTTCAATATGTTTATTGTATACATTCTTCTTTTTCTTCCACCTGTAAAACAAATCAAATGCCTTACTAAAAAAACTCTTCCATTTTTGAGTAGCCATTCCAGAAATCAGAAACTGGCAAAGTTATGATTATACTCATGTGCCTGTCTTTCCCTCTTTGTATCTGGACTTTGCTATAGTCTTTAAGTATGGATATGTTGTTTCTTAAGTTCCACGTAAAGGATATACATGTTGTGTCCTTCCGATTTTACATTATTCTGATTATTTCAGAGGAACTTCTTGTATACAGGAGACACCTCGAGGTGTGACATCTGTGCAGCTCAGTACTCCACTTATAAAAACTTCCTGTAGTGTTAAAGAAGCCGTGCATTCAATTCTGTAAGTGGTAGTTTTGGTACATTGTTATAGTAACTGTTTAATTGGTATACTACTGCAGCTGGTCTGCCAAATATTCAAGGGCCCTACTGAAAAATTGTTCTTCCCTTTGACAAAATGCAGGGGTCCCCACAATTTCCACAGCTCAATTCAGGAGACAGCTGAGAAGCAGAAAGACTTTTTTGTGTATAAAGTCTCCTATGATTTTGCATGGCCACGCTTAAAATTTCTCATTTAATATATTTTAGTGGGAAAAGTTACTATGCAATAAAAGCTGTATCATAATACCTACGTTTAAAGGGGAAAAGGTATATTGTTTTTGGATCCCCTGTCTAGAATAACGGATACGTAAATTACAAGGTGAGATGGCAGTCGCAAGTAGTGCCAAAAAATGCAGATTTGGTTGGCTGTAAATGCAGTCGGCGATTTGACTCCAGCTATAGCAGACCTCGGAGACTGCTGGGGACCCTTCCAGTGCCGGAGGGGAGAGCCAGCAGCCCCCAGCCATGGCACGTGTGCAGGGTCTGCCGTGGCCTGGTGGCAGGGAGATGGATCAAATGCTTACGGAGCAAGTGTGTTCCCGTTTCAGAGTTCCTTTAAAAGTGACAATTTAATGGGACCCATTACTGTCAGCTGTGGCCAGTTCCCTCTCCCTCCTCCCAGGCGCTTCCCAGGGAGAGCAGAGATTTATAGCCATGGAGCAGCCACTCCGATGGGCTACTGTTCACTCCTTCTGCCAGTGTCCCAGCTGGCTGCTCTCCAGATGAATCTTCCCAACAGGGGAGAGGTCTTCCCCGTCTCTGAGGTGCTTGGCTTGCTTTGGAGCCCTGTGCACCTGTCATAAATATGTGGAAATTATTGGGTCCTCGCTTCAGAGTGCTCTGTGATCCTCGTGTGCTTTCTGCTGGTCCAGAAGAGTGGTGGAGCTCCACATTTAACCAGAGCATTTCAGAGAAAGCTCTGCAGCCCATCATTTTTGAAGTGAGTGAGCGCTACCAGTTTTTTACTTTGTTTTGTTTTGTTTGGATTGGTGGATCAAGGCATTGCTTAGATGCTACTGCAGTCGGTCTTAACTAGTCCACATTTATCCATAGGGATGCACAGCGACTGCTACCTGTACAGAAACAAAAACTGTGAAAAACTATGGGGTTTTTTGAAAGGAAAGAAGGAGGGGAGTGTTAGGTGAGCAGGAGAGATGCAAGCACAGCACCCAGGAGCCAAAAGGATGAGCTAACTAAAAAGACCTTTTATCTTACCCCAAGTCCATGTGATTTTCTTAAACTGAGAGAATGATCGTCTTGTGATTACATGAGCTCTGTGCTTGAATCTGGCCATTGATTAAAGTCTGGCAGGGGAGGCAGAAAACAGGAAAACATCTTGCTAAGATTTTCCTGCGTTAGATTAATCAGCCCCAGTTCATTCACTCATCTCTGAAAGGTCATGTTTTCCCGTCATCGAAGTTGCCCAGTCCCAGGCTCTCGCTTGCTTCCCCGCGCCTTGGCTGGGTGAACAGCGGTGCCCAGCGCCGGGTGAGGCGGCGCGGCGTTTGTCCTGGGAGCTGTGATTGCTTTTTCAGCATCTCGGCATGATCTGTGTCGGTGTTTCCGATGGGATGCACTGGTTGGTGTTACCCTCTGAGTCCTTGTTGCTTGGAGGAACGAGGCGGTCGGTTCCCCTGGCTCTGCTTGTGCAGTTGCTAATCCCTTGCACCAGCACAGGCTGCGTTTCGTCCACCTTTCTCAGCCTGTTTTTCCATGCTGTCGAGACCGTTTTGACTGCGTGTACTTACACCGTGTATGGGAACCGGGCGGAGGGGTAGGCCACCATCTCACTCTTGAAAATGGTGGGTTTGCCAAGCTGGTCCAGCTCCAGTTCATCCCTCTGCTGTCGCCTTCGGTAATGAGTTTCAGCTGCAGTGTGGAAAGGTAATTTTCCTTGACTACTGCCAGTACTAGAGAGCCAGACTTGCATATTTCTGGGTGTTTACTTGAACTCTGTTTTCTAGTCTCCAGGCATCCGAGTTTCACTAAACTCCATGGTTTACAAGGTTTTAGTGGGTGGTTCTGTGTTAGCAGAGTTTCTTTGTCGCTGAATGCGGGGGAATGAGACTGTAGCATAAAATAAGAAGTACAAGATATTACTTGCCAGATTTCCAGAGATCTGATACAACATACTTGTTTAGAGATCAATTGTCAAAACTAAGAGCAAAAAAAAAATTGTGGGGAGATAATGAATATGTGTTTATGAGCCATTCAGAAGGATGCCTGAAAAACATACCAGGAAGCGTAATGCTCGAGACATCTGGTTTATTTTGGCATATTTATGTCCGTGTTATTTCTTCTGAATATTTTTAGGTTGCTTTCCGCATTGTTTTCGTACATCGCTTCGTCCCTCCTCAGAAACTTCTCTACTGCGGATCAGGCACATTTTAAAACTCCTCGCAGGTCGGACAAAGAGAGTAGAAATGTGCTGGGGCTTGAAGACAAGTGGGAGCTGTGCTGCGGGACGGCCAGAGCCAGCTCTTCGCTGGCCAGGCTCAGGCTGGGCGCTGCATTGGCTCTGGGCAGCTGGGGGACAGAGCGGGGAACAGCTGGCTGTGCACACAGACTCTGCGAATCTCTCCACTGGAGCAAGGGAATTCCGCTTCAGCCAGCTTGCACGCACATATAAATAATTGTGCGTAGTTTGCTTTATTATTTCAGCTGAGCTGTAAACATTTGGCTGCTGATAATGGGTTAGAATGTAGCGCCCCAACAAATTTCAGATGGTGCAGAAATGCAGGGGGTTTTATATTGGCTGCCAATTGAGGAAAGTCCCTGTGCCTCTTCTGATAAATAACTGTGGTGCCAAATATGTGTGAGAACTCTGCAAGCCTTTGTGGTGAAAGCTGTGAGGAGAGGAGGAGGAGGAGGATGCAAAGCCTGCCTGTGCAGGGAATTTCCTTGGAGCATGCACATGCCTTCTTTCTCCCATGTAGGTTTGTGTTTGAGCTTGCCCTTTCCTCTTCACGTGTTTCCATCTCTGCCAGCAGCTAAATGGAGAGGCTAATTTGAGAGACTCCTACGAGTAATTGCAGCATAGTAATTGCGTAGCTAACATCAGTATTTTCCTTGTCCTGCCTGCTGCAGGAATCTGCGTGTCACTGCACGGGTATAGCTCGGCAGGCATTTTTTGTTTGTTTTTGCGAGGAGGTCTACTACTTTGTTCGAGTAGCTGTTGCTTAATGTCTTTACTTGGTAGCTCCGTGCAAAAAAATCCTGTATATGTCTAGTAAAATTGTGCCATTGTCCTTGGAAGATGGTCCGCCTGCTCCAACCACCTGAAAACCCAATGGCTGAAAACAGAGACCCGACTGAAGAGCGTAAACCAAAATCAGTCATACGTTAGGGGGATAACAGTTTGCAAAGTCTGTACTGATACTGTGCTTCCATGCAAGAGAGCAGCTACTGAAATGGTTTGGAAAAGTGTCATTCTTTACGAAGAAATACTGCGCTTAATTAATTCTTGCTCCTGGGAGGTCAACCTGGGGCACTCATTATTGTCTTAATTGGTGGTATAAATCCTGAGGCACTGGAGGGGAAGAGAGGAAAAAAACGATGAGCAGTTAACAACATATAGCCTTTTGGATAAGTGCTAGCCAGTTGTACGACCATCCTAGTGACATTTTATGGTTTTATTGGGTTATAGGTCTGGTCCTCCACAAATTAGGTTAAAGGGAATTGATTTGCATAAACAAAAATATAAGAAAATAGCAAAATGCAATAATTCATTCCTGAGTTCTCCATTAAACCGTGTGAAATGACTCAGTGCATTGCAGCTCAGAAAAGCATTTCTTTGATCTCCTGTTATTTGTATTAAATTATATTCATTACTCTTCCCATCTGGAGTTTCCTAGCAGGCCAAAAATCATCCTACAGATATTGCTGAAAGGAAGTTAACTGTAACTTTCTAATTGTATACATTTCATCTCCTTTTTTTTTTTCTAATTTGAAGAAAGCAGATGGAAGTGCATACCAGCGCCTTCCTCTCCATTTAAATTACTGAGGTGGAGAAGCAGAAAATCTCAGCTGTTCTTTCCCCTCACATATTGTTCCAAGGTGATGACTGTTCTGTCTGGAGACTTTGACATGTTTGCTGAAAAGGTCAGGAGTTTAGTGAAAATCGAAATTGTGGAGAGATCTGTGCATAGTCTTAGGGATGCCGTTGTACCCTTGCTGGAGAAACCCAGTGGCTGCAGATTCACAGATGATGGACCGCATCTCTCTCGTTTCGTCGGTAGCTGCCCCTCTGCCAGCTGGCCAGCAAAGGCATCTCAAACTCCCCAGGAAAAAAAAAAAAAAAAATCAACATTTTGATGTTTGGAGCATGTTTCTAAAGTTAGGCCAAGGTTTTGTGGAATCAGGAGATGTGTTGGCATGGGGCACCATGAAAAATGGGGTTTGTGTCCAGCCTCACCAGTGGCTAAGAGCTAATTGGCAGTAGTAGCCCCACGAATAATTCCTTTCAAGCTCTGTTGTCAAAATTGGGTTTTTTTCTTGCGCTGCGAGGCCCACAAGACTTTTTTCACCTTAGAAACTATTAGGATTTATTAAGTACGGCCTACTCTGTCTTTGCTGGAGAATTGTTTGTAGTTGCGGATGAGCGTCTCCATTTTTGTAGCTTTGGGAGGGGTGACACCTTCCTCATCTGCCTGTCCCTGTCCTCTAGGGCTTTTTTTCTTTTTAAGCAATGAGAAAACCCTGAAACCTTTCAAACTTTTCCATTTGTGTAAAAATAATGAAAAGAGAACCCCCCTTAGTGGGTTCCTCTTAGGTCCACAGGTCTGTATTCCCGTATGCGAGACATGGGATAACACCTGCTTATTTTTATGAAGTGTTTTGACTTCTGTTGATTTGAAAAAAAAAAAAAACCAAAAAACTAGACCATCCTGGTTTCAATAGCAAACTTGGTTTTCTTCAGCCATGGAAGGTTATGGTTGCTCTTCATTTGCAGAATAAATGGCTAGACGAGATGAAGTGCGGATGGCGAGCAAAGAGTTTCTGCTGGAAATCACAGCAACGACGACGGACAAACCCAGAGCTCTCCGCAGGGCGGGCTGGTACCCAGCCCCTCTGCAGCTGGCCGGCTGGCATCTCTAGGTGCTTGCTACAAGTTATTGACATTTAACGACATTTATTCATTTGTTTTTGCAAAGATATGCCTGTCCTGCCCTGACGTACATCATCAGTGCAATTTCCCTGTTTCCTGGCAGCGAGCCTTCCTCTACTTATTGTTGTAGCTGCTTCCATTTTGTGCCGGCGGTGGTTTCCAGCCACAATGTCAGACAATTAATTTGTTTATTCTGCAAGCTGTGACTTCCAAAGCGTGATAGACAGTACAGACATCCCGGAAAAGTACTGTGCAACTGGGAATACACTCATTTGAGCTTCCTTTTAGATAGCTGCTTTGGCAGCTTGCATTGCTTGTGGGGTCTCGTGTTCTGGCTGCAGCCATTTTACGGTGTCTTTTGTACTCTACGGAACCACTGAACAGCATATGCTGGGGCTTTTAGGTCTTTTATAAGCCTTTCTATGCAACTCCAGTTGTGGCACTGCACGTTATCAAGGCCTTTCAGAGCAAATATTCCTGGTTAACAACTAAAAATTGTGTGTCTCTGCCCTAACCTGACCGCTGATCCTACCAGGGCTCTGTGAGGAAGGGGTTTTTTGTTCCTCAACTGCTGCCACCTGTAATAAAGATAGTGCCAACCACATGCAGTTCATGAACATACCTGGGCAATTCCCCGGACACAGAGCGAAGTAGTTTTGGGCAGATCTCATCACTGTGACCTTAAATGTCTCTGTTGATGCTCCAGAGAGAGTAGGAGTGGGGTCCTTACCCTTGCCCAAGTACATTTTACAGGGTTAGCAAGGATAGGGGGAAAATTGAATGGTTAAAATAAATAGACTGAAGAGAGGCAATGCATCACAAAGGCATATATAAGAAAGACAGGTATTCGTACTGTCCCTATTTCAGAATAAATCTAATGGCAGAGGTTTCAGGTACCTTGTGGGCTGGATTTTCTTTTCGGTTGTCACTTGTTTTTGTGTTTCCTTTCAGAACTCACTCAGTCAGAGTTTATAAATGACTGGTAAACTATACCACAGAGAAGTCCTGCCTACTCCTTTGTTTCTTTTACGATAAAGCAGCCATACACTTCACTCAGAAGCTTATTTTGCAATTTTACCAAAGAATGGCCTCTAAATCTGCAGGAGTCATAGCTGGCTGCCTGTATTTGGGGGTAATCAAAGCTGAACCAGATGAACCGAGCAGGCTGTTCAAACAGATTGAGCTCGCAATAGCCCTTTTCTGCTGATTACCCTGTCCCTGGCTTGCAGTGCAAGTTTTCAACTTGTAAGCCCACTACATCTGCAAATAAGGTTTGGCAAGCCCTGTGCTGGCAGAATATTTTTAAGACGTTGTTGAGATCAAATGATCCATCTCTTCATGCGATGTGCATAACTCGAGCTCTAAATCATCTGATTTGCCAAATTCAACTGGGCAGTGAGGGAGAGGGAGCTGCATAGATTCCCTGTCAGATAAGTAAGGGTTCGTGCTAACAGTTCTGTAAGACTTCATAAGCTTAAACACTTAACATTATCCTGAGGACTCACCCTTAACGAGCTCCTTTGTATTCAGGTAGCCAGTGGTATAATGGCATTCAAAATAGTACTGAAATAGTTAATTCTGTAGGCTTTGCTGCTCTGTGCTGAGCTCTCTAATTTTGACACATTCACAGGCAAATGCTACAAAAGTGATGAGGTAGCTGAGGTGGAGGTTTTTTGGTGTTGTGTTGAAGTTGGGTTGTCTAAATAAGTTATTTAGCTCTAAGCAATAGACCTAGTAAACTGGGTTTATTTGCAGCTTGATACATATGGTTTCACATATCACTCTCTGCTTTCAGTGCAGCAGATAAGATATCAACACAATTATAAGTGAAAAATAATCTGTCTGCTCTGCCAGTGGTGGATACTCAGAGAGCACACGCTGATACAATAGATTTCTGAATAATTTATACTCAGCATTTTTTCCTTGCACTCGGTAAATGAGGACGCCTAATGTGGCATGGTCAGAGCGATACTCTATCTGTCATCCATTAAGATAACAAGATTGGTGGGCCTGGGAGGAGCATAGCATGGCGCGCAGAAAAGATGAGATTAAAAACTGAAATGTTTGTCCAAAAAGCTCTGCATAAAGGATGCCAATAAAAGCAGCTCAGAAGGACGGAATTAATGCAAAAGTGTGGTTTCTGCAAAGCTTTGTTTGTCTTCACTAAAATAAAAACACAAGATCCATGTTGCTTTCATAAGTTGTGGATAAAAGAAATAGTAGAGCAAATCACTGTTCCTGATAGGCCTTGAGTAGTTTCCTCTGCTTTAAATTCAAGTACTTTGTAGCTGCTATCAAAACCAATTATGTATGACAGTAATGCTTTATGTCTTACAGAATGTTTTTTTTGTATATTCATAAGGCAGTTTAAATTACAAAGAAAGAATCATTTGTGCTTGGTTTTGGCACAGGAGTGTTTCATCTCCCATCACAGGGTGTTAATTTGGATGGGATGCTAGAATATTTGCATAAAAAATTGCTCGTGTAAATATTCAGCCAAACAGATTCCTGTTGAGGTGAATGTATTACAGTAAGTAGTAGCTTTTCCAGGAGTCAGGAGGCAGTAGAAGTTGGTGAGTTTATAAGCGGTGGTGGTTTGCTGTCTCTGAAGTTTCTGACAACTTCTTAAGGTTAGGTCTCATTCAGATTTTCTTGGTTTTTGAAGAAACTGTTGGGGTTGTGTGATCAGATGGAAGTCATATGACAAAAAGCACTTGGAGGAAGACTTAAGCTTGCTTCTAACTTCACTGTTTGTAGTAAACAGGCCAGCGTGTGATACCTGTACTATCTGGAACCCAGCCTTGAAATGGTTTACATGTCCTTTGCTGTTTAACCGGGCAGCAAGCACCCGCTCTGCCCATCTCCATGTCCTGCAGGGTTTTCTCTTGCTGCAGAGCTGCAGGTAACCAGAGCAGGTGATGTCCAAACCCCTGCAGAGGGACAGACGGGATGCTGTCTGGGGTTTTTAGCCCAATGTCAGGGTTGGGAAGCATTTCTGGGCATGACCCTGCTTGCAGTGCTACCCAGAAGTTGGGGCTTCTGAACCACGCTTGCGGAGGCAGCTGGAGAAGCCCAGCCAAGTGCTCCTCGCCCTCTGGTGCCTGAGCTCCTGTCACTCCCTCTGTGATGTCTTCTGGTTCAGGGTTTGTATGCAAAAAAATTAAATAATGTTTACAGTCTAGGCATTTTTCTTAGTACGTCTCCAGAGGAAATTTTAAAGAGCAAATCTTTTCAGTGATGTATTGCTGGAGTTTTAAAACGAGCTTGCCACAAATCTTAGTAGAAATGGTGTCCCGGTGTTGTCTTAGGGAAGAGTGCCTGGGGAGCAGGCACTAACATGTTGTTGGGAAACAGGTCCTTAGTTTTCAGCAGCACCACATTATTCCTTTTTTCACCTGAATATTTTACGGAAATAAGTTCATTTTTCTTTCGGTTTCGTGAGTTAACTCCAGGAAGAAAATCAAATACAGGTGTTAAAAAGTAATTTGTAAAACAGCAATCTAAGCTTCCACAGTTAATGTCCTAATCTGTATCTTTCACTCTGTGTAGGACATTGCCTGCGGGGGTTAGACTGTTGAAGAAACCATCTTCATTTCAACCTGGGGATCTGCTTTTTCTGAGTTTGTTCTTCTTAAGCCTTTTGTATTAGTAATGAGTTCATGAATGCTTTATACTTGATGTCTGCAGAAGTTGGATCACCTTTTTCTGTTGGGCTGTGTGGTCATCGTAGTATGGTGAGGGCTGAGACGACCTCCTCTGCTTTCCTTCCTGATGGGCTGTAATTAAACCCCAGGATAAAAGGATGCAGAACCTGTGTCTAAATGTCAGAACAACGGATCAATCAGTGGTTGCCATTAGCTACTGGTTATATTTTGGTGATGTACAGGTATATTTGGAGGAGGCTGTTTCCTCTTTTCCCTGTCTTGGGTGACACTTTAGACGCTCATATTTCGTTTCAAGTAGTGCCGGGTCAGTAAACCAGAAGTCTCTTGATCATGGATGCACGGCAGCCTCTTCCCCAAACCACACGCAGACAAAGAGGAGGCTTTGGAGGTTGTTTTTTTTTTTTAAATTACTGTAGTTGTTCAGCATGGTGAGACAGTTGCTGCACAAGAGGGTCATTTTTCTTCATTTGGACCATTTCATTTGGGCCAACCTGTCCGGCTGGTGGTAAGGGAGTTATTCCATAGGTGCCTGTGGGTGCTTGTTTACACACAGCACTGGATTAAGCTGGGGTGGCTGTGGGGGAAGCTACCAGTCTTGGCTTCCCCTGTCTCTTTCCAACTGAAAAATGGTGACCGAATAAGCCATATAGAGACCCTTGAACCAGCAGGGTTCACAATTTCTGTCTGTTGTATTAAACTGAAATAGATGCTATGGACTCCTCACTGTTCCAGTTAGCATTGTCAGCAATTACTGTAGAGCTGGGCATAGCAATTAGGGGACTATCAAAGCAAGAAAGTAGTAAGTGAATATTACTGTAAATTTTCTCCTCAGTAAGTAAACAAATGTACACACGCTTGCCATACTTTCCATTGCAAAGATTCGAGCAGTGTTGTTGATCGAAGTGTGGAATATAAAATAGCAATGTTATTGATAACTTAAACGGTTTTAATTGTCTAAACAAATAGCTTTAAATTCTTACTTTGTGTCCACTAGCTTAAGGAAAAGAAAGAAATGAAGAGGTTTTATTTACCTCTTTGATGGCAGTATAAGGCATCTTCTAAACCAGAGGAGCTAACCTCAGGATGAAGCTTGCCTGTGCAAGAGCTGCAGAAAACTATTGCCAGGGGTTATGTGATTAAGGAGGCATTTTAGCTCTGACTGAATTTGAGTTATTTTCATAACATTAGCATCTATAGCATGTTGGGTGTGCGAGGAATTTATGACCAGCCCTTACTGATTGTGCCTGCCCTACCACTCCCTGATCATATGGCCAGAAACTCGCCCAGTCGACTCTGGACGATAGGATTTTTGGCTTTTGAGCTACTCACCTGTCTCAGTGAGTGCTTCTAGGAGACCCAATTTTATAGCTTACCATGACTGCATCTTTAGACAAATGCATTGTGGGCGCAGAGCTATCGTCTGTGGCATCAAGTTGACCGCTTTCCTGTAGGGTGTAAACCTGTGGCTGGTTGAAGAGTTTTAACCTCTCAAGTCCTCCAACAAATATTAAATCACTAACTGTTCTTCCATAATGCTACAGTGTTGACTGAGATTTGACCCTGGTGCTTGCTGAAATGATTTTCAAAATGTGAGTGAGAAGGTTAAATAGTCCTGTCAAATTTCCAAACGTCTGTTGCAAAAATACTTTCACTGAATATCTGTGGGTTGAGCTCTAAAATGCTTAAAATAATCCTTTTTTCTTCGTTATTATATGATATTATCTAAAGCTTGATTTTTAATTCAGATAAAGAAATTAACTTGTTTTTTGCCTTTTTTTCCGTGCCAGCTAACCTTGCCATTTATGGCTGGTTTTCTCTCTTTTACTTGCCAAATGAGGAATCCAGTCAAATCGTATTCCTTAAGTACAAACCAGACCTCTAGTTCTCTTTAATTTCTGTTCAAGATCATTGTAATTACTTGATTATTTTCACAGCTGTATCTGAATAAGAAAAAAAATGCTGTAATTGGCAACTTTTACAAGTTCACAACTCAATAACCTGATGCTGGAACTCTTCCACCTGCAGAAGCCTCATTAATTGCTGTAGGAGTTCCAGCAGCTAAGAGATCTGGGTTTCAAATTATTTCTGTTTTTACGTGCAGCTTTCGCACTAGAGAATCTCTGCAGTAACAAAAATAGACGGGACCTTTAGGCTGAGCGAGGCTGTTGGTTGTTGGATGAGCGTTTGGCTTCCAAGTGGATCTGTTAGGAAGGCTGTTGTTTACCCGACTCATTACTATATCCATAAGCCCAAACCATTTTTATTTCAGCTTTTTTGTAAAATCTAGGACTTCATTTCCTGAATGCTGTTACTAGTTCTAGTTTTGTTTATTTTGGACTTAAGTAACATTATTTAATTAGTTTTTATTTAAGAGATGAGTCTTATGTTGCAAGAAACAGTACTAAATTATAATAAGACTGAGTCTTTAAAGATGCCATACACCAGCTGTAACTTTAAATTTATTTTGTTATTTTAAAGCAATGTTAGTGCCTGTCTCTAAGGGTTATGGGAAGCTCAATAGTTTATTTCTTTTTTTCTTGATTCCAGGGCTTTTTCCGCAGGAGTATCCAGAAGAACATGGTTTACACATGTCACAGAGATAAAAACTGTGTTATCAACAAAGTTACCAGAAATCGCTGCCAGTACTGCAGACTACAGAAGTGCTTTGAAGTGGGAATGTCCAAAGAATGTAAGTTATCTTCGGAGACAATTTATTGTTTGTCATATCCTACATATATGTGGCAGTCCCAAGGGAGAAAAATATTAAGCAATTATGTGATTTCGTTAATATGCAGAGAAAGGAGTATGAATTTTACACACAACTTCAGACCTGTACTTTGCGAACTTCCGAGTCCTTGAGTTTGCAGCCTAAATGCCGTCAGTTAAGAACTTTGAGCGCAACGCACTGCCTGTGCGACGTGGCCAGCCTGCACGGATGTGAGAACGACCAAGTCAGTAATTTCACCAGGTTTCCTAAAAGAATAAAAGCACAGATGACCTCCTTCAAGATTGGATTATCTCCCTTCTGCTCTAGAAATGGCTTCTCGGGGCAAGGGCATAAGGGGAACAGCTGCTTAAGCTCAGTTTCAGTCCTCCCTCTGCCTTGCAGACCGGCTCACGGCTTTGCTGGGCTTGGTGTCAGCCGGTGCTGAGATTTCACAAGGGCTTCCTGATGGTGCGGCAGGCAGCAGCCTGCTTCAGCCTCGCACCTTCTCCCTCGTGCCAGTGCAGGTGCTTGTGCCAGTGGTTCTTCTTTTAGTGATGGTGCCAGTTTGTGCCAGTTTACAAAGCTGATGGTACAACGGCCTTCAGTCTGGGTTGGAACCTCTCTGAAAGGTGCAACAAGCTGGCAAAGCCTCTTCTCAGCCTGCAAAGCCGGTAAATCTGACTATGGAAAAGTGCTGCCACGCGCACAGAAAACACAAAGGATTTTCCTTTGGTTCTCTTCTAGAAATCTCTAGTTTGCCCTTTAAATTAACGTTTTAAAATACTTAGGTAGAAATCTGTGATTTTTCTCTTTTTCCAGTTTATTGATATCCCTGTCAAGCATGAAAATTTAGCTACAAAAGCCATTCTCAAATCCCTAAGGGATAATGCTTCTAAAGCTTTCTCATTTTTGATTGGAGTGATTGCAGTAACAAAAAAAGTCTTTGCTGCAGTGATTTGTTTGGTTGTTGAGAGTTTTTACCTCTGTCAGTGATGTTCCTGATTTCAGTAGGTCAATTCCAATAATAAACACTGCAGCAATTTGCAGCGTGTGCATGAGAGAGAGGGAAAAATTGCCCAGCACCGCTTCTTTACTTGAATTCAACCACTGGAGTTCCTTGGCAAGACCTAAGGACCAGAGGAAAAAAAAATTACACCGATGAGACATATGACTGAACTGTGGCTTAAATCAGTTCTCATCCTCAAGCATTTCTCCTTCCTGAATTGTGTGGGACTTCCCAGTAGTTCCCGTCTCTGTACTTGGGCAGGAGCCAAAGAGGTCCCGAAGTCACACTGGTCCCTCCTGGTTGCATCCTATTTCTCTCTCCCACCCTCTCCTTCCTCTCCTCTCAGAGGAAGAGCGTTGAGGAGCAGAGGAAGAACCGGATGCATCTTTAGGACCACTTTGCAGTGTTTCCAACTCCTTGTCATGGAAACCTGAAGTTACGGTTATTCAAAAGGGCCAACAACAAATTTCAAGCAACTAGGGGAGCTAGAAGGTCTTAGGATTTCTATGATTTTGCTGTCCTTGTTGGGTGTTCTAGTTTTCTCTTGTGCCTGAAGTGCACTTATCTATACTTACGTATAGATTTGCTGGAGTGGAGACCTTGATGGGAGTAAAGGAGAAGGTAGGCTGGATAAGAAGGCACGCAAAGATGTAAGATTGAATGAGGGTTTTATTGATACGTATTTGACCGCATGTATCTGTGCACATGAAGCTTTTTTGCTTGATAAAAACAGTATGAGGCAGTTTGGAAGAGAAGAAAAAACACTTTTCTCACCTGAGGGCTTGTTGATCTTGAATTCTGAGGGATTTTACTGCTGACGTGAAGTAGTAATCTTATTAAATGCTGTAATGTCACATCAGAGTAGGTTTTGGAAATACCAGTAGTCTTTCTAACATCTTAACCAAAGTTCCTTAGGGTAAAGTATAAAGACTTACTGCCTTTTAGGTGACAGGTTGCTTTCTCCCATAGGGTAGCTGGAGCTTTGCCAACAAGAATGAAGGTTTTGCTCTGCCTGTTTCCTTGGGTGAACTGAGTGAAATTGCCCTTTGGCGGCTGCCTTTGTCTCAAACCACTGCAGGCCCTTGAAAGGAGGATAGCAGGTTGGAAGGGGAACAGAGGATACTGGGGAGAAGTGAGGGATGTCCTCTGGCTGCATTTCTGTAGAAGGCCTTTGCAAAGGAATAGAGAAATTATTTTAAATGTCATCAGTTTGAGTGCAGTGTGTCTTTGGTTTAAGAACTAAGTCTGAAGTGATTCCGTGTTATCCCTTCGTAAACAGGAACTTTTCATCTCTTAAGAGATTTGAAAAACTATTTTCTTATCTGACCTTCTTTTGTACATGTCTCCAGGTTTCAACTCCTTTTCTTTAGAAGTTTAAGTAAACAAAGGCACGTTACTCAGTGGGCTTTTTCTTAGCAGGCAGAGGTTTTTCTTTTCCCCCAGTACCTTATTCACCTTTTGTTTTTCTGTCTTGGTACAGTCCTGTTACATTGTAATGTTAAAGTCGCAAAGAAAGGACAGAAAAAATTATCAGAGAGATCTCATAGGGAAACAAACCTACAGTGCTCAAACCAGTCGCAAATGGGGAAGGTAATCACGGTGGGCAGCTGCAAATAGGAACAGCAAGGTCTGTTCCCAGGAGCTAAGGAGGAATAAATGCAGAATTTCAGTATAGAGAATAATCTGTCCTTGAACTCTGCAGTCCTGTGTTTATTTGTTCTGCCTTTAAAGGGCATGCAAAAGTACTTGCATATGCGACTCCTTTGGAGTTTAATGAGCGTTACACACAAACATCAGAGATGAGAACTGGCTGCCCAGCCAGTGTGGTAAGTAAGGTTTTTAGAATGGAGGTACAGTGTTTTGGAATAGAAGAGGTACCGAGCATTTCTTATATGCTTTTATCTTGTTTTAGAGAATGAAGTGAGATGAGGAAGGAATGTGCCAAATTTGCATTTCTTTATGGGTTGTTTTGGTCGCGTAGGGGAAAATAGTTATCTTCGACCCCATGTTAGTCCCCGGATCTGATCAAGAGAGGTCAATAACAAGTCTGCCTCCAGGGCAGGAGTGGAGCTGTTTGCCTTGTGATGATATCTGCAGGGCCCGCTGAAACTGGATCCCACCAGTGTAGGGACTGTCTTTCATTGTGCGGTTGCTGTGGCAAGAAGTTTGTGCTGCAAATAGACAAGACAAATAGACAAGACAAAGGGTGTGAGGGGAAACAATGTAGTGATGACTGTCTTATCATCCTGTAACAGGGCAAAACACAGCATGAAATAAAGCCCTGCTGTCTTTCATCGGATCCCCCTCCTTCAGAAACTCCTGAGCTTGTGTCCCTGCAACCTGGGCTGCCGCTCTCGGTGTAAGAGCCTGGAGGCAGCCCCTCCACCAGCAGTGCATCGGGCTTTGGGTTTGTTGTGTGGCCATCCCAGGTCAGTTCATGTGTGGGTGCTCGGGAGTGTGCAGGTGCAGCTGAGGCTCTGCTCCCCACTCCAGACTGTTTCTGTCCTTCCTAGCTTTCCAGCCTGTTAATTTTTTTAATTACCGTGTAGAGACAAATGATGGTCACACAGGATTCTTTTTTTTTTTATTTTCTTTCCCACTGCTGCTGAAGTGAGAAGGCTACTAAGGCTGACAGTGGCTCATTATGTGATGGAGAGCCTTAGGAAGCTAACCTTTGCCCTTCTATTACGTGATCCCTCAGCTGATGTTGAAGCACCATCCTTGGCCTGACCCCAGGTGTCAGCAAGAAGCACACTGTTGCCTGGATGCAGGGACCGAGGTCCAGGGGAGCTGGCGAGGGGTCACGCGTACGGCCCTGCCTCCCGCAGTGAAGGGAGCGCGCGGGGAGCTGGGCAAAACTCTCCAGCAATGACAGGGTCTCTGAAGCAGGGCGCTGGAACCTATGCTCTGTAAGTTGAGGCCTGCCCTGAAAGAAAACCTCAACCGGGTTTATTGCAGGGTACAAGGGGGAGGAAGATGGAGCTTCTGTCTGCCACAGCTGCTCGGCTTAGCCCAGCAGCTCTCCCGCTTCCATCCTCTTTTATAACATTTGCAGGCTGTCGCTGTGCTGGATGATCTTCCGGGTCCCCCTCAGACACGCACCCAGCCCACGCACCGGGGGTGTGATGCAGAGAAGCCCTCCATCTTGTCATAAGCCTCGTCTGCAGTGAGCTCTAATAGAGCAAAATTATGTTTATAAAGGCACAGAATTATTGTTCCAGATTGCTTCAGTGCACTGAAGCAATGTTCAGATTTGTAAATCTGCTTACAATTAAACTCCCTGGAGGGAGAGAAGGAGGAAGGGAGGGAATGCAGGGGAATTACCATGAAGTGGAGAGAATCCAGTTTTTGTGCTCCGTATTTGTTTTTTAAACTTGCACAGAAATGTCTGTTACTCTCTGTCACAGACTTCAAAGTCTTACAGTATTTAAATGTTCGTGCTTCTCGGAACATATGATTACATTCTGCTGCTGAAGAATAGAATGAATTGATTTACTTATTTTAATTCTGGTATAAATTGGCAACTAGGAAACATCAACTTCAAGAACCGTAATGTTTGTATTTTTTATTTCTGCTTCATTTTTCTTTCAGAATCCTCGGCGAAGCATGATTCCATCTCTAGTGACTGGTTAAGCAGAGGGCTAGTCGGTGTAGTTGCGTTTGAGAAGTTCACGCAGATTTCACTGATGTAAACTTTAAAGTGAATTTATTAGAATGCATGAAATCTTTGTTTAGACCCTTTTACCCCACACTAAAGTGGGTTTTTGTTCTTTCTAGCCAGCAGTAAGCATTGGGTTTAAGAATTGCTTCTGCTTTGCTACAGGCTAGATTTTTAACTAGATGCCTAAATACCACATAGTGGCTGGGGGCTTGTTCAAAAATTCCAGCGTGGTTGCCTCGCCTGCTGACTCCTGACTCGCCTGGCTTTCTCGAGAGGCACGAGCTAAATATCAGAGTGGAAATCACAAAACCCTGAGTTCTGTTCTAGGACTAATTCCTCTTTCAAATCAGTACGAGCTGATTAGACTAGTTTTCCTGTCTCGAGAGGTGAAAATGATGAGTCTTTTTACAGGGGCTGGGAGACATTGTATTATAAGTGTTTTGAAGATGAAAGATGTGGACTGTGAAAATACCAATGAAATTAAGAATTTCAGTATACAGATAGTGAGGAAACAGTGAGCAAGCCATGGAGATCACAGATTTTTCATTTTTTTTTGTAAAGGTTGGATTGGGAGGTTTTTTCAGTTACTGATCAGATAGGAATGCATGTATTTATTTTTTCAGGCTAAGAAATTGGGAACTTTTAGAAGTTGACGCCAAATGCTTGGTACCACTGATGGAGAGATTTTTTTAAGATGAGAGCGAAGCCAATGTGAAAGGTCTTCCTGCTACAAAAACCACAGTTGTCTGGTGTCAGTCTGTCCTCTGCCAGAGATAATGCACACTTTGTTGTGCTGGGTGGCTGAAATTATATACAATCAAAATTCTCTTGTAGAGAACGGAGTTATACTCATTGTGTGTTGTTTCCCATGGTTAAACAAACATCTCTTTGCTTTTCACGTGGATTTGGTGTCTTCAAAGAAGCAGATCTGCTTTGCTTTTCTCCTTTTGGGGTCTGACACTTTTGTATTTTAGCCTGTTCCCCTGATTTTGCATGGTTTTCACTTGCCAGCTTTAAATGTTTAAAGGAGCAACTTAGATTGAATGTTATTATTCATAATTTACTCTGTTCTGTGAAGATGGTTATGTAATAGCAGTAATTGCATCAACTCACCTAATGAGCTTTCCCTCCAGTGCCATGTACAGCAGATTAATAGCCCATGAATTCATTTGCAGCTCGTTGTGTTTCAGAAAAGTATTTCAGGCAGCAATTAATAAGCTTCTAAAGAAAATAACATAAAAAATGATTTTTTTTATTATGTTAACTCTCCAGCTGAACAATTTATTGGCACCTTTCATGATGCGGCTAAGTAAATTCTCTCCTAATTCCTCAAGCAGAGCGTGATTAGTGAACCCTGCTCAGCTCAAAACTGTTTGGTAATTAGTCTGATCTTTATATCCTGAAATGTTAGGGATAAGTATGAATAGTGTCCTAAGGTTCTCTTGTTCTTCTGTTCATTGCCTTTCAGGCATTACGCAAATAGCTGTAACTTTAAACTATAACACACTAGTGCAGCACGTATTCCCTCCCCCCCCCTTTCTTGCGTAGCAAACCCATAATTGTGCAAGCTAAGAACTGAAGACCCTGGCCAATAAACAACCCCTGGCACCGTTTCTGTGCTGTTTGTTGTCGGCTCCAGCGTCCCGTACCTCCCAAGTGGTGGGACTGAGCCCGGAGCAGGGACCCAGGGCGGGTCAGGGGGTGCTGCTGCCCTGTGGGAAGATAAAGCGAGGGTCGAATCCCACTGGGGAGGATGATGCTGGAAGAAGGGCACAGAGAGGGAGGAGAGAGCAGGGAGAATCCTGTGTTTCACAGCATAAAAGGGAATGAGGTGGTTGAACCCAATGGGAGAAGAGCAGCAGTGAGATGCCAGGGCCACCTCCGTGGGGGAAGTGTCTGGGGCAAGGGGGAGACACCATTGCGTGTGGCCAGTCTTGCCAGGTTGCCCTAGAATTACTCTTTCCGTGCTTTTTTTTTGTTGTTGTTAATTGAATGTCTTTATCAAGTTTTTCATGTTTTACATCATTTCTTTTTTCAGTTATCCTCCCACCCCCCCACCCAATCCAAAAGCAATGCTAGGCCTTGGCTTGTCCTTAAAAGTAGTAAAATATATATATTTTAAAACCTTTCCCCGCATTCTGGGCTCTTGAGGACTGAGTACGCATAAAGGGAATTCCTTCAATAAGCTCATACAGAGATTGATTACATGTCCTCAGCTGGAAGTTACATTAAGACTTATTCACTGAGGTATAGCTACCGTGGTGAACTTTTCATCGCTCTCTGCTGTCTCTATGACAACACAGATCCTGGCAGAAGTTACCAGGGCTCATGTACTCTCTGCAGCCTTTGTCTGGATCCATCAATCCTCGTCCTCGGCAACTGTAAATGTGTGCCTTTCTTACGTTTTTGCTTAACAAGGTGTTTTATTAATAACTTTAGAAGTGCCACAACTTTATGCTAATCGTTTGTGCTGTGGTACCTGAACATGCTCTAAAAGAGATGTGCTTTAAGAAAGGAAGAAGTGTCAATTAGGTATTAGTGGACTTTCTGAATGCCTCTTGATCTTGTCCTGTGGAAGAAATTCAGTTGAATGGCAAAGAGCCCTTGTATGAGTAACTTTTCTTTCAGTATTAGTGAAACTTGGAGATAACTAGAGCCAGTGAAAGTGTGATGCACGTACAGTCTAATTTCTGCTTACACCTGCAGCACACTCAGGAGAAGTAGGTGTTACTCTTCAGCAGCTCTAGCAAAGTCCCCAGACTTGGTTGAACTCTTTCTTGTTTTAAGGGAGCTCATTTTGTCAGAACCCACGGAGTGGCTGATGCCTGTCTGTTGATGCTAGCGGCTCAGGTTTCCATGGTGGTCCAGCTATGTGTCACCTCCTCTGGAGATCCGGCTCTCCCGTGAGGACAGTTAGTGACACCGACACAGGCGGACCTTCCCGTTTTTTCATTTCACACCTTTAGGTTTTTTGAGGGATCGTCATGTGCTTTGTTCAATCAGTTTCCCAGTAAAAGGCATTTTGGGCAGATGTCTCATACAAAGTCGCTTCTTAGCATAGATCTGATTGTTTGTGTGGCCTTTTTCTGTCATTGCTTGTCCCCCACTTCAGTTTCGGGGTGTACGTGGGGGAGTTACATCATCATTCCAGATCGTACATGTAAAGAGACTGGCTCTAGTCATTCGTGTTGCCATTGCAGGTAGCCTTTGCCGCTTCCGGAGTTCAGTATCCCAACTGCTTTCACGGCAGGCAAAGCCCTGGGTTATCCTGTGTGCCTTGTGCCATGCTGGGCAATGCTGCTGTAAGAGCAGATGGGAAAGCTGGAGGTAGCCTGTCCCTGTCCGGGCCATGCGCTCCGAAGCACGGGGCTGAGGCCACGCTTGCTTGGTCATGCAGACATAACTGCTGAGACCCCAATCCCATGACCTCAAAAGCTTTGTTTCAGAGCTTCTATTCTTCCTTTATGCACTCAGTTCACTGCTTCGTATTCCTCATTCGGATCATTTTCTTGTTCGGGGGCACGGGGCATCTTTGATGCATCTCTTTCTCCTAATTGCCATTGCACCATGCAGGTTGTGCTTTCTGTACTGGCACCTTGTGGTTTCTGTGTTATCTGCTTTCCTCCCTTTGAATGCTTTTTTTTTTATTTTGGGATGTTGAATCTGAAGGATGGAGAAACGTCGACAAGATAAATATCAGTCTGGGAACGAGCAAGCCAGTGTCCTGGGCCTTGAAGCTAAAAGTGGCTTATTTGGTTGTCAGGCCAACCTGAAAATGTTATCTACAGTAGCTAAGGTTCATGAGAAATGCAGTAAATTGTTCCCAAGAGTTCTGGGTAGTCTGAGCTGCAGCAGCCCAAAAGTGCTTGAAGGAGTTGGTATCAGAGGAGGCCTGTATTTGGTCCTTCCCCTTTGAAGAAGCACATGAGAGAAAGCGTCCATCTTCCTGAGGGTTTTGTATATCTGCAAACTTACTTCTTAATTTTTCCTGGTGATCACTTTACTGGAGATGGTCTTGCGTGGTATAGGTGCCTCTGCAGAAGGCAAAGAAACTAAGCTTGTGCTGGTCTCTCTGTGGAGAGCAACCCCCGTGTTGATGGCTTGGAAGACAGAAAGCAGACACTCAGAAACCAGTAAGCTCTCAAAGACGGTTTAGGAAGATCTCTTCATAAGGAGATGAGGCTCTTAGGGCTTGCTTTCATCCGCTGTATGAATTGTTATAGCGGAGGGAGTTTTCCGTTGCTGTGCCTGTGATAAGCCGGCTGACACGTTGCAGCTCCTCCTGCTGGGATGCTGGCCCTAGGACCGTGCTCTAAAAATAGCCTCAATTTGTTTTTAGTTTGACTTGGTATCACATGCTCAATTTAAAATACATCGGAACAGTTAATCTCCAGTTCTTCAGCGCTTGCGTGGAAAGTGTGCAGGACTTTTTAAAGTTAGGTGGCATACAGGCAGTAGAAATAACACCCTTTCTATCCTCACTTAAATAACACTCTGCTGCTAATACTATCAAAGGAAAAACAGTTCATAAGGCGTTGGGGTTTTTAATTTCCTTTGGCCCAGAGTGAGCAGAAACAGTTTTGCCCCATCTCACCTTACTCCAGTACTTGTTCACATGCTTGCATGTTTCTGAAAGCTCTTAAATTTTTAAATCTAGGTCTTATGAAAAGTCTGTCAATCGGACGACAGCTCTGAAAACTGACTTCAACAAGTTGTAGCTTAAAGCCCTACAGGCGGTGCCTGCGGCAGAGAAGCATTTAATCAGCTGTGGGATCGTATCCCAGTGCTGTGCATCCATAACCAGTTGCTTACTGTCAATAGAAACGGATTTGGTGAGTAAATGTGAGGAAATTATCTGACTTTTGGAGACATTTTACCTGAATTTCAGAGTTAAAGCTAAGTGGAATTCTTCCTTTCCCCTGGCAAAAAGTGCAACAGAAAGCAAACATGCTTTTAGTTGGATTACAGGCATGGTTAGTCATCTGACAGACAGTTTTAATGGAGTCAGAAAGACATGCTGGGGAAACATGCTGACCTACTTTTCTGTCTTTCCTTCATTCTTGCTTTAAACTTTTAAGCAAGTGAAATGTTAATTTAAAAACTCCCTGTAAAGTGAGATTTTGCAGACGGAGCTCATTCTGTAATTAATTTATTTACGCCTCTGCTTGGGGTATGATAGATGGTTTTGGTAACGGAATTTCATCAGGTTGTTTTTGTTTCTGTTAGGAAATTGGGTTACATCGGAGAAATCCGTGTGCTTCCCCCTTTCCAGGACAAAGCAATCGGCTTGAAGTTAATGAATGATTTAAGTCCAATCCTCTGAGGGGAGGACTTTACAAACCATTTAAAATGACAGACTAACAAAGCGTGTTACATTTGTATCGTTTTCAACGCATTATATTTTAAAACATTTTTCGTCTTTAAACTTGTGGGAAGAGGGTCTACTGGCAGATAACGTTGCACATTTTGCATTTGGGATTGTTTTTTCCCGTGTTAAGTAGGTCGATACTCCACCGTCAGTGTTTTCTTGGAGGCAGAACTAGGTGTATTTAAGCCTGGGAAACTCTTGCTATAAAACCTGAGACCCTGAAAAGAAAACACTAAATTACAACAAGAAATCTTAGCAGTGAGGGTGAATTAAACCGTCACAAACAGAAATAGTAAATGGAATGATACTGGAAGATAAGGGAAAGCTTTTTAAAACCCCTGCAGGTGTCACCGCTCCGTGTCCTCTAGCAGCGGGCACCCGTGCAATTCATCAGATGGCTGGGGGGTGCCAGGTCAGGGCCCCTCTCTCTCACGGGGAGGGGCTTTGCTCCCTGGGCAGCAGCAGGTCGTCTTGGTGAAGAGGCCACTGGGCGGTTGGAGGAGCAGGGAGAGGTCATCGTTCCTTGACTCGCTGGTCAATGCAGAGACTCCGTTTTCACCTGCTCTGTCTCCTCCCGTTTCCATCATTAGGAGGTTTCCCGCTGTCAGTCAGCCCTGGTGCAGTGGGTGCTGCTGCAAATCCTTTGCTTCCTCGCATCTCTCTTGGAAAAAAGTTCTGGTTTCTTTGGGTTTATTGTAACTCCGACCTAGCTGATTACAGTTTGTGTTATGGAGATAGTAAAACAATGTAAGAGAGGTGGAAAAAAAGGAAATTGACAGGATTTGGAGGAATTTATGGGGAATGGTATTATAATTTCACAGAATGCGTAAGTTACTTGTGCTCTTATGAAGCGTAGTACTTGCTTTCGTGTGTTGTGTGCTTTTAGAGGATGCGCCAGTGGCAGAGTAAAGATTGAAATTTATTTTTTATCATTTTAAAAATTAAGTATAAGATTTTTTTTTTGGCTAATATAAGAGAGTTTTTTCTATATCTCCGGAAGACTGAAATTGGCATTGCCCAGGTTTTAGCCGTTTTGTAACCTAGAGGCATCAGCCCAGGAAGACAGATCACCAGCAAATGGATGTCCTTACGTGAAGAGCTGCTGCACCTTATGTGTCCAGCATCCCTGACTGCACCGTAGCTGTGTGAGCTGCTCTTTACACACAAGCACTGTCTTCCCCCTGTTTTGCTTGCCACAGCACTCCTTCTCCGTGACCCATGGCACCATTTATTTTGATTCTATCAGAGAGGCAGTGGGGAAGAGCCACTCAAAAAAGTGTCACTTCTGAAATTTTTTCAAGGTTTTTTTTTCTGATACAGAAGAGCCATTGATACTGGAAGATGGAGCATTAGAGTTAGTGAAGCTTGAGTTGCTCTTCTAACGATTCCGGCCTGCCTCTGTCGGGCAGGGAGCAAGCCAGGGCTCTCATGTTTCAAGCTAGTTGTGTCATGAAGATGGGTGTGGAAGCCTAGAGCTCAGTGTGTATTTGGTCTCGTAGTCCACATTGTACAGTGCCACGCTGTCTGGTTATCCCACTGAGGAGCTCAGGGATCACAGCCCTGTGGTCGAGATTACTGTAACAAGTGACATGGAGAACTGTTTGTTCGTAAGAGCCATTTGACAGCCTTTTTCTATAAGAAGAATGCTCAATTTGTCCCTTTCTGTAATTTGGAAGAGAACCTCAATGCATAGGTTTTTTTGTCCTGTTTGGGTGGCTATTCAGGTGAGTGCTGCTACTAAATCAGAACATCCAGAAAATAATGTTAAATTGAAAAGGAGTGCAAATAATAAAAAAGAGACTGCATACAAGCAAGAGGAGAGTTCTTGTTAAGAAAAAAAAAACCCTGGTATGTTCAACCCTCTCCTACAACAAAGGAAAAAGTACATAGGGAGAGAAGAGAATAAGCAGAAATATTTTATTCTGTTAATTCTGCAGAAGGCTTAAATCCTACTTGCTCTAAAGAGAGAGTCAAAGCCTTTTCTTGGAAACTTTTCTTGTTGTTTTCCAAGTCAGTTACAGCTATTTCACATGTTTTTATGAATATTTTTCCTACTAGAGTTTAAGCATGGCAAGGCGTGAACATATATAAAACCATACAGATACATCAGCTGCCTCCCACAGGGTGTTGCAGTATTAAGCCCCATGAGTTTTGGGGTCTTCTTTCTTCGGCTGGGGGGAGGAGGTCGGGAGATAGCCCTGTGGTAAATGGGCCTTGCAGTAATGGAGGAGGAACATTTAAAAATATTCCCTAGAAACCAGGATGTGGGAAGAATAAGACAATTAAGAGGAATCAGTAGATATCCTGTCTTAATAGTTTATTATATATATTTTTAATGAGTATTTAATCTCTAATGCTGTGTGATGGATTAGAAAACAGGGGGAGTTAGGCCTCTTTCTGTGCATACTTTTATGTTTCCCCTTCATTGAACAATTTCTCTGGGCAAATTGTTTAACTTGAGCTGGCTGGAGGTGTTCCAGCACAACAGGGCTTTGCTGGACTGTAACACCGGGTTGAATCCCAAAATGCAGAGTTGTCAGCATCATGTTGTGTTCAGATGTGCAATATCTCGGGATGAGCTATGAGGGAGGCTGGGAAGGATTCTTGTCGGTTCCTGCCCTCTGTGCTGTGCGCCCCAGGCCCTGGTGGACTTGGTTATGCCATGGGACAGTCCTGCAGCTGGCTGGGTAGGTGGATATTCATTGATTCTTTCAGGAACTGAATAAAGCTCTGCTTTTAGAAATCCGAGTGGTCAGCCAGTGCCTTCCCATGGGGGTTGTAGCCCAGGAGCAATATCCTGAAGACCTCATAAAAAGCCTTCTGTAAGTGCATCTTGCACCAGGCCCTTGCCAGAGTCTTGGAGAAGACCATCCTAGCTGGAAGGAGGTACTGAACCTGTGTATGATTAGTTCAGGGCCCAGTCCTACACTGTTGAAGGACATGAAAAATTTGTCATTGGCATCAATGAGACAAGATGGGGCTAGAAACCACTAGTAATGCCAGTTAATCCCATGCTGGGTAGTCGTTTGTAATGCAAGCTGGGGACCACCACCCTCATTTAGTGAGGGGGCAGCTGTGTGTTGAATTCAGACTCCTTGCCCAGCCCTTGGCTTCCCTTTCAGACGTCATCCCACGTCCAAGTTGCATCCTTTGTTTTCATAGAGAAGTCTGGGAAAACTAGGTCAGTTTATCCAAGTAGAAATTATTATTTTATTGAGTTAACTCTGTGGTGACCTGCTGCCTGTTTGCCTTCTCAAAATGAACTCCCTTGTGTGCAGTAAGTCTTGTGCTGGAAGTTGCAGAGGCCTCAGTAATCACTTTGATTTCAAATCAACAATAAAAAGGCGGCTTTTTTTAGTATCTTGCTGTTTCCTAGAAACAAGTGTCTGTCTGCTTTGCTCCATGTACGATCGCAACATCAGGCTGGGCTGGTGTACTGTGGACACACTTAATGTAGAAAGGTTATGTGCTGGCTTTACTGGGGATATTTAAAAGATCTTCTGGAGAGATCAGGATTTGATGCTGCTTGACCCTGTCTGGCAGAATTAAGCTCTTTAAGCCAGTCCTGTGGTTACTAGCACACCTCATTTTTTAAATAATCTGGTCCACTTACTCCTGCTATTTCAGAACTTAAGTCCCAGACAAGAAAGCACTTCTTTTTTGAAATGAAAGAGTAGTTGGAACGTATTTTAAAGAACTTCTTTGGCATTGTACATAAAAGATAAAATATATCAAAATAGACAGTCTGGTAATTAGGTGCAGGCTTGTGGAGTGATTCATGTCATAACGTGAGTGCTGAAACAGCTGAGGTTGCTGCAGGTGTGTTAAGGGAATTCGACCCTGTAATGCCACGATGCTTCTGCCGCTACATAAAGCAGGAGTACAGATGTCCGGAGAGCCTGCATTAATAGATGAAAAGCAGCATTTCTGCATGTGAATTATGGATGGAGCGGTGTTTATTAAACACACAGGCAATAGCCTTTGTTTCCCAGGCACTTTTTGCTTTGAAGAGTCGCGTTAGAGCCTGCTGCTACCCCAGGCGCAGAGATCCCGGGCGCGAGCTCTGCCTGCGAGTGCCGCGGGTGAAGCCTGGCTGGGGCTCGGAGCCGAGTCGCACCGTGCACGGGCAGAAAGGGCCATCCTGCCCCAAGGAAAACCTGGGAGGCAGAAGGCGTTTCGAGTGCCTCAGCTTGCCGGCGTAGCGTTTCAGGGTGGACAGGGAGATGCTAAAGCTGAAAGTGAATAAGCTTGTTTAGCTGTGTCCGTTGCCAGCTTCAGGGGGCTTTTACGGGAATCTGGCGACGTTGCCAGCCCGGCACTCCCGGAGCCTGCTGGCTGGCTGGCTTGGCTTGGCCTTCCCGAAATCCTGCAGATGGAAAGAACTACAAGTCCCCTGATCTCACTCCTTTAGTTTTCCTTAGGTTTGTGAAAAAAGGACGATGTGATCTTAAAAAAAAAAAGAAAGAAATACCCCACCCCAATAACAGATTTGCAGACTGTTTATTCCAATTGCTCAGCTTTTGGGAAGGGAGAGGAAGCAAACAACGTGCTAAAGTGCCATCAGATGCAATAGTATTGTTTCAGCATGTCATTTTACCATTTGATGAAACCATTCTTTTGGTATTGTGGCAAAACAATTTTAATGACAGGCACTCTTAATTAAAAAATGGACCCAGCTGCAGACCAAGCCCAGCAGCAGGTGCAGATGAATGCCCACCAGCTGCGCTGGACCCCACATAGAGGTGAGGCTCAAACAGTAAAATTTTTGGCTGATCTTCTGGTGCTTTTAGGTCCACCTGGTTAAGTAACACCGTTGTTCCCTTCTCTTGCTGCTGGGCTGGCTCTCCTAGCAGAGCAGGTCACTCAGCAGCACCTCCAGCCAGCTGGGAGCAGAGCCCGGGCAGTGAGGTTGAGCGTGGCTGGGGTCAACATGCTCTGTGTCCCTCCTACCCACTGCTTCGGGGGCCGGACCTGGCACATTGAGAGCTGGAAATAACCCCCTGATCTAAATTTTTTTTTTTTTTTCAGTAGTAGGAGAATCATCAAGCCTTTGTCCTTAGGAAGGAATTTTGTGTCAGTTCATAGTGGCGTGTTTTTGATGTTAGCTTCAGAGGAACAGGTAAATAGTAGCTGAGCTATTTCTTTGCTTTTATTATCCCTGGCCTAGTGGGAGGCCACGGCTGCAAGCTGCCGAGGCTGTAGCGCAGGCTAACGCTGCGATTCAAGACTATGACTCCCTTCCTTAAAATGCGCCGGGAACAACTGTTCCTCCGCCTTCATGAGCTCAATTTACGGTTGCGGGAGGCAGTGTGTTCTTTGTGCTTGATGAAGTACACCGTGCACGCAAGCCTCTTCAGAAGTGCTGTCAGTTGGCAGCTGGCTCGCTAGATGCACCTTTACACAATTGCACAAGGCACGAGGAGGTACAAATGTGAAGTTTAGCCTTGGGGGCAAAACAAAGAAATGAAACTTAGGTATGAATGCGGTGTTACCCATCTGCAGATACAGATATTAGACCTGATCTCCTACTACGCTACTGTAGTTTTACACTAATAGGACTCCGCTGCGATCAGTGGAGTAGCACCACTGCAAGACAAAAACAATAGTGGTGATAAGTTGGGGCTGTTATGTTTAATTCTGGTAAATAACATAGGATTGAACCCTGTTTGGGAAAAGCCAAAGTGCATTCACTGCATGAAACCAGGTGTAATACAAGGGAGAAGTGCAGGTGGTGCGTCGTCTTCGTGTTGCTCCTGAACTTTTGCTCTTCTGGGGACCCGTTGCCCTGGGTACGGAGCAGCCACGTGCGAGCAAAGGGACAGGTCTTCCAGCTCATTTTTTTTTTTTCTCCCCTGACGTAGCCTTTTCATTTGCTGTCACATAAAGTCAGCTTTATCATACGGAATCATAGAATGGTTTCGGTTGGAAGGGATCTTAAAGATCATCTGGTTCCAACCCCCCTGCCAGGGGCAGGGACACCTTCCACCAGACCAGGTTGCTCAAAGCCCCATCCAGCCTGGCCTTGAACAGGGCACCCACAGCTTCTCTGGGCAACCTGTGCCAGGGCCTCACCACCCTCATAGTGAAGAATTTCCTTCTTATATCTAATGTAAATCTACCCTCTTTCAGTTTAATGACATTACCCCTTGTCCTATCACTACATGCCCATGTAAAAAGTCCCTCTCCAGCTTTCATGTAGATCCCTTCAGGTACTGGAAGGCTGCTATAAGGTCTCCCTGGAGCCTTCTCTTCTGCAGGTGGAACAGCCCCAACTCTCTCAGCCTTTTCTCACAGGAGAGGTGTTCCAGCCCTCTGATCATTTTTGTGGCTGCCTCTGGACCCGCTCTAACAGGTCCATGTCTTTCCCATGCTGAGGGCTCCAGAGCTGGACGCAGGACTCCAGGTGGGGTCTCACGAGAGTGGAGTAAAGGGGCAGAATCACCTCCCTCGACCTGCTGGCCACGCTTCTTCTGATGCAGCCCAGAATGCAGTTGGCCTTCTGGGCTGCGAGCGTACACTGCTGGGTCATGTCCAGCTTTTCGTCAGCCAAGACCCCTAAGTCCTTCTCCTCAGGGCTGCTCTCAATTCATCTTCCGCCCAGCCTATGTTTGTGCTTGGGCTTGCCCCAACCCATGTTCAGGACCTCAGAATCTGTCCTGCAGCTGAGGCTCGTTCATTACGTGGAATGAATGTGCTTATTATGGAAAGTTGTTTTGTTGAAAGAGTCTGTTAATGGCATTGACAGGAAAGAGGTTGCAATTTGTCATGCTAGGTAGATTTCCAGTTAGGTAAAAATGAAGTCATGTTCTCCTTCTCTGTGCATGTTAGAATGAGAAGTAAAATAGCTGCAGCAGGTTGAAGGTTACGGAGTGCTACAGTCGGGCCAGGCAGCAGGCAGGAATAGAATGCAGTGTCTGGTCTTAGTTTTCAGCCGTGCACTTCCCTGGCCATCAGCGGTCCTGGATAATGCCCAACAAATTAAATTGATGATTTTGGATAAGCCAGCTTCTCCCGGTTGCAAGGCATCGCACTACCATGACTGACTCCTAGGAGAAATTAATGTATTATCTGTAGATGAGTAGACTGATTTACCTTTTGGTGACCCTGGAGAGAAAGGTCAGGTTCAGGGTATTTTTACCTGTAATGGGTTATCCATGAAGAGTTAGTGTACCAGGCTTCAAGTCTGTAGCTCAAAAGGGCAGTTGCTTTGAGAAGGTAGCTCAAAAGGGCACTTGAACAGCTGAAATCAGATGAGACAGATCTAATGGCCTCTTAGTGACCTCTAACTGAAAGTTCAGACTTTGAAAATTAGGAATTTTTCTTTACCCAGCCTGTGGAAAAACAAATGCGCTATGGCTTAATAGAAATTTAATTTCAGGCTGACTATTTAGAAGTGGTTTTCGCCTGCTATATGTGCTCTTAGTCACTTCAGCTGTAAAGAGGAGAAAGAATAATCACCTTGTGTTTGTGGTCATGTATATTTTTAGCTAATGTGTTAAGACACAGCAATTCCAGAAAAGCCATCCTCCTGTTCCCCAGACTATTTCAGTTTAACCAGCTGTATGCAGAATTTTATCTAGACTGCCACAGAAGTTACTAGTAAATCCTCTGGGATTTTGGCAGCTGAAACAGTAGACAGTAAGCACAATACTTTGTTTCCCTGAAGGTTTCAGTTTCTTGGGGATTCTGCTGTAGGCTGGCGGTGGGTTACGCGCAGCAAGCCCTGTGAATTTGGGAAACCCCCCAGGATGGAGTGATTGATTCCCAAAGCTCCTTCCCATTTCTGCACTGAGCAGGGAGGGGGACAACTGGCCATGTCCACCGGGTGATGCTGTTACTCTGCAAACCTGTTGCAGGTGGCATGGTAGATCTTAATAAAAATGGTGGGTTTTACATTTAAAGTAAGGAAGTGACTGAATTCATGCAGAACATGGAGGGAGAGATGGGGCAGGGTGTGAGCGAGGAGGGAATGACAGATGTGTAGGCTAATTCGACAGCAGCACAAGATGCATGGGGACAGTGTGGGACCTGCCTGTGGAGACGCTCCATCTCACAGATGAGATTTTCTGGCTATATTAAGTAACTTGAAGTGATACCTATGTGAAATACAGATGGAAACATATCAATGAGTAAGCTTTGTCTTAGTCAATGGGTATGGCTAGGCTATTTCCATTGCAGATACGGTGGCAGGCCTTCATGGGAAATATTAGTGATTTATTCTGCCTGCAATTGTTAATGCTAACGACCTTCAGTAGCCCTTTAAGCGTCTGCTGCTATGAGTATGGGATTGTCCTATTTCACACTGGCAATTAGTTGATGATATTAAAGCACTTTGAAAATGGAAATCGCAGGGCAAATGCTATTTAAGCTGTTTATGATTAAATGTATAATTGCGTCTCTCCGCCTAAGTTGATTGCACTGTGTGGGGAGATGGCAAGGGAGACCGAGGAGTCTGCATTCGGTTCAGCCCCTGGTGCAGATCCTGTGCCGTGTACCTCGGGACTCAGACTCTGCTGCTCCTCTTGCTGCCTCTTCTGCCTGCCCATACCCAAGCGCTGCAAAACACAGGCTCTTCTAGTCTGTCTCCAGTCGTTTGCTGTCTTTGGTTTTGCAACTTCTTAATTTCTCATTTCTTCTTAGGACCTCTTGGG
>Ga0065711_1001356_pt1 | contig 44409 bp, 23 predicted proteins | sample Hoacrofraction12_FD_59098 | JGI IMG/M metagenome (GOLD analysis project Ga0065711, IMG submission 59098) | Hoatzin crop microbial communities from Cojedes, Venezuela - Epithelial fraction 12 v2 (version 2) | ecosystem: Host-associated > Birds > Digestive system > Esophagus > Crop | place... | reverse complement strand
AGTTCCGTCTGAACATGAGGAAGAACTTCTTCCCTCTGAGGGTGACGGAGCACTGGAACAGGCTGCCCAGGGAGGTTGTGGAGTCTCCTTCTCTGGAGATATTCAAGACTCACCTGGACAAGGTCCTCTACAGCCTGCTCTAGGTGACCCTGCTTCGGCAGGTGGGTTGGACTAGATGACCCCCAGAGGTCCCTTCCAACCCCTACCATTCTGTGATTCTGTGTGATTCTGTGATTCTGTGAATATTTGACAGGAAGATCATGGGCAGATGCGTAATGGTCTATATGTGTTATATATCTGCCTCACTAAATCATCAGCCCTACACATCAGCCATGTATGTTAGGGATTTCTTCAATTGTATAGAGCTCAGTGATTGTGATGACAAGGTTGAATGCTTATGGGTAAAGATGGGGGGGAAAGCCAACAAGCCAGACATCCTGCTGGGGGTCAGTTATAGACCACTCAACCAGGATTAAGAGGCAGATGAAGCATTCTACAAGGGGCTGGCAGAAGTCTCACAATTGCTAGCCCTCGTTCTCGTGGGGGACTTTAACTTACCAGACATCTGCTGGAAATTAAGCACAGCAGAGAGGAAGCAGTCTAGGAGGTTCCTGGAGTGTGTGGAAGATAACTTCCTGACACAACTGGTAAGTGAGCCTACCAGGGGAGGTGCCTTGTTTGACCTGCTGCTTACTAACAGAGGAGGACTGGTGGGAGATATGGTGGTAGGAGGCCATCTTGGGCTTGGTGACCATGAAATGACAGAGTTCTCAGTTCGAGATGAAGTTGAGGGGGACCAGCAAAACCACCACCATGGACTTCCAGAGGGCAGACTTTGGCCGGTTCAGGACGCTGGTTGAGAGGGTCTCCTGGGAGAAAGTCCTGAAGGGCAAAGGGGTCCAGGCAGGCTGGACATTCTTCAAGGAGGAAGTCTTAAAGGCACAGGAGCAGACTGCCCCCATGTACCACAAGACGAACCGGTGGGGAAGACGACTGGCCTGGCTGAACAGGGAGATCTTGCTGGGACTCAGGAAAAAAGGGAGGGTCTACCACCTATGGAAGAAAGGGCAGGTGACTCAGGAGGAATACAGGCGTCTCATTGGGTCATGCAGAGAAGAAATCAGAAAGGCAAAAGCCCAGCTAGAACTCAGGCTGGCCACTGTTATAAGAGACATCGAAAAAAGTTTTACAAATACATCAACAACAAAAAGAGGGCCAAGGAGATTCTCCATCACTTATTGGATGCGGGGGCAAATATTGCCACCAAGGATGAGGAAGAGGCTGAGATACTTAATACCTTCTTTGCCTCAGTCCTTAATAGTCAGACTGGTTAGTCCCAGGGTACTCAACCCCCGGTGCTGGAAGACAGGGATGGGGAGCAGAATAAGCCTCCCATAATCCAGGAGGAAGCAGTTAATGAGTTGCTATGCCACCTCAGCACTTACAAGTCTATGGGGCTGGATGGGATCCACCTAAGAGTGCTGAGAGAACTGGCAGAGGAGCTGGCCAAGCCACTATCAGCCATCTATCAGCAGTCCTGGCTGACAGGGGAGGTCCCAGATGACTGGAGGACTGCTAATGTAACACCCATCTACGAGAAGGGCCGGAAGGAGGATCCTGGGAACTACAGGCCTGTCAGCCTGACCTCTGTGCTGGGCAAGATTATGGAGCAATTCATCCTGAGTGCGCTCACTGGGCATGTGAAGGACAACCAGGGGATTAGGCCCAGCCAGCATGGGTTCATGAAAGGCAAGTCCTGCTTGACAAACCTGATCTCCTGCTGTGACCAGGTGACCCACTTAGTGGATGAGGGAAAGGCTGTGGATGTTGTCTACCTGAACTTTAGTAAGGCCTTTGACATCATTCCCCACAGCATCCTCCTGGAGAAACTGGCTGCCCATGGTTTGGATGTGTGTACTCTTTGCTGGATAAAGAACTGGCTGAATGGCCGAGCGCAGAGAGTGGTGGTGACTGGAGTCAAATCCAGTTGGTGGCCGGTCATGAGTGGTGTTCCCTAGGGCTTAGTTTTGGGGCTAGACTTGTTTAACATCTTTACCAATGATCTGGATGAGGGGATTGAGTGCTCCCTCAGGAAGTTTGTAGATTACACTAAGCTGGGTGGGAGTGTTGATCTGCTGGAGGGTAGAAAGGCCCTGCAGAGGGATCTGGACAGACTGGATCGATGGGCTGAGGACAACTGTACAAGTTTCAACAAGGCCAAATGTCAGGTCCTGCCCTTTGATCACAATACTCCCATGCAATGCTACAGGCTTGGGGAAGAGTGGCTGGAAAGCTGCCTGACGGAAAAGGACCTAGGAGGGTTGGTTGACAGCCAGCTGAACATGAGCCAGCAGTGTGCCCAGGTGGCCAAGAAGGCCAACAGCATCCTGGCTTGTATCAAGAATAGTGTGGCCAGCAGGAGTAGGGAAGTGATCATGCTACCTGTACTCAGCACTGGTGAGGCCGCACCTGGAGTACTATGTTCAGTTTTGGGCCCCTCACTACAAGAAGGACATTATGTTCCTGGACCGTGTCCAGAGAAGGGCAACGAGGCTGGTGAAGGGTCTAGAGAACAAGTCTTACGAGGAGCAGCTGAGGGAACTGGGGTTGTTTAGTGTGGAGAAGAGGAGGCTGAGGGGGGACCTTATTGCTCTCTACAACTACCTGAAAGGAGTGAGGCAGGTGTTGGTCTCTTCTCCCAAGTAACTAGCGATAGGATGAGAGGCAATGGCCTCAAGTTGCATCAGGGGAGGTTTAGATTACATATTAGGAGAAATTTCTTCACTGAGAGAGTGGTCAGACATTGGAACAGGCTTCCCAGGGCAGTGGTGCAGTCACCATCCCTGGAGGTGTTTAAAAAATGTATAGACGTGGCTCTTCGGGATGTGGTGCATTAGGCAAGGTAGTGTTGGGTGGATGGTTGAACCTGATGATCTTAGAGGTCTTTTCCAACCTATGATTCTATGATTTTGTTACATGTTCCTTTATGGACACAAAATTCATACTCTTTAGATACTTCTCCACTACCCAGACCTGCTCAAATGTTGATGTTTCCTGCAGAAAAGAAACCTGTTACCTGGTGTAGTTCTACCTCTTCTGGAGTAGGATGATGAATCCACTCCCTATTTCTCTTTCTGGGTTTCATCGCTTAATATTACTCCTTCTTCCAGCCGTCTCCAGGCTTTTTGAAAATTCTGCTCCAGGCACTGCAGATGAGGGCGAAGACTTGTTCAGAACTGAAATTCTACTACACAAATAGCTTATCCAAAGGTTTTTCAGGCAAGTGGCAGTCTTTCCAGTGATTTTGGCTGGTGTGTTGTCAAGCCTTACTGATTAAAAATGTAAAACACAAGACTGCTTCAGAGGTACCTACAGCTGAATTTCTTCATCTTTTTAATGAAGAAAGAAATGAAAAGGGCATCTCTGAACATCCTTTCTCCTATCATGCTAGTGCTTTGGTAGATTCTGAGATTGTTCATAAAATATGCAGTCTGCATTATAATGCAACTAATTCATCAGCATATGAATGTCTGACTGGAAGACTTTCTTGTAATTCCTATTGGTATAGCTTCAGTTAGCTTGATTTTACAAAAAATGAGGCCCTGATATGTCTACGAATCTGACTCACCATAGGCTGAAATCAGGGAGGAAATGCTATCATCATAGACCATTAATTTAGACCTACATAGAAAGTAGTCCTTATTTCCTTCCTTTCAGAAAAAATTTCAGTCCTTTTCTTAGTGCCGAGAAACAGAGGCTTTCCCTAGTCTATCTAATCATTCGCTCAAAATACGATATGTGTTCAGAAAAAACATGCCATTTTTTTCTCCAAAGCAAGTGAGACACAATTATGATGCAGGGCTGCTGAACTTCAAGTTTTCAGCAGGTACTGAAATACTCCAAGTTTTTTATAATTTTCCTGTCAGATCTGATATCAGGGCTACTGCTTTCTCCAAAACTGCAAATAACCTTCACTGCTATTAAGAACAAAGCCAGTCTGGCATGCTTGTTCTTCAGGTAAAATAAGCCACTAAAATTTGCATTAAATGGTTATCTGCATTTGAGAAAACTTTGACTATCTATTGACTGTCTTGGGTTGTCGAAGGCTCTCATGAAGCAGTTTTTAAGAGCAATTCTGTTATCTCTAAAAAGCTAAGCAGCTTGGTAACTGCAGTTAAATGCTCTTTTAAATGTCTGTTGCATGAATCAACCCATGTCCTACCCTCTGGGATCTTGTCCTGCAGGGTAGAACAGCTGATGTTCATTACTGACAGGATGGCCCCAGAGAATTTAGGGATCCACTGAGTCCTTTGGTTTTAAGCCTCTGCTCTCTCTGCGCCTAATAAAAATAGTTTATTTTCTGATAATCACACTAGTAACTCAATATTAGCTTGATCAATGTTTAACTGAAATATGTATTTACAATATCTCTTGAGAAACATTCCAAAATCCATTATAATTTTAAAAAGGCAGCATTTTTTTACCATATCACTTTTACAAGACCTACTTTACAGAAACCTCTTATTGATATGGATAAGCAGTGACTGCCCGATTGCCCAAAGGGTATTTTACATTAGACTTCACAAAGATTCATGTGTCTGTGAAAAAAGAGTGTTCTAAATAAAAGACACATTCTTCTTCTCATAAAATCAGTATTAGGACGTTTCAGTGTAATTGGGAATTATTCTCAGAAGCAACACCCACAACTGGTATTTTTGTCAATGGAGTTATACAAACTGATTCAATGAACACATAAAAACATGAGTTCTTCTATTTAGGTCCAAGGGCTTTGCACACACTGAGGATCCCGGGATGTTTATGCACAGCACAGGATCAGGTGCACAGTGCCAGGATGACTCCAATCCTGTGTGAGTGAAAGGATGGAAATCTGATAGATTTATTCTAGTTGTATTTCTGAAGATTTCTGTTTGTTTAGTGTTGAAGTCATCACTGCCACAAGAAGTCATCTCATGTGGGCCTTATGCCCTGCCTGTCATAGTCACACATGCTGTGCAACCACTTGGTCAGCTCTGTCAACGAGTTAAATCAGGTTAAAATTAACCACTTTTCTGGCAAGTTAGTTTTAACGTGATGACTTTCCTGCTCCAGTTCATTATACAGTTGCACAAATTCTTATGTAAGTGAAAGGGAAGAGAGGGCTTGCGGGCAGGAGGGGGAAGGAGCAGATCGCTGAGCTGGGGGAGTACAGGATGCACCAGAGGAGCTTTATGGTATCTCAGGGTGTTCGTGGAAATGCAGCAGAGACTTATTGTTAAAAGTAATTCCGCATCTAACTTCCTCTGAAATCAATGCTCTGAACCGCTCTGACTTTTCTAAGGTCATGTAAAACCTTTCTCATAGTGCACATAATTAGCATAATTATGCTGTCTAGAATAGGTAAAAGAAGCCATTTCAGTCCTCAGGGGCAAGGAAGCCTTTCATGTATCTTTGGTGATCCACATAATTTTTCAGTAATAACATGAAAAAAAGAAGAGTGTGGCTGCAGGCTGCATAAAATTAAGGAATAACTCATTTGGGATTTTTTTTCTGGGAGCAATTGTTAATAAAAAGTGCTGTTTTCATTGAAAAATGTTAGGCACTAAGCAAAAGGAGAAAAGCCCACAGAATTTTTCTTGCTATTGCCGAATTAACCATTGAATCACGCATCGAAGGCACACCTACATTTTGAATTTTTACAGGCATAACTAAGTCTATTAGGAGCAGAGAAATCTCATGGCTTTAATAAATATACTATGCTAAGAAAAACCCTAACAGATGCTGTTAAACAAGTAAACAGTTCCTTTGTCTGTGCAGCTTATCCTGAGACTGGTATGGGCAAAGGGACTCCAGCTCTTGTATAAGCCGTTTCCGCACTGGAGGGAGGAGGGATTGCATAGCTGTAGCAGTGCAGCTATCCTTTTTAAGCACAGACAAGCCTTCAGGATACAAGATACTGGCAGGACAGCCAATGCAAAAGATACTATTGGGCTAGTGTTTGTGAAAAGCAGTCCCAGCTGCTCCCTGGCACAACAGCAGCAGACAAAACTGCCCCAAGCTGCCCAGTGTTATACCTTCCCAATGCCTATTCACAGCGTGATTCTCCTGAAGAAGAATGCAGAATTCAGCTTCTTCAGCTGAATTCTTTCTTCTGGGTAACTTCAGCTGTCCTGCTTTCTCTGTAGTATAGCACTGATGTAGTACACTGCTGATGCTGAGAGTTCTGCATGGCAGAAGCAGGAGGGCAGAACGTTTTATTGAGAAGACTGAAAGCAGAACAGCTACCTTCCTTCAGTGCTACACGTCAGGCCAGTGGTCAGACATGCACTCTGTATGCCTTTATTACTGATTCACTGCAATTAGGTTCTGCAGTTCACTAGCTTCATGGTGACATTTTCCATTTTTCTAAGAAAAGAAAGAGAAGGAAAATGAAGAACATCTTAACTTAAGGACTTCTATGTCACATGCAAATGAGATACCAGTTTTATCCACTCAGAGACAGCGTGTCTATCTTGTGCGTGAAGAAGTGAGTCTATTATGACTGAACAGATCAGAGATATTTTTTAAAATACTAGTAGAAACTACCCTGATCCTTGCAAGTTCATCACCTCAAGTCCAATTAAGTTAATTAGCAACCAACATTCTTGTTCTGTGATCATCTGTGTTTTATATCATTCCTTATTTCCACTTGCTGTTGGGAAAATATTAGCAGCCTTAAAAATGAGGATAAATTGTATTTCTGAATAGGTTCTTTTTTAAGCTTAAAATACAAACTGACAATCCTTTTTTAAGGACTTGCCAGTCACGTTCATTCTAAATCCAGCATCACTAACATCAAATGGATCACACACGCTCAGCCAGGACTGTGTTCAGCTTGGTACACAGAGGCAGATGAAGAGTAAGTAGGGCACATTTTTTCCTGTCGTGTGTTACTCTACATGGAAAACACCCATGAGAGCAGGTCTGCTTTGAGTTTTAAAAGTATAGACCCACATCTTGTCTCCACTGAAGTCAACAGTAGTTTCAGCAGGGACAAGGTTGGGCTCAAAGACTCTGATAACAAGTAGTATCTCTGTATGATGATTTTTGTTATGAATGAAACAATTGTCTGTAACATAAAGTTCCCTAGAAGTATATGACCACCTAAATGGTCAAAATCCCTCATCAGTACTGATTTTGTATCACTCTAAAGATGTGAACTCTGTTCTAATTACTACAGCTTCGGGATAAAAGTACTAGGTCATAAGGATTAAATTTGTGCTTGCTATTACTCAGAATGATTCAAAGACATTTTATGTTGCTCTGTAGGCAATTATATTTGTCAGATCATTTATTTTTTTGGGTAAAGCTACATTTTTCCAGATTTCCCCTGTTTTATTATGCCTCATTTAAAGGAGGTGGGAATCAATTCTTTTTTGTCTGCATGTGAAGTTCCAAACAGCTTTTATGCTATTGCTTTATTCATACCTCTGGAATGATTAAATGGGGCACAAAGATCCATGAGAGGAAAACTGCAAACACAGAAGAGCAGGCTTTTTCATTGTACTCTCTAATTAGAGATATATGCCGCATTGTCAACAGTAGCCTCTAAAATAAGAAGTAGATACTGAGGCCAGATACATAGTTTGTCGGATTTTTTTAGGTATAGCTTTTAAGTAATTACAAGAGTAATTTACCTTGTATAATAATCATTCCAGACAAGCACTCTGTATTCTTCCTTATCAGCAAATGCCAGTCCCTTCATTGCTTATCCCCTGTCATGCTCGGCACTACTGTCTCCACCTAGTGCAACACAGTCTGCTACTCATATCTCCATAAGGAAACAAAAAGGGACTTAGGTAGAAGTGGAGTTTAGTGGCACTGTGCCTACGGTATTGCACGGCAGATGCTGAAATGGGGGCAGAAGTTGGAGGATGTGTGCAGCAGCAGAGGCTGGCAGTAACCAGGGACTCAGCAGCTCCAGCCCTCCCACCTGTACTGGGTGTAGAGGAACAGAAATTAATGGGAAGGAGATTTCAGGGTATTTTTGTCTTGATTGGACATTTTGACATAAGACTTTTACTCCTTTAACGTGAACAGTATTTTGGCTGATGCTGGGCAGGTTTTGAGATACATGCTTACCCTGTTGGTTTTGATGACTGCGTACATCTTCAGCACATATTTGTAGAAAGCCCTGTTGAGGGGGCTGGGTAGGCCACATGGGCCAGTCCTCAACCCAGACAGGAGCAGCTGAACTGTATCATTTGTAAGAGATGTCTTTCGAACCTGTTTTAGAAGAACTTCAGTCCCAGAGCCTCCAACTTCATTCCCAGCAATCCATTCCTGTGCCTCATGATCCTTTCCATTAAAGCTCCTTCCCTGGAATTTCCATACTTTGAAATGTAAACCACTGTTTCTTGTCCTGGAATGGACTCCATGAGAAGCACACAGGTCCCCTTTGCAGCAAATGAACAGGAAAACTGTTTTCACATCCCACTTCCTCTTCTCTGTACAATCAACTGTTCTAACTCTTCCATGATTTATTGTAACTTTCAGACCTTTGCTAACTTTTCCTCAGCTAGTTTCCATAGTTTTGGATCTGTTGCACCCCAACCCAAGTACAGTAATCCATCTGAGACCTTACAAATGTTCAGAGGAGTAGAAGGATTACTTTATATAACTTGCCGATTACCTAACCTAGAATACAGTTCACCTTTTTGCAGAAGTAGGGCAAAATTAATTTCAGACTACATCTGATCACCTGTATCTCCAAAATCTTTCTCTATGAACCGATACTTTTGTTCCCTTATTCACTCAGATGTTATTTTTCACCCTTATGTGTGCACTTTGTCTCTTTCCGTAGTAAGTGATCTTATAATTTTGGCTAGGTTCTCTCTAAATTTACGGATATCGAGCAGTTCAGGCTTCCAGCCACTCAAAAATATAGAAAAATGTCCTTTGTATTGCAAGGTGAAGATGAGTTGTACATGAGTTTGGTGCTCCCACATTGTGTTATTCTTGCTGTGTTTATCCAGCTCCATTGGACACATTTAGCACTCCCAACACATGGGATACATCAGGTCTGTCACTGCTGGGACTACCAGTGTTGCATCTACCTGGCTGTATCTACAGAAATAAGGAACTATGTACATTTTCGCAGCTGAGTATTGAAAAACACCTTCAGACTATAATGGAAATCAATCCTATGTACATATAAACTATGGAGTGTTTAAACCTGAGAACAGTTTTGTATTGCAAGTATGCATGTCCATTACTATGACTGGTTTATTTATAAAGTACTGAAAATACTGTATGAAATGAAACAAATGAACAAATTCCATCCAGTTCATTACATCAAAAAGTAGAAATACAAACGTTTGGACTCAGGAAAAGAATAAAAAATCAAGCAATGTCAATCAGTTCCAACTCATCTCAGACTGTGTTTTCTACTACCCATGGAGTAACAAATAAATTCAGTTTTCAGATGGGATTTGAGTGGAGTCATGAAGTGCCTGGGATGAGGCTGTCCTCCATTCACTTGGAAAGTAGAAGCACTAAAATAAAGTCATGACAGAAAAATGAAAAAATTATTCAAGGAAATGGTTAATAGATGGATTATAATAAGAATTGCTGTGATTTTTAGGTGCGTATATAGTAACATGTCTGTATCCATGAAAGTATGTTATTACATATCTGTGGAGTGCATAAACACCCTAGCTCTGCTTTGCAATGTTTTGTTTTTATACTTATAACACTTGACTCTGTACTACAACTGTAGCCTTGCTGTGCTATGTAAGATCAAGTCACAAATGATGAGATTTTTCTCACACAGTTTCAGCTATCTATAATTTCAGTGTGTAATCTTATCTAGCTTCTGTATGTAAACTATGGAAATGTATATGGAGAGTTAAGTACCTTTGGGTGGGATGAAGCTCTTCAGCCTTGGAGAGGATATGATCAAGTAGTTAGAAGAGATGATTAACTTTAAAAAGTCTAAAGCTAAGTGAGGTAAAACCCCAGATGTATTTGCTTATTAGAGACAGGGAAGCAGAGCTAAGAAGGTGGGGAAAATTAAAGGTACAAATTTGGATTTCTGCATAAGAATTTAAACACATATTGTGTACAACTTTAAGTAAATAAGGTGGTGATCCAGCAACACAAATACATGTATATTTAAGTACATTGCTGCTGAGCAGAACTTCTTTTCAGTGCCTCTTTCTTGACAGATTTCTCAGCCCTGAATTACTCTTGTATAACTACTGTGTGTAGAACAAAACCTTTTTTCTACGTGTCAGTGACAAACATGTTGGCCCCATCTACACAACAGAAGAACCACACTTTAGTGCACAGGTGTGAAATAGTTCTATTGCCATGCTACTTTGTTGTGTGGCAATTCATTTCGTGAATTTGCTGATGTGATATGCCCACTAGAGAATGCAAGGAATACAACCGAAAAAGTTAAAGTCATCTGGCAGTACTTCAGCTGTGGTAAATTGGCATATGGCCTTTGAGTCAACAGAACCATACCAGTTAATGGAAGCTGAGGGCCTGATTAACATATCTCCTGGGAAGGAAGGAAAGCACGTGGTCAGTCCATGGTTACTATCTGTGGTTCAATATCAGCTAAATATCTGCATAAATAGAGAGCCATTTTCAAGGAAAAAATATTCCCTCATTTTTTTTAAATTTATCTGTCTGGATGAAATCAGTGTGTTTTCATCTGTTTTGGAGCAGAAGTGAGAATACGTAGAAAGAAAGAAACAGGTCAAAAGAGAACAAGATAAAAATAAAAACCAGAAAACCTTAGTTGGCCCTGCTGAAGAATGTGTTCAAACAGCTCTCATACAAATCTCTGATGAGAGATATCATTTTAAAAAGCTGGTGGCTTTTTTGTGTGTGTTGTTACAATTTGGAATTACTCAGTGTCTCTATATAAAAATACAGTCAGGGAAATATTAAAAAGGAGGATTTAACATAAAATATAAAACCAGTGGAATACAGAAAGATGTCCTTTGAAAGAAGGGGACTTGGGAGAAGACATCTGGGAATGTAAGAAAAAAGCAGAACACAAGTGGTACAGCAGTACAAAGGTGAAGTAGGAAGCTTGGTAAGCAGCTGGGGGAGAACAGAGCCAGAATCTGTGCCAGTGGGTGGAAAGGATTAGTTTACTGTCTCTGATGTTGGGAAAACAACAAAATCAAAAAGAAGCTGTCTAAACTGTGTAAGAAGGCAGATTCAGGAACTTTTAGGCCACGGATATTCTGCTGGATATTCTCTAATCAAATACGTTTGAATAAAGCAAATATTCCTTTGAGTCTAACCATTTCAGACCCTACTTTCCACATAAGATATTTTTGCTTAGAGAAGAACTTCTTTTTGAAACCAATCCTCAAAATGCGTGGGTCCAACTTTGAGAAAGCGTTATCTTTTGGAGAAGAGGGAAAGCTGGGTGAGGAACCACATGCTTCCCTTTGCCCAGGCTATCCTTGGCTCACTCACTTTCCTGAGCACTGAATTCGTTCACAAATTGGGAACATCTCCTGCTGCTACTTTCTAGCACATTTGGTAGAGTGCTGAATCTCAAATTAGTACTGTGGTGTTGCTAGGTTTTGATAAATGTGCCTATAAACTCATTGCAGAAGTCCCTGCTTTATTCAGAAATGCTGCTGCTGTCAAAGACAGAGGTATAGCTTGAAATGAAATCTTTTGAAGAAAATACTTTCTTAAGGTGTAATTTTCTTCTTACACAGCTACAACAATGACCCAGCTCTATTTACAGGACAATGGCATTAGCCCTTACACACGGATAATGTGTAGGCTTTTAGTCAACCTAACAAATATTTTGCTTGTGTCTGACGCATTAACACATATTAGTAAGTACTTGTCCTTAAGGAATTTGTCAGACTGTCATCAGAGAATAAGACAGGCAGTCCTTGATCAGGGTAAAAACACCTGGGGATCACAGCAATCACTCTGAAGGGAGTTAAAGCAATAGATTAATAGACCGTAAGAATCATTTCCCTTGTTCATGAATCTGGATTTCCCTCGGCTGCCTGAATTGTAGATGAAAGTGAAAAACATCCTTGACCTTCACTATCAAAGAAAATGCTTCTCTCTTTTGCTTTGTCTGATGTGCAGAAATGGGGATTTTTTTGAGTGATTTACAAGGTCTGAGAATTGCAAAGAAAAGGTGTCAATAAGATAGTAACCAAGTTCTCATTTATTCTGCTGTGTCCTGACCCATAAAGAGACATTAGAGAATGTTTCAAAAGTTGTCAGCTTGTATCCTTGTAGTCTACCACACTTCCTGACTTCAAAGCCTGTGATGCAGCTCTACCCAGCTGGCCTGTGGACGTAGGATAAATACATGAAACATGGCAGCATGGCTCTCAGGAGAAGAGTGCTGTTCTGCAGAGAGGTGATAGGTGCCCAAATCTTTGCTCTATCTGTAAATCTCTGTGCAGTCTTTGGCAAGAAAACTTGTCTGGCTTTCATTTTTCCATCTGAAAAATATCCCTTCACAGGAATTCAGGAGGTTTAATCAATTAGCGTCTAATTTGGAAAACACTATAAAAAGTGTTTTGGTTAAGCCCTTTTCAGAATAACAGTTTAAACATGTGCTTAAATAGCATCCTGAATTAAAGCTTACTGTGTACAAAATGCTTCATATCTAAAAACATAAGATGGTCTGTAAGCATTATGTCTGTAAGTTAGGGTTAGTTTATACTCTGTTCAGCATAAGAATAAACCGATCACTTGACAGGGCAATTAGCTTGCTTACCTTTTCACTGATTATGCTTGCTGGCTCTTTCTATGTGCATTGTTTCTGGGTGAATTGTATTAACAGACAGAGCTTGATTAAGACACAGGTACAACAGGGTTAAGCAAGGAATGCACTGTCTGACCTGTGAAGTATTTCGAGATTACAAAAATGTTCCATTTCCATGTCGTTATGAAACCAAAACATTTCAAAGCATTTCGGGGGAGGGGAAGTATATCTATGGTAAGGGTATTTATCTGGGATGCAAGAGACAAAAACTGAAGCCTGTGTTTTCTCGCAGCCTTGCTGACCAGACAGATACCAACAAGCACAATTCTGGAGCGGGTCTTCCCAGTTTGATCAGAAACTCTACCTTCAGCTTAGCCCCCTCCTCTTTTTATCCACAATTGTATTCTCCGGTGATGAGACTGTATTTTGGAAAATTGGTACATTCTGATCACATCCTGTTTCTTTGACAGATCTGATCTCTCAGATAACCAGGTCTGCACACCACTTTCAAATGTGGGTAAGTTCACTGTGGGGTTCAGTCACTGAAGCAGAATTTATGACAATCACAAGACCAGAACAGTTCACAGGGTTTTCCCTCTCAAAGTTCTAGGTTTTCATCTAATTAAATATTACTTTCTTGATAAAGCCTGACCTAGAAGCAACAATTGTTCAATAATAAATGGCTCTGAATACAGAAATAAGATTTGGTACTTCAGTTACAGCTGAAGCACTGGACCACCTCACAGTTTCAGTATGTTTATTCCTTTTATGCCCAAACTTAAATAGCATTTACTTCCCTATTAAGTTCCATTACTTCTTTACAAATAAATACTGAAATATTTATTTCTTTTACTTTGGAGCAATAATTTATAGGCAAGGTACAGATTTGGGGGTTTGGAGTCGGGATTAGTCTCAGTGAACGCAGAGTTTTGTTACATCATAAGGGAGATATGCCTGTCTCTCATGACATGGGTGAAAGTGAAATTACATACCTCAAGTAACAACTAACATTTGGTCTTTGGGAGTTCCCTAAGAACTCTGTCTCTTACTTTCTGTTATTTTTTTCTCCATGTTTCTCACACACACAGATGAATACTTCCCAATCTGTGGGGGTATAGTGAGCATAAATTTGTTAATAGGCATGAAATGATAAATGCCACAGAAGTGAGTCTGAACATCTCTACTCTGCACACATACCCACACCCTCTTACTCATTCTTCTCTGGTTTTGGTTACCACTCTCACCTTAACCCATCCTATGTCTGAAGCTGTCTTTGTGACTATAAGATCAAACCTTTCTGTCAGAAGGAAAGATAATGACAAATCTGAATGCTAAGGCCTTTCTCTTTGTTCTGGGACCCCATTTCTGTCTCATTTAGGAGTGCAGGAGGAGGGGGAAGAGATAATATTGATGTTTATGGTGGCAGGCACTCCATTTCAGAGGCAAGAGTACCATCAGCAAAGCCAGGTGAGATCTGTCACTGCCGGAGAATAAAACCTCGGTGGCAGGCATTCCACCAGAATGGATTGGTCTGGCACAGAGAGACTCCCTGATGTTTACTGAACATTTACACAAAATTTCTTTACATCTACTTTCAGTTAATGGACAAATCAAATAATGGAAGTGCTGTGAAGCATAGAAATTAAGACTACATACCCAGAAACAGCTCCAACTAGTGCACAACACAACAGCCCATCTGCTCAGCAACAGATGTCACTGTGAAAGCAGCATCCTTTATCTCTGCCTTCTATACCAAAACCTACTGAATAAAGAATCATTTCAGAGTCTTCTTACCCATGAATCAGATCCAAGTTCACCACATGGTTACCACCATGAGGAACTCCTGAGCTCCAGCGAATACAAGAAGTCCCTACTGTGTAGGCAGTGAGACTTTCAGGAGATCTTAACCTATGAGACCTCCAGACAGTACGTGTAGATGGAGGAAAGCAGCGCTGTTGCAGTACAGGTTCAGCTATGTTTGGGAATATCAGCTTTGGCAGGCACTGGCAAACCATCCAAGACCTGATGGTTGCTCACCCTGCCCTCCACAGCGGAGAAATGGACTAGTGGGTAATCACTACCATATTTTGCCTCACCAAAAGATGAAGTACAATTCTCCTTGGGGTGAAGACTTAAGTACGTGGCTTGTTGGGAGCAGAAGGTTGGCCACATCTTCCTTGGGCAAGAGAAGAACACCCACAACAAGAAGAAAGATCATTTTCTAGAGGCCAGTTTAACATCAGTGAGATCTTCATACTCAGAAAAGTCATTTTAAGTGATCTACTAATATAAAACCATTTTTTGTAAAAACTAAAAAAAAAAATACACACATAAATACTTGTATGTGTGTGTGTGATTGTGTGTGAGTGTGCATATTAGAGAGATGAACGGACTGGGAGATCAGTGTTGTCATTTGATTTTTGGTTACCTAAACTTACTTCTGTGTACTGCAACACAAGCCACCTTAGTGAAGAGATTTCTTTGACTCATTTTTCCTTTTTGAGTTATTAGTAAGTGCATGACACGTACACAGGGAATCAAATTATTCATTTCTGACAGGAAGAGTGAAAACCCAAATACTAGGGAAGGCAAATATTAAGCAAACACCATACAATGCTTGGATCCTAGTGCATCCTAGTGCTAAAGATATATTTTCTCTACTGAATTCCTTTTAGGAGCATAAAGACAATATATAATTCCATGAAAGTTTTGAAAAGGTCTTGTGGTGAAGTAATCAAAATGTTTTATGTTTACTGAGATGTCGCACTGGTTGGTAAAAATACTCAAGAATACATGAAGTTAAATCCTAACACTACTGAAGTCAATTACAGTAACAATAAATATTCCTATTCAATTCAATGTGAAGTAGAATATCACCTATAGCTTCTTCATCTTTTTCTTTAGGTATTTTGGGTTCCTGTTCTCTCTGATTTCCACAGAGGTTATTCCCAAGCCTACTAAAATCAATGCAGTTCTCTTCTGTGATTTCTTGTAATCCCATTGCTTCTGGTATCAGGCCCAGAAGGAGTAAGGAATGGCTCTCTGGAGAAAAGAAAATGCATGTGGAATAGGGGCAGAGGAGACATCTCAGGACAAAGATGGGGAAAAGCCTTTGCACATCTCAGGCTTAACCTTCCATGGAACAGCCGGGTCAGCAGGGCCTGGGGAAGCCATGCTCCACCCAACAGCTTACAGACAGCCCCCCCCCCTTCCCATAGGTGAGAGTCAACATGAGAAACTAGAGAGAGCCTAAATCCCCAGGCTCCCTGACCACTCCTCACAAAGCTTCCCAGGAAAAGGCACAAGATGCCTATAGGACTTCACTTTCGTCCATCATTGAAGAGCATTTAATCATGTATATCAGCAGAGGGACGACCCAAAGTTTCCTCGAATATTTCAGTTCCCCAATCAGATGTTTTAAGTAACAAAGGGATTTCCACTACCTTATCATATGTATTTTCTTTAATTACTCTATTATTTGCTCTTAACCCAGTCCAAGTAATTTAGTGGAGGAAAGGTGATATACATTTGGGTATTCAGAGATTTCTGGGAATCTCTGTAACACATAAATGTCAGATTTATTTTATTAATTTGAGTGAAATGTCAGATTTATTTTATTAATCTGAGTGAAAGTTTGGGAAAAAACAGTCCCTATATAGGACAATACAATAGGATATAAAAGAAGCTTCATGTCAGAACTTCCATTTTAGTGATGGCATTAATTGTTTCTCCTTTAAAGAAAATAACTTCACTATGCCTCAACTGTCTGTATTACTGGAAAGTTCTTGTTCTTGCTTGTTCAGACGAAACAGTTTAAAAGCCTTCAGTTCAACACCCATTTGAACTAGGTCTGTGTCCATGTAAATAAACTGCACAACGGCCTTGCATTTAAATCATTACCTTTTTGGTTGAATGCACAGTTCACTAGTTGTCAGTTGATCATAGAAATAGATCTCACCAATATTTAGTTCTAGCTCTCTAAAGGCTGTTTCTTTTACAGATCAGAAATGCTTTGGCATAGTGTGTTCTCTCAGGTGCTGTTAGTTCATAAAGTAACTAAGGGTTTCCCCTAACTGGTCATAAATAGATGACGTGTGAGTACCTGATTCACGTGCTGTTAATTAAAGTTGCTAACAACACTCAAAGCTTTAATATATTACTGGAAGCTACCTGAATACTTGGTGCACATATAGCCTGCACCTGTAAATGTGATACAGACGTCACTTGATGCAAAAGACCATCTGGTGAGGGGAAAAATTGAACTTCCCCAATGCAAACAGAATAGAGCATTGAGGGGAAAACAATGCTCAGGTCTGGAAAGGAGACTCTCCATCCCTCTTATTTTTCTTTTTTATAAACACTAACACTTTTCCTGAAAGCAAGTACTAAGGAAGGTTTATTAGCATACTAAACAACAAATAAAAACACAGACAAGCAAGAAATGCAAAAATCGTGAAATAATGCAGAATCATAGACCTATCTATAGCAGCACAAATTAAAGAAATAGTAGAACATGAGAAGACTGGAAATTATTCATTATCTAATAAATTTTAATCCTGAATAGAACTGCTAATTTCAGTAATACTCAGTGGTTTATTGCACAAGAGCCAATTTGAGAGATAATTAGTAAGTGCCAATCTTTCATTCATTATACCACAGATTTGACTGTAGCAGAAATTCAGGGTGTGCAAGACAAACAAAATTGAATAGACATGACATGATTAAAAATCAGACAGATGAAATCCTTCTTTTGTTTAAGGCGGATGTCATAGGATACATTCACACATAACAAAGTAGCTCATGGAGAATGTGTATGACCAGCTGAATACTGAAAAAAATAGCAAGAGAGAAAGCATTTTAAAAAAATAACAAATTAATGCCAGTTCCTAAAAATTATGTGAAGGTTGACTATGTGTTCAAAACTAACCAGTCAGTAACAATGAGTACGAGACAGTCCAGCATCTAATCTAGTACAGTCAAGGTATAACAAAAAATCTGACTACTGAATTTGGACAGACCTACAACACTATCTCCTGTAGAGAAATAATGTTGAACTTTACAATAGATCAGTTAATAGTTGTGATTACGACAGGAATTCTGAGAAAAAACGGCCAGAGTACAAATATGGCAGAAGAGAAGGGGAAAGACAGAATTACTCGCCAGAGGAACCCATTTCTTTCTTCCTCTTGCTTCTGATGCTTCTGATGGAGGAGAGAGAATACCAAACACTGATTGGTTTCTGATTACAGTAGGTTGTTTATTCAGACAATCCTAAATCTCTGTTCCATGTCTGAATTTTCTGTTAATGCCTTCAATGGACATTAATGGTGTACTGCTTTCATCTAGATGTACGATTTGAAAATGGCTGAGCTAGAGAAATGCTTCTCTTTGTGAACGTATTAGAATCTAAGTCTGGGAAAACAGACAGTTATTAGCGTGTTTAATATCCTTGAATGCAGAGCCTGCATTTTGTTACCTCCTGAGCAGGTCTGCTCAACGTATATTTTATACCATCTCAGGAAACAATAAAATGTTCATTTGCCCATTGAATTCTCATTTAATCGAATGATTAAGTGGTATTTTTTTCTTATTGCCTGGATTTCAATTTACCTTCTCTTTCTCTGAATTAATATGTTGCTTATCCCTTTTATTGTTTCTTCTAATGGCTGATTTTCTTCTGGTAGCTATTTCATCACCCTTTCAGTACAGCTGTGTTAGTAGGTGTAGTATGGAGAGCCGTACTGGATCCCCGAAACATTGTCTTTGGATTCTTTGGAGACAGTATCTGTTCCATAGTAAGGCATCTACTCACATGAATGAATGAGATGTTCTAAAAAGCACTAACACAAAACATGATTTCAACAGAAATTAGGTGCTTGACAACTTTTAAAACTCGTATCAGAAAGCATATGCTGGTAGACAGATAGTGCTAACACTCGAGTAGCCCAACCGATGTCCCAGTATAAAGGCATCTCATGCGAGTAGGGGCAGAAGAGATTATTCACCATGGTTGCCCTTCTTTGCAGTTAGCATTGCCATTGGGAGGGGAGAGGAGGTCTCACACTTGCACTGCTGCTGTCTCGCTCTCCTCTGCCACCCGCAGACCTCCGGGGCATCCCATCCCTGCAGTTCCAACCACTGGTTGAATCTTTTTTGGCAAACGAATAGCAATAAGCAAACAGCAGTACAGACTAGCGCTAAAGATTTCAAATGAAACTGTAAATCCCTCAATAAATTCCAAAGAAATGCTATGCTTTTCCACAACATCTGAAAGTATCTGAAAAGTGAGAGCAAGGAGACGGAAAACCCATCTACCTGTGTATGCTCAGCTGAGGTAAATCAACACTACTTTCTTGTAGAAAAGAGAATTACAACAACCTATAATAGGAATTTGACCCCAGCATTGAATAACCTTGCTGAGACATTTTGATTCTTTGTACCTTCCTGGTTACAGAAAATGGTGACTGGAGTAATCATGCAAAAGACTTGAAAACTCCGTCCACTCGTAAGTAATTCACCTTATGATAAAATCCCCCATGGCTCTTTGCTGCAGAGCAAGAAAGTGTTCAGCATCTTCAGGCAGCCTCTCAGCTGTACATGCTTGAGGAAATCCTTTCTGACCAGCAAACTATTGATTCTGAAAAATGCTGTATTTGATCATAAATCTTGAGCAAGCTCAACACAGGTCAGCGGAGACAAAATATTAACCACTGTAAGTGCTTTTAAAGGTTCTCAGACAGGAATAAAGAAAGATGTGACTAGTACACTTATCTGCAATATAGAGGTTGGTTTTTTTTTGCGTTTGCTTACCTCTCTCTTTCTTTTAGAGAATTACATCCTATGGTAGCACACAAAATCCTTCCTTCTGAAATTATATGTGTAGGCTGCATGTAAAATTGACTTGAGGTTAGGAACTTGTCTGTCAGAAAAAGCAGATTCATTTTTTGTTTTAATTACTTCTGTGTTGTCAATTTAATTAGTCAATCCAGTTCAAACACCGTGCTCCTTCCCTGAATATTTCTCGAGTTATCACCTAGCAATACGTCTTCTCCAATTAGAATATATTGAAAATTCACCAGAAAACAAAGTTTTTGGGATTTCTACTTTGTCAGGTCCAAAACATTCAAAATACCATATATTTGATACTTTTCAAGAATTCAAAATTGGCACTGCCTGGATTAGAGATCACTCTTTCTTGTGCTGAGGTGCCATGGGTTTGAAGTGCCAGCAATCCCACGGCAGTCTGATGGCATGTGGAAGATGCTGTCCCCTGGGATTTGCTTGTGAGGGCAGACCTAAAGTGAATTTCAAATATGTCAGCCATGCTTTCCTCATGGCCTGCATTTCTCCTAGGAAGACTGTAACACATAAAACTCTCCTCCAGCCTGATTTTCACAGAGGGCTGAACATATAATGAGCTGAAAACCAGACCTGTTTCCAGGCACCTCAGAACACGAAGCCATTTAGCAGGCAAAAATCATCTGTAGGATTTTTGTATGTTTAATACCTTTAAGGACTTATAATAGCATGGCAAAAAGTGCTTTAGGCCTCCTAAAGTCATACACTGGCTGAGAACATAATTTCCTCAACTCCTGTTAGTCTGAATCTGAAATTATTTTCAAATGGAGCTATTTAATCCACTAAAACAATTTTCTTAAAATCAGCATTTTTCACAATCTCTCACAAGTGCTTACTGTGCACTCTCTTACTTAAAGAAGTGTGCAATCTTATTTAATTGTGGCTAAGAAACTTGGTTTCAAACCTTGATGGAAGGTTCACAGAGTGGACAATTTAGCTTCAGTCTTATGTGATCTTCTTGGTTTTGACCTACAAACATTAGAGAGGATTTCTTAGCACTACGGCTTCATATTCTGATTGCTTATATATGTAGCAAAGCCACCTATATTTTTGCTGGTCTGAGCTAGCATGAGCTATAAGAGAATGGCTTAGCATGAGAAATTTACTACGCAAGTAGAGGTTTTTATGATCATGTCTTTCAAGTGACCTAATGAACACTTTATACAAACTAGAGCTGCCTGGTTAGTACTGTCAGATGCAGAAATGTGTATCTCTCTTCATTCACTTTGCAATCCATTTTCTGAGAACAGGAGTCTCACAAAAGAACCTAACTAAACTTGGAAATTTTTATGTTTTTTCCTCTTTGTAAATTTGCCTCAGAAACAAACTCCATTTCTCTGCAAGGCCAGTGTGAAATCCTGGTGAATATGTCAAGTCCTCTCTGTTATTATTAATGCTTCAAATGTGAAAAAGATGGTCTTCAGATATGTAAAAATGCTAGGATATTGTCCAGAGGAGAATTTTTCTGGAAATAGAACACATCAAAGTAGTTATCCGTGATGATTGTAGATAGAGAAGAACAGGGAGACTACAAGTTAACAGCAGAGACACAAACTGACAGCAGAGAGCTGCTTCATGGGTAGATCTATAGACTATTCTGTTTGCAGTACATTTCTTGTTTGTGAGAATTATTATTTTTTCTGCAAAAGGTCAGGTAGCTGAAAAAAAAATTAAAAAGGCGGATAGCTCTGTAGCAGTTGTCAGTAACAGAAAGGCTGCAGAGTTCTGAGCAGGAATTGAAGGGTTTGTCCTGAAAATTCACATGCAGCTTTTGTCCTTGAAAATTAATTGCAACTTGTCAGAAATACCAGTTGTTGCTAGATGAAGATAGAATTTTAGCATTATTTATGGCTCTACATTTCTCAAGTAAATAGATTTCCCCTAATTTGCAATTCTAAAAATGCCTTTAGAACTATTTTAAATGGCCTCTCTAAACACAGGGCAGAATTGGTCAGGCAGGTTTTGACAAAATGTGTTTTTCTTGAAAGGTGTTGTTTTATTTAAGCTAATCTTTAATGGAGCTGAACAGATTTTGAAGATGCTTTCACTGAAACTTCTGAATAAAAACCTTTGACCTACATTTTGTTACAACTACATTTTGAGACTGTGTTCCAAATATTTTGTTTCAACCCTATTAATTCCAAAGTTCAAAATTTGCTGCGAAGCAGAACCATCATCTTCTGTCCAGCACAGAAGATGGCGGGAATATATACCACAGAGCACTGCAGTCCTTGTCAGATTCCTCAGCCACCTGCAGTTTTCCCAGCAGTTCTTCTATAGACTTCAAATGAGCCTGCATTTTATTTGCTCTCTAGGTTAATATATCCAAGAACAAACTTTGTGAGATCCTGCTGAAGGTTTGCAGTAATACTTGTTGAAAGTTGGTGTTAGCAGACTAGAAATGGACCAAAAAATCTGGCAAAATTTCCCTGTAGATAATGCAATATTTTCACATGGATTTCTATTGTTTCTGGTATTCTATAAGTAATTTTGAAATAATAGTAATAATTTTCTATTGTTGCAGTTGGGTTTTCTTTTTTGTCTTCCTTTCTGATTGTTTTCCCAATGGGAACTTGTATTAGCCAGTCTGTCTGTAGAGCTCAGACAGGTTATGACAACCCAACTCAGAAAAACACCACACTTAGTGTCATTAACAAATCTTTCAGTAACACATGCTGTACATTAAAGTGGCAAGTTATACAGTACACACATATAATAAATACAATATGTTTCACATATAATAAATTAACATAACTGCCAAAAAACAAATGCGGTAAAACTAAAGAATGCTATTTACATTTCTGACTACGTATTTTGAGCTTTTATATTAAGGTCGCAGTAACAACAGAGGGAAAAATATGCTTGATGAAGTTTCTTGCTCTGTGCTGTTTTTTGTGCATTGATTTACAAAATAAGGCCAGAAGTCAGGCAGTCTGGTAGGTGTTGTTAGTGGGAATTTTTTCAACAAATGTCACTAGTCATGGTTCTCTAGATCATCACGGATTGCATGAAAATAAACCATTTTATTTGCTATACATGCACTTTTTCTCATGTGTTCTGGTATTTTAATGCTTCCAAAGTACCATTTAAACAAAATATAGAACTCAAAGATTCAACAAGCAAGAGAACTGAGCTCCTCTTTCATCCCTAGAACAGCTCCCACACAACAAAGCCAAGGCCCAAGGAGTGAGGCGAGAAAATGAACAAATTATGTATTGCATTTGTTGCACTACTGAAATCTTTGTTACTCTTATGTATTTTACCAGTCTTTACATGCATGACTTGATAATTTAAACTTTTGGAAGTCTTACTACACAATAATTACATGGAAAAGGTGACAAACAAAGAAAGAAAAGAAAGGGAGAGAACCATGGAAACTCAGTGGCAGCTGAATGCTTTAAGATATTTGCTTCTGAGATAATCTGTAGAAGGCATTTGATATTACTGAATATCAGGGTAAGCTACATGACTTCTGATCTGCTGTGCTGTGGAATCATTTCCCAATATAGGTTGAGGAAATCTTACTGCTGAGACAGAGTGAATACAGAATAAAACATAATGAAAGAAATAACACTGGAAGGAAGTTAGAGGAAGGGTAAGATTTAGCCTACCATAACTCACATATCTTAAACTTCAACATCCAAGACTGAACTATTCACACTAAACTCTCTTTATAGTCAACAAGGAGAAATAGGCAGAGACAGATTCATCGTATGTTCAGATAGCAATTGAAAGACAGGTCACATGAATCACCTTGTTGCTAGCTTCTGACTGTAAGGAAAAGTTAAAATGACTAGCTCAGTCTGAAATGTCCATCTTTTAGATATTTAAAGTTAAGTCAGAAGGCTCTTAGCCTAGCTAATCAAAGCATCTTTTTAAATGAAACAAAAAACCTATTTTAATGAAACAGCTTGGAGTTTGTCAAAGCCATAAGGGTTTACAGCACAGTCCCTTCCATGGAGCTTTTTCTTTCTATTGAGAATTCTCTTTTGTGTAGTTATTTTAATTTTAAAGTCAAATGAGGCAGTGTTTTGGGATTAATTAATATGTCTATCACTAATAAACTGAAGTTGCTCAGTAACATGTTTGATACCTGCTCACAGTTGCCCCAAATTATGTGATCCAAATGTGCTAAGTCAAGGACAACTTAGTTTGTGTAAGTGTAGCTGCACAGTGAGGCTTTCAAACTATCCAGAACTGTTTGGTTACCAAAGAGGTCAGAGTATCAGGGTGACTCTAGCTAGTTAATGAACTGTTATTGCTTAAGTTGCTGTGCCACCCTTGCATTACTATTTGACTAAAGCCCTTCTGTAACCTCTCCTGCAGCCCCAGAGCTATAGACCATCATGCAAGAAAACAAGTTACACTGGAGCAAAGCTAATATTAAGAGCTCAAAAATGCTGCCACACATTCATTGCCCCATCTCTGCCATAGTCAAAATCCCACTGGACAGTCCACTGAGACGATGGCATCTCCTTTGTAATTCTTGTCAGTCTGCAAAGGTTTTCACAGAAATTTCTCTGGATGGTATCTCCTGTGTCAGAGCCTCAGCGTATAAAAAACTTCAGAAAGTTCTTCTGACTGAAGATGTGCTTTGATGTCTAAAAGTTTGTCCATATTTTCTAAATATATCAGCTTTCTGTACACCTTGCCCTTATGTCTTCACATGTGCTAATTCGCAAGTACTGTTGCAACACTTACTGCAAATCTCATAACTCACCTTTGTTCCTTTTAAGGCACAGAAAAATTAAGCCTTTCATTGGCTTTAAGAAGATTTCATAGGATAAAATTAATCTCATCCTAGGAAACCTGAATTTGTTTCCTAACTGAAACTTTCATTCTTGCTTACTGAAAACAAAATAGTTCTGCATGTGCAATCCTGTCTGTGCCGATTTGAGTGAGAGTGAATAAATCCCCAACACTGCACAGCAAAACAGCTCACAGCAGTAGGCTGACATGCTATGTGTCTCCAGGCAAAGTAAGAAAAGTCTTATGACATCTAAAAGTTCAGTACATAGTTCAAAACATTACTGTAAGTACAGTAAATAAGCCATTAAAGGAAATTCCAAACTTATCGGTTACTTAAACTCTTAATACAGCTTAGCAATTAATACTTTCATTCTTTTCTATTGCTCAGTGGTTAGAGCTGCAGCACACTTTAGTGAAAATAGAATGAGCAGAGATAGCTATCAAGCTGACCCAATGGGAGCAACTAGTTTTTTGTTGTTTATGGATTTTTTTCCCACAGCAAATGATAGCGTCTTAAGAAAAGAGCATTATGCTATCTTTTAGGGTGAATCTCAAAAGACTTGAACTTCTTTCTCCCACCTAATGGGTCTCAGATTAGCACAGTAAATGTTTTTCCGGTTTTCTAGGATTTTCAGTTATACTGGTGGCTGGAGGTATCTTCTTAGGATTGCTTCACTTGTATGGATCTGGTTATCCTGAGAAGCCACACAGGATATGCTGCTTCTTCTGAGCTCGACTGGTTACTGCTGAGCTCTGGGTGAGGCCGGCGGCATTTCAGCACGTTGTGCTCTGTACGCCCTCTGTACGTGGTGGACGTCAGTCAGTTCTGCATGAGATCCTGAATCACAAGGTTAACCTGAGCTTGTATCCTTCAAAGCTTGAAAGGCCCACATTTCCTAAGCCTGTGGCTATTTCTTTAGTAATATATTCATTTTATCTCTGTTTTCACACATCTCCTGATAGCTGCCTGCTGAGTTGCTTAGAGAAATGAAGCCCAGGCTGGTTACAAAGGTTGTGAACTACAAGGAATTATTAACAACAGTCAATTGAGTCTACAGCCTGTGATATCCTGACTTTCGGCCTGTGGCACGTTCCTGTGAGACAAATAGTGCTCCCCAGGAGTACAGCGAGTGACCTTCTACCTGGGATGGGAGGACGCATGACAGATGCTCAAGTGCCATGTGCTGTTTGTGACACGTGGAAGCTCGGACTGCCCTTCACCTGCCAGCAAGATGACCAGACCTAGAAAAACAAGGACTCACAGATTTTGGGCCTGATGCCAGTTGTATAGCTGAGTTCGAAGAAACAACTTTTGCCTTCTCACCAACTCATCTCCTGACCCTACTTCTGTCTCACCCTCTGTTGCTGGAGAAAGTGAAAAGGAGCAGGCATTTCTCCCCTTTTCTCCACACTGCCTTTCTAAGGTTCATTTCTCTGGACAAGAATCAAAATTTTCAAACCCTTGCCTTAATACCTCACCTCACGTCAGCTTTTCACTTCTTCGGTCTTGCAGTTCTGTTTACCTGTGCAATGTTTCCCTGCGCAATGTTTCCCTGCACTAAGATGAATTTTACCCTATTCAGCATAACCAAGCCAGCAACCTACAGCTGCAGGCACAGTCATCCGACGCCTCTGCTTTTCTGGGGGGGTAAGGGGAATTGCTGCCCAAGTACCAAGCACAGCCCAAATAATGTTCACCGGCAGCTCAGAGCCCTGGGCCAGTGTGAGAGGCGGGCACATCTCCTTCTCATGCATGATCCTTAGAAAGTAATAATAGCTTTGCTTGTGTGAGTAGAGCAGAAAACAGAAGCAGCCTGGCAAAGTTCTGAATTGCTGTTTCCACTGTTGCAGTGGGAGGGGCTCTGGCACTGCCAAAGCCAGACCTCCTTGTCACTCAACAGGACTACTATAAGTTGTCTCTTTTTTTCATAGATGTTGGGGAGGAAATTCAATGGAGTGAAATCCAACCCATCTTGTTTATTATTGTTTGTTATATTAACATTGTGTGTGTTCGCATCCACCCACTCAATTCCACAGTCCTTTTCCACTTTTCTCGGAGAAACTTTTACAGCTGTCTCTGAACCTAAGCAAATGTTTCATTTTTGCAAAAGCGCTCATGCAAATGTGCCTGTTGTGGAATGTCACTAAAGATGGTATCTGCAATACAGGCATTTACAGATGATGCCATGGGGGTCTAGAGTGCCCTGGTCATAGGAAGCCCTCTGAGAAACCTCTCACATGTTTTCATAGAAGAAATAAACTTTTTCCTGTGTACTTAAATGAAATTCAAACACAAACCACTGAGGGCTTTGTTGGCCTTGAAGTAATACGTTCAGAGTTCATGCACTCCAGTACTATATAAATAAGAACAAGATTTTAATGCCCTATTTTAACTGTAATGGCCTTCAAACATGTGATAATACTTGTGAAGAATGTGCTTGACATTTAATTCTACTGAGATTCCTGGATAAAGTTTCGCTTCCTTTTCTTTTCCTAAATTCTGCTCCTCATCAACTTTTAGATGCAGTGTTTTGTTTTTCACCCCATTCTGAATTTGCAGTATAGTATTTGTGACATGCTTTGGAGATTTGAAGTGCAGTGTATCATTTTCCAAGCGAACAAAGCAACATTAAATGAATGTTCATGTTGGAAGGCAGTGCACTCAAAAAGCAGAAAATGGTAAAAAAATACATACACCTGCATAAATATAATTTTGCTCCATACACATAAGCATCAAAAGACTTTAGTAACATGTTCACTCCTCTCCATCCCCTTCTGGGCTCCTACCTCCTTCTTCCAGTGTTCTGGCTGGTGCAAAATCAACATAGAGGCAGATCAGGACCTGTTTTATCCTAATTATTCCTCATTCAGTGTGTCCAGTCCAGCCTCCAGATATGCTTCATTCAACAGCTAGTAAGTGCTCTGTGTTTCAGAAATGCAATAATATAGGAAGATTAAGCAGGAAAGAAATAGCTAAGGAGAAAGTAATGGAAAAAATGTGTCTTACCCAGGAAAATACAGTAATATAACTGACTGACAAGGATTTATTTTCTAATTAAAAGAAGAAGAAGGGTAGCAATTGCTGGTTGGTGGGCAATATTTACTACAATACGCCATAGAGCTTTTTAATGGGAGGAAGGCAGCATACAAAAGTAGTAAGTTAGTTCATAGTTATGCATGCTTGATTTACTACAGATCACAGGTCATGCTGTGTGCAGGAACATGTCCTTGAAAGGGCAAATAAATTCAGTCAGTTTTCTGATTTTATTCTGGCATAACAAACTATTAGCTGGAGTAAGAGATTTTGAATGCATCTCTACTTCCTTAGGGAGAAGTCCGAATTCCATTTTAATCTGCTTCTGGGTGATCAATAGAGGAGTTGGAAGGGAAGGTTTTCAATATCTATCTGGTTTTGATATATTGGCATGTTTAAGAAACAAAAAAAATCTAAACCATAGTGAAATTTTATTTTGTCACATTAAATATTAATTACTTGAGGGTGATGCTTAGAATTCAAAATTTCCAAGAAGTCAGAAGTACATGCTCACCTGTGATATAGAAAATATTTTTTTTCCCTCACTTATTTAGAATTGTGAGCAAATAAAAGCAGATATTAGAGTAGAATTGTAGGCACACAATGTAAGTTTTGTCACTGCCTATGCTTTTACATTTCTTATTTGTCTACATACAGAAGAGATAATAAAAAGTTGTGATAAATAATTTTCCCCACTGTGAGAGTGACACAAGCACAGCATTCAAATAATTGTTAAAATGAAAACCTTTTCACACCACTAGCTTTTCAGGTATTGAATTTTCTTCACTCATCTAGGAACCTACAACTAGGTTGGAAATTCCACTAGGTAGCAAGCACTGAAGAGTACTCAACCCTGAAACCTCAAATCTAAGTGACCTTTCAGAAAATATAGGCCATTCCTAGGACTCAGGAAATTACAGTGATGAAATCATTATATTTATTAACTTTCATTTGAATTTTGTTTATTCTGGGCTTCAAGCCAGGGTAGTTCTAGGGGAATTCCATATTTGGGCCCAGAAGAGGAAGCGCTTTATATTACACGTTAAATAAAAGCAGTACAGGAGAACTACATTAATCTGTTGCAGGTCTGGGAAACTCTCTCTGAGAAAGATAAATTGGTATGCAAAAAGCGAATACATAGGCAAAGGTAGAGCAGACTAAATCATATATATGTTCAACCTGACACATCCTGCAGTTTCTACAGAGGAAGTCTCTATTGCCATCATTAAGAAAATAAGCAACAAAGTCATGTATTTATCTTTTCCAAGCAGATACCAGTTCACACTCAATGTCACTATGCAGTAAGTGTTCTGTGGCAACACACTGATTTTTTTCCAGTTGGAAGATGACTGTTGAGGTATTTTACCTCATGTATGGACTGTGTTCTGGGTTTAATCGCTGCTTCAGTGAAGAGTTTCTTCACAAAATTCTTTGTTTCCTCTCTGTGAAAGGGGGATTTCTCACTTTGTTTAGCCTGAACTATCGAGAATGGAAAACAAGACTTCTTCCCCAAGTGTACACAAAAACCCTAGAACAAGACAGAACTAGACTTCATGTCAGCACATGCATAACAATAATATTTTTGTTTTATATAAGCTAATTCCTCTGAATAGATTTTCCTAAAGACACAGGCTAATACACCCTAATATTTAGTTAGAGTGCTTCAAATGGTCCAAATATGGGGCAAAGCAGGAGGAAAACTAATAGTCATTAACTTCTTAAAAATCACTTTTAACTTGGACCCACAGAAACCAGGAGGATACATCTGGTGCCAAGTAGAGTGTGGTTGGACACTCCGTACTCCACTGCAATGCCTTTTAGGCATGTTGCTGATCTGAATGACCTCTTGTGTGAAAGGTTCAAACAGCAGCAAACATAAAGAACAAATTTAGGCTATACTTCCTCTCTGTCCTTTTTTTGTTCCCAGAAAAGCAGTCCATTGCTGGCCAAACCACCACAGGGCTCAAGAAAAGAAGGCATTACTTTTGAAGATTTTCTGTAGGCATTACTCCTGTTAGGAAAGTTAGAGTACTTTTCATTGCTGAAACTTAGTTTATTATACCAAGTACCAAACAGTACCTTTGAAATGGATATTACAAGAAAATATTAATAGTATATTTGCTAATATGCATAAGCACTCAAAATATGGTAAGAACATTTAATCTAGGGTTTTAATATTCTGTGGTGGAGATTCTGTCTCAGTTTTTATCGGCCTGCAAATCTACTGAATTCAGTGCAGACGTTCTGTATAACAGTATAACTGAGAGAAGAATCTGATCTGTTTTCTCTGATTTTGGGGACTGGAAGTCATCAGAACATGAATATCTTCAGATATAGATTAAAAAGAAAAAAAAGCTGAATCCATTCCTCAATCAAGAATGGTTAACATATCCTTCTGCAAATTTTTTCAGTTGTTCTTTTTGTTGGCGTTGTGAGATGTTTGCAGGACATCTGAGAAGTTAGGAAAGTCCCTTTGTGTGGTGGCCATCCTTCCCTGAGCCAATGGATCATCAACTGTGAAAGAAAAGAATGAAATACAAAAGCTGCCTGAAGCGTTTGCAAAATAGAAAGATACATAATATACTTGAATCATATCTTTTGGATAGTTTGTGGGATTGGAACTAGGCTGTGGTTGCATTTATATAAATTTAAAATTATAAAAGACAATGCAGATATCTCTTGATATCAGTTTCCTCATTAATGGTAAGAAAAGGACAGCTAACAAAAACAGGAAGCAAAACTGATAGGAAAATACCTGGGATTTCCTATAAAAATCTCACCACTCCTTATACAGATTATAGTCTGAATCAAAAACACCATCTGGTTTAGAGTTCAATAGCAGAGAATAAAAGTATCATTTTAGTCTCGTTCTTTTGTTTTCGTCATCCAGGGTCATTCCACAGAAGAGAACACAGAACAATAAAAGGAAAGATGTTCTCTAAAAAAATAGCCCCACTTTTTTTCCTTTTCTTTTTTTTTTTTTGTCCTGGGAGTGGGGGAAGGGGAGGTTGCTTCTCTGCTGTGCTCTCTCCTTTTCTGAGAAGAGAAAGTGACATTATGGAAAATAAGGAGACAAAACACTATAGTACCCATAGCAGATTCCTGATTCAGGAGGCGGGAAGCTCCTCCTCTGCCTGTCCCTTGGCAGTCTTTGTTTCTCCTGATCACCTGATTTACTCGTAGGAAAGAGTAAAAGCTTTTGCCAGATACTGCCAGTGATTCACATGATTAGAAAATTTCTTTCATTTCCACAACACACAACACAAAAGAAAATCCTCTAAATGATTAATCCTGTTTACCTACTTGGCAAATGAAGCTGAGTTAAGGTACAAATTTGAAATAGCTCTCCTACACTTAGTACTGAGTGTTTATTTTGTAGCATCTAGGTAGCTCTCAAGAGAGAAATAAATATGTTTGTTTGAAACATTGTCACAAAGTTTTCACTCACTGTAACTGAGGTTTCAACAAAGTAATTAGCCAGTTCTATAGGAATTTGATGATTTGGTGACAGAGCTATAATCTACATGAGAAATACTAGCAAGATATGAACCTTGAGGTAGGATTCAGCTCTCAAACCAAGACACCAAAACTGAGTTGTACAGGCATTAAGTATGTGTCTAAAGTCTTCTTGTAAATAACTGCGATTTGGCCACTACAGTCAGTGGAAACTTAAGAGTGATTAACCAGGCTTATGTGTCCAGGTGACATGTTGTGTGTCAAGGTACCCAAATACAGGTGTTTTCCTTTGTGATCTGAATTCCGTCCTTTGGGTAAGATTCAGCTACCAGAGTACAAGCGTACAGCGTTGTGTCTCTTGCATCAGGCTATGCTTTTTGGAAGTATATTTTCTCTCATAGGTCCCATGTCACATCCAGTTGTCACTGACTAAATGCTGAAGTCTGAAGTGGCCTGTGACAATATTTTCAGGCAACTTAGTTAAGTTTTGATAGAATGAAGTTACTGACACTTGTGCAAATTTTGGAAATTATTACCATAAAAATTATTGGATGCATTCTAATATAGAAGTATCATAGTTTTGAAAACAATTTTCATAGTTTTTACTTTATATTGCAGCAATGTCTTGCATAATTGAAGCTTGGGACTACCTCCAGACTGTGGGGCTAGACAGAACTGCTTAGTGTGATAGTTCTGCCAGCCTTCCGTAACCAACCCTTTGGCGGACTGATTGAATTTTGCACTGAGGTTTAGGATTTGTTCAGCCCCTGCCTTCCTCATGCAGACACATTGTTGCCACCTTGGAACAGCTGACACTGGCACAACGTTCACAGCAATCTGTTTTGAATTGTATTTAAATTTTTTCACAGCTCTAATCATCATTTTATCACTGCTTTTCAGACATATTATATGCTACTATGCAAAATACCTTGTTTTGTTGGGTTTTGTTTTGGTTTGGCTTTTTTTCCCCAGACTTTTATCTGCTGTTTTCTTAGGACAGAGTGTTTTAGTCTCCTACTGGCATTTAGTCTTTAATGACACCATGAGAAAAACATAATGGTTTAGAATCTGTTACAGAATAGTTAATCTGAAAAGAGGTATCATACACCGCAGATAAGGCTAGCTAGGGCAGTGTCCATCTACTGGCCCTCGTTTGTTTTCAGATGGTCACCAGAGGTCAGTTTAACAATGTCCCCATTAATCCCTTTCTATCCGTTTAACTTTCACTACAAGAACAAAATTCCAAACACACACACAAAAGAGAGAAGGAAGAATGTGCTCATTGTGGTTCAACCGGAATTCACAAACACAGAAAAGATCCTCTCTATTGGCTGTTTCCTCCTGCAACTTGACTTCCGAAATAGGGCTACCCTTTTGTACAAGATACAAAAACAGAAATGCAAAAAAATCCCACCAGAAAGCATGTGACTTCCAGAATTGCCTGTAGCTTTACTGGCAGTGGATTGAGAAATATTTCTTCATCTCATGTTACATAATCATCCCTGACGCACTGTTTGTTCCAGCTCAGTGCTGTTTTCATCAGACAGGAACCACAAATGTAATGGAATATGGGGAGTGCCCCCCTGATGGTGCATGGGGGATTTTTGCAGCTTTTTTTTTTTTGGCAAGTTTCATAATTACGAAAGGTATTTAAAAATATGTGCTGGAACAAATATTTTTGAAATCATATTTCTTGTTAGCTGATGTTCTTCTTCACAGTGAACATTTCCTGTCTTTTTCCAGTAAGCACAGTGTTTACAGCACACTGAGATCCTGTTCTAATGAATGAAAGGAAGAAAGAGTAAATGAATGAATGAATTTATATTTGACATAACAGACCCTTAGGATAAATTCAATTTGCTGTAATAAAATTACACCAGGGTTTAATTTATCCTGTAATGTTTCAGTGGCACACTCAGGGGTTTACTTCAAACAACATGAAATCAGTGTAGCTTTCCCATTGATTTCAGTGGATCTGGATCAAGTTTCGGAAGGATGAAAAACTTGCTAATTACTTCTTCTTCTCTTTCTTATTCATAAAGTAAATAATTTTATGTAGGTAAAGCACTTCACTGGATAATCAGTCCTTAAACCTCTTAATCTTTCTTGTCACCGTATCACAATTTCTACTTAATATCCTAATACATACGATTTGCTCCTTCCGTGAAAAAAAATTACACTGGATTCCATGACTTGTCTAGTGGAGCAGCTGATCGCACTGCCTCAGAAAAACGTGAAAGGCTAAGCTGCACCTGAATCATAGTCTGATCACTGGTTGTCTTGTTTCAGGGTGGAGAGAGATAATTGACTCAATCTATAAATTATCACAGATTGTTCTCTCACTTTCATGTTCACCTTTAAATGTAACAATGTATTTAGTGAAGCTTAGGATGTGTCCTGGGCCTGATACTTGATATTTTCACTGAAAATCCTCAATTATATAAAAAAGAGTATGTTTATCAGATCTTCAGACAATATCATATTGGGAAGGCCTGAAAGCACTTTTGAAGATAGGATCAGAAATCGAAATAATTTTGATTATTTGAAGAAATGACCTGGAGGAAAAAAAAAATGGCATCCTTGTAAGAATAAGACCAAAGTCATACAGTTAGAAGGAATGATCTGGTTAAGGCAGGAAGGGGTAAATAAGTTGTTCTTTACAAGAGGTGGTAGAAATTGCATTGAGTTACTACCTGAACGTGAATCAGCAGTCATGCTGTAGGAAAATTAAATCAGACAAATGGGATTGTGATCTCGAAGATGAGGAAAAGTTAGCACTGGCAAGGTCTTGCTTGGAGTCTTCTGTCCAGGACTAGACAAAGGACTTAAAGAGAGGAATGGAGCGACTGAAGGCCATCAGAAGAGTAAGAAGAATGAAGAATTGATTAGAAAACATTGCTTAGAAGGAAAAATTGAAAGAACCAAGGTTATTTAGACTAGACAAGGGAAGAGAGAGGAAAATGTTATTAATAGTCTTCAAATACTTTAAAGTCTGTGTGCCCAGGCAGCGTGTTCCACGTGCATGCTGTTATGACCAAATGCAATGGTTTTAAATTTCAACATGGAAACATTGTTTAAGATGTCAATAAGTGCTTCATAACAACAAAAGCAGTGAAATACTGAAGTAGATTGCATTGGATAATCATGAAGTCTCCAGTTTTGAAGATCTTTCAGAATAAAATGCATAAACCATCAGAAGAACTATAGATACAGCTGATCCTCTCTCAGGCAGGGAGACAGACTGAGTCATCTTTCAAGATGTTTTCTAGCTCATTTAAGTCAGTTATGTCTAGGACTACTCTGGCCTGGTTATGTAGGCTTTTGTGTTGTTTAATCCAAGGCTTCAGCTACATCTTCTTGCTGTCCAATAGTGTTCTGTGTACCAGTGTGAGATAGGAAAAAAGAGCTATGCAAAACAGAATATTCAGGCCTCCAGTTTGGGCAAGAGGGAATCATAATCAATAAACAAGTTAAAATAGAACTCTTAAAATTATTTCTTAATATTTAAGTATTTAACAATAGAACATATACGGGCAGAAGACGTTTGCTGGATGCAAACCCATTGCAGTAAGGAAAATAACATGATTATCAACCTGTTTGAATGTTATATCTGAGAAGTATTCCAATGCATATAATCTATTATTGCTTTACCTACAGTGAAATCCTTGTGCTTACATTTCTTAAAAAAAAGAAAAAAGCCAACCCAAATAGCCACTCTCTAACACAAGGGACATATATGGACACAAGAACATGTATAAGGACCCTTCATTCACCTTCCTGCTGAGGGTCTGAAGTCCCACATAGGCTGGCAAGGAAGTGTATCGTGTATATTATCTCTGGGAAAGAGAGTTAATATGTTTTCCCCACCTCCATGGTAAGGGAAATAATGATGCTGGAATTCTGTCTGTTTCTTTAAGATAAAAAGCCGTGTCAAAAAGAGATACACATTAGGGATCAAATTTATGCTGGTTTACAAGATTAAGAGAATCTTATTTTAAATGAACGAAGCTCTCTGTCCAGAAGCATGGAGAGAGTTCAATCCACAAGATAGGCTGGTCATGGACATGCAGAAACCTTTGAGTACACAGGACACCACATGAAAATTTGAGGTGATAGCTTTGTACTGCCTTTTTTTGAAACCTATAGCATATCAGAAGGAGAACTGATAAAATCTAGAGAAGCTCAGGTCTTCTGTTTAGAAAAAAATAGTTTGAAGACTATGTAAGCAGACAGACAAGCAAGAATTTTGGTCTACATCTCAGGTATTAAAAGGTGAGAATTGAAGACCAAACACTACTTGAAAAACACCTTGAAGGTACAAAGGTGTTTTACCAGATAGTGAAATCATGAAGACACAAGTATAAGTAGGTCAGGGCCTCTTTTTTTATTGCTTGAAATACATTATTCTTTTCAAGACAGTATGGCCATCTTGAGTAAAAATCTTTCCCATTTTACTGTGTCTATTTTCTTTATGTAGCAGAATACCTGAAAGAAAAAGAGCTGAAGGTTTATAGTCAATTACCATGACTATGTTCAGATTAGGAGAACACTTCTATAAGAGATATTTAGGTGACTACAGGATGACTTTTCTGAACTGCTCTTTCAGCCTTGCTCTTGCATAATCACTGTTCAAGGGTATGTTTTCTGCCAAGGATACAAGTAAACTAAAGAGTGTGAAGATTGCAAAAGGAATCATATTTCAACTGGTGTCACCAGAAGACATTCTGGCTGAGTCATCCAGGGTTTCTTTTGTTGCTTTCCAGGGTAGATGTACGAAAACTATGGCTTCATCATTACTTTACACCATCAGCATATCATGCAGCGAAGCTATTCACCAGGGACTATACCGCACTAGTTTTGGACACTTAGCAAAAGAGCTAACCTCAAAAGCTAGGTTGTCAAATCCCCTGTGTTTGCTGCCCAGCAATGACTGAAGTCCCTGAGCCCCGAAACTTGTCTAGATGGTGCAATGCAGTGTCATATGGAGATGCTGACAACAGCTCTACATGAATTCACTCAGGTGCCAGCAGTTTTATGAGCCGTAATATTAACCCAGTCAGAACTCTGTACTAACTCTGTTTACTTCCAGTATCCAAGCTGGATTGTTTAGAGTTGGTTCAGGTAAATGTGCACAGTCCTGCATTATTTCTACCACTAGGAAGGAGTCACACCTGTTACCCTTTTCTAAGAGGGGGAGAGCACACTATGTGTTCTCTGAACTGTGTATAATCTAGAACAACGCACAGGAAAACAATAATAAATTTCACTATCAACACCACTAGTTTCCAAGCAGGACTACAAAATCATGATTAGTAATAGACTGACTCTGATTTGAACATACTGAACACCTGAGCAATGTGTCCTTAGATAGGGCAAAAATTCATTTCTGAAACCCATCAAAATCACATAGCAAGGTCATTTCCACATAAATAAATGAATTGAAGAAATGTAAGTATAAATGCAAATATAGCAGTATACCAGGGCAAGAGACCCACAAATACTGGTAGCCTGGGAAGGATTTTAAGCCAGGCTTTAGCCGTTACAGTCACGCTGATGAATTTAGATGTTAGATAATTGATTGCAATGACTATTAACAATATTAACCAATCCATGCTCCAATTTGCAAGCTCTGTTCTGGTCTTGGCAAGTACACACTGTTGGTAAGGATATGTCAGTGTTGTCCCTCTTACCCATGGGAGGCTGTTAGCAGTGTCAAACATGTAAATTAGAATAGTTACATGTCATGAGGTTCATTTTCTATAGGCTATTATGTTTACTGCTTTTGCTGCACCAGCACAGAGCTGCACAGAACAGAGAAATGCAGAGGAGAGGTTACAAAGGTAAATGAATAACCAATGGTTAACAGTCTTTATTTCTAAGCTTTGTCCACAGCAACCAGCAAATAGTAGGATGCCTGCACTGGAAACAGGTGTCTTATGTGCCATGTCACATTCTTTGCTTCTTTGAGAAGGGGGTCTGTGTGCCATCTGTTGGACAACACTTCTCCTGGTCAACAGATCCCCTTTTCCTCTGGGGAGAAGCATGCACAGCCTTCAGTAAGAGTCAGAAAATCACGTCAGCTCTCTGATTTTAGAATATATTGGAGGGGAGGCCTGAGAAGTGGGCCAAATTTATTTGCTCAGCTGACAGCATGATAGGAGTTGCTGTTAAAAGGAGCCACTGGATGTTAAAAAAAGGTCCTCAACATTCCGTGCCAAATCCTCCTATCAGGCTTGCATGAGTTCATATCAGGTCACTGTGGGATTTCTTTCTTCTCATAACACTGACTTCATTAGTTTCCATGACCTATCTGAAACAGTAACATATATGGAAAAAACCCTAAATTTAGATGTATGACTAATCTGCTTTTGTTTTCCCTTTCCTGGATCCTCTTTCATATACAAAGTGGAAGTTCAGCTTTGCTGCAAAACATTATTTTGCTTGTTATAATTCCAGAGCATTGGCCTTATATCTGGTGTTCTTTGTGTGTATTGACGCTAATTGATAGTAACAGGGCTGTGACACTGCAGTAAGTTTTCCCACAGTACATACGAAGCCACTGCAGGTTAGGCTGCCAGCCAAGTCAGTTAATGCTTCCCTTTGCATTCCTTTCATCTCCCCAGAGAAGAGCTATTTTATGGACACCTGGCAGTTAAAGGTCCAGGACGTTATTGCCTCTGTTGTTGCTGTTAAAAAACTTACCTAGAAATGGTGTCACTGTACAATTCTATCTCAGAAGCTGTAACTCATAAAGGAAAAAGTATCTGAAAGGCTTAGCTACACAATTTGTCATTAAAGCTTTTACTTAATTTAATTAAAACTATAATTGGCCATTGAAAAAAAATTGACAGCAGATATACTGCTTGACCTAGGACTGATAAGATATAATAATGAGATGAATAGAGTGTATTCTTCTGTGTACAGATAGCAACTTCACGCTATATCAGATGAATATGTGACATGCTTAATCTCCATCTTTTTTTAACTTCCCCACCTGTACTGCAGTTCCAAGACAAACAAAGGGAAGTGAGAATAAATAAGTACCTGGCTCATACAGCTGCTAATGAACTTGGTGTGCCCCATTTCATGTAACTGAGCCTGCTTATTTGTCACTGCGCTCATGTCTGTGTCTACAGATTTGTGTGAGTGTCCTCAGAGTAACTCTAGTAGGAAAACTGTCTCAAAGCACATTAAGTCATGTGATGCCTTTTTATTTTTGTTTTCCCTTCCCTCAGACCAAAATTTAAGGGCATAAAATTTGACCTACTTTTTTTCTGCCTGACCTGAAAAAGCTTTTACATACACGAACCTGACTATTTTGTCCCAGACAATCAAACTCTGGATAAGTTCCCAAAAGCAAATACAGATATTCCCGAGACTATAACATAAATATTGACAGAACAGAATTAATCCTCAGAGGAAAGGAGTCAGAGGGGCCCATATTCAAAGGTCAGTCTTCTAATAAGCTTCAAACACACCACTCCCAGAAAGGGCACAGTAGGTGTTAATTAAAGCAGAGAACTGAAAAATCAGTTCCAGGTTCGATACCTGATCAGTGGAGAACATAATTTTCCCCTTTCATGTCTTATAGACCTAAGGTTACCCTGTTTCATCACCAAGATGCAGAAATTCGGGCAAGTCAAAAACACTTCTGATAAAAGACATGGAACAGATCAGAGATAAAACTGAGAGCAAAAATAATAATAACAAAAAAATTCACCTTCTCATCCTAGAAGAGTTTTAGTCTGTACAAGCCTCCATGTTTGACTTCTAAAGTCCTTGGATGCCCAGGGCTCTTCTCTCTGTATGTGCAGACTGCCGCAGCCAGAGCAGCTCAGTCACTAATGCTCCCTGAAGCACTACTGGAATGTAACTGCTAGTCATTACTTTGCCTAAATTTTCAGGGGGGTGGGGGTGTGTCAACCCAGTAAATGGGCTTCAAACATATCCATATTGAAAGAATTAAGCTCCCCAGAAAACGCAGCCATAAGCGGCACATCTTCAGAAGAGTGGGTGTTGAGACAGATCCCACACACACAAGCGTGCTCATACACATGCACACACGGACAGGCTCACTGTTTCTCTTTTTTAAAAGTCTGCCAAGTGATCAGATATTCATCAGCAGATGTAAGCCCAGTTCTTTCCTCCGGCAGGCAGGGAGCCAATCGTGCAGTTCTGCATTTTACCCAGGACAGCTCACTGTAAGATACATCAGCTCATGGGGAGGGACAGGGACCCCAAGCACCCTTGCTCCAGGGTAGACACTTAGATCCAGCCAGTCTTGCACTCTTAACTCTCACCAAGTCTTACTCTCCCAACTTGGGACGTGGAGACTGTCTTCTCTGAGCCTTTATTCACTGTTGAGATTGTTCTGAGAGAACGGAAATGTAGGACGACCTAGAATACCAAGCTGGGCTCGTACTGTCACACAAAAGGAACTCAGACATGGCACTGCTAGTCACCCTCACTACTTGCCTGTTAGCATAGCCTGGTTTACCTTCTATGCAGTTTAGGCAAGACGGCATTTGCGCACATCCTCAGTCACATGATATAAAGACACGGCTCTGAGGGGTTGCATCACTACTCCTCCATTTGTTCAGGCATTTCCAGTGGGAAGCAATAAACTTCAAAAGAAAAGATTTCATGTAGGGCTTTAGGTATAGCATCATTGGCCAAAGAGAGATGCAGACAAGTGGTACGTTATGTGGGCATGATCAGTCTGTGCAAGTTGGTCTCAGAGATGGAAAACGGTCTCATGCCCTGCTTTGCTTTGCAGTCTAAATCTGGTTAATCTCTCAGTCCTGAATAAGTGCTCCCACCCTGAAACTATCACTTGAAAAAGAGCACTGTGTCCATCAGCTATATCTCTTTATAAGAGCAATTCCTGCCCAGTTATTTGAAAGAACATCTGTCCTCGTGCCTACTCTCTAGCAAGGATGTTGTAGGAAGACACAGCCATGATTTCCTGCATCTCTGAATGAGGAGCTCAGCTTCTGAGGAGGGATCAGCTTTTTCCATTTGCTAGTTGTAAGCAAATTCCACCTTAGAGTGAACTTTATTCTGAGGTGCCTACCTTGACTCCTGCGTTCAATGCAGGACCTCAGTGCCCTTGTCTGGGTCTGGGTCGTCTTCTTGGCCTGACTACTAAAATATTAGTTGCATTTAGTGTCCAAGTTCAATGCAATCAGGTCTTTCATCGAGTCTAACCTTGCAGAGAACACTATGAAATGGTCACTAGGAACAACAGGAAGAAACACTAGGAGAGCAGTTCAGCTCTGCACTGGATTTGGTTTCATCAGCCTTTGTCCTGCTCTAAGCATTGTTGACATCTAGCAGCCACTTACAAGTGAGTGTGCAGGTGGCAGCCTGACAGAAGGCAATGGGTGGATTCCCCCCTCCTGCAAGCCAAATTCCCAGGGGGTAGAAGAGGGAACATGTGGACTGGTAAGCTGTAACTCTTCTAATAGGAGTTTCCCCTTCCGTAGGGAAATCCACAGCTTCACAATGCGTGCATTTTTCCAGCTCCTGTGAGCAGCCAGAACGATTTTTTTTGGTCTCTTCTAGTGAGACCAATTAATTAATTTTATTAATTTATTTAATTAATTAATCTCTTAATTAATTCTCCTCTGAAAATATCCCCTTTATTTTATTTGGGCTTTGGTTTGGGTTCTGTTTTTATCTGTCTTTCCCGTACCTTCTTTACCTTCATGACTTCTGTTGCAAAAATACTCTTCCTCCTGATAATTTGTTACTGATCTATTTATGCCATCCCAGTGTGTGGGAATTGGTTAGGGTGTTTAGACAAATATATTGCAGAATTCCCATGAGGCTTGTGTCTGTTATGTATATATCATTCCACCTCTTCTTGATATCAGCACTGGATTATGGCAGTATCATATGGGGCCATTGTCCCTCCACCACGTTACCAGGCCTGCTCAGCCATGAAACAGGTATGCTGGAGACACAGGCTTGAGGAGGAGGCTTTACATACTGCTTACTCAAAAACAGAGTTGAGGCTGCAAACTAGTGAATTAATCTAGCGTACCCAGAGTCAACATCTATCTGATCCATGTGAAAGCTTGATGTCGATTCTTTTTTTAAGGAAAAGGAGGGGTATGGTCAAATTCAGAATTTGGTCTTTTTTTTTACCAGGGATGTGTAGATGAGCAGGTGTAAACACAAGCCTTTTTAGTCATCTGCACCTTTTGGAAAACATTCATAATTCTTTACTTTAAAGTCCTGCAAAGTTTACAGTCTTCAGCAGAGAACTTTAAGACAAAGAGCTAAATTCGTCAACTCCTTGGTGCTATTTGAAGTACAATGGTCTTTCCTGGTCACAGTGGGTCATTGTCTTCATCACTTCTCAAGCAAGAATGATAGTATAGTCTATTGTGATAGACTATAGTACCTTGACATTGGGTGGAAAGATAAAAGCAACAGGAGACTCTGTGACATGCCCTTGGTACACCTACTGTAATTCACTCAAAATGTCAAAGTGGGATCCACTGTGGAAGATGTAACCGTCTTTCAAACTTTGTGGACATACTGGTTTTTTTTGTTATGTTTAATGTTTTTTGAGACTGAACTTTGTTTCAAACTAGCTGCTGATAGCAGTAATTGGGAGGTCGTGTTTTACTGATCTAGCATAAAGAAAGCATGACCGCAAAAAGAAAAGTTACTACGACAAGATTCTTGCTACAGCACAATTATTAATTTTTTTTCAATTTGGCAGAAAACAGTGTCATGGCAAAAAGAAACTGAAGAGTGTGACAATGACACAGAATGTCTGGGAAATTCAGGAACAGAATGAGCTCTTACATATTTGTATTTGCCTTTAAGGCTTTTTAATTTGCAGAGTGATTACTTCCTTCTCAATCCAATGCAGTTATTAGTGACTAATAGCCTGAGGCCAAAAGTGTCGAAAGATTTTTGAGTACTTGGCATCATGTTTTTCACACTTTTATTTTTAAATTGAAGTAACATATTCTCAAGTAGATCGCTATTTAGAAGTATGTGTTAAATAATTTGTTCTTAAAAAATATTCCTTTTCTTTTAAAGTTAGAGAGCTTTCTTTCAACATTTTTTGAAAGATGGTTTCTATCTTTGTTTGTAAATGTTTCATTTAGAGATTGAAGCATTGAACAAGAACAGCAAAAAAAAAATTCTCTAAAAATTTTAATTGTCCTGAAACCATGCTCATATTGCTATTATCAATTATACATTAAGAAGAGGTTCTGCAGGGTAAAGGACTAAGCTTTGATCAGGATGCCCTTTCCTAGTCAATCTTGTTGCCAACAGGCTGTAACAGAGAAAATCAAGAAATGGGGAGATTTTAGTCATGATTATTTTAACTTAGGAATATTTTTTTTTCCCATTTGTGAAAGCAAGGTGAAATAAATGGTCTATTTAACAATTCATTCTTGTTTGCTATCAAGAACAGCAAGTGCATTTGATTAACCAACAGTTTCTTCCATCAATACTCAGATTCAAAGCAGTAGAAAACAAAAAAATCATAAATTATGAATCAGGAGAGTAAGCTTTGTTTACACCGACAGATTCACAAAATAAGTTTCCTCTTGCCAGCTGTGAGCTTCAAGAAAATGAGAAGTAAATACATCCATGTATCATTTATCTTGTACCTGAAATGAAAATTATGTTTAATAGGAAAAACAAACCTACCATCTTCTGCTTAGGAAGTAAAAAACAATCCATTATAGCATAATGTTATTTGTTTGAGGATTATGAGGCAGTATAATTCTTTAACAAGATCATGCTGTGTGCTGTTGATGTGGAGAACATCGCTAATTCCATTTTGTCTAGTCTCCCACAAAACACAACTCGCGACAAAGTATTATGTTGTTTTTTTCTGGAGAAGTCACTTGTTGGTATAAGTGACTTTAACCCTTCAAGCAATAAAAGACAAAAAAACTTGATAAACCTGTGCCACATTTCTTCTGAATAAAGGAGAGAGCAGTGTCAATAATGCCGTACCATCAGCCACAGGAAATTTGTGTGATCTCATTAACTATATTTCCATTCCATCAACTTTTATTGTGAAAGCCGGTATGAAACTCACCTTTTCCATCAAAATGCAACAGGACAAAGGAACCTGTCCACGCAGCTATATGCACTATGCGCCCCACAACTGGAAAATACTTTTATCAGTTTCTAGCACAAGCATCTTTGCCCTCCCATAGTGTCAACAAGAATCATTACCTACGGGCTACTTCTTGAGTAATATTAATGATAGTGCTAGAGAGGGATTCATACAAGCCATGCTGGCAGGGGGGAACTAACATGTGTGCAGAAGTTGTAACGGGATGCAGGATTCAAGCAGCTGTATGTCAACATGCTGTTTCATAATGCTTCTTTAGGTCTGCTTGTGTCCCTGTCAGGTTTTTTAACACCACAGAAGCTTTTTGGTCAGATTTGAACTCCTATATTTATTTCCTTGATACCTGAAGGGGATTAAGGTATAAATCCGAAAACTGAAAGTAAATATGATATGCACATTACATATATGATATGCAAAACTGATAAGCACATTGCACATCAGTCTTGAAACGTCATGCAGGCAGGTAAGAATTTCAGAGCCAGAACTCCCAGAAAAATAGTTTAAAGTGGAGAGTTTTTTCCAGCCTGGCAAAAGAAAATGCCACAGAAGTGTTTCTTCTATGTATGTTAAGACAGACTTGTAGAAACTCTTATTAAAGGGACGCTGTCCATTCCAGACTCAGGTGGCAAATACCCTCCTGTGGCTTTTTCGACATCAAATTACACATTCTGTAAGTCTTAAAGATAGGTCCTGCTCCAGTACAGCTGCTGACTCAGACTACAGGGAGATAGGATTTCTGTTTACAGAGACAACGTAGAGCTGATGGGACAACCCAGTGACATATTGGAGTTCATCTGGGGGAGGAGGGCTTGAAGTGACATTGCATGTGTTAAACTGTCATACTGCAGATCTTAAAAATAGAAGTGCTGTGAAGCAGATGGTTTGCTTCCACCACAGACACCATTTTGATAGGCACAACTGAGAAGTAGTTTCTGATGATATGCACATATATGCATATATACACATTCTGTGCTTATGTGTGTATGCTAGCAAGTATACCTTGAATATAGGCTATGATAAAGCACTTATGCCTACTCCTGTATTCTTTCACAGCATACATTTTTTTTAGACTGAACAGTTCTTTTCAATTTCAGCAATACACATCTTGCAAAAATGGCTGTTCTCCCACCACTCAGTCACCTACATGTTAACCATTTGCGAAAGTCTCTTTTCTCACCATCTCAGCTCAGGGCATCAGTCCATGGTCTTTGGATATGGGACTGGAGCATCTCTCCTACAAGGAGAGGCTGAGGGAGCTGGACTTGCTTAGCCTGAAGAAGAGAAGGCTGTGAGGGGACCTAATATATACTTAGAAATATCTCAAGGGTGGGTGTCAGGAGGATGGGGCCAAGCTCTTTTCAGTGGTGCCCAGTGACAGGACAAGGGGCAATGGGCACAAACTAAGGCACAGGAAGTTCTGTCTGAACATGAGGAAGAACTTCTTCCCTCTGA
>Ga0065711_1027995_pt1 | contig 44410 bp, 32 predicted proteins | sample Hoacrofraction12_FD_59098 | JGI IMG/M metagenome (GOLD analysis project Ga0065711, IMG submission 59098) | Hoatzin crop microbial communities from Cojedes, Venezuela - Epithelial fraction 12 v2 (version 2) | ecosystem: Host-associated > Birds > Digestive system > Esophagus > Crop | place... | reverse complement strand
CCCCCTGCTCTTGCTTGATGATGGCCTCCAGGATAAGCTGCTCCATCACCTTTCCCGGGATGGAGGTGAGGCTGACCGGCCTGTAGTTCCCTGGGTCCTCCTTCTTGCCCTTTTTGAAGATTAGAGTGACATTGGCTTTTCTCCTCTTTTCCTCTTTTTTTTTTTTTTTTTTAAGGGCAGTGAAGGATGTTGTTTACTTTACTATGCTAGTATTGGTACTTAGTAAATCTCATAGCATCTATAACTGCACTTGCACCTAGTAATGCTACTGTGGAGTAGGTGTGTTGTGAGTTACTACTTGGAATGTTCAGTATAGATGCGTTGTGTCAGCTTACTAGAAGATGTGCCGATATATCGTCAATATTTTGCTGGTTTTTTTGTTATTTCGTAAACTATTCTGCTATTGTAAGATGCATCTCTTGATCTCATTTGAGAAGAGTAGGGTGCAGTGAGTCTACTTTTAACAAATCTTACCACATACCCGAACAGTCCAGGAATGACACCAGTTGTGAGAAACCATTCATTTGCTGAGTGCCGAGCTGTTCTTACAAAACATCGCTGGCATTCTGTCTACTTATTAAACATCTTAATTTTATTCAGTAATAGCATGAAGAGTGGGGAGCACACTTTTTCCGCAGGCCATTTGAAATTAGTAATGGGCAGACTATACATTGTGGATTTTCCACCCATGATCCAAACTCTTAAGCTGAACAGGAAAGGAAGTTAACATACAATAGTCAATGTCACCATTTAATCTTTTGATTGGTTGCAGCGTTAGACACTGTGCACATCGACTGTAGTAGCTACAGTGTTGAATATATTTTTCTGCTGGTGCACAGAGCTTGGTGTTCAAATCCACCGGAAGTTTTCATTTTTGACTTTGTGACCAGGGAGAGAAAGTGGAAACAGCAGGCATCTTGCTAAAAATGTCACCTGTCTTACAGATGCTAAGAATTCAAACCACACACCGGAACTTTGCCCAGCAAGAGACCTACAGAGGTGCTGTAGGCCTGTACAGCACCATGGGACATCAGAGACTTAGTGGAGCTTTTCATTATTTCTTTACTATGTTTTTTCCTCATAGAGAAGTATTTGTTTTTCATGTTTTAAAGAGATGGTTCTACTATCAACAAAAAAAAGGTATGTGAATAGTATACATAAAATTTTATTAATTTTGTTTGAATTCTTAGGTAAATTAAAAGAGAAGATTTTTATGCAGTCTTTATAACAGAACATACTACCATTTTACTGCATGCAGCAACTTCTTAGGCTTTTTGTAGAATGTTGAGGAATGCACTTGAGCTTTGAATTGTCCAGGCCTTCTGTGGGGACAAGAGACATTTAGAGAAACAGAAGGCATGTGGTTTTCCTGTTGTGCTATGCAGCCAATCTCTAGTTAGTTTTCGATTCTTGCTTGTGAGTTTCCTATGATAGTAGAACTTTCACTATAACATTATTTTCTTAAATTTATCAACCACCGGCAGATAGGCTGTTAGCTGTATAGCAATGTCACAATATTCAATACGACAATGCAAAAATACTTCACTAGCTTCCTTTTTGAGAGTTTTGGCGTTCTTCCACCTTCAAATTCCTGTAGCACCTTTTGTTACAAACTGACACTTTTTGCACAGTGCTTTTCCTAGAGTAAGGATGTCGTTTGATTCAAAATGTGCTGGCATGTTAGAATGACCCTTGCCTCTTCCATTGATGCATGCAGTTTCTGTTTCTTAAGATTCTCTAGTAAATTTGAGGTAAACAAACTAAGCAGTGTGGCGTGCAACTTCAGAAGAGAAAGTTAGCTAATTTGACAGAAACTGTGCTGCTCAGTTAATAAAAAATACAAGAATGTTTATAATTAGCCATACTTCTTCAATGAATAGCAAGAGAAGCCAGAACTTAATTGGAGAAGATACTTTTTTTCTTTACTTAATTTTTTTTCTTCTATTTGACTACGCTAGCAATGTCTAATGTACAGATTTTTGGGGCAGGAGAAGCAATAGAGCTACAAATCAAGATTTATGTCCTTGTAGGGAGCTCTGTGGCAAAGGCTGAATATCACCTATTCTGTTCGTACTTCCAGAAACTATCATTGGGTTCCCTGTTACTCTGGAGAATATACTTAGCTTCAGCATCCTGAAAAGAAGATTATAGAAGTTAGTCCTGTTATCTAATGAGGAAAGAGAGCAGAGAAAAATATTCTGTAAAATTGTAGACTATATAATCGGCAAAGAAGAAGACGTGGAGGAACAGATATCTTAATCTTTTATTACTATTTTTTCTACTGTCTAGCGTAAGTCTATGTTTGTTGAGTACATATATGGTCATATACACCTATATGTTAAAGTAACCCTGATAAAAAAGCTTACTATTGTAACTTTCACTTTGTTTTTTATAGTGAGATTGTGTAGTGAGATGCTGCATATGCTAGCTGCTTACATCAAAAGTTCAGGTTTTAATCTGTTGCCTAGCTATTGGGGCAAAGAAGGAGGAATTCAAGTGAGCGTGAAATTTCAACATCGTCACCTTGAGGTGTCGTTTCAGTGTTGGTCCTGTGGATTTCAACAGCAGTAAAAAACCTAAATGTGTTTAAGTCAAGAGCTTTTGTAGGAGAGGACAACTATTTCCGTCTGTTAATTCATTGTCTAATTGTTTAAAGAGATTAGTGATGTTTTAAACAGGTATGTTTCTCTTCAGTGAGTTGAAAAGCATACGTGTTAGTTCCTATGTGCTGTACTTGCTATTTAAATTAGACAATACACTTCAAGAAATGTCTAGGGAAAAGATTGACTGTTAGCCTAATCAAGCCTTAGCCTAAATTCTATGAATGCAGAAATACATATTTTAGACAGAACTTTGAATATTTTAGAAATGTGAGTAAGCATTAAATATTGTACTTAAATTCCTTGGGAACTAAGTACTGGGGTGAATGTGCAGTAAACTAGTAAAGTAAAAAAAGTTTGTTCATGTTGGGACAACCAGTAACTGCTAACTGGACAGTATTTGGATACTTACGAAGCACAAACCAGTTTTGTCCAAACATATTCAATTCTTCAATGTAGTTTTGCCAATAATCACTTCAAACTTAGCTGATTTGCAAGTTTTGTATTTTTCTTATGGTTCTGATTAGCATGCCTCTTTTACAAATACTTATTTTCCTTTCATTTTTATTAGATTACATTTGGCAGCAGTGGGAAAACAAATTATTTCAGAATAGGTTGGAAAATAATCTAGTTATGGATGTGTTTTAATTTTTAGCAATTGCTTTGACCTTCAGGTTGGGGGTAGTCTTATATGTTTTATTTCCTGTTATTTTTTCAAAATTACATTCCTAAAAATTAGATTTAGACTAGGGAAATAAGAATTGCAGTACCTAATGGAAATCTTGGATAATAAGCAGTTTCTCTTTCAGCTTTTTGAGGACATCTTCATTAAATTTTCATAGATTGATATCACTTTTCTGTGATGGAATTTGAAGCCTACATTAGTATTTTAATATAGGCATTTTTATCAGCTATTGCTTAACCACAGCTTAGCTACAGTGTAGGCTTTTGCTCACATTTTAATATGAGAAAGGCAGCTAAATGATAAGATATCAACATTTGTTTCTTTGGTTCCAGAGAACATAATCATCCATCAATTTTATGATATTGAGAAGGAAAAAAAGAAAATAAAGCTGTTCTAGAAGACTGTATATTCTGCAGTGTATTACAGAAATGTGGTTATAATTTCTTTAGAGTATTCCAATAATTTATCTGTGTCTGACCACATAAATTGATTATTATAATAGTAACCAGGAGACAAAGTTCAACAACTTGCTGGCACTGCAATGGCCTCCCTTTTTATAGTACGTACAGATGAAATCATGTCATGCTGCAATCAGAGATAGAGTAATCATTTTGCAAATACTGAAAGTCTAGGGAAGATTAAGCTTTGGTTTCACTGTTAGGTCTGTTGAGATAAACTGGGGGAGAGTTTTTGTTTTAGGCTTTCTTCCAACCAAGGGGGACAACAGTATGGGGTTTATGTTCTCTTCCTGCATCTTTTTTTTCCCCCATAGGGCCATGAAACCAGGTGGTTTATTTTAAATGAAAGTATATGAGGCAGGTCCTTTCATGACACATATAGTTGCATCAAAACTTATGATGTAGTTTATTGTAGTGCTACTCAAGGATTGCATTGTTAAGTGGTTCGTAATTCTGTGGTACAGACTGCAAAGACATGGAACAAAACAGCATCTGAATCAGAGAATGTAGGCATGATGGAGTGAATAAGAAGTACAGAGGTAGAAGAGCACAAACTCTTGGCTATGGCTGTTACTTTCACTGTAGAAAAAAGTTTAGGGTCAGTACGGCTGTATTTGCTGAATACACATTTACTAATGATCACTAAAATGTATGCAGTCATCTGAGTGTGCCCTTACTTTCAGCACATTGAGTTAAATACTCTCATAAAGTGCAAGAGCCGTTAATAACCAGAACTCTGAGCTGCCTTTTTTTCTTCTTCTCCCAAGTGTAGTAAATTTAATGCTGACTAAATTGCAGGGCTGACAACGATGGCTGTAGTGGGGTTGACAAGGGCTGTGCAAATGTTATGGCCCGTCAGGATTCCCTTTCTCAGCTACATAGAAAACTTTTCACTCTAAATCAACGCTTACTAAAGCATGTTAAACACATTACCAGGTACTATTTCATAGATTCACAAGCTGCTCCTTCCCTCTCTCATCACCCAAAAAAGGAGCTGTCGCACCATCGCCTGCTCCTGTGTTGTAGGAGGCTCACCAATGGCATCTTCCAGAGGCAACTGGAGACCATTTCTTTCCTTGTTTTGCCCCAGTATCCTCTGTGCTGACAGCTATGCTGTTCAGATGTGGACTCAGATGGGAATACATTCAAGTGTCTCTAGCTGCGTTACCATCTAACCACCATGTATTCACACAACTATTTCTGATACCACCACTGCTAATGGAACACAAGAAAACTTTCAAGAGCATTCATTCTTTATTTCTATGGTACAAAGTTACCATATAATCAGGGAAATAATATGAGGCATTTTGAAGGTCTAATTTTTGGAAGGATTTAAAAGAGCACATAGCTCTCAAAGCTAAAATCCACAGTCTTTAATTTCTAAAGACTTATGAAAAAACTTGCTCTTGCAAGTTCTGCTGAATATAATACCTCATTAGTGCTGCAGGTGCTTTGATAGTGCTCCACAACTACCTGGAGACAACACCCGGGGCGGGGCGGGGGGGGAAGTCTAATTACTGAAGTAACACAATGTAATTACTAAGGTGTTTGCACCATGTCAGAAATGTGCCAAATGCAGGTGTAGAAAATCTCGGTATGTATAATTAAAGCCACAGCTTGCACTATCTAAAGAATAAAATACCAGTGCTGATTCTTTTCTGCGTTTGCAATCTGAGTCTTGGGAAGTTAGCTGTCTTTTCACCAGTGTGTGGACACAGGCTAGAGGACAGCATCCATTTCTCCATGTGCTGAAATTTCTTTACGTTGGGAATGAGGTTCACAAGGTCTACATTAAGCCAGTCAACACATCTGAAAAATTCCAGTTAATTACATTTCGATCAGAGGAAGCCAGTTTAACCAAATGAGCTGCAACCCACTTATGTTATGACATTTTCCAAATAGCTTGGTATGTGAATGCAGTATTTTTAAAAGGATTCCAAGTAATGTATGACTCTAATAGCAGCTTTTAATTACATTAGTTCAAGCAACTGAAAATCTGACTGTAAATCACCCTCTTCTGTAAATTCAGTTGGATCAGAAGAATTACTTCAGATGTGAAATCCTCTTCAGAAATAAATTTTAATTTGCAGTTTAAAATTGTAAACAAATTTTAAAATATGCATGTCTGTCCTTTTAAAGTGATTATATAGATAAGTGTCATTCAGAGCACATTTCAGTGGAATGGTGTCTGTAATCACAGCAATGCCCTACACTGCATATCTGGAGAAACACGTAAAGAGCCCAACAAAGAACAGTTATATACTGCCCCTGTTGATTGACTGATGACACATTTCATGAGTATACATTTACAATCCCTGCTAAAGAGGAAGCAAGTGTGCCCTTCTGCCATTTTCGTGTGTTGAAGTACCCGATACCGCCAGCCTCCTTAGGAAGCAGCTGCAGCAGAAGGCTTGCAGGAATTCATGGGAACCGAGCTCTGACAGGCACTGCACTGAGATGTCGAGAGCAGCTGTCTCTCCCAGAGGACTGGTCAAATGAATCAGTTGATAGGCAGTATCTGGCTTTGCTGAGAGGCAGCCACTCCTGGATCTAGCCCTGTCACGTTCCTAGACCTGCGGGAGCCAGGAGACGCTGCCTCTCATAGGTCCTATGAGTTGTCTCTACAGGGTTTTCTGGTTTCTGAAGTTGGCAAAAGCTTGCGCCTAGTACAAAGGCAAGAGTCTACTGGTAAATGATGGTCAGTGTTTTGTCCTCTGTGAATTATCTGTCATTTACAACAGGATAGAACAGAAATGATTTAGCTAGCTAAGCTAAAATACTAAACTAAACATGATTTAGCAAATGGTGTGGCTTGGCAGAAAAGGAGGTAGCGTCACCTTAAGGAACTGAGGGCTGGCTTTGGGTGTTGGATCACCACTCAACTCATGTTCTAACTCATCGAAGAAACCTTCCTGCAAGTCAGCTGCTAAATGTAGCTGCCTTTTACCTTTCTCCACTGCCTACCTTCTCTCTGCATCCTAACAGTCACATTTTCACCCTCTCCCTTTTTTATCTCTCAGGCTATTGTCAGAGAAAGGTCACGAGGAATGAGGGAACTGGCTTGGTAATTTTGCTCCTGCACGAGGATGGCTGATTCAAGAGGGCTCCTGCTTCGGGCAGAAGTAAAGGGCTCGTGCTGCCTGGGAGGGCATGCCCTCGAGGGTGCTGAGATCTCACATACATGCTGCCTAGGCAGAGGTGTTCGGTTGCTGCTTGAGCCTCCCTACGCCATTTCTTCTCAATCACCCATGGGTGGCCTTTTGGACCCTGTTAACTTAGACATTTAGATTAGTTTGTGTATGTAGCCCTGTCTAATGCATCTGTTCTGGCTGGCAGTTGTGTGCATGTTCCGATATTGCTTCATATGATTCATGGAGATTTCTATGTAAGCTAAGGATTTGGTTGTTTGGGTTTTTTTTCTTTTTTGTTATGAGGTTTTAGATCTCAGTATCAAACAGGTCATGGATGTTGCTATAGCTTTGCTTCTACTAGACCTTCTCATTTTTCCTTCTTAATTTGCTGTTAGTGCAATACTGAATGAAATATTGTGATTTTGTAGTATAATTCTCCTGAACTATTTAGAGAAATTTGATTGTCAGAGCTTCAAAACGTTATAATTTTGTGACATAGGAAGGAAGTGCACATAGATCAACAGAGATGTGCCTCAGGCTATGGAAATGGGAGCTCTGAAGTGCTTTTAAATCCTACCAAGTTCTACATGTAATACCCCTTCATAAGTGCGAAGTTTGTATACTGAATTACGTACTAGTACTCAGCCTTCTTGGTTCAGCAGTACAAAACAATATGAGATATTGGGACACAAATTCATTAGAACTCCAGAATTGAGAGAGAATTTATTGTATTTGCTTTGCCTTTATTTCTGGAGTTAAGACTAAATAGGATTTGCAAGTGAGGGTAGCTGAGCAAAGAGAAAGTAAGGCTGTCTGAACTAAGCAGTTGCCTAGCATACGACCTCTTAAGTTGACCAAAATGTCAGGTGAGACATGCTAAGTTAAAAAAAAAAACTGAAACAGTAAAACTGCAGCTTCATGCTTCATGCAGCTGGATTATTTTCACATTGTAAGAACAGTGTATGTCTCAGATTTGGACTAATTATTACAAGCTACAAATCACAAAGTTTAGTAGGCAAATATTTCTACTTCAAATTCCAGTGAACCCATGGAGGGGGGGGAAGAATATTGCTAGTGCATTATTCATTGGAATGGTGATGTGGCATTTGCAGCGTTGGCCGTCTTTCTTCATGATTCCCTACATGGTTATGGAGTTCCAGTTGTCCTTAGGTGAGTAACTTCTCTCTCCAGATAATGTTTATGCTTCCGGAAAAGATTGCTTCACATGAGCAATGATACTTACAAGTTAATGAATAAAGAACTTTTTGGCCACACAAGACTCAGACTTCAGTTAAAAAAAATGCTCATGAGATTCACTTACTGCATTTTACTGAAATTTTAATATTTAGCAAACAGGCAGGTATTGTAGGAGTTTCTCAAGAATTATTTCTTCTTATTGCCGGTAGGCAGATTAGTTTGACTATCAAAGTGTAAGTTTCTACTTCTCCATTCTAAGGCAATTCCTTCATTTGTCCGGCATTTTTCCATGTAATTGGCACTTCTAAAAAATGTATTTATAGTAAAGATGTTTGTAAATTTAAAATCAAAAACTGATTTGAAAATAAAATTAATCAGTTATCTTTTTGTAGTTCAGGTGGGTTTAATTGTATATATTTCTACAAATCTGTTGAATTTTGGGTGTAGTCTTCATAAAGCAGTATATTAACAATCCTGCGTATTTCTTGTTATTCTCTGTCTTGGCTGCCCCTGATTTAAATACTCTTCACTTCCACATTTACCACCACCACCAGATTCTGTTGATGCAAACCACAGTTGCACTTATTCTTGGCTGAGACAGAATGTCTGTGTTCTGTAACTCTTAGGATGCTGCTAATGGTTTCTACAAACTGGCTTTGGAACAGGTGCCTGGGAGCAAAACTGTAAGGTTACCATTTTGCTTGCTATTTCGTTACCCTTTGTGGGAAAATTCCGTTCTTCCACTGTTGCGTGCAGCAGGCTGGTAAAGGAGTTTCTGGCTCACAGGAGTTCTAGATTTCATTTTTATTTTCAGTGGGTCTGTCTAGGGGATCGCTTATTTTCTCCAGCTTATGCAGTGAGGGAAGTTTTGTACTGCAAAGATGTGATTTTTCTTTTCTGATTTCTTTCCGTAGTCTGCCATCTTCAACTTTCAGAGTCTACTGACTGTAGTCTTGCTGCTCATATGTACCTGTGCCTATGTGAGATCCTTGGCTCCCAGCTTACTGGACAAAAATAAAACTGGGTATGTAGTCTGATCATTTTAAAAATACACAACCTGTTTGGTTTTAACTGCAGTGTTTTACTTTTAGTATGTTCTAATGATTCACAATAACACAAATCCTATCTTGAAAACTTTCTTCTTTAAAGATAAAAGTCTACATCTTATACCTTACAATAGAAGGCAATGAGGTATTTCCAAGCACTTAGTTGCAATTTTTTAGTAGGAGTTTATTAACTAACAAAGCCAGCTAATATTGCTTCATTAGTTATTTTCTAGACTTACAACTTTCTCATTAGGTGCTTATTAAAGATACAGACACGAGTGACAAAAAGAAAACATTTTTGTACATACAGCTATTGCTCTAATAATTTATTTTTTATCCTTAAGGCTGGATAAAAAAACATTAACAGCAGAAACTGTCTTTTTGTTTGTTTTAAAAATAGGCAGAGTTTGAAACACAGTGCCAGAAATAATTTGTAACTAAAAAAAATGGAAACTATTTTTAAAAATAAGCAACATTATCCTTCTGTGTGGTCTCTTTAATTAATTTTTTTGTATTCTTCAAGGAATTTGTAACAGAGTTTCTGAAAGTGTCTACAAAACCTAACGTTTTTTTTTGTGTATGTCCTTTGGTCACTATAACCTCATCTCTCACTTTTATTCCTAAATCACATGTTCCTACTTTTTCTCCTTTGTGTTCCACATTCTGGATTGTGCTTAATGCTGCAGGGCCAACACTGCTGCAAAACAGTGCTACTCTACCCTGTTCGGCAGCACAGTTTTTGGGGTGATGGGAAACGGGGACAGCTGCAGGGTCAAATCTGTGCCTCACTTGCACCATTAATACCCGTTCACCTTTTGGCTTATTGTGCTACAAAGAGTGTGATGGGATGTTGGGTGCAACAGCAGCATGCAGAACTGTGATTTCGATGCTGTGCTTTAAAAGTAATGATTGCACGATTTTGACCTAGAAACCACTGAGGCTGTCCGTAGTGTTTCACTAGTACTGTCACCTAAGGGTAATACAAGGGAGATAACATTGATAGAAGTAGGAGGTAATTCGAGCTGATAATGTTCTAGCTGGAAAAAACAGACAAGCCTTTAGGCACTGGGTGTTTGACTTGTCCACTTTTTCCGTTAGGTCATTTGCTGTTAAAATGTTTTTTCCCTAAGTATCTTCTGTCACTTCTGCATTTAATTTTCAGAAAAAGTGTCAAGTTTTAAGTAGGCTCTAGTCACCAAGAACCTTAAGTGTTTGTCTTCTGAAAACCTTTGTTGTAATGAACCTCTGGAATTACTATTTCATCACACAAGTTTTCTTTTAGCAGTGTCAGATACCCAAAGTGCGCTAGTTTTTTTTTTAATTTGAAATTCTAACATGAAAATGCTTGGAACATTTCATATGAGGCCATGAGTTTGCCAATGATGTGAGAGATTTCTTTTGATAAAAGTAAAGATGGAAAGAAAGGGTGACTTTATGAAGGACTTGTGGGAGAGGGGGAGGGGAATTTCGGTGTCTGGTAGCGGAAGATAACACAATAGTCAATGTGGTATACACAGTGAGAAGTAAGAATATTTATTTTACTGATTAAAATTTTAGTGCTGTTCTTGGCAAAGAGTATTTCCTTTAATCTGGAGCTACTCTGTTTATTCTTGAGTCAAATCTGTCTGGAGTACAATAGAACTCTATTCATAAAATGTTTTCAAAGGGTGCTGACACGGTGGAGGAGTTGGGCGCTTGATCTGTGGGTTTGTATTTATATAGATGTTGGACATACTATTTTATTTTTGTTTTACATATATGCATGTAGACTACTTTGTACTGGAGAATAAAACATTGGCGTGGAAGCAATGAAAGTTGTTTAGTGAATGGTAGATGTTTACATGGAGCTCACGTGCTCTTTAAACCCCTGTCCCTCTACACGAAATATTCCATGCACAAATGGAAACGTCTAGACATACTGGATAAAATGAATGCTAGTGATATTTCATTTTACCACAGAAATGATCTTACCTCATTATTCCTGCTCCAAATCACTAGCATTAAAAAGTAGCAATAAAAGTTTAAAGTGACAGAGAGGAGAAATGTTGATAGTTGTTCACTGTATTTCTGACTGAGTGGTAACGTTGGTGAAGATTTAAATCTGTTTGTAGTATGTAGAGAAGCATGTTTCTGTTGATTGAGAGACAGTTGCAAAGTGATGTCACCTGTCCTCATAATGCTGTATTTCATCCTGTTGACTTCAGTCAAAATGTGTCTTTTCCTACCAAGCCAAACAGAATTTTAAACCTTCATTTTCCCTGACACATTTTGAATGATTCCATGTGCTTTATCCTGAGCAATAGCATTTAAGCTTGGGAAAGCAAGTGGAGATTTACTGTTTCATGCTGACTAGAGGAGAATGTGTACCACGACAGAATTCTCTCTTCCCAGCTAACCAGAAGGATGTGTCAGCTGATACGCCACAGAGATTTCCTCTGACTTGCCATAAGCGGTGCAGCGTCTCTCACACTCCCTCCTGCAGTGGCGGTGGGGTTGTCCTGGTAAACACGTGGCAGCTGCATTTTGCAGCATTCCCACTCTAGCAGCCAAAGTCTAAAGCCCCACTAATGCTTTCTCATCTTACTGGGTTTCATTTTGGGGGTTTTTTTGCTCTCCAGATAACCAATACCACTTTTATGATCAGTGCTTTTAACATTGACGCTGAAAGCCAGGAATACGCAGGAGCTCACGCGCATTTGGCTTGGGGCTGCCAGAAAGCAGCAGATATGCAAGCCAGACTGACACATTTCACCTGCATCAAAAGAAGGATGAAGTTGAACATGAAGGGGAGAATAAGGAACAGTGCCATTACTTTGAGCAGTTGCTTCAGGAGGAATTGGTTTGGAGCAGATTCATTTAAGGCAGCATTGTTTCTGTAATAGCCAAACAGGTTTTGACTTGAAGAGGTGCATGTTGTGAACCTGAGATAAACAGTAATGGAAAAATTCAGGAAAGCAGAAGGCCTGCACAGGCTTTTTCTTCCAATATGAGCTCTCCAGTTCATCCAGAGGCTGTGGTTATAGCTGTTTAGAAGGTCCAGAGTTCGATTTGCTTTTGCTCAGCAGCAAACTATGTGGACAAATAGATGTACTTCGCTGTTCCAGTAGCAGTACAAGCCTTTTAAAAAGGCACTGCTGTCATCTGTTGGAAAGTGTCTCAGTCAGTCCTCATGTCAGTGGTGACTTTAAGTTCATAAATTATTAACTCCAGTAAGGGTTGCTGATGAAACCCAGATTCTGACTGTTTTGTACCTCCTTCATCAGAAAAGAAAATTCATATTTTCACCAAGATAGCAGTTTTCTAGGGCTAGGAACAATGTACAGTATTCCAATAATAACTTTACATTGCTACACATGGTTGAAAAAAAACCTGAGAAGGCGAAGAAGTACCCTTGCTGAAATCGTGAGGTAAATTCAACAGATTTATACACTGCCTGAAGGAGTTAATATTTTTTTCCCAGGTAAGATTCTTCAAATATACATATGAAAAGGACAGTAATGTTTTATTTCTTTGAGTTCCTGGACACGTTTTTGAGAGATGGCAACATGAGGTGCTGGGCTGTGGAAGTTTTTGTGTTGGGTTTGCAGCATGCAATATGTAAATCTTAATTTTACAGGAAGTAACAACAGTTTCGAGAGTCTTACGGACCATCCACACAGTACTATGGGGCTATCTGTTTTACTCTGCAAGATTTACACATGAATGCCTTTTTACCTGCATGCTTCTTCAAAAAGTGCATAGATGTCTTCAGGTTATTTCTCTGTATGACTTCTTAGACTGAACAAGTGTGATAGTCTACATGCAGGGATTATTACTTCTGCTTGTGAAGCTATATAAAAGCAGGAAAAATGAGCTTTGACTATACAGAAATACTGTTGGCTTGAGGTAAAATGATCTAAAACACAAATGAAGAAAACTGTTCTAAACATGAAAATGTTGGAATACTCTTCACAATAAATTGGTCGGCAAGAAGTACATCAGTCGAAAAGCATTTCACTTTGAGTTTGAAAACCGCAGTCACTTGCTGCCTCTTGGGAGAATTGGTTCTCACCTGCCCAACACCAGACCTTTGTTTCAGAAATAAAGGGGAAGGCTGCTAAAAGTAAAAAAGGATTGATGCTGAAGTAAACTAAGACCATAAAAGAGACCATAAAATATGAAGTAGCATAGACATTCTTTTTTTGAAAAGTGCAGGATGTGTTGAATGCTGAAGTATGCAAGGGCAAGTGGCCTAAAACTACCTGTGTACATTGAAGCAAGAAAAAAATAGGCAGTTGCTAGAGCCCAAGAAAGGGGGAAGATGGTAATCAAACCATTTCGTGGATATGGGTTTAGAGCACTGCAGGAAAGCATTCGGAGAACTGCCATCACAGCAGGTAGGAGATACAACCCCACATATAACATAGACTGAAGTTACTGCTGATAAATGTATCAGGAGAAGGAGGAAAAATAATCAAGTTTGGTTTTAGTCCATAAATCTATTAACAGACAATATAGTTAAATCCAGATATTTTTATTGCATTGCAACCAGTCATTCTATGAGGGAACCTTCCTGCAGACAAGCTTTCAACACAGTTTTGGCCAACATTTGAAAGGCTGAAAGCTGGCTTCTAGTTCAGGATGCTGCAGTATTTCTTCCCCGCTTCCTCTTCAGGTTCTAAAGCAGTCCCTGCTCTTGTTCCTCTTGAGCAGTCATTAGGAGATTATTATTAGAAATTACAAATTTGTGGTGTACATGCTTGTATATCCCTTTGGATGTGCTCCGAATAGTTGAATCCTGCTTTTCTCCTTTGTTACTTCACTTGCAAGAATTAACACTCTGAGCAAGCAGTATTAGAGAGACACGAACATGGTAAACCTTGGTAAAAGAGTAAAAAGACACATGAAGAGTTGTTTTGTTGTTTATTTCAATGCAAGTATTCTGTATCAGATTACATCTAGGAGTGTGCTCTGCTAGAAAAGGTATTTTTTATCTACCATCACTAAGGGAAGTAGAAAAGAGAGACTAAAAAGCATTAAACTGAATGTACTCAGGTTTATCAGCTCTCATACCTGCGGGAAAACTTCCTTCAAAACCGTAACATATGAAGTTTCCCATATACAGTGACATGAAGGCCTGTTGGTATTTCCTGCTCCAGTACTTTTCTAGCTCTGTGGTTTTTTTTTTTTTCTTTAAGTAATTTTCTGTCTGGGGTACTTTAAAGTAGAATGTAGCATTCTGATGAAATCTTTAGATTTGGAACACAGACTGAGTAAATGCATCTTTGTTTTTCTTGCATGCAAAAAACCTTGCTAGACTTCAAAAGAACTTTGCCACTTGTTTAGTTGGTAGCCTTTACCCCTCTGTGCAAGTGTTTTCTGATGTCGATAATAGTGTCAAGTTGACAAATTATGGTTTATTTGGATTGTTTTTGCATAGAAGAGAGAAAATCAGTTGACTTATTATTTTATTAAATCAAGAGCCTAATGAATTTGTTTTATCTTTACAGACTGTTGGGAATATTCTGGAAATGCGCCAGGATCGGTAATCTTTTTTGTTTGAGATCTTTAAGACCAGTGCATTATCTAGACTATGCATTGTTTATTAGAATAATGTTTCCATGTAGCAATGAAACCCCTATTCATACATAATCTTTAAAAATGCAGATTTTTACCTCCATGAAATGGTGGAGGGGGATATGCCTATCTTACTTAGCGTTATGGAAGCCTGCATTTTCTAATGTCAATTCATGTATGTGGTGGTATGTTTGCACAAATCTTTTGCAATACTTGAAATAACCAAGGGTATACCTCTTATTAACATATAAACAAATCAGTCATTCCTTATAAACTGCTCTCTATTTGAAGTTCTAATGGACTACTGACACAGCCAGATATTTACTTTATAGTAATAAAACAACATGGAATTCATATGCAGTAAGGTTCTGTTTAATCACAAATGTCTTTTTTCTCTCCTTTCCTTAGTTAGCTTCTGTGCACTTTTGAATTACGCAAAGCTGTTGGTGTCAGGTGGCGTCTGTATGGAGATTGATCAGCTCTGTCTGATCTTAGACATTTTCCCATAACATTCCTATTTGTATTTATTTTAATGCTTATTCTGAATTTATTTTGAGAAGGAAGTGGAACTGTACAACAGAAGTTCAGTCTTAGCATTAAGACAAATCCAAGATTTTTAAAAAATTACAAATCCATTATCAAAACAGTGTTCTTCAAATTGCATTGTTTAATGCAGAGTAGAAACATTGAACTTGTAATTCTAGATCTTCCTAGTTGTTGTTGAACCTAAAGGAAAAATGTATGATTCCCTTTTCTGCGTTCTCAGGCTTTGAAAGGGACATGACATACATTTTTCAGTATGTCAAAAAGCATTGATGCAAAAAACAGGTTTTTGTGAAGACCTGTTGTTAAAATGTTGGCAGATATTGTTCTAGTTAGATAATAGGCATAGCAGAACCAATTTTAATATTGTAATTGAATGAGACTGGCGAGGTGACAGCTGTGAGAAATGAATTTTGAACTATACCAGCAAAAACAAATGTAGAAATTCAGCTGCGTTAAGGTTTGTCCAAGATTGAGTAGAACACTTTACCTTACCTTACCTTACTGTCTTGTTTTCAGTTAATTAGGTGCAAACATATTTTTTCTGTTAGCTATGCACAGCAAGAAGTTTAAAAATTATTTAAAAGAGTACACAAGATGTTTTATGAGGTCACAATAAAGAACTGCAGTTCATCTAGGATGAACTGAAGTCTTGCTTTCGCATCATGTAGTAACATTAACATGTTTGCATTTGCTGCATCCAAGGTAATACATGCATTCTTGTGCCCCATACTGAACTCCTTCCTTCTCTCTTTTTCCTGTAAAGCACAAATTTCTTTTCAACTTACATCCGGAGTAGTCCAGTTTGACTTTTTATTTCAACTGACAGATGAGGAGGTAGCATCTTAACGTTCCTCCTGTACGATTCCTTACATAACATTACCATATCCACGGGACATGGGCTTTGAAGATGATTCCTGTCATCTTATTTGTGCTAATCACAAAGGCATGTAGAAAGTGTAGGGTTTTAAAAATGAAAATGCCCACTGGCTTTCTTTACATATAACTTGCCCAGTATGTTTCAACAACCTTTTCACATGAGCATAAGACTTTAATAACCAGCAAGTGGTTACGTATTTACAAAGTTGTGCAAAATGATGTTTAATCCTGCCACATGGTGATTTCTCTTTTAAGAAAATTAAGAGCAAGAAAGTGTAACCCATACAAAAAGTGTAATAACCTAAACTGTAGGAGGTGGACTTCCTCAAAAATTTATCTTAAACAGATGTGAGACTGCAGACAGTAATTCATTCAATTATTTGAAGTTTAATTAAATATATGCCAGATCATGACAACATCTTGTAATGTCACTGTGGCGGGCACTTCTGCTTATAGGAGGTATCACTACAACGATTTTATTTTTCTGCTGGTATGGAAAGTTTGTTCCTCTATTTGAAGGTCCTGCTGGTAAAAGAGACTTTTTCTTCTGAGGATTACACCTTAATGCTAGACTTGGGAGCCTTGGCAGTTTTTCTCTCTTAACAGAGTAAACAATTTTCATCCATGGTCTGCCCTGGCAAACTGTGACAGGCCATGCTGAAAAGATTCTCCCCAGCTTTCTTACAGGCCCCTTCAGGTACTGAAAGGCCGCAGTAAGGTCTCCCCACAGCCTTTCCTTCTCCAGGCTGAACAGCCGCAGCTCTCACAGCAGAGGGGTTCCAGCCCTCGGATCATTTCTGCGGCCACCTCTGGCCCTGCTCCAATAGATCCAGGTCTGTCCTGTGCTGAGGGCTCCAGTGCTGGACGCAGGACTCCCGAGGAGGTCTCAGCAGAGTAGAGCGGAGGGGCAGAACCCCTTCCCTCGCCCTGCTGCCCATGCTGCTTTGGATCCTATCCTTCATCTAAGTTTTCCCACCCCCGTGTGTGTTCTTCCTCAGTACACAACTGTAGTTGCAATACCATTTCTGCAGCTAGAAATGTTGAGTATTAATTTGCATGGGCAATGGGATAATTACCATGTTAGGCTAGGAGCAGCCTAGATCTGTTTAGTTGTGCCTGAATTCTTGTTTGCTTTGGGTTTTTTCCCTCCTCTCAGGTGAACGGAAGAGTCCCTATGTGGCTGTGTGTTGTGTCGTGATGGCCTTCAGCATTCTGTTTGTACAGTAGCAGCTGGAGAGTGTCCCCTCCACCCTACCACCAAAAGCAGAGCATGGAAGAACTTCTGGCAGGAAAAGATGGGAAAGCGTCGTCAAGCCTCCGCTTGCACATTGGATAGTCTGTCTCTTAGTGGACAGCCCCCTCCCCCCCACGTAAATGGACCACCATGTACAGTATTAGTAATCATAATGTAACTCCAGGTGACACAGATGACATGTACTTATGAATGTCAAGTCAGTCAATACTGACACTCCTGATGTAACTCGTGAAAGGAAGCGTGCCTGGTGTATATCTGAGTTTCAGGGGAGCCTTTTTTATATCATACAGTTGAGAAGGCTTTTAATTTTTGTCTAGATAGACCTGTTTAATGAAACTTAAAAATGATAAATCTGGCAATAGCAATAAGACTGCCCTTATAGGAATAAAGAACATTGTGACTCTAGGATATGTTTATGAAAGTATTTTCAGTTCTTACTTTCTGAACAATTCCTGTCACTTTTTGATAGCTATACCTGCATACTAAAAATGTGACCTCAGGACTAAGTCACATTCAACTTCTGTTTTCTAAACTTGTAATTGGCTCAGATAATCTATTCAATATTTTTATTGTTAAGATATGAAAAAAGGCAGGAACCATAACTGCAGTAAAGTCTGTCTGCCTAGCTGATGATGTGGGATTTGAGAATGTGGACTGCTCTGTGTTAAATATGTGTATTCATTTTTAGAGATGTAGGTCTCAGGTAAATCATTCCCCAACTTTTTTCAATGTTGTGACAAAATGATTCTAAATATCCTGCTGCTGCTGTTGCATGTAATACGAGGTTGCTAAATCAGCTAAGTGAATAGTTAGCTTCTTAGGAGTCTGCAGATAAGGGAGTTGCATGTCCCAGTATTCTAAAGGTTAAAGAAAACAACTAATTTAGGTTACATTTATAATTAATACAGATTAGATACCTTTATTAATACTTGTTATTAGCATTTATTCTGTAATTTTGCAAACTTTCAGTAATGTAATAACTTATTTTAATAGTGCCTGACAAGTGTTTATACTAGACAACTATAGACTTCATATTGACTGCATTTGAGAGAGTTGTCTGTCAGCAGTATTTTTGTTGTTCTGAAAAGATGTGTGGTCAGAATGAGCTAAGCTGGCAATAAAACACACTGAAATGTATGTAACTTGTTACGCTTGTTTGAAAAACTTAAATGTGTTTCATAGATCCAAATTACCCTGCATTTAGAAAGAATGTGATTATTAGCTATTACCTTTGTATTATCTGTCATATACCTGCATGTGTGAATCACCGTCAGAAGTATTCATCCAAAACTCTTTTCTAATCTGGAGCCAGGAAAAATAGGTTTATCCTATTTTGGCCAAATAAATGCCCCTGGCTGTAAACCAGGCAGGTTCAGAGAAGTACAGTGCTGTATGATGATGACCATAATGTGCACCGTAAACTGTGCAGGAGAGCTGGGGAGAGGCAAAATCTATTTCTCTAAATGTTTATACTGGTCCGAACATAGCATCAGAGAAACTTATTTCTGAATTTCAAAGGTGCCATACTGGGGGAGGGAAGTTCCTAAGGAGTCTTGGGTTTTGACCGTTGGGTGTGTACATGTTCAAAATATGCAAGGAATCATCATTAACATTTTAAGTTAAGCAATTCTAGTTTTTAATATTTGTATGACTTTGTTATAAATAATGGTGGTTTTATTATATTCACACATTTCCAATTCATCTGAAGCGGTCCTAGTTATCAGATTAATTTGTAATATTTTATGTTTAGCTGTGACTAGGAATACCAGTGAAACAACCCAAGGAGTTTTTTTAATTCTGAGAATCTGAAAACTATTGACATGAAGGCATTGTATTGCAAAAGCCATTCCTGTTCACAGGATTTTATCATTCAAGAAGTTCAAAGAGGCCTAGGCCTCTTCCTGTTTGTCATTTGTTGTTCAGACCTTAAAATTATTTCTTATACAGTAGTTCTACATTTTGTCCTGAATGTGGGTCATTGATGGATACTTCCTAGTTTGAGATTTTTTTTTATTTTCCACTTTATATGACATTTACAGGATATTCATGACTTACTAGCTGCATAGTTGCTTAACAGTGCTACTTTAGCAGCAAAATAAATAACACCTTTCTCAGCAGCTGCTGGCAGTATCTAAGTTCAGCGGCATTAGGTTGCATGCAAGCATTGGAAAATTACTGTAGGCAGACATAAGTGTCATCTGTGGTGGGGTCGCTCAGCTCTTGCCTCTGGTAAAAATATCTGAAAACAGGATCTTTAAAATGTGACAAACTTCAGTTATGAAATTACTGCTTTAGGCAGGTGTTTGCCTCTGGATGGATTTTCTGTTTTTCAAAACTGTGGCTTTGAAGAGATTGATACCTCATGTTTCTTACTAAGATGGGAACAAAATACTGTTTTCCCGTGTTAGAATATTAAAGCCATTTTGCTTTCTGTGCTTTCATTTTCTCATGCAAAAGAGACGTGGGAAACCAAGAATACCTTGACATTTGACGAAGGCATACATGCTGTGGGAAGGAAGGGGAGAGTGTAACTTTGGGCCCACACACTTAGTAAAGCTTTACAACAAGTCATCCGTAAACTCTCAGCCTGAACTGAGTCATTTTCAAAGAGCAGTTAATAAGTTCCAGTAGAGCTCTGTCAGAAGAGGTGTCAGGGAAAATAGTCTTCTTTTGCACTCAGTCTTCGCCCCAAGGCCTACACTGAGTAGAGATGAAATGCTTATTACCAGGTTATTTAGGTGCTGAAGTAGCCTTAAAATGGCAGATACACAATTGTAGGATTTGACATAAGTTGTCAGAGTAGGTAATGGCTAGCACAGGTGGCTGAGAAGACAGCAGCAGGAGTTTCTGACTGAAATACAGGAGATTACAACCGCAGCAAGTCACAGAATCACAGAATGGTAGGGGTTGGAAGGGACCTCTGTGGGTCATCTAGTCCAGCACCCCTGCCGAAGCAGGGTCACCTACAGCAGGCTGCACAGGGCCTTGTCCAGGTGGGTCTTGAATATCTCCAGAGAAGGAGACTCCACAGCCTCCCTGGGCAGCCTGTTCCAGCGCTCCGTCACCCTCAGAGGCAAGAAGTTCTTCCTCACTTTCAGACGGAACTTCCTGTGCTTCAGTTTTTGCCCATTGCCCCTTGTCCTGTCGCTGGGCACTACTGAAAAGAGCTTGGCCCCATCCTCCTGACACCCACCCTTGAGATATTTGAAAGTGTATATTAGGTGTGCTCGCAGCCTTCTCCAGGCTGAACAAGCCCAAGTCTTTACACCTCGTCTTACATAGAGGTGACAGAAGGTGCACAGGGAGTGAATGGAATAGTGATTGCATATGACTTACGCTGTAGTTGAGCTTGCTACTGTAGAAGAGTGCTTTTGCTTTGGGGCTTTATCGTTTTATGTGAAGAGCATTGTGGATGGTGGCTCTAACATCTGGCAAGCTTCCGCATCTGTCGTTGTTGCACACATGGCACGGAAGGTGAGGGTGGCTTAGGCTGTGGTTTTATGTGCAGCTCAGAGGAGGAGTCCCATCTGTTTTACTCTACTAATGAGAGAACAATGAGAATGCAGGAGTATAGAAGAGCATTTTCCAGTAAGACAGCATACCTTGGATCAAAATTAGCAACTTGAAAAATGTCAGATGTTCTCCATTCTAAGAACTGCACAAGCAAAAGGAACAGGTACAGACTCTACATCTTGTGTTTGGCACAAGATGGAGGCATGCTCTCTGCGGTGTTTTATGTTTGTGATTGCAACTCATATAGACATACCTGAGCTGTCCTGTGGATTGACAAAATGGCAGGCAAGGGTAGGAGTCCATCTGCAAGCCCTTCCCTTCTCAGGCACTGACTGAGCTGAGCTATGTGCTGCCACAGCTGTGTTTCTGTTGCTTCACTAAAGGTGTATCAAGCTAAAATTTGCTAAAATGGCACAAATTTGCAATCTTGGAACCAAAAGTGGCAGTCTGTTTGCTCTACGCAAATCCAAATTTACTGCTTAACAATGCAACTGATAATAAATTAATGCAATAAAACCTGAAACGTGATGTGTTGTTCTCTGAAAACACAGAATATTTTATGCCCTTGCATTACTTGCTATGGCTTAATGTTATATTAACTTTCATCCACATCTGCACTCTAGGTGACCTTGGATTCAAAGCGGGGATTTAGAAAGACTAAGTTGAAGAGCAGTAGTAGCCATGTTGGGAGATGAGTAAAGCATGAGTAAGAGATGGGATCACCATACAGGTCTGATGTTCTGGAGGGACTGATAAGTAAATGGGCAGACATAGCTGGTGGAGGAGGAAATAAAAAGTGGAGTCCAGGGATGACTCGAAGATTTTGTGTTCTTGGAACAATGTTCTTGTTCTATGAATGCCCTTTCTACCTCATTAACCGCAGCCAGTGAGCAGTGGAAATACACTGTCACAGAGAAGTGAAGTTGCAGTGTGGCAGAGGAAGTAATTACTGTCTTAGTACTCTGAGGGTTTTATTCTTTCAGTTTGTTCACCAGCTGAAACAATGCATGTTGCCTGTGAAGACAGCACATTATTCACAGATAAAGTACCCTGCAGTCATTCTCTATGGCCCCTAGAAACAAAGCAAAAAGCATTAAATGTACCATTTTGCAATGAACAGTTGGAGATACAGTGAGGATTACTGTCTCTTCCAGTATTACAACTGGTGTTTTCCCACTGCTGAACTCCCCAAAACATACCTGGTTCTCTGATTACTGCTTGCAGTTAAAGCCACAGTTTTCATCCTTCCCAGTTTCTCCCTGACAGCCCAACAAAGATGACGGAGGCACGGTGTTTCCAGTTCTATCCCAATTAAGTCAATGGGAGAGCCCACCATCTAATGTTTACAAAGGCTCACCAGGATCTAGTGATTCCTTCACCCCCCTTCTGCTTTTCATGCCGTAACTACTCTGCAGAAAACGAAAAGAAAACCAACATCTTCCTAATTGATTGAAATGCTAACCTTGGCAAAAACCATCAGAAGCCAGGAAAGCGTGAGCTAAACCTGTTTCTTGTACTCAGGCAACGACTTTACGTTATCTAGTCAAAACATTCCCGGTTAAGGAAGGTTTTCCAGCCTGGTCTTTTTTCTGCCTTTTCTCTTGTTTAACATTATTAGTTATTTAAGGCACAGTTGATGAGGTGCTTTCAACACACATTTCGAGGACCATATAGATTCCACATGTAATTGGTTTCCTTTAGCTCATGTAATGCGTTGTAATCAGCGTGACAGTTATGGGGGATACATCTACACATTGGAAAAAAGGTTTTGAACTTGTGGCCTGAATCGTTGTTTGCTTGGCTACAGTTCTTGTATTTTATAAATAATACCTTTTTTTGTGATGCCCTGAGGTCATAAACAAGACAAAACACATGGAGAAATACAAGTCATTCTAGAAGACCTGCTGACAGTTGGAAAAAAACACTTACTTTTGGGCAGAGAGGATCTGCTTCAGGTCCAAAATGATAAATCTCACACAAAGAACTAATCTGTACTCAGTGTTCAGTTTGTCGACTGTTTCAAACCTGTAGGGCTTGTGTGCCCAAAGGAACATCTATGTTTTTCAGTCGATCAGTATCAGAATCACAGAATAGTTTGTGTTGGAAAGGACCCTAAAGATCATCCAGTTCCAACCCTCCTGCCATGGGCAGGGACACCTTCCACCACACCAGGTTGCTCAAAGTTGTGTACAGCCTGGCCTTGAGCACTGCCAGGGAGGGGGCAGGCACAGCTCTGGGCAATCTGGGCCAGGGCCTCACTGCTCTCATGGTGAAGAACTACTTCCTGATACCGGTCTGAATCTCCCCTCTTTCAGTTTAAAACCATTGCCCCTTATCCTATCACTCCATGCCCTTCTAAGAAGTCCCTCTCCAGCTTTCCTGTAGGCCCCCTGTAAGTACTGAAAGGCCGCAGCCTTCCCTTCTCCAGGCTGAACAGCCCCAGCTCTCCCAGCCTTTCCTCACAGCAGAGGGGTTCCAGCCCTCGCATCATTGTCGGGGCCTCCTCTGGCCCCGCGCCAACAGCTCCAGGTCTGCCTGTGCTGAGGGCTCCAGCGCTGGACGCAGGACTCCCAAGGGGGTCTCAGCAGAGCGGAGCAGAGGGGCAGAATCCCCCCCCTCACCCTGTGCCCACGCTGCTGGGGATGTAGTCTGGGGTATGGTTGGCCGCCTGGGCTGCAAGCACAAATTGCGGAGTCATGTTGAGCTCCTCCTCAACCAGTACCCCCAAGGCCTTCTCCTCAGGGCTGCTCTCAATCCATTCTCCTCCCAGCCTGGTTTTGTGCTTGCAATTGCCTCCACCCAGATGCAGGGCTTGTACTTGGCAGTGAACTTCTGTGGTTCGCACATCCCCACCTCTCAAGCCTGTCCAGGTCCCTCTGGATGGCATCCGTTCCCTCCAGGGTGTCAACCGCACCACACAGCTTGCTATCATCTGCAAACATGCTGAGGGTGCACACAATCCCACTGTCCATGTTGTTGACAAAGACATTAAACAGTATCAGTCCCAATACCAGCCCCTGAGGAACACTGATTGTCACTGGTTTCCACTTCGACAGCAAGCCATTGACCGCATGTCCATCCATCAAATCCACATCTCCAATTTAGAGACAAGGATGTTGTGCGGGACAGTGTCAGGTGCTTCGCTCAAGTCCGGGTATATGACATCAATTGCTCTTCCCTTATCCACCAGCACAATAACCCCACCACAGAGGGCCACCAAATTTTTCAGGCACAATTTCCCTTAGTGCAGCCATGTTGGCTGTCACCAATCACCTCTTTACCTTCCATATGCCTTAGCATAGTTTCCAGGAGGATCTGTTCCATGATCTTGCTGGGCACAGAGTTGAGACTGGCTGGCTTGTAGTTCCCTGGGTCTTCTTTTTCACCGTTTTTAAAAGTGGTGGTTATATTTCCCCTTTTCCTGTCAGTGGGAAGTTGAGCGGACTGCCACAACTTCTCGAATATGATGGATAATAGCTTAGCAACTTCACCTGCCAGTTCCTCAGGACCTGTGGACGCATCTTATTGGGTTCCATGGACTTGTGCACCTTCAGGTTCCTTGGATGGTCATGGACCTGACCTGCTCTTGCAGTGGGTGGTTCTTCATTCTCCCAGTCCCTGCCTGTTCCTCCTGTCACTTGGGTGATGTGGCTGGAGCACTTGCTTGTGAAGATTGAGGCAAAAAAGTCATTGAGTGCCTCAGCCTTCTCCATATCTTGGGTAACCAGGTCTCCCCTGGTTATCTAACAAGATATAATGTATCTTCAGACAACTTTTGCCTAAATTTCATGACCTGTTCTTTGGCTAATAGACCACAGGTAGTCCTCTAGTAAGTAACCTCTCACTTCATGGCGCTCCCTTCTGTTCGCCTCTTTGACAACTGGAGCCCAAGCCTCTCTGACAAAACATCAGTCAGGCTGAGTCTTCTCTCAAGCTTCAGAGGTTTCAGAAATAAAAGCTTTTGGCACTGCAGCTCATCCATTGCTTTCTGCTGCACAAGAACCAGTAGCTGCAGGAAAATTGTAAAAACGCTTCGTTAATCTACATCAGAAAAACCTTCCGAAAGGAGTGTGTTACTAACTCATGTAATTCCTGCTGGCATGGGAGTGAAATGCAATTTTCTCAAAGATCTGGGTATAAAAATTTCCAGTGACGCAACTACTCCTGCCACCTCCTGGTATGTCAATAGAGAAGATAATTACTTAGTAGGCTCCTCTGTCAAATGCAAAACTTTCTGCGAGAGGGTCTCATTGCATCACATCATTTCCGTTACTGGAAAGGGCGCTTTGGAAGCTGGACCGCGAGAAAAGCGGTTTTCCCTCCAGCTCAGCTAAGTGAGTGGGAAGCAGGCAGCATGCATCTCCAGCACAACCATAAGGGTATCCAGCTGCAACATCATTTGAGTAAATTGCCATGTTTGCGTGGACCAGTTCAGTTGTAGGCCGATTCACCAATTTGTGTAGGCCTAATTGTACGTTATAGCATGCCTCTGATCTCTGTTTCAACACGATGTAAGCATGTATAGTGTAAGCACAGTGCACCAGGCTTCTTGACGTCTTCCGCATCTTCTATTTGCATCATACATAAACTAGTCAGAGGACCCTATCCCATCACGCGTACCACATGACAGCATTTACTTTTGGCAAACTCAGTGGTTAAATTATTGTATTTTTCCCTAAAGGAAGACAAGGATGTTTTAAAAGGGTAAAATTATATATGGTTTCATTTATTCTGCAAAAAAAGACTTGTTTTAAAACACAAAAGGCTTGTTTTAAAGCAAAATCAAGTCAGGTCAAAATATAAAAGCACCCTTTTCAGTTCTAAAATTTTTACAGCTGGTCATTCCCACATGCAAAAACTTAAATAACCTTTCAGGGCTGTAGTAGGGCTAAGGAAAAGTCTAACAAAATGATAGATGTATTTGGACATGTGTCACACCCACTGGAATTAAAAGGAAAAAAATAGTAATTTAAAAGTGTTGGCAAGCTGTTTTTTTGACTATGTAGCACCACCAGCCTATTTTATATGTGTATCACAGTCATGAATAAGCCAGACCAGATACACATTCACAAACCAGTTTTGATTTCCTATTAAGCTACATGCTTATTTTCCTTCCCCCACCCTATTCAGCAATAAAGGAAGACAAGGGAATGCATTGATCTTCGTCTCTTTGGAACAAAAGCTGATTCCAGATTCTCATGATTGATTCTCACAGACTGGTAAAACTTAAGGAGAAGGGGGAAAAATCCCTTCCTAATGATAAACTATTCTTGACATTTGAATTGCTTGTTATTTACTACAGACATAAAAACCTATAAAACTTAAAACTATCATCATCACTAGCGATGTGCCTGGGGCTAGAGGGCTTGAACTGGGTTCCTCGTTGAAGAGGAGTTTATGAGCATGCAATAGTCAGTGTATTCTTACCTATACTGCTTCCCTGCATAGAACGTGCATCTGCCTGCCAAGGAACAAGATCTGACATCAATCTCATAGTTTAATGATACCTCTCCTTGAGAGACTGGAGGCATGGAAAAGATTTTCATCTCTGGATTCATGGTGACTTCTGGAAGTAATAAGAATTGTCTCCTCCTCCACACAAGGAAGAACAAATCCTTTGAAAATCCATCTGCTTCAGGTCATAGCCTGATCTGTTGGTTTGACCACACCTCCATCTTCTTCATATCCCTCCTCCCCAGATTTTCACTTTTCCTTTCCCAGCCATTTAAACTCTTTCCTTCCCTGCTGACACGCAGAAGGCTCTTCCTCATCAGTTTTTCCAGTAACAAACCAGTAACGCTGGGGTTGAAAGCAAACTTTCACTAAACTGTCTTCTCTTGTGTGCAGGTCTTTACGTGTGTAAAGTGGCTAACATTGGTCTGTAAGACAGCATCCTATTCTTCATTTCAAATCCATCCGTAAGTAACTGCTTTAGAAACTCCACTTACAAAATGCCACCTTACCAAATCCTAATGACTTGGCAGCACCTGGTCACAGTTTTTTCTTTACAGAGGGCAGAGAGAATGGCCATGCAACAACACTTCGCATTTGGTTGATACAAGGTACTATGTAACTGCACCAAATTATGCACACATAAGCTACAGAGTCTTTGTTAACCATGGTGTGTGGTGCAGTGTGGAATACAGTGCAAGAATCTCTGTACAAAACTTAAGGCACAGTTCTTCCTCTGTGCCCTTTGGCACTGGAAGCTCCAGTCTAGTCTCTAAATTTCTCCCCTCTCCCTCTTGCGAAAAAAAAGGACAACTCAGCTGGTAAGCCCCAAAACCTTGGGGGAACCTGAACACAGAGACATTTACCCAGCCCCACCTGAGCTGCTTGGTCCAGCTCTGCCAAGGAAGAGTGCCTCCTCTTTGAGAGCAGCAATATGGAGTCTAATTAAAAAGGGAGGAAGACCCAACCAGATGAGCTCCCTTAACTGTTTCTTCCCATGTATCAGCAATTTTCCACTCCTGTTTTCGTCTCTTAAAGACTGTCATGATAGTACAGCCTTTTCCTAGCACAACACAGTGCAACCTTGGAAAGCAAGGCACTTCATTCTTTTCCTGGTTTTTCCCTCTTGTACGTTTGAGGTGAGGTTCTTGCTGGCTTGCAAACTTCATGGAATGATTCAGTATGTGCTCACAAGAATTGTAACAGTATAGACTATTCCCTAAACTGCTCAGACCACTCATCTCACATTTGGAAAATATGTTTTAAAGGAAAAACAGGTCACAAACCACGAAAGTGCTCCTTGTGACAAGTTTATTAGATTTATTTAGTACGCCTCAGTGGGGGGCTCTGTATTGTGCATACACAAACAGACCTCATTGCTCCTTGTCATGATAAAGTACAATATAATACACAGACAAACACTCCAGTGCCATGACATGAGGGCAGGAATGGAAGCTTGGTCCTCTTCACTTCCGTTACCAAATAATTCACTATTCTTGGGGTGTCATTTATCAACTCCTTGCTGAGCCAGCAGATTGTGTCCTAACAAGCCCAAAACCACCACCTGCCCTTTATCAGTCTCAGGGTTCAGGCTCCAGATGGAGAAGCAGGAAAACAAAGAGCCTTTTAAGATCCGTTTTAGCACCATTATAAGCAATATGTGACCATAAACTGCATATGTCTGCTGTGGTCCTTGTCTTGCAAACATTGACCTAGCTATTTGTTTAGTTGTGTTCCAGAACTCCCTAACTTTAGCATTTTCCCCCACAACTCTTCCCCAAGCAGAAAGTCTGTGTTCAGACTGTGGGGACTGACAAACTCATTTCAAAACCACCCCATCGATTCAACAATGCAAAAAGCATAGTGAGAAGGAGCAGGGATAGAGAAAAATTAAATACCCAGTGAAAATCAACACAAGGAGAAGATGTGAGAGCAGGCAGGAAAAAATGAGTGGCATGGACTTGATTTTTGTGTGAAGTATTTCATCATTTACCTTGGACTTACCCAGCTCAAGGGTGAGTGTTGCAAGGTGCCTCCCCGCGGGCTCTGCATGGCCAAAGAGTGGGAGCAGTCCCCAGAGAGGACGTGAGCACCCAAGGCTGAGGAGAATGAAGAACCCATGTCTCCTTCCTGGGTAAACACCCAAAGCAGTCAGCGCACCAGCAGCATTTCGGAGTAAAAGAGATCAGCACAGACTTCTCCAACCAGAGCTCACTACCTTGTTCTCCAAACCACATAAAAAGTCACATTGTGCTGGCTCCGGCACTCAGGGGATGTTACGCCCCACACCCCAGCTCCCAAGACTTCCCGATTGCTGCCTTATGTTTAGACTTATGCCTTTCACCTAAGTCCTGCTATAGCTAGGACAGTGAACTCCGAATTACTCACAGAGAGATCTTGTATCAGTAGCATGCACTAATTTTGAGTGTGACCTGAGAGACAATATTTCAGAATGCTTTCAGTACTGCATAACATTTCATACGTCTAAAGCGCAACTCCCATTGTTTATAGATATACCTCAAATCAACCAACATTTTAGAAAAAAAAAATCAATGTTGGAAAGCAACAATAGTGAACATGTGAGGAAAAATGAGAGTAAGTAACCTCACGCCACCCAGCACAGAAAGAGAAAATTCAGTTCTGTTTTTCCTCTAGCTGCGGTGAGCATCAAGCTATCTGTCTTCTCTTAGCCCATAACGCATTCATTATACATCTTCCAACCTCCTCGGTGAAAGAAGCAAGGTCACATCCTTATTTAACCCGAATTCACTCCTGGAATAGTTTCACCCCTAATGCGGAAAGAAGCACAGGACCTCTGAGAAATTTCCTCCGTCAACAGCCTGTGCCTGCGCCAGGTAGCAGCATGTCATTTGGTCTGCCAGTACTGGTGAGACCGCCTGAGGCCAGGAATTGGACGAGGCTAAGTGGAATCTGCTTACACAGTACAAAACTGGCAAAGATACACAATAGCAAGCTCCAAAGCTTAGCAGCAATTGTGTTTGGACTTTCCTTTTATCCCTCTAAATCCAGTTGTAGAAGCTGCATTAGAGCATTTGATCCTTGGAAGTGACTGAACAATTTCTATAGCCATTCCTTTTAATATGATATTTAAAGAGATTCTGGATTTTATTTTTTTGACATGCGATCTCAAGCATTTTGAAGATAGAATAATTCAGTCTAAAAATACTCCTGTTTATAGCATACCATTCTGTTGATGGGGGATCTGGCATAAAGACAATGAGAGACCTCATCAAAGCAAATTGGTTGAGATTTCAGTAGATGGATATGCCATTAGCGATGCCACAGTCCCATTAGCAATATTGAGGCATCTTCACATGAAGCTTTTAGAGTCAGCAAAAACACTCTTCATCAAGTTATGTGTGATCTTTCTTTATTTTAGGAGATAGTCTGCGTCTCCTAAGTTCTCTTCTAGCGCTGAGTTCATACAGTTAAACACAAGAATCTGCCTGCTCTTTTGTTGCAAAGTCCTCATCAGTTTCTCTGCACTTGATACATTTTCTTTTCATCATTGTGATGGCACAAAGGGGATAAAAATGGTGCCAAAAAGAAAATGAAGTCCTCCAAGTTCCCCTGTTACAAATTCTGGGTCATCCATTTCCCCCATTATCTTCCTGCTAGGATCAGGGAGTACCCCAAGCAGAGAGGGTGACCAGGACGTGATCCAGACAGAGAGTACACTGGTCTGCCTCCCAGGGCAAACTGATACTAGGGTGCTTCTTTAGACAGCAGACAGCAGGACTTATGGTGCTTTAATTTATCGTCAACACCTGCTAGTCTCACCCTGCAGCAGGAGCTGGGGAACCTGGAAGGCTGCGGTACTTCAAGCCCCAGCATCCCTATCACCTCTGTACTCCCATGCCTGCAGGTATGTGGAGCAGTTCAGCTATGCACTAATTGAGCTTTACACCTTTTTTAGAGGAGAGCATGGGCCTTTTCTCATTCTACCATGTCAGAACACCCACTTGTTTTGCAGTGTGTAACATTCTATTGTTAGGCACACAAAAAAGAGCTAGCAGCTCTGGACAGGAAAGAAACACCTTACCCAGCTCCAATTCTAGGAGAGCCAAGACTGTTGACAGACTATTAGTTAGCACTAAGTAATGCGAAGAGTATTCACTAAATTATATTTATATATAGAGAGGTATATTTGCTGAAAGAGTGTAAAGTGAAGGAGTAGAGGTCTTACAGCCAAGTACTACCTGATTTAAACTGTAGTCCAGTCCTTAGTCATTTAAACAATAGTAATTTAAAGTAGAAAACCTTTAAGAAGATATATCATTACTTTATCACAGATTATTAATATAATTGTCAGGTACTGTATTATTCTTCTATGCTGCTGCTACAGAGTTTGGCCATTTCCACCTCCCAAGCTGTTATCTCTCTGTTGCACACCCACCTGGAACAAATTCACTCGGGATGGCTAAATCAGCTTTACTTCCAAAAACTTCTGTTCCAACAGACTGGTTTTTTATTCTCTTGGAAAGATTTCTTCTTAGAAATAAGATCCTTATTGACACTTTTTATCTCACAAAAGCCATTAGTACTCCCTATTTCAAAAGAAAATATTCTTGTTTTGGAGTGAAATAAAACTTTTCCATTCAATGTAAATGTAAAGAATGATGCTTCTCATACAAGATTCATGTCTACAAAATTTACAATTCACATATGTGTATGATGTTACCAGATGATACTCATAGAGAATGACAATAAAATTACGTCCAACTGGATACTATCCCTCTTCCAAAAGTGCTAACTAATCTTAGCTGTCCGTGTGATTTACAGCAACACTAATGGAAGCAGTTTAGCAACATGCTCTGGCAAGCAAGAGCATGTGGACTAGGGAGAGGGAGGAATATGCTACACTGGAGGAAAAATGTGCTATTACTGAAGGGAAGAAGGAGCATGTAAACATAAAACACATGCAAGTGGAGTTAAAACACACTGGTCCCTGAGTTTTCCTCTGTTTCTGGAATATCCATTGGTGAGTGTGTAAAATAGATTCACTTGTACTGAGAATTAAGCTAACAGCTGTTGGTATCTGAAATATCAAGACCTGAACAGGACCAAGATGATTTTAAGTCATATCTTGGGTCCCTTCAACTGATACGAAATTGTTCCAGTATCATTCATATCAAAGGTGCAAACATAGCTTCCCGAATCCACTTAGAACCCTTTCTGCTGTTTTGCGACGGCAATGCTCTACTTTGTGACAATAATGCTCCATTATGTTTATATGTGGAAGCCTCTTGTCTCTCCCAGTTTCATTTTCATGTGCAACACTTCTTTTTGCTTAGACATTATCTTGTCACCAATTTATTCCTGCAGGGTAACTTACAGAACACCATTTCTGTTACGTCAAATAGAAACAGCACCCCACCTGAAGCTGTCACACCTGCTAAGTTATTTGCCCAGCATTTTCCTGTCTTTCTGAGGGAAAATCGTCAGCTATTGAAGCATACAAGATAGATATTCATTATTGTTGCATTTTTAGCCGTAGCACAGGAGGAAGGATACTGGTTTTGTTTTCTCAACACTTAGCTTTTGTTGACCATTGTTTCTTGCTCTTTTGTTTCCTGCTTGGTGGGCTCCTTTCCACAAGCAGCCTGGAAGAGAAAATCAAGGAAAACTGTGAGGCCACGAGGGAAATCAAATGACATAATTACAAATAACACAAACAATAAATGAGAGTCTTTCCTTCCTCAGGCCCTTTACATTTCTAAAGGCTTGGGTGACTGAAATGCTAGAATTAATTAAAAAGAACACTGGTGGGTTCTGCAGAAGTTAAGTAGGTCTCTGTGTTTTCACCTTCTTAACTGTAATAAAATTGAAGAGACTAGAAATAGGAGAACATTTGTCTTTTTTATTACATTTGGTTGAACAAGAGTACATTTTTCTAGGCAAGCCTGAAAATGGAGATGAAAGAGGAATTTTCCACTAAAAATGAGACTTGATTGTGATTGGGGAAATGGGTAGTGAATAAATCAAACCAGAAAAATTTGCTACCAACCTGCACAAATATTATGGCTAATTGTCAATATTCAGTCAAGTAGGAGAACAAATACATGACTTCTTGTCTCTAGTCAGGGTCTGCAGTAGGTAGCAGACAACAGAATAACACTTGTCTGGCTAAAACGACCAGCTTCTTTTGCACTGTGGGTGGACTTGTGCACCATGACCCCTTCCTCACCTGTACACAGGATGGAAGAAGACAGAATCAGTAATCAGGTAAGACAGCAAAACCGAAGAGGACAGGCCACTGTCCCAGCCAGAAAATCTCTTTTCTGCTGCTCTCTGCTTTTAAATATCAGCTTGAGAAAGTACGTGACTCTCTTTGTTACTCCAGCCCCAGGCTCTTTGCAAATAGCAAGCTGACTACCACATTGTTCATAGCTAGGAGAAAAAGGCTGATCTGTTCTTCATACAAAAGTCAGCCAGTCTTTGTTTACTAAATGTCCTTTTGTTACTAGAAGCTTTCATCACTTGCAGTGAAATAATGAAGGACATGCAAACTACAGTGTAACCTTACCGGTCTATTCTCCTGATGAGCTCAAAAGTCCCCAGCTTGCATGCAGAGAAGGATATGAATTGTCATTTTAGAGATGCTGTAGAGACGCCTAAACTCTCACATTTTGAAATTAAACATCTGTTGAGAATGTGTCAAATGAACCAGATCTACTGGCTGGTATGTATTTCCATGTGACTACGATAAGGCTATAGGAACAATGCCCAGCCTTGTAGTTAGATTTTAATTTTGTCAGGACCAGACGGTAGCTGTGCCGAATCACTATTGCAAGATGAAATTAAAAAATTATATTGAAGAATGTCATATGTCATATCACTTATAGTAGACATTTATCTGGCGATCTGGACATTAAAACAAACAATTTCAGTAATAAGAGTACATACAGATTTCTAGAGTACATAGTTCTTAAACCATTTGGTCTTCATTGATTAAAACTATACACAAAGTGGTCTTTGGATTAAATGCCACTGTAGACTATGAACCATGTAAACCAGTGCTCCTCTCCAAACTACCATGGCCCCCAGCAGGATTCATAAGGATTTCTCAGCAGTGAAAACTCTTCCTGAAGTGTTGTATTTAGGAAAAGTTTTAAAACCTCAAACATTTTCCCCAGAAATGCCAGTGCTGCCAATAAACTTGAATAACGTGTCTTATCTGTATTAGTCACCTACATGTTTCCCTAGGATACTAGAATAAGGCAAGATGCACTTGTCATGGAGGAAGATAACAGTAAGAGTGTGAAGCCTCGTCACTGGCGCTTGTTCTCTAAAAAGCCATGGAACACCCAGTCAAACACATGATTCTTCCTACAGAAGGAATATAATTAGCTCTCATGCTCCAAGCTTCTCTTCCGGGTCCAGAGAACAAGCTCCAAAGGGAGGACTCTGAAGTCTTGTTGCCCTCTTTCTCAGTGATCCGTCAGTGGCATAGGGAAGTACTCTCCCAAGTGTACTAGTATTGCATGTCTCCTGCTCGCTGCTCATGAAAGGATATTTTTCCAGCTGTGGATGATACAGAAAAACATACTGCTTTTGCAGTTTGCGTTGTATCAGCATTGTGTTTAGCATTGCAAATTCAGAGTGTATTTCTCAGTATTGTGACAATTTTGTGAAGAAAGTTATTAGCATCACAGTCAAATTTTCATATGCCACAGCACTTGTGAAAATCCCAACTTGTATGCTCACCCTGGATCATTCGAAAAAAGAGTTTAGTAGATACTACTGTGGCTGGCTAGCCTGTGGCTGCAAAATTTTGGACCAACACAACCGCTACCACAGCCCTGTGGAACTGATGAATGTTCGCTTTTTTCTGGTGAATATGGACCAGCTGCAAAACACTTACTGTGGCTGTACAGATTCAGTGATGTAACCCTAAGGGAGTCATCAGTTGCATATGTTGCCCCATGTGCAGTAGACTTTCACTTCTTTGCTACTTGTGAAGCAAACCCTGAGTTCTTGTTAAAGTCTGAGCTTCTCTGGTGGTTTTCATCCCTTTATTCCCTTCCCTTCTCTTTATTATTCTTCTCAAAAAATGTGTTTAAAGATTTCTACCAGTTTTGAAAATTCATTTGATTCACGATTTTGGAAAATGCTAGCTACCTAAGACAGCTAGAAAATATAGATCAATATAGCCTGCAGTAGACATTATGAAGGTCTTCAGCAGTATTGGTCATCATGGGTTAAGTACGAGGGGAGCAATTAATTGCCAACCAGAGACAACTACTGCCACTTTATAAGCTGGAGGCTTCTGAATGATCTGCACTGGGCTGGTGGATATGACACAGGACCAGTGCCTTCACAGAGCAACAACCAGAAGAGATACTCGGAGTCACTGTGGCCAGGGCAAGATGTTTATGCAACAGAAACCACACAACGTGTCTGAAGCCAGGGCAGGTTCTGATGAAACACCTTTTATGATTAGAGGTGACAGGACCTAGACTTATTCGTCTTCCCAGAGGAAAAATTTGCATTTCTGAAGGGGATTTTGTTCCACAGTAGAGCAACACACCAGGTTGGGGGGAGGGCAGAATAAAGATTTTAAAAATACTTCTTTATAACAGAATAGTCTGAAACATTTTGAGCAGCTGAAGAGAAAGACAAGACAAGAGACCTGGCAATCTTGGACGGAGAGCGGATAAGTATGGAGAAGTCTCACAGCTTTAATGTTAAACGTGGGAAGAGGAATTTTAGTAGAAAGATCACTTCCATATTGGTGAGGTAACAATTAGGAAAAACAAGCCCACTGCAATTAAACCTTTGTTTCACTGTGATTAACCAAGGCAGAGTGTCTTGATGACCAACTAGCGTGTGATGAGAAACAATGTCCAAGTCCTAAGCAGAAGGACAGGAGCAGCAGGAAGGCACAGCATCGCGTGCTGTCTCTTGGTATGTAATACAGCCTAAAACAACTTTCAAAAATATAAATGATTGAAGAAAATATAAATAATTGAAAAACTTGTTACGCGTTTGAAAGTAGTTTTTCGTAAATGCTAGCACCTGAGGTGTGGGGACTGCAGAAAAATTGAGGCTAGACTTTTCACCCCAGCTACAATCTACAGAACTGTGTTTCAGAAGGAAAACAACAGGAATGATAGTGACAGCTAAAATGCCAGGTTTTCTTGAACAGCAAATCTGTATTTGAGCACAAACAAAGCTTCACTGATTTATGCTGCTGACTCTCTCCCATAAGTACTTCTGACATAAAAGACTCCCCACCCAAGAGTGTCTAACAGCCCCCTTCCTCCCTGCAACACAAAACTGGCAGGAAATTCCAGCTACCCCAGAAGTTGAACTCCTGAAATGAAAGCTACCATTCAGAAGAAGTCGTGCAAGGAAACAGCTCCAAAGTTTCGCGTCTAAGCAATATCTGCATCATAAAAGCTTTCAGATTTACCTTGGTGGGATTTTGGCACAGGACAACCAAAGTTCATACGTGGGTTTCTGACATATTATGTTAAATCTAAGTGTATCAAATTTTTTGGTGTGAAACCATAGGTTTGATTCTGATTTCATATCTATTGTACCATAAATCTAGCAGAGGCATTTCTGATGCAGGGAGATACAGTAAGATTGGGATCACTCTGTGTTCGAAGAAAATTTTTTTCTTTTTTTGGAGCCAGACTTGCACAAGATGAGATGAATGTTGTAATGGTTTATGCACATCCACACAGCAAAGACTGGAAAGAAAACCCTCACATAACAAACCTGCAGATAATCCTGAACTCTAGAATTTAAGAATGTTCTATTACCAGTATTTTGCTGGCAATTTTTTATAGTAGTAGGTTATTTTGTCAATTCTTTCCCTACGGTAAATCCTATTTCAAATGATATGCAGGGAGAAACATTCTGGAGAGTAAATCAGCATGACAGCCTTCAGTGCGTGAAGCTTCAGGGTGGGTCCATCAATGAACTGCTAGCTGGGGAGAATTTGAGAAGGTATTTTTGGGACCATCCAAATGAAAGTGCAAAATTGTGTAATGCCACCATTACAACATGTGTCCAGAGATATATGTATCCTAAAATCTTTCAGATTTCTTTTGGGGAGTTTTCCCAAAAGAATATAAGTCAGATGACAACGGTATCCTTCTCACGTACCAACACTGCAAGTCCATTTACAGTATAGATGAACTCTTATTCATATGCTTAGCTTCACTATTGTTCTTAACTAGTAGGACAGCTGCATGAAGCCACTCATAATTATTCATCATGCCTAGTTTGTCAGCCCCTTCAGCTTTAAAATCACAAAAGATGGGCTGTCGATTTTTCATGCACTTACTAAAATTGCAAACTGTCTTTACCTTCTCGCTGCTTCTATCTATCCATTTAAAGACAGTATTCCCCAAGCTGTGTCAAAAATTGCATGGTAAAAATGTACAGAGTAATGAATTAAATGTAAACAAAGGTATCTATAGTCTGAAGCTGCCTTATGATATTCTTAGGCTATTTATTACGAGACGTATTATTTTCCTGGTGAAGAAAACAGATGACCCCTCTGTCTAAAAGACAGTTTGGAAGCAGAGCCAGGTACTAGACTTTAATCACCATTTCTACAGTCTCCTTTCAATACAGGCTTTTAGTATGTGCACAATTATCCTGTGAGTCAGTGAATAAATTAATTTTTCATACATTTGTAGACAATGTGAGATGGAAAAAATTATTTTGACAAATTTATGTATAGAATATTTAAATTGGCTGGCCTAAATTACTACAATCTAATGTCAGATGTTAATGGCATGAGCTAAGACAGAAGTTCTTGGCTTTCTCAGCAATGACACAGCTTTCTCAGTCATGTATTGAGCAGTTATTAATTAATTATGTTAGTGGAAACAATTAGCACCACAGTCCTTACTGAATGTTTTACAAGCAATGCATACTATTTTTTTGACACCTCATCTGAGAAGAGTATCTCAGCAACACACATAATTATTGTGCCCATCTTGTCAGCTGGACATGAGAAGGGGTTGAGATAAGCCCATACTAGATCTAAGTCAAGATCTAATCGAAGTCAAGATCTAACCTTTTTCTAGACAAGATGTAGTATATACTTTTAAGTAAAACTATCAAGGGTGAAAATTGGTGTCATATGATGGTTTGCCCTGTTAATTCAGATGCCCGTGAACTCTTGCTAATATAGGTAATAGCATAGCTTTTTTTTTGCTTAAAATTGTGAAACAAATTTAGATTTCTTAAAAAGGCTAAAATTAAATCATACCATGCCATGATTTAGCTTATTACTATGAACAAATTTAAACAGGATTTGAAACATAGCTTTCCGATACTCCAAACATGACATAACAGCAAATCAAAATGCCTTCTTTAAAGGGGAAACTGGTTTTCTAGTTTGCAGAAAAACTCCTAGAGAAGATTTAGCTGAGATTTTATATGGACTGTCAAAAACTCTTTTCAAGGACCCATCATAAGAGGCTATTGATAAAAACCTCATGGGCACAAGGTGAAAGGCATAGTACAGCCGTAGGTCAGGACCTGCCTGCGAGGTGGAGAAAGCAGCCACAAGCGATAAGATCAACAGCACAGTTACGAGGAACCTTGTTCTAGATGAGTCAGGCAGAAGATAAAATACAATGATTTACCTTAGTTAAGGCTAGTGATGCCTGCAAGAGATTTCAGAAGGCCCAAATGTGTGTGCAGTATAAGGCATGCTGGGAGGCATTAGCTGAACTACTCATAAGCCTCACCAGCAAGTTTGAAGGTACACATCAGATATCAATTCTCTCCGGATCTTCCTTGCTCCACATAGGAAATACATCCACAACACTAGTCCTTCCCTTACTCCAGAGCTCTTAAAAAGTATCAAACTCTATAAGCGATCATTACCATGCATGTGATGCACAAAATTAAGAGAAGGTTACATTTTGGTAGTCATAGTCATAGTACATTTGGGTTATCCCAAGCAGCTCTAACTTCATTCTCACCCAGCAACAGAAGTTATTTACATTTTCCTTTTGTCAGTCTAGATAACTTGCTGCTTTTGGCCAGCTATCTTTCCTGTTCTTGGCTTCAGCTTTCCCCTTAGTGAGTATTACAATGTTCAGCAAAAGACATCCAGCTGGTTGAATGAAGAGTCTACATAAATTAAATGGGAAAGTTGCAGCATGCCAGTTTTTCATCTAAACAACATGTGCATTTAAGTCTGGATAACAAAAACTCCTATGGCTTCAAGATTTTATTTGTAGGCATTTCTGACAAAAGCACTGCAAAATGTTAACAGATCTACATCTATTTTATTTCAAAGTAACCTAAGAGAATACAGGCCTGAAACTAAAACCAGGGGCATTCAGTAGTTAGCATCTGAGAGACCTAGATATCTGCTGGTCTTTTAAATACTTTCCTCAGAAAGAAATTGGGTTAAAATCTAGAAGAGTTTGTCACCTTCTCTTCAAGGTGACCTGTACTTTATACCACACATCAGAGGTCAAAGCCTCCTGCGTCTAGCAAATTTCTTTCCCCAAAACAAGTCCCTGAAGTCCTCTTTGGGACTTCAAACACTTTATTGACGTACAAGTATGAGAACAAAAATGACCATTTTGCCCATTTTAACCAGCTGAATCTTTGCCCCAAAAAGTTCTGTCATATGAGCCAAAACACGGATGAAGTATTTCAACTGAGATGTTGTTAGGATTTTGTACAACACATAATACCTAACTGGTAATTTCTAAAAATCATTCCCTGAACAGAAACTTTATTTCATCTTTTCTTGCTGTTTTAAGTAATATATAGCAACAGCTTCTTGAGGGTTTTTTTTGTCATTCTTTCTTTGTCTTTTTTTACTTCCTTAGCATAATGATGTTGGACAAGAATAGAGTTAAGGGTAAAATTCCATTATTTCTTCTTTATCTTGATTATGTATTGTACTGGAATACAGCACAGCACTAGAAAATGTCTTCAAATTACGTTTTAAAAAACTAAAAATAAACCTTTTGTCTTTAGTGGGAATTTTTTAAGGGTTGTAATGGAATTAGAAGACTCCCACTGAAATTTTGTAGAAAGTCCCAGTCGCATTTATGCTGTGGGTTTGGAAAATCCCTGCCTCCATATCAAAATGTACTATACAGTTTCTTGTTACTGTAATACAGTAGAAACATGAACAGGTGAGCTAGCAGGACTTCTCTTGCTGATTTGCAAGAGGCCAGCTCTGATCCTAGTTGTCTCACAAGACAAATTGAGTTTTTTTGTTCTCCAGTAAAACGCTCATGACTTTGAAATTGCATTCATGGATTGTGAAGAATCATTCCAGCACCACAATTGAAAAACCAAATTCTGCTCTGTGACATCTCCAAAGGGAGGTGCCCTTATTTGTAGATGGTGAGCATTAGTCAAGACACACAAATTAAGCCTCTCCTTTGTCATCCGCAGTTCATCCTCCACAACACCCCTTTTCTTCTACCATTTTATCTGATCCTGAGACAAAACTATTTTGACCATTCAAATGCTAGTAGTCTCTTCTAAGCTGGTAGAAAGTTCACACGCCACTTTATTTCTAAAGTGTAAAATCCTGGACCAAGAGAAGGATAGGCATTTTCATGGAAGGAGTCAGGGTTTTACCCAAAATGTTTCATACCTGTGAATGTTTCATTTTTTTGAAGGTATGTATTATTTGGAATTTTCTATGACATTTCTTCTTCCCTTTCAACGGCCCACATGAATTTCCAACAGCTCATTCTCCTTGGTGCTAGATATGCCTGCTGTGAGTTGATTATGATCAATGAGATAATACAAAAGGTATTTTGTTCTGATTCAGTGAGCTCACAAATGCTTTCTGGCAGAAACATTACTGTGAGTGAGAAGTGAGAGTTTTATTTTCCATGAACTCTCTGTTGGTGAATTTTGGACTAGTTAATCCAAGAATAAATGGGACAGTAGCGGGATTGGAACAAAGTCACTAAAAAGAAGCAAAGTGTGCATTGTTGGACTGGGTCTTTTATTATAAGGGCTGAGCTTTTCATACCCATGCATGTAACTAGGCTCAATGTGGCTATATAGCACTCCACTTCTTCCATTAAGCTTCGTGGCATGGACAGGCATTATATCTACAGATCATTAGCCACACACTGGTATCTTCTATAGACTTCTAGACAAATCTAGTAGTGTTAGCTAATTTAATTCACAGAGAATGTGATCTGTAATTTCTTTCAGGTCCAAATGGTCACTAAAATGGGAGACAATTCTTTCCAGATCTTCGTGTCACTCTTGGACTTCTCTGTACCAATGTACTTTCCAGTTCTGGGAACACCCAACACATATGTTTGTGTGACAAGAGGCTACCTTGGCAATTTGCCTCTGTTTCCCAATACCATACCTCCCTTAGCACTGTGATTCTGGGAAGAGCTGTTAGTGGGAAAGGCTTGCTGGGCAAGTGAGGCTGTCAAGGAAGGAGGCGGGAGAAATGGGAAAATTTGAGGTAAATGAGCTAATCACAAGGCAGGGACATAATATTTTCCAGGATAAAAGTCAGATCCTTTATTCCAAGGAAAACTTCTTGTTCAGAGTCAGAAGAAAGTGAATCTTTATCAAAATCAGGCAAGATCTTGGTTTGAGGAAGCTTCAAGCACCTAAAGGTCATCAGTTCTGAACAGAGAAGACAATACTTAGAAATTCAGTATTCCTACAGAGCGATACTGGTAATGTCTGCAAAACATTAATGCCCCCCTGATGCCCCAAATTCCACAGCACTCAATGGTGTATCACTGTGTCACTGGCTTTATTAAAAAAAAGGGTAATGTCCACCTTTATTTAGGGAAAACACAACAGTGTTACATGGATTTCCTACTTATCTACTTCAATAAGTTATAATACAGCAAAGATGGATCAGTATTTTTTCTTCTTCCAGAAAGTGCAAGACCAAGTGCAAGGTCCTGCACATGAGTCAGAGAAATCCCGAGCAAAAATCCAGGCTGGGAGGAGAATGGATAGAGAGCAGCCCTGAGGAGAAGGCCTTGGGGGTACTGGTGGATGAGAAGCTCAGCGTGACCCAGCAATGTGTGCTGGCAGCCCAGAAGGCCAACCATGTCCTGGGCTGCATCAAAAGCAACATGGCCAACAGGTCAAGCAAGGGGGTTCTGCCCTTCTACTCTGCTCTGGTGAGACCCCCCTGGGAGGCCTGCATCCAGCGCTGGAGCCCTCAGCATAGGGCAGACCTGGAGCTGTTGGAGCAGGGCCAGAGGAGGCCCCAGCAATGATCTGTGGGCTGGAACCCCTCTGCTGTGAGGAAAGGCTGAGAGAGTTGGGGTTGTTCAGCCTGGAGAAGAGAAGGCTCCAGAGAGACCTTACAGCGACCTTTCAGTAACTGAAGGGACCTACAGGAAAGCTGGAGAGGGACTTTTTACAAGGGCATGGAGTGATAGGGCAAGGGGTCATGGCTTTAAACTGACAGAGGGTGGGTTTAGATTAGATACAAGGCAGAAATTCTTCACTGTGAGGGTGGTGAAGCCCTGGCCCAGAGAAGCTGTGGCTGCCCCCTCCCTGGCAGTGTTCAAGGCTGGGTTGGATGGGGCTTTGAGCAACCTGATGTGGTGGAAGGTGTCCCTGCCCATGGCAGGGGGGTTGGAACCAGATGATCTTTAAAGTGCCTTCCAACCCAAACCCAAACAACAAAACCCAAGTGTTGGCACTCATTAGAGTTCTCATTAGAGACTGTCTTACTAAGCAGAATACGGAAAACCAGTATGTGTCATCTTTCCCAGTCTCAGCTGCTGGTATGCAAAGAGACATGGCACTTGGATGAGAGTGAACTGGAAATGCTAACTGTTGCACTGACATTCATAGCCATGTAATTTCTGCAGGATATAGGAAACAGTTATTTATTTTTACTCCAGGTTTGCCATAGAAAATTGATTCTTTCCTCAATTTATCCACAATAAGATACAGTCTTCAGACAAAGGCATACATTCGCTAAGAAAAAAATAATAAATAGATGTTCTTTTTGTTTTGTTTTCGGAGGAATTAAAACAAAGACTTCCCTGTTGCTGGCAGTGGTGTCGTGCAATAATCTGGTCATTGTGAAGCCATATCTGGTCCTAATTGCCAACCTAACACCAGATGTTTTCAAGACATGTTCCCTTGCAAGTCTGCTTTGCCGGAGAACAATAATGCAGGGATTTCAGTTTCCATGTTTCGGCACCTCATCATGGTTGTTAGAGAATGGTGAGAGGGATTTGGGAGCTGTAATGCTGCCAAAGGCGGCTGCAGTGGCCAAGGCGGGATTTACAGGAGGGCTGAAGTGGTGGCTGCACACCCCTCCCGCAGTGGGGCTGGGGCAGCTGTGCCTGACCCAGGGTCAGCGGGTCCCTCTCCCTCAGCTTCCCATGAACGCACAGCAGTATCTGGCACCCCTCCAGCCAGCAGTCCGCAACACCCGGCCACTCTCACACGGATCGGGTTGTGGGAGACTTATGCCTCCAGCCAAAACCCCGTAATTCAGAGGAGCTGGACTTACTGATGAGGCAGAAGATGTGAGCTTTACAGGCTGTGGATCGGCCCCTCATCCCAAAAATCTCTTGACAGATCTCTTGACAGGTGACTTTGTGCATCCTTTCCCCACAGTGCCCAAACGGGTGCCCCCGGGCAGCTGGCAACTGGGAGGGCACAGCCTCCAGAAGACCTCCAGTCCCTGCTTCTGGCTCAATAAGTTGTGTTTTCCTCTCTTCTGCCTCTCCACGTCTAGCATGGCTCACAAGAACAGCAAAGCAGGGATGACAGATCTCACTGTTATGCCTGACCCCTGCAAGAGCAGCAAGGAGCATGCATTCAGAGCTCCTTTATTTAAAAAAAAAGGATTGTAGCAAGCTCCCACCATGTCACACTGGAGGTGCCGGCTGTCCTCTCCAGCCACGACTCTCCTCCTTTCTTCCACACCCTTGCAGAGATCAGCCTTACTGCTAGCCCCAGCTTCCAGCACCGCTTGTGCATTTCAAGCTGTGTCCCCACAACGACTGCGTCACCTCCACTCCCGCAGAAATGGATGAGGGTGCAGGATTTTTCCAGCCACAAAACCAGGGTCTTTCTTTTGCACATTGTGTTGGTGGCCTTGCCAAGCCCCCGAAGAGATGCATAGATAAGAGAAGACTTCTTTGCTACTTCTTTGTTTCACATACACCTGCAGTGTGTATTGTGATTTAGGATTGACCTTCCGGTGCATATTTTCATCTATAAAGATGGTGTAGTGATTCCCACCAAATAAATTATAGCTTAATGACACCTTCCCACACAACTGGGAAAATGCTGCTCTTTAGTCTGTAGGAGATATTGAAGTTCCCATACTGCTTCGGCAAAACAATTGATTTTCAGAAATCACCCATATGAAATCTTGATTTGAGTAAATCAAGAATCAGGCATAAAAATGAATCACTTCTCATCACGTCTTACCCAGGAAGGAACCCAACTGTTGATGAGCTGTTTGGACTATGAAGTCTCCAGGAAAAAATAGAGCAGTGCTGAAAAGCATATGGCTCCTTTCTTAGTGGTAGAAACAGTTTACCAATATCCCACAAAGCCTGAGTCATACAGCTGTAAAGCAGATGAAGTTGCAAAAAAGGACAAATATACTTAGTGTTGGTACATGCCATGAAGACATGGAGCCTGGTGGTCAAATACGTGCACAAATACTTGTCATTTTGAAAGATCTCAGTTGTCATACAACATCTGAGGTGTGAAAAGTGGGGGACCTACCTGAGATTCAGTAGATCTGCATGAAATCAGATAGGCACAGGCTCACTCTGCCTCCTGTCCAAAATAAAATTAGCTTGTTTGCTAAGCAGAATGTATAGCTGAACTATAGATACTCATACCATATACATTCACAAGGGGCCTTTATAGCAACAGAATGGACATAGCCTACTCCTGCCCTGCCGTAAGACATACCTATGACGATATTGCTGTTCAACAGTATGTAAATAGGGAAATCAGTGAGTGCTCCCATAAAGTTTGTCAGCCTCTGACCAAAGGCTTTATAGGTGCTAGAAAGAGATTAAGTATACTAATTGTGATTTGTCATTAAAGCTAAGTGCTTAAACTTCTCTCTTTTTTTTTTTTTTTTTT
>Ga0065711_1027994_pt1 | contig 44413 bp, 64 predicted proteins | sample Hoacrofraction12_FD_59098 | JGI IMG/M metagenome (GOLD analysis project Ga0065711, IMG submission 59098) | Hoatzin crop microbial communities from Cojedes, Venezuela - Epithelial fraction 12 v2 (version 2) | ecosystem: Host-associated > Birds > Digestive system > Esophagus > Crop | place... | reverse complement strand
CCAGCGACAGGACAAGGGGCAACGGGCACAAACTGAAGCAGAGGAAGCTCCAGCTGAACATGAGGAAGAACTTCTTCCCTCTGAGGGTGACGGAGCCCTGGCCCAGGCTGCCCAGAGGGGTTGTGGAGTCTCCTTCTCTGGAGATATTCCAGACCCACCTGGACAAGGTGCTGTGCAGCCTGCTCTCGGTGACCCTGCTTCAGCAGGGGGTTGGGCTGGGTGACCCACAGATGTCCTTCCAACCCCCACCATTCTGGGATTCTGTGAAGGAGCTGTCTTGTGCCACCAGCGTATGTGTGTGTGCGCGTATGTGTATACTCACCCCAGCTTCTGAAGCAAGTATATATGTGTTTATATACGTATGTGTATTTGCTTCAGGAGCCTGCACAAGAGGCCCTGCGTGATGCTGGGCATCCCACTACCAGGGCAGCCTTCTCTTTGGCCTCTGCTGCCTTGGGTGCTGTTGGACAGGTGCAGGGGGAATGCCTGAGCTGAGATGCTGGGAAGCACTCAGCCAACTCTAGCTCTCTGTGGGCAGGATGAGACCAGCATGGGAAGTTGTAGGAACTCTGCTGCTCAAGTGTATGATGTGTCCCCAGAATGCCTGTCCTGGCCTCGCTGGCACATGTCCCTCTCTGTCTTGCAGAGTCATTCACGGCTGACCACAAGCCACTCATGGGGGAAGCCCCAGAAGTCCGAGGCTTCTTCCTTGGCTGCGGCTTCAACAGCGCCGGTAAGAGAGACCTGAAGGGATCACACCTCGGGCACCCCCGTGCCGGATCACATCCCGGGCAGAGGACATGATGTCCCACAGCCACGCTTGGCGTCCTGGCCTCACCTGGGTCCTCGCCTCTTTCCCCAGGGATGATGCTGGGAGGTGGCTGCGGGAGGGAGCTGGCTCACTGGATCATCCATGGGCGGCCGGAGAAGGACATGTACAGCTACGACATCAGGTGAGTCACGCCGGCTGCCCCAGGTCCCTGCGGGCTCCTTCGCCAATACCTCTCGTCCTTGAGTGGTCCCTGGGGGACAGGTTTTGAGGCAGGGCTGGATGCTGGCATCGGGAGTGGGTGTTGGGCAGCGTCTGTGCCACACAGTCTGTGTCCCTCCAAGGAGCTGGAATCAATTATACTCAATGGCTTTAATGAATTTACACGTGGGGTTTATCTCATTTGCCTCATTCCGCTTGTACGCAAACAGCTTCCATCAGAAACGAGGAGGTTGCGGTGATGGGAAAGGACAGGGTAATTACGTTTGGGTTTTGTTGCTGTTCAATTAGTGCCGTGCCTAATCCTCTAAGTTAATAATCAAGGGTGATGATTTCAACAGGAGAAAGATTAGCTTTCCCCCGCCGTCTGCAGCACAACGTGGGCCGGGAGTTTTGGGTGTGCAGATGTTGGCTCTGTAATTGCTTTTGACTTGCTTGATTATATTTGATTGGGTTTGGGCTTTCTTACAGGGCTGCTGGCGACAGCAGCCACCATGTCAGGGACAAAGCTTTCAAAATCCTGTCGCTTTAGTGGCAAAACTGGAAAACACCTCATGACTGGGGCTGGGAGGAGAGGGGAGTCAGTGCTGGTGCCTGCAGAGGTCGGTGGGAGATGCCTCGGGCAGTGGCTGGGCCAGCGATGGGCCAAGCCGGGGAAGGAGGAATCCCCAGGCTGGGCAGGCACCGTGTCACTGTCAGACGGGGAGGCTGGCACAACCACAGCCGTCGTGGGGCTGAGCCGTGCCCGGGGACCCCAGCCCGGCTCAGAGAGCGGTGAGGGCTTCCAGCCCTTGCGTCTGGATTACCCGAGCATCCCCCGTATCCCGTCTGCCCTGTCATCAAGCTGGTGTCAGTCCCGTTTCTTTTCTTTTGGTGACGATTACTAAGCTTCTCTTTAAATAACTCCCTTTTCTGTGCATTTAAATATTTATCCTCTGAAAACACTCGCTTGTAAATATTTCATCTGGCAGCTGTTGCTCCTCTTGCCGCTGTCAAAAATTCCGTGCGTCGGTGAAGGGGCCGGGGCTGGCGGGGCAGCTGGGGGTGCCGGTGACATGCCATGTGTCACCTGCTGCCTGTCCGTGCCAGCAGAAGAGGCAGCTGCCCTCACAGTGAGCCCACGGCTGCGTTTGGAGAGCACTGCTTGCACTGCTGCAGGGCTCGGGTTGCACCACTGCACCCAGGCAGCGGGGCGGCAAGCCAAGAATATTGTTTTAAAAGGCCCTATAGATGACAATTTGTCTTGCTTTTCGCCTGCTGCCTGCCTCCCTTTCTCCAGACCCGGGGGCTCTGGGCTGGAGAGGAGCCGGTGGCAATTCGGAGAGCCCGAAGCCGGAGGATGGGAAAGGTGCCACTGGCGCCCGGGGCTGCTCTCCGTGAGTTATAGGTCTCTGGTAATAATAACCTGAGCATGTGCTGAGCTGGCACATTCCTTCAAGGAGCCTTTCTGTTTGAAAGATGAAAATATGTCAAACAAATTTAAAATGCTTTGGGTTTTATTTATATTTCAGCCTAGGGAGAATTGGATGAAAAACGTAAGGAATGTCCAGGGCTCTTTCCCTCGTCAGGGCTGTGTTTAAACCTGGGCTGTGCGCGAGGCGTGCTCTGAGGCCGGCCCCACGCTGAAGCGGAGCAGGATTAACCTCAGTTCTCCTCTTTTTCTCTATTTTTTCCCCCCAGCAGGGCTGTATTCTGCTCCCAGTTGCTCTGGGGTAGATGTGCCTGGAGCAGGGCTGGGCAGCTCGGTGGGGGCTGGCGTGCCCAGCTCAAAGCCCTTCGTGGTTCCTCTGTTCTCCAACCTGTGAAATGGGTGCAGGAGCAGCAATTTTACACCACAGCAGCTGCATCCACATCTGGGTCTGGCCAAGAGGGCCATGCCCGGGGGAGGAGGCACCCCGTGAGCTGGTGGGTTCATCCGGACGCTGTCTTCTCCCTGCCTTCCAGGAGGTTTCACCACTCCCTCACCGACAACAACCGCTGGATCCGGGAGCGGAGCCACGAGTCCTACGCCAAGAACTACTCCGTCGTCTTCCCCCATGACGAGCCGCTGGCGGGGCGCAACATGAGGAAGGACCCCCTGCACGAGGTGAGGACGCTCACCCTGACCCGGGCTGCGGGCAAGGAGCTGTGGGAGACCCTCACAGCATTCTTACAGCAAAAAAGAGGGGGCAAGGAGTGGCCGCACCTGTATTGCTCCCCAAAGCATCCATACTCCCATCCATCCATCCATCCATCCAGGGAAGATCCCTGCCGAATCCCAGAGCTCGCCAGGTGCACACTGCGGGGCTTCTGAGGCTATGGACAGTGTAAAGGTAGAGCTGTTAAGCCTTCCTGTAACATTGAACTTGGCAGATACGGCTGAAGAGCCTGGTGGTGGTCACTGGGCAAGGGAGGAGAGAAGAGGAGGGCTCAGAGGCTGATTTCGTTCACTGCCAGTCCGGCTCAGTCGTGGGCTGTGGGATGTTGGATGCCCGTGGTGGTCTCCTGTCCCCTGCTCACCGTGTCTCGCTGGCAGCTCAGCAGCAGCTTCTCCTCCCCAAAATGGTGTTTTGCAATGAGGAGCAAGGCCGGGGAACAGGGAGGGATGTGGGAAGAATGGGGAGCAGTCGTGTCTCCGCGGAGATGGTGTTGCCAGCACCCTCGAAGTCCGTGCTGGTTTTGCTCCCTGTAGCTGCCAGCCAGGGCTCCTCCCTGCTCCCACCTTCACCAGCCGCTTCCTTGCACAGATCTCTGTAGGTGAACACTTTCAAGATGCAGCACTTGAGGAAAAAAAAACCCAGTTTCCAGCGGTTTGCTGCACCAGCTGCATTGCAGCAACCACGGCTTGGAGCCCCCCAAAACACTCCCAAGGTGCTCAGGGTGACCTGAGGCCGGTGCCTCGTCCCACCCCGTCGCTGCCAGCCCCAGTCTCAGCCCCGGGCAAGGAGCAGCGGCATTGCTCGAGCCCATTTCTGCCCATCACTAGTTCAGATCACACCATTCCTCTTCTGATGGAGAGCAGAGGCTTGAGCAGTAAAACAGACATCCCTCCCTGCCGTCCCCCGGTGTTTGGTTGACAGCTCGGTTGTTTTCTGTCACCGAGGATGCAATTTATTTTTTAATAGCATGTCAAATAAACGATGCCCATTTGACTGACAGCCTGGTATTTATACACGCAGCTCCCAAACATGTGCTGTGTTTTATAAATAGGCACTGAATCATTTCTGAAATGTTCAACAAAATCTATTCTTTTCCGAACAGAGGCACCAAACAAAAATATCTTTATGGATCCCTAATTAATTGTGTGCAGAGAGATTTTCCTGAGAGCACAGAGGAGGAATGAGAAGGTTGCCACATAAATGTTATTATATAATAACTCTTGTAAACATCGGGGGGGAATGTTGCTCTCTGGATTTAGCACCTCTCGGTCAGTAATTCCTGCAGCATAGCGCAAGCTTTGGTGGGGCGCGCAGCTGGGCTGCCGGACTCCTGCCCCTCGGCTGCTGTTGACACAAATACCTTTCTTGGGGGGGCAGAAATATCAGCCAGTTTGCAGGCAGATGGGGTTTGCCATGGTTTTAAAAGACAAACCACAGAGCTGGTTTTAGCTGCTGATAGCCAAGGCCAACAAATCACTAAGTGCTTGGGGAGGGCAGCCTGGGCACTGCTAATAAGGACTGAAAAGGCTTTTTTTTAACCATTTATTCCCATTTTTCTGGCTTTGCTTGCATAGGAGCTGCTGGGACAGGGCTGTGTTTTCCAGGAGCGGCATGGCTGGGAGAGGCCGGGCTGGTTCAGCCCCGGAGGAGCAGCCCCGGTAAGCACGGCACGTGTTTCGGTGGGAAGTCAGCCGCAGGGTACCAGCCGTGACCGGTGCATGCCGGATGCGTCCTGCATCTGCAGGGTGTCTGATCTCGCTTCTGTATGTTGAAGAGCAGCAGGCAGGGATGCCGGGGTGGGGTCCCATCACTGCAGGCAGGGATGCCGGGGTGGGGACCCATCACCATGGGCAGGGATGCCAAGGAGGGGACCCATCACTGTGGGCAGGGATGCCGGGGTGGTGTCCCATCACTGCGGGCAGGGATGCCATGGAGAGGACCCATCACCATGTTCAGGGATGACGGGGTGGGGACCCATCACCGCGGGCAGAGATGCTAAGGAGGGGACTCATCACTGTGGGCAGGGATGCCAGAATGGGGACCCATCACTGTGGGCAGGGATACTGGGGAGTGGCCCCATCACCACAGCCAAGTCCTGCTTGGACCCACTCCTCTCCTGGCGTGGGGTGAATGTAACTGGGAGCAGCCCCTCAGCTTCGGCCTCACACTGTCTTCCTCACTGCTCCCATCCTTCCGCTTTCCCCCAGGTTCTGGATTACGACTACTACGGCGCGTACGGCCAGGAGCGCCACAGGGACTACACCTACAACCGGTTGCTGGGGGACGAGTACACCTTTGACTTCCCCCCACACCATGACATCGTGAGTGCAGGGGGCAGCCCCCACACCCGCCAAAATTGCTGGGCACATCTGTGGCTGGGAGGGTTAGAGGAGCTGGTGGGGCTCAGAGTGGTGGGAAGCAGTGAGCTTTGCCCAAACCTGGGAAAAATGTTCCAAAAAGATGAAGAGAAATGCATGGCCTGTGCTCAGAAAGCTTGGTGAGGAGGCCACAGGAATTTTACTGCTGCTTTCCCAAGCAAAGGAGTTGAGATGAGCTTGGGGGAAATACCCAATTAGATAAAATTGAACTATTATTATTGATAACTGTCACTGTGTTAGTGAGGTAAGGAATGGGAATGAGCAGACAAGATGGCCTGTCAGACTTGCTCTGTTTAATACCTGATTTTTCAGGAGGGTTTTGAAGCCTTTGAAGGTACCAGGGAAGAGTCCTGGGGTTGTGTCTCCTGACATACATGATTCTAGCGTGTGCCTCCATTTGTGGAGTGAGAATACGCCTCAGCTTCAGCGGTGTGTTTGCTTTAATTGTAGATCAAGAATGAATGCTTAGCGTGCAGAAATGCCCTGGCTCTCTTCGACATGTCTTATTTTGGGAAGTTCTACCTGGTTGGTCCAGAAGCAACCAAAGCGGTGAACTGGCTGTTCACTGCCGACGTGAGCAAAGCACCAGGTACCGCCTCAGCCCCCTGATGTGTGCTGCCTCTGCTCAGCGCTGCCCTGGGACACCACAAAACAAACCAAGGAGGGACCCAAACTGGCTTTTCTTTTAAATGTTGCTTTGGCAGAGGGTACGGGAAGCATGTGGCTGCTTTCCCTGTCCTCGTCGGAGGCTGGATTCTGCTCTCATTCACACAGCGGCAAATCTGCTCTGAGGGATGGGGGGGTTTGGCCCTGTGGCTCCAGCTGTGGCTCACAGCTGGAGATGTGGTGGGTACCAGAATAAATAAGCACAACCCTCGCCAGCTGCAGTTTGCATAGGGAGAAGCTGCCCCCTTCTCCAGGGCTGGGAGGCTGCTTGTGGCATTTCCAAGGATGCAGCTTCAGCTCCTCACACAGATCTCAAGGGGAAAAAGCCCAGCTCCTGTCTCCGTCCCGGTGCTGGGACGTCTGGAGTCAGTCAGGGCAAACCCAGGCACCAGCAGCTGATGTAACGACGAGGGCAAATTTTACCCATGTCCCTCTGCCAGGGCTCTGTGCCAGGGCTGGCTGATGGCAGCGGTGCCCGTCTCCTTGCCCCAGGCTCGACCGTGTACACCTGCATGCTGAACAAACACGGCGGCGTGGAGAGTGACCTGACCGTCAGCCGGATCAGCCCCGGGGACCCGGCCTCCCCCCTGGCCCCCGCCTTTGAAGGTAAAAGTCCTCAGCGCGGGGATGCTGGAGGTGGGTGGGTTTCTGCAGCTGCCGTGGGGCTGGGGGGGATCGCCGGGTGGGTTCACCCTCCCACAGTTGAGCTCCCATCCTCTCCCGCTGCCTTTTTCAGCTGCGTCAATGCACGCAAAGACCTTTCCCAATCCCGGGAAGCTGTGACAGCAGCTTCGATCCAAAGCCTGCCAGCATCTCCTCCATCCCTGCCGGGCTCGGGGGCTGCCGGTGTGGGGGTGATTGCATTTACCTAATGGCAGCCACCTGGCTTTTTCCACCTCCAGCCCTCGGTCCCTGTAACCCAATTATCCCCCTCGTTCCTGGGGGCCTGCACTGCTCGTTGGTGTTATTGGGTTTGTCCAGCTCCGGCTGGCGGCTCTGACCTCTCCCCAAGTCCTTATCAGCTGCAATAAAGAGGAATTGAAATGGAGCAGAGCAGTCAGCCCAGAGGGCAAAAATGGCATTAGGCAGCGACAGCAGAGGAGGGTGGCTCCAAGCTGGTCCCTGGCAGCGCTGCCTGGCACCGGAGCTGCCACTAGAACGGAGGTTTGCACCGGGCTGCCCAGTGCCCGCCGAGCCCCGTCCCCACGCAGCGTCACCCGCAGAGCTGCTGCTCGGAGAGGACCAGCCCTGCGGCCGTGCAGCCCCCAGCGCTGGGCCGGGGTGGTGGGTGCTGCGGGGACGGTTTTGCCGCCTTTGCCCTGGGGTGGTCGGGTGCGGGTGAGCTCTGCCCTGCCCGTGGGCGAATCCTGCGTCCCTCTCGTCTGCGGCGCTGGCCGGGGGCAGAAGGGTGACGGGAAGCGGATGGCAGAGCTGCAGGGTTTGTCGGGCGATGGAGGAGTTTAATCGCAGCAAAGTCTGTCTTCCAATTACGGTAGGTGGCTGCACTTATTATCATTATGACAGATTATCAGAGAGCAATTCTGTAGTGGCAGGAAAGACAGAGGGAAGATTGATTACATATTAATTAGCTCTCAAACCCCATCCCTGAGGATTTTTCCACCCAGGATTACTGATGAGATGAAATTCCTCCTCGTGTACAGTGCAGCCCCTGCACGAGTTATGGCCCGGTCGCTGCAGCCCTCCCTGCTCCCACCTGTAGTTCCCAGCTCTCCCTGTACTTTGGCATCCATTCTGTACTGGGACAAAAGAGCAGAGGCTTTTGCTCTTGATCTCAAGGGACAAAGGGTTTTTTCCCTTCCCATGATACTCAAACATGCACAGGCACCTCCAGGGCTCGGACAGCTTTTTTCACCTTTTCTTCTTTCAGGTTTTGATGGTCATCTGGTTTCCATTGTGCTGAGCCCCACAAGTAAAAGGCAGCGTGGGTGTTAACAGAGCCCCAAAGCCTTCCCTTGCCCCAGCACTGTTTAACCCTCCCCATGCTTGGAGGTCCCCCCTGGGCTGTGGAAGCTGGAGAGGCTCAGGGCTGCAGCTCAGCCTCTGGAGAGCAAAACCAGTCCTGAGCTGAGCTGGGAGTCGCCCTCAGCCAAATGCTCTTGAGCCTGAAAAGCTGCCCCGGGGGTGTCTTCCAGGGGACGGCTACTACCTGGCTATCGGCGGGGCCGTGGCGCAGCACAACTGGTCGCACATCACCGCTGTGCTGCAGGACATGAAGCTCCAGTGCAAACTCCTCGACTGCTCGGAGGAGCTGGGCATGATGAGCATCCAGGGCCCCCTGAGGTGGGTGATGCATGGTGAGCATCCAGGCCCCCTCCTTCCATCCTGATGCCTGGCCCATGGAGAGATGGAGGGAGGGATACAGGGATGGAGGGAGGGATACAGGGATGGAGGGAGGGATACAGGGATGGAGGGAGGGATGGATGGAGGGGTACAGGGATGGATGGAGAGAGGGATACAGGAATGGAGGAAGGGATACAGGGATGGAGGGAGGGATGGATGGAGGGATACAGGGATGGAGGGGGAGGGATGGATGGATGGAGGGATACAGGGATGGAGGGATACAGAGATGGAAGGAGGGACAGATGGAGGGATGCCAGGACCAGGTGTGAGCCCCATGGCACCAGGCAGTGGTCTGGCTGGAGTGATGCTCCATTTGCTGGGGAACTGGAATTTCTTTCGAGGCTCTCGCAACATGGCATATTGCCCACGTCAGCTCGCATTTGGAGGGAGAGGTCTGTCTTGCCAACAAGATGAGAAAGTAAGTTTTAGCAATAGCCTGAGCAAGCTGGCAAGCTACCTCCTTTCACCGTGGCCGCTTTGCCATTTCCCCACAGCCGCGTCGTCCTCCAAGAAGTGCTCGACACTGACCTCAGCAACGAGGCCTTCCCCTTCTCCACGCACAGACTCGCCACGGCAGCAGGATGCACGGTAGGACAGGGCCAGCCCTCCAGCTCCAGGGAGGTCTGTTCGCCGGGGTGACAGCCTGCGCAGCCGAACATCCTCTGCTGGGGACCCTGTCTGCCTCCACATCGCTGCAATGGGCAGCTGGGAGGTTTACTAGGGGTGTTTTTTTTGTTGGAAAAGGCCAAAAACTGGGGTGTTTTCCTCCCCGTTTGCTTGCCAAGTGCCAACCTGTTCTCCCAGCCCACCCAGCAGTGTTGTAGCCTGGACTGAGCTTGGGGAAGGGACATGGTGACTTGCGGCTTTGCAGTGCTGTCAGAGGAACAAGAGACGCCTCCCACAGATTAGGGGCGAGCACTGGTGATAAAGAGATTTATCTGACACTCTAGATCCCCTCCTTTTGCCCCTACTCATAAAAAAAGTAGGGACGATTTAATGCAAAGCCTGTCAAGCACTGGCGGTAAGGGCTGGGCAGCCTGCGGAGCCGGTGTATTTGATCAGAGGAGAAGTCTGACAGCCTTAAGCTCTCTGTACGAGCGCAGATCATCCTGCCTTTGCTCTGACTTCAGGGCTCACCTCAGCAGTTATGCAAGGAAAGCGCAGAAGTGGTAACGCTCCACGCGAACGCCTCGGGCTGAGCCCCTCAGTGTGGCAGCGAGGGGACGAGAGGCCCTTTGGGGCGATGGTGGAAGCCAGTACGGCTGCCCAGCTTGGGTGCTGGGTGGGGAGTGATGGGTGGGGGGTGCTGGCCGGCTCCTGCCCCCCGACGCGTTGCCTGGGGAGGCAGTGCCGGCGCGGGGTTCTGCAGATGGAGGTGAGCTCACTTTGCCTGCGTGCATGGGGCACGCTGTCACGAGTGCGACAGTCCTCAGCAAGCCGCAGGAGCTGTGTCTTGGCCAGGCTGGCAGCCCGGCCCCTCTGCCGGGGCCCGCAGCGATGGGTTTAACACGGTGTGTGGCATCGCTCGGCGGCGTCAGGGGAGGAAGGCTCAGCCTGAAGCGGTTTGGTGTCCTTTGCTGTGTTGCAGCACGGCGGTGCCCGGGGTTTGCTGCGAGGTTTTGCAGTGCTGGCTGCTGGGTTGGGCTCCTCCGTCTCGCCTGGTGCGGGGCAGCGAGAAAACCGCCTTAAATCTCACTCCCACCTTGCCCAGTGGAGGTCAACATGGTCTGAAGTTGTCCCTGGGGAAAAGGCGGTGGTGGCAGTTCTTTGGGAGTTTTGTCATGTGTGAAGCTGCTGGTTTGGCCTGCTTGAAACACCTGAAATAGAAGAGCTGGTGACCATGAATTGTCGCTTTGTCAAAAGAGAAGCGTTCTGGGAAAACCTGCTGCTGGCAAGTTTTGGAATTGGGGAAAAGCTTTTGCAAGCTTTTCTGGAGACGCTCTGCCATGGTTTCTTACCTATGTTTACTCCATGTGAAATATTCCTTCCATGGCAAAAACACCCCTTTGGGAGAGGGACTGACTTTGTACCCCATCCTTCCCGTGGGAAATCAGGGCAGGCAGCGGTCCCAGGGCATCGCCCGGAGGAGCCGGCTGGCAGAGGGACTGTGCCGAGCGTTTGCTCTGGCTCTTGGGCCGCTGCCTGACGGGAGATGAAGGGGTGAAGGTGCAGTGGTAAATCTTCTGACAGGCAGCAGGAAAACAGGGAGCCGGAGGCAGGCTGGATATTAGCGAAATTGGGTTAAGCCGCGTGCGGACACTTTTCATTCGGAATTAAAGTGGCTTTAATTCGAATGCAGCTGGCTGCTGAAGGGATTGCTGCTAAATCAAATTAAGGCTACTTGATTTGTGAGCAAGAGCCTAGCCAGGGTTTAGGGTGGTTTAACTAAGCCACAGATTTTTCCCAACTCGGTTAATCCCCCAAACCATCACAATCAATGCGCCCTGTGCTCCGGGAGCCGAAAGCCCACCGTGTGTCCTGTCACCTCTGGGGGGAAACAGTGGCACAGGGGACCCAAAAGCCAATCCATTGCTGCAGGTTGCCCAACACATTGCGTTTTAGTCTCCACCGGTGAGTTATAACCCTCCCCACGTCCTCCCCTATCATGCCTGTGGCAAGGTGATAACATCTCATAGTAGTCTACTTAGCCCCTGGGAAAGGTGTATAAATGTTGCTGTCTTCAACAGCGTGATTACTTTATTTGCATGTCACTTCAAGTTTATAAAAAATAATCTGGTCCTGTGAGGAAGAAATAGCTGGTAGAAATTTTGTGACTTCTTTTGGGTGTAAATGCCCTGACTGTAGGAAAAAAGCTTGGGTGTGTGAGGGCTGGGGGGGGGGGCTCCCTGCCTGCTGCTGGGGCCACCCTTCAGGAGGTCTCCTGCAAGCCCCCAGTGCACGGTGAGCACGGGGGACTCCATCCCACGCCGAAAGTAGGGTAGGAGAGTCTCTCAGGGCAGCAGGCTGAAGCCTTTGCTGATATTATCGCCTTCCAGGGGGCTTAAACCGAACCCAACATCTTTAAAAAGTTATCACTGAGATTTTCACGCATTAACTCAGTAGTTGAACAAAATCAGCTGGAGTGAAAGGAGAGTTCCAGCCGAGTTAATGACTCTGGAAATTACCGATAGGTTTGTGAGTTTATATATAGTGTGTCTCATTGTACTGAACAGCAGAGAAAGGTCCCCCTTTGAATTTCACTGCTGGATACAGGGTAAAGTTCAGGTTTTCATTTTCTAGAATACTTAAACCGCTTTTGAATTGCTGCTGAAAGACCCAGGAATTGATGCTATTTCATAGCTCCAGTTGAAATCTAACACAAAAGCCTGTTCCTAGGGAAATTTAGCAGAAAGCTGGCGGGAGCGGCTGTGCCCAGCCCTTGACGTCCCTCTTGGCCTCTGCGGTGGGGTGCCCACCCCTCCCTAGGGTACGCAGGCGTGGGTGCGACCCCCATCCCCTGTCTGTGCAAAGCTGATGGCTGGCACCCCAATTTTCCTGAGGACACCTATTTTCTGCGATGCGCTGCCCTGCCACACCGCTCTTGCTGGGATGCTCGCTCCCCCGGAGCAAGGCCAGTTTGAGGGGAAGTTTCTCCCCGGAGTAACTTGCTCCTGGAAGTAAAGCGCAGTGTAGCTGCGGTGCTGACTGCTGAGTCGCAGGCAGGGTTAATGAGCCGGGAAGTTGCCGGTCGATCCCCCGAGCATCTCCTACCACGATGAAGATGGCAGCTGGCTGCAGCGGCTTGATCTCTGGCTGTTCTCTAATTAGATGATGCCTTTGTGTGGAGAGAAAAGCTTCTCCGAGCTCCTTGTGTCTGTGCACCTTGAAAAGCGACTGCCAGCCTTTTGTGCCTCGCTGCGGGGCTGTGGCAGGGACCGAAGAAAGGATGGCTCCCCGGCACGGCTGCTTGTGAGGAGGCTCAAAATACATTCCCAATACCTATGGCGTTCCTTCCTCCTCTCCACTTCTATTGTAAAGGTGAAAGCAGCTCAAAAGCTGCCTTAAACTCTGCTTGAGGATGTTATTTCTGCAGTGCCAGCAGAGCACAGGGCTGTTGGGAGATGCAAGGATGGATGTGGGTTCTCAGCCATTGCCCGCTGGCCGTCCTCGCGGCGGAGAGCCCGGGCACCCCTTCGGTACGCCTCATGCCTGTCGCTGCCTCTTTTGGGCTGTTGTCTGTTGTTGTTTCTACCTGGGATTGGAGAACACAGCTGGGCCCAGTTCCTGGCTGTAGTAAGAGCTCAGCAAACCGCGAGATGCAGCTTCTGCCCCCGTCGCATCCAGAGCCAGCACGGGCAAGACAGCCCCAAAGCTGCGGAGTGCGCCCGGCCAACAGAGCCAGCCTGGAAGTCTCTTCCTAGCTGAAAACTGCTTTATTAAGATGGCAGATCACAATCTGGCATGAAAGTTGAGCTAATCTCTGTCCCAAAGCGAGGTACGCATTTGCAGTTGATGTGCATCTGAAGGGATGAACCAGAGGAGGTTTTGTGGGGGAGGAAGCCGAGAAATCCAAAGGGATGAAGCAGAGAGAAATGCAGCTCAGACTCAGGGGTTATCTCCAGGGAAGGTGCCCAAACCGGGGTAGCCCCAACGGGCCTGGAAAGCTTTGGGAATACAGACTGTTTCGGTATGGACAACAGGGAGTGCAGGCAGGCAGGCATATCTCCGAGGATGGGGCTTCCCTCGAGAAGCACCGAGTCCCCTGTGCTGCTCTGCTCGTTCCTTCATGCATTTGGTGTGGAGCTAATTTGGCAGCAGAGAGTGATGCTTTGGGGCACAACCTCTGCTGAGGGAAACCTGAGCATCCCCGTGGGGCAAGTGGGCCATGGCTCAGGACGCTGGGCTCAGCTGCTGCCCGGGAACGTAGGGCCTTTGGGTGCCTCTGCCGTGGGAGCACCATCCCAAGCAGGGACATCCCTGGGGGACAGCAGCCACGGAGTGCCCCAAGGCAGGACAGTCCTGCTGGGGACCAGCTTCCCAGTCCGACGGGCTGATGTGGGGAGACACAGGGCTGGAGGTGCCCATGGGCTTCCTTCTGGCGTCGGTGGATCAGCAGAGGGAGACAAAAGCTCGGCTGGAGCTGGAGCATCACAACTAGCCCCAGCCTGGCTGGTGCTACAGCCCGGGGATCGGTGGCCGGAGGATGCTGAACGCAGCCCCCTCCACCCGCTGACCACCCCTCCTGGGCGCTGAGAGAGCTCGGTTTGAGGTGCCAAACTTAGGTTGTCCAGAGATGAGGAATTCCATCTGAACCCCAGCTTTGTGCGTGAGGAAGAGCAAAGAAATGCCTTCCACCAAAGCAGAGCGTTGGCGCAAGGCTCCCAGGCCAAGCTGGCTTTCCCCCCGCCATGGCAGCGTGCGGCTCCGCAGCCTCTGCCGCGCTGCGCAGCCCGGCTCCGTCCGCAGCCGTCTTTGCCCTCTTGCAGGTCCGTGCCATGCGGCTGTCATTCGTCGGCGAGATGGGCTGGGAGCTGCACGTGCCCAAGGCGGACTGCGTGAAGGTTTACCGGGCGGTGATGCAGGCGGGTGCCCGGCACGGCATCACCAACGCCGGCTACAGAGCCATCGACAGCCTCAGCATCGAGAAAGGTTTTTCTTGCTTTCCTTATGGCAGCGCTCGCTGCTTTGCCTCCGGCCGGGGGACCAGTGCGCGTGGGTTTTTCCCATCTTCAAGGGCGGGTTAGTGTGACTGGAGGTCTGGCAGCTACCGGCAGAGATACCACCAGCCCCAGCACTCCTTGCTGAGATTTCCCTGATCCTGGCTCCTCTTGAGGGTGGTTTGTCCAGGGCCAAGCGAATCGAGGGCGACAGAGGTGTCCAAGAGGCAGGGGTGATGTCCTGGTCTCCTGGTGCTGGTCACCCTGGGCTGGCTGCCATGGCGGGGTGAGGCTGGGTGACCCATGCTTGCTCTCTGCAGGGTACAGGCACTGGCACGCAGACCTGCGCCCCGACGATACCCCGCTAGAAGCAGGCTTAGCCTTCACCTGCAAGCTCAAGTCCGCCGTCCCCTTCCTGGGCCGGGAGGCTGTGGAGGCTCAAAAAGCCAAGGGCGTCTTCCGCCGCCTCGTCTGCTTCACCACCGAGGAGTGAGTACCAGTGCGGCCGGGCTCTGCTCAGCGCCGGGCAGCACCAACACCAGTGGCCGCCCTGGGACAGGCACCTGCAGCCATCCCCATCCCGGGAACGCAGGTGGAGCGCAGCTGCAAGCCGGCTCGGCTGTTTTCCATGCTCTAATTCCACCTCTAAATTAAATCCCACTGCAAATTCCCCGCTGGATGTTTAATGGGAGCTGGAAATGGTGTGACAGGGAGCGGGTTTATCTTGTTTCACCCAGAACAGCGGGAGGCTTTGCGAATCAGGCTGGAGGGGCTTAGCCAGTGTCTGGGATCAGTGCGGGGAGGTTAACGAACCTGTGGGCAGCAGGAGCCCTGGTACCTGGGCTGGCCCAGGGCAGAGCTGGGGTACGGTCCCCCCCAGCTCCTCCGCCCCATGGGGTCCCTGCGTGGGGCTTTGCTGATGGCAGCTCTGCCTTCGCCTGGCAGGAAGGTGCCGATGTTCGGCCTGGAGGCAGTCTGGCGGGACGGCGAGGTGGTGGGCCACATCCGTCGGGCAGACTTCGGATTTGCCATCGACAAAACCATCGCCTACGGCTACATCTGTGACCCCACGGGGGGCCCGGTGAGTACAGACCCCCCCAGGGACGGCTGCGCCTCCCTCCCCGCAGCGGGGGCTGGCCGGGGGGAGCGTGGTACTCGTTTGGTTTTGAAGCCGTATGGACAAGCTCATTGCAAACCCGCTGTCATCTTGGGGAGCGCCGTGGGGCAGCCCCCCTGTGCTTCCCCCCACCATAGAGGCTGGAGGGTGAGGGGTGCCGTGGCCCAGCGGCGAGGTCGGTCTCACCGGCTGTCGCTCTGCGGGACCCCGGCGATGCCCTCCGGCTCAAGCGCCTGCCTCATACATTAATTGCAATCGAGTATTTAATTGCAGCAGTGAAATAACTTATGTTATAGGGAGCAATGGCCAATAGGAGCACAGCAGGCTCTTAATTAACCCTGGGAGACTCCTGGATAGTAAATCAGATGCCCTCATTAAGCAGCATGCTGTAGGCAGAGGCCAGGGACCTCATGTGGGGACAGAGAGCTGTGGATGATATCTCCAGGGACCCTCCTTGTTGCAAACCAGGAGCAGCGCGTATGCCTGTGCTTTCATCCTTTTGCTTACCTTGACTTTTAATCCTGCAGCAGCTCAAGACTCCCAAGCTGAGTGGTTTTGTGCTCCAGTTGCCCCCTCAGCCCCCGGGGACCACCTTTTCTCCCCATGGTGAATGTTCCCCCCTAGACCTTCCTTTCCTTTCCCCCTTTCCCACCCTCTCTCTCTCTGCTGCCTGTTACATCTCACTCTCCCGGCCGCCCCTGCCTGCCCCAGGCAGCGTGACGGAGGCAGCGGGATGGAGGTGACAGGGGGGACGGTCCCCTCTGGCAAGCCACCGACGTGGCAGAGGGGCTCTGAGTGCATCCCAACCGGGTGCATCCATCGCATCCCCGCTCGCATGCCGGCTCAGGGAAAGCTCGGTGTGCAGCGGGGCTGGCAGCAGGCAGCTGCCTGCTGGGCTTGGCGACAGCCGAAATGGCAATGGTGGGGAGAGGCACCGCATGCGGGTGGCCACGCCGTGGGGTCCCCAGCCCTCGCCAGCTCCCTTGCGTGGCCGCTCCGGCTGGCTGCGGCCGGGAAGCCGCGCTCGTTAAGCAGATGTTAATGCACAGCTCGCATCTCCCCGCTCCCTGGTCTAACTCCCGCTTGGTTTGGGCAGTAATTGTGGAAGGAGGGGGGAGCTTTGCTGTGCGGGGAGGGCAGGATCTGCGCTGGGACCCTGCCCCATGCTGTCCCCATTGGGGGCTTGGTGCTGGACCCAGGCCCTATGTGAACCCCAAGCGATTGGAGGAGGCACACGGAGCCCCCCTCTTCCCAGCTCCCCGGCAGTGGGACACCCAGTACGGCTGCTCAGGGCCTCGCTGTGTTGCATCTGGCTCTTCAGTCTCCTTCCCGCGGGCCTTCAGCCGACCGGGTGTGATGCTCCTGCCTCCGGGAAGGGGGTCCAGGATGGGGATGAGTCTGTGGCATCAGGGCTGAAGAGCCAGAGGAGCAGAAGAGGTGCAAGGGGTGAGGCGGAGAGGAGGGAAATAAAAAATCTGTTGCTGGATTGCTGACAATTTCCAGGTGATAAAATCACACCAGCATCGAGACCCCCCGAGCCCCTTCCCGCGCCGGGGCGTCTCAGCCTCTGGCACTGCCGGGCACTGGGTGAGCCCCGCGGGCGGAGGGGACAGCTCATGCTCCTCACGCCACACGGTGATGTCCTGGCTGCCACCGAGGGTCCCCTCCTGCAGCCGGGGCTGACCCCGTTCGGGTCTGCTGTCCCTCCACCCAGCCTGGTTCTCTGGCCCCGATGAGCTCCCGCAGCCTGGCTGTGAGCGCACCTTGCGCTGGGTGCCATTGAACAAAAATGCACAGGAGAAAAAAACCCCAACCTCCACAAAAATGAAATACTACATTCTTTTTTTTTTTTTTTAGCTGAGTGCTTTTAAAAATCCATTTTCCTCTTTTCCATGCATCCTCCTGGGATGGCAGAGCCGGGTTTTCTGCGGAATGCAGACCTGCGGGGTGGTGGGGCAGCTCACCCAGCGGCGGGGCTGGGATGGTGGCAGGGGGCTGGAGCCCCCCACGATGCCCCGCAGCTCCCAGCACCTAACGGGGGTTTCGCCGTGGCTCTGCCTCGCAGGTCTCGCTGGACTTCGTGAAGAGCGGCAGCTACGAGCTGGAGCGGATGGGAGTGACCTACCCTGCCCGAGCGCACACCAAGTCCCCGTTCGACCCCGACAACAAGCGAGTGCAGGGCTTTTACTGAGAGCGCGGCAGCGCGGGGCCGGTGAGCGGGTGCTGCGGACGCCGGGATGGGGAGAGGGAAGATGCCATCAGGAGCTGCCAGCTGAATTCCCGGCCCCCGGGTGCCTCAGCTGGCTCCAGGTTCTGCTGGGAGAGTCGGACAAGCATCTGCAGCGAGCTCATCAAGCAAATTTGGGTCACATTAGAAGGGAAGAGGAGGAAGAGAATCCAAAAAGTGCAAAGATTTTGTTCCTACATTTTCTAAATGAAGCAGTACCACTACAGCAATAATTCTTTTCCATGGGTTAATTGGCCTGAAAACAGTGTTTCGCTCGACTGCAGATGAAGTGGTTTCAATTTTTGACTTTGCTGGAAACTCTTTCCCCCAAAATGTTGTTTCACGCTGCTTGGAAATGAATTTTTTAAACTAACTTTGCTGTTAATACAGCTGTAGCCTTGAAATCTGCCGTCTCTCCGGTCCCTTGCTGTGTCTGTCCCTGCTCCGGTGGGTGCCACCGCATCCTGGCTGTGCCCTGGGGACCCGGGGCTGGGGTGGGGGCCAGGGAGGGAAAGGGCAGGGGGCCCAAGGCCATTGCCCAGGCTTGCACTGTAGGTGCTCTGCAGGGTTTTTCTGCACCACGAAGCTGTTGGCTTTACCCAGGGGGTTTCCAGGCATGTTCTTCCCATCTCTGCAAGCACAGGTTCGTCCCTCCATCCCACCTCACCCCAGTCACGGCTGGGGCTTCAGGTCCTGCTTTGGCAAAACGCTGCCAGAGTTCAGCGGGATCTTCAGCACCAACTTCTGTTGCCTTCAGTGGCGACTGGTACCTGAGCCCCTTCAAAAACATCAACCCCGGGGCACAAAGCGCTCGGTGTCTGCTTCGATCTTGTTCGTGGTGCTGAGGTGCTGTCTCGGTGCGTGATGGCTGTGCGGAAGGCGGGGAGGGTCGGTGCCCCCCCCCAGAGCTGAACGATCACCCCGTCCGTTTGCGGGAGGGTGAGAGTAAGGCCAGTCGCGGTTCTCAGCTGCGGCAAGGGGAGTGCGTTGGTGCCCGGGGAGCGCTGCCAGCCTGCGCCGGCCCCTGGCTTCGAATGGAGGAAAACACGGTGCCATGCAGCCCCCTGATGCTTCGCTGGGGAGAAATCCTCATGCTGTGCCCCAGGTAACAGGAGAAGCTCCTGAAGGCAAGTGCTGTTGGAATGTGGGTCCTTGCTGCGCGCGTGTGCGTACCCTCTGAATTCGTAGGAGAGGGAAAGAGAGTTTGGTGAATGTATTTTGGCCCATGGCCGCTTTGCTGGTGCAGTTTGTGTTCGTGTGTCCTCTGGGCTGCTCCCAGTTTGGGCAGGACTAGCTCAGTGCTGTGGTGTAAGCTCGCCAGCCGGGGCACCAACACCAGGGCTGCCCTTGGCCCCCGGCTGCGGCAGCTCCACGGTTCGGTCTGCTCTGCCGGCATCTCCCGGAGGTCTCCTCAGAGGGGGCTCCTGCTGGCTCCCGACGGAGAGGGGCACGGACGCAGAGGCTGAGCTGCGTGCCACCAGCCCCGCAGCCTCCAGCAGCACCCAGCCGCTCTCAAGGTGTCAGGGAAGGTTTCTCATCGCCCGCACGCAGCCCGTGAACCCCCGGCTGCTAAAGGGAAGGGGCAGCTGCTCCCAGCCCGTCCCCAAAACCATCCCTTGCTCTGGCCCCCTTGCCGGGCTCCATCTTCAGCGGCACAGCAAGGGTCTGATCTCCGCTGCAGCTTTCACCCGCCTGAAGAAATAATCACACTGTCTGCTTTTCACTTTATTTCCCTTGACTGGGTTTGTTTGGTTTGTACCCTCTTTAGAGCTGCTTTCAATTCCTTTGCCTTGCGCAACAAGCGCCACGGGCAAGAGTCTGAACTCTCAGATGCTTTGGTTTTACTGGAAACATTGAAAGAGAAGATTGGGATGAATTTTTCTCTGAAAAGGAGGTGATTGCACTCCCCAACGCTGCGCAGGCGGAGGGCAGAGGAGGGGTCACTGCACTCCTGTCCGTTTGTCCTGGGGATAAATGAGGGATGGAGCACGCTCCTCCCTGCCAAGCCAGGGATTCGCCGTGTGTCTGTGAAGATAATGTTTGGCTTCAAAATAGGCCTTTCTGATCCGCAGCGATCTGGTCTGAGGTTTTCCCTTCAACCCAAGGTGGCCGGGAGGGTGGATTTCGGCTGCCACCCTGCCCTGGATCCCACCCACCCCACTGCAGCACAGCCGGCCTTTCCTCCACTCCTCCAGGGCATTTTCCCTTTGGAGCTCAACAGCAAAAAGAAATTTTTTTTTTTTTTTTTTAATTTAGGTGTTTAATGGAGTCGTTTTTCCTGCCAAAAGGTTTGTCTTTCCCCCTCACGTCCCTCCCCCCCCATCCCTCTCCCTTTCTAAACCCCATCACAGAGGTATCATTTGTTCCCGGTCATTGGCATCCGGTGATGTCAAGACAAATAATCCCCGGCCCGGGGGAGTGGGAGGAGGAGCACGGTGGGGAGCCGCAGTCCCTGCAGCGGGCAGGCGAGCGCGGGTGGGTGCTCCTCCTTCCCTCCATCCCTCCCTCCATCCCTCCCTCCATCCCTCCCTCCATCCCCGCCACGGGTGCCGGCGTCGGAGAGCACCCGCGTAGCGTCCCCGAGCTAGACAGGACTGTGGGGCGCTGGGATTGCTTGTACGCTGCTCCCACGCAGGTCTTTGCTCCGTGCCTCAGTTTCCCTGCGGGAAAACAGGCTTCTCCCCCGCTTCCCGGGGCCGCGCTGGGTTCAGCACAATAGCAAACCTCCACGTTATTATTCTGGGGGCGGAAAGCAGCATTACTCAGAGCCAGGATTGCTAATAACACACTAAATATAGCGCTTTCCATCTCCAGAGTACTTTCCAAACTCTAGCTCGTGAGCCCTAACCCCCTCCGGAGCCAGGGACCAGGGCACCGGCCGGCATCCCTGTGCAGGCAGGGATGCTGAGGGAGCACCAGCAGGACGTTCCCTGCGGATGCTCCTGCCAGGAGACGCTTCCCGGCGTGCTGGAAGGAGCGGGCATCGAGTCAGTGCCTCCTGAGCTTGCCCAGGTTGAGGGGGACGGGGGCGGCAGGCCGAGGCCCCGGGGCGGGCGAGCAGCGAGGGACGGGCTCCCGCAGCCTCTGGGTGATGGTGGGGAGCGGCTGCTTCTCCCACTCGCCCTGCAAGAGAATTCGGCACCATGAGACCGAGTCGAGGTTTCGGGTACTTGGTGACTCCGTGTTTCTCCCTGCTTGTGAAAATGAAATGATCTTTAATATTCGAAGTGTTTTTAACCCAAAACAGGATGTTTTCTTCTGAGATGTTGCTAATTATTTGTATTGCAGAAACACCTACGCGTCCCCTTAGCAGCGCAGATGTCTGCAGTGCACCACGCTGCACAAACCCACCGCGCTTGGGGAGTTTCCACCCCAAAAAGTGTTACCCACCAAATCAGATGGAGACAACTCAAACCAGAGCATCACACCGATGCACCATGCTCTCAGCCCAGCCCCAAAAACTGCTCTCTACCAGGTATCGGCAGGAAGGTTGGTTAGGGGGCAACATTTGCAGCGTGGATTTCGCGTGCAGCTGCTGTGAAACGGGAGGGACGTGGGAGCCTGGACAGGGCAGAGCTGTGACAGCCATCAGGGCTCGAGGTGACCGCGGCCAGGACAAAACCCCAGCTCCGTGCACATGTGGGGGCTCCTTGTCGTGGGGATGCTCCCTGCAAGGAGCAATCTGCCGGAGTCAGGCAGTGCCGGGAGCTGAGCCCGCCGGGCAGGGTCCAGCTCAGAGGTGACTTGCTGGTCTGGGTTAGTGGCCGGGTGGGACACGGGCAGGGGCTGTGAGGGCGAAGGGGGGCTCAGTCCAGGCTCAGCTCTGGCTCGGTGATGCGATGGTTTGGCTGCTGGCTGCGCGCTCATGCGGAAACGTCAGCGAGAGGCTGAGCCGCAGCGTGAGCAGGAGGAGGGAGGTCTGGAGAGGAGAGGTAGAGCTGTGAGTCATCAGCGACAAGATGAAAGTTGAATTTATGTTTTCAGATTAAATGCCTTGTAGTATGTCAAGCGAAATGGGCCAGAGCCTGTGCTGGCACCAGGAAAAACCCTGCAGAAAGGTGGAGGAGGATGGAGGGACCCTCCTAAGGCCCACGGGGAGTGACCGGAGAAGGGACAGGATTGCAGGGAAGCACCAGCTGCAGAAACGACTGTTTTCCTGCAATCTTATGGCCTAGGAGAGCAGTTAACGTGTTTGGGGTGCGCCTGCTCCAGGGCTCAGCCCCAGCCCTGAGCCCATCTGCTGTGGCAGTCGCTCTGCCAACACATCCCTGACCCTGTTCTTAGCACCTCGCTAGCACCATGATTTTGGGATGAATCAAAAGTATTTGGAGTGTCTTGATAGTTGTGTTCCGTTCTTCCAAGTGGAAATCTGAACGCAGAGAGTATGGAGAGTTCACTGCGAGCCCTTGCAGAAGTAGGGGACCTGGGGACAGCGAAGTCCCCACTGCCACTCACAAGTGATACCTTGAGAGTTTGCTCAATAATTAACAGTACTCAGTCCTTCCAGAAATCTTGTCGGGTTTGGGATCGCTGAACTGTGAAAACATGAGCTTAATTAGAAGCTGGTGCTTTTCTCCAGGCAGAAACAGCATGGAATAAATAAGAAGTCTTCAAACTGGGCTCGCTCTGAAAACACCAGCAGAGCAGGAGGGGCACCTCGGCTCCCTCACCCTTGACGCGATGCTTGTGACCCACTTAGTGCCAGCATCAGCTCTCCTCTCCTCTCCTCTCTTCCTGGCCACTCCCCAGACCCCTCTGAAATCAGGAGGGTTGCTTGGGCCATAATTAAGAGGCTTATTTTGTAATTCTGCTGCACAAAACTTCTGCGCTGCTCCTGTCCCTGCAGTGGGGCTCTGCACAGCCGAGATGTACTGGGTCTTCAGTCCCGGGGAACTGGAAAAGTTTTTGCTCCTCCAGAGCAGACTTTGCTAAAGGGGTTTTACCAGAGCAGAAAACTGATGGTCTTCCCTGCAATCACCTCGGCATCCTCCAGCGCTGCAGCGGATAACGTGTCATGTAAGTTTGTTACACCGATAAATGTCATCGGGAGCTGACGGTTACGGGACTGTCAATGGTTTTAAATCTTCATCACCATCATTGTCATGACCGTCTTGGCTGGTCCTGTTTTTCCTTTAGAGATCTCGCGGCCCTTTATCCTTCACGTTTTGCTGGATTGCCACGTTTGGAGACTGCACAGATGCTGTGCGTAATGAGCTCACTCTGCTGGGACCTGATGTAAGTTGCCAAAATCCTAAAAACCACCTCACGTTTCTCCTCGGTTCTGGAGCTAAGCCCTGCTTTAACACTCAGCAAAAGCAGCCTCAAAATAATGTTATGCAAATACATCTCCTAATTGAATCTGGCTGCACAGCCGCAGCGGGCTCGTGCCGTGTTGGTTTAAGCACCAGCGTTGGGCTGGGCTCAGTGTCCTGCTGGCACCGGGGTTCCCCAGGCAGCTCCAGCTCCCTGCCCTGAGCCTGCTGGGCGCAGCCGTGTCCCGAGCACAGCAGACCTGGCCCGTCTCGTCGGGGTCACCCTGCGGCACAGCTCCGCCGAGCTGCTTTTCACCTACGGCCGTGAGTTTCGCTGTGAAGCTTTGGTGGTGAAGCTATACGTACCGGGAACCGGACGGCTGAGGATTCGTTGCAGTGCACCGAGATCGGAGCAAAGCCGTAGAGGGATTTCAGCACATCTCTGTTGAACGTGTTCCAGGGGATGGAGGAGAACTGCTGCGGGACAGAGACCTGCGGGCACATGCAGACCTCCTCATCGTTAAACCTGGGGCAGGAGAAATGCCACACTGAAACGCAGCAGTGCCGTCCCTTTTCAGCGCTGGATGTACCTAACTCCTCCCTGCCTGAAGCTCGGCCTGGAACGGCTCCGAAGTCGGCGCTGGGAGCAGGGAGAGCCTCGCGCAGCCGAACTGTGCGGGGGGAAGATCTGGGGCTGGCCATGAGCAGGACACCCTGTGCAAGGTCAGCATCTCGCTCCTCTCGGGGTGGGTCAATGAGCTGCAGCCTGCTTCTCTGGCCGGGATGCTTGGTGTCTGTCTGAGGTTATGAGAAGCATTTTGCACAGAAGCACTGGGCCACGCACTGACTCTTGCTGGGAATTCCCTCCCTGGGAATGCCCTCACTTCCCAGTGGTTCTCGCCCTGGGTTTGGCTGCCTGCGCTGGGGGCAGGGGAGGGCAGGACTGTGCTCCAGCACACAGCCACGGCTCCTGAAACCCACACCGCCCGAGTGCCCCCCACGCCTACTGCACAGCCAGCGCCTCAAACCCCACCTTTCAAGCTTTTTTTTCCAGTGTTACTAGCGAGGGGCTCTGCAGCGGTCCCTCTCCCCTCGGCTCCGCTGCGCAGGGGCTCTGTACCTGTTCACGAGGTTGAAGTAGCGGTGCAGGTAGCCCGGATCCACGGCGCTTTTGCACAGCTCCAGCTGCGTCTGGGGGTAGTAGTGCACGTAGTTCACGCACATCTCTTCCATGATGCCAAACCCGCCCTGCAGCACAGACACAAACCTGCTGGCAGCGGGGGCCGGGAGGGCAGGGCGGCTGCAAGGGCACAAAGCTCACACCTGTATGGGCACCCATGACGTGCACACACACACTTATATACCTTTGGGGGCATGGAATGGGCAGCACTCTTCTCATCTGCCCACCCATGCTTTATGCAAGGGCACACTTTCTGCAAGGGCCTCTCGCTCGCAGCTTACTTCATGTATGTGGTTCTTATTGGTTTAAATCCTAGACATTTTCATGCAAGTCTTTCCTGAGTGGCCCCAGACACGTGCCTGGTCCCCTAGAGAGGTTACCAACCTGAGGATGAATCGCTACGAAGAGAGGTAAGGAGTACCTTTGGAGAGCCCAAAACAGGAGGACAGATCATGGGGTGCTTTGGAGAACTCCCTCAGAAGTATGTCTCATTGCATCTTCTTGAACTGATACATCCAAAGAACTAGGGCCATGCTGTTACTGGGGTGCTGGCAGGAGGAGAAATACCTATGGAGGAAGTACTCCTTGCCTTTGGAAAGCTTTTGGTCTCTCTTGCATTTGAGATTGCTCTGTTTAACTCCCTCCAGTGTCCAAACACAGCTGGTGGGAGCTGGAGAAGACCCTGTGCCCATGATGTGCCCTTGGCGTGTGCAGACTTTCAGGCTGGATCGTGTGGTTTACATTAAAATGCAGATTTCCTATAATCCCTCTACTATATTTAGCTTTGTCCCTGTTGATGGTACCTCTGACAGGCTCTTTTTTTTGCTGCATGAAAATAACATGCACTGTCAAAAAATGCCACTTCTCTTTAATTACAACTAATCCCCAGTGGAACAGTTTGTGATGGGAATTAGAGTGACACATGCTACTTCTCAATTAGCACCTTCACATCCCCGCTGCAGGCAGCAGAGCCTTGGGGGTTCGCTTCTTCACCGCCCTCCCTCTGGTTTCTGGCTGTGCTTCAGCCCGGGTTCGTGCGGGTGCCCGCTCTGTGGGTACCCCCAGCCCCGGGGTGCGGACACACGCCAGCCCCCCGCGGGGAGAGGGGCTCGCCCCTGCACTCACCACGGTGGCTTGGCTCCGGTCCTCCGTGTTGTACGTGCAGGTCGTGATGAGCTCGTCGCCCTGCAGAGTTTGAGCACAGACACGTGTAGGTGTGAGAGCGCAGAGCTTCCCCTCTCCGATCAGCAAATTTGGAGTTTGTAACGTAGCAGATCTCTGCTCTTTGTAGCGGTGCCAGCCCGCAGGCAGCCTGTTTCCCTGCCAGCACGGGCTGCGGTGCTGCGGGCGCTTGCTAAGCGTGCGTCCCCTGGGGAGATGCCCTAGGGCTGTATCCCAGGGACAGTGTTTCCTGCTTTTCTCGCTTTTTAAGAATTTCTGCAGGGCTGAAGCACCTACAAAGAATAATGTACTTGGGCAGCATTTTGAATTGCCAAACCTGTACCCAATTTGATGGCACAACTGCCTTCCTCTCCGTGGTCCGTGCCACGGGGACACCCGGGAGCACAGCCCTGGGTAAGGTTTCAATAGGTGCTGAGGCTTCTGAGCAGCCCCTTGGGGCACGACGAGGTGCCCTCTGCTTTGCAGCCGGGCCCTCCCTCACCCGTACAGCCCCGGGGCACGCTCAGTTTTACCACCCACTCCCACCACATCTGCTGCCAAATGTCTTCCTCTCTTTCCACAAAGCAAGGAGGAAGGGGGCACCTCCAGTGGGTGCATGGCTTGCCCTTATGGTCCCCCCGAGGACCCTCGCTCTGCTAGAGGAAGCCCAGCTAAATTAGGCGCTTAATTTAGCTCCTGGCATGGTTTGGTTGCCCACACGCTGGTTTCGTGCCATATTAGACCAGCCTTGGTGTTCCCAAGGCATCTGTGTGCGGGTGGCAGATAGGACCTGGGGACGGTGGGAGCGTGTCCTCTGGCAGCCCCCTGACAGGTCCCTGCCTGTGCGTGGGCAGGGGCTGCCGGTGGTGGAGGGGCTGGAGTGGTGCAAAGGAGTCGGGGGTCTCAGGGCTGCCGGGTCAGGGGAGGGTCTCGTGTTTTTTGGAAGCCACCGCGGTTTTTGGAGCCACTCACTGGAAAAACTGCAACCACCTCCTTCAGCATGCGGATCTCCTGGGAGGGAAGGAAAGGGGCCGTGTCAGAGCAACGCCGTGGCTCTGTGCCCGGGGCAGCCCGGCGGGTGACGTCCAGCCGGGACCCCCGCAGACCCCCGTACCTGGAAGTGAGGGCTGTAGTGACCATCGGCATTGACGACCTGCCGCTCTCTCCCGTCGCGGGACAGCACCGTCACCACTTTTCTTCCTGCCAGGTGAGTGTGGAGCTGGGAGGCGAAGATGCGGATGCCGGCAGCGGGCAGAGCCTGGGGGAAGGACGGCTCAAGCCTCCATGCCTGACCCCATCCCTCTCCCCCCCGCGCATCCCCTTGCTGCCTGCTCCGGAGTGGCCTTCCCTGCGCTGGCTCCTGCGTGGGGGTTTGGGGATTGCTGTGCCCTTGGGGCAGCGTAGATGTGAGCTCCCTGGAGAGGGACAGATGCTCAGTCTGCTGCCAAATCCGATTTATGTGCTGCCATGCCCTGCGTCAGCAGGAGCAGCTGAGCCGGATGCTGCTTGCTTCCCCGCATTTGTTAGTGGTGGCACAAATGATTCTTTTTGGGTAGGCCCTATAAAAAACGCCCACTAAAACTTCCCTGAGAGCAAGGTGGGCATTTTGCAACCGTACTTGAGAGAACTCTTGGCGAGCTCCTTGGAAGCAGAAGCCAATCTTCCCACCTCCATGGGGGAAAGCACCACCGAGGCACAGCCAGCTCGGCAGGAAGTTTTATGGGAATGGTACCCCGGGGAGCCGGAGCAGATGGCTCCCCAGGAGAAACGCTTCGAGGGGGATTCAGCGCATCCCAGCCAGCTGCTCGCTGTTTGTGGTACACGGCAGACTCTTTTTTTCCAGCACAACCTCACGGTAAGGGCTTCAGGGAGTTTAAAACTGGGAAATGGGAGCCCACAGCTTGGTCCCGTATCGCTGCTGCCTCGGAAAAGCCGTTTGCAATCTCTGTTCTCCGAGGCGAAGCCGGGACAGAGGATGGGCACTCACCAGCTGGGTGCATTTGTCGGTGCAATACCCCGTGAGGACAAAGGCTTCCTCGTCCGGGGGAATGGCCATCACTGGTGTGTAGACCAAGCCCAGCTCCATGATGCCGGCGTCGTGGCGTCTCAGAGTGGCCGTGTAGTAAAGGCGGATTCCCGAGGAGTCACGGCGACCTGGCAGATGAGAGGACAAGACTGCAAGTCATTGCAGGAGAAGTGACAGCTGCCAGGAGAAGGTCAGGCATGAAAATGATGTTGTGCTGCGGTGGGGAGAGGCATGCCAGCCTCTCACTCGCAGCTTGCTTCATGTATGCGGTTCTTATTGATTTAAATCCTAGATATTTTCATGCAAGTCTTTCCTGAGTGGCCCCAGACACGTGCCTGGTCCCCTAGAGAGGTTACCAACCTGAGGATGAATCACTATGAAGAGAGATAAGGAGTACCTTTGGAGAGCCCAAAACAGGAGGACATATCATGGGGTGCTTTGGAGAACTCCCTCAGAAGTATGTCTCATTGCATCTTCTTGAACTGATACATCCAAAGAGCTAGGGCCATGCTGTTACTGGGGGGCTGGCAGGAGGAGAAATGCCTACGGAGCAAGTATTCCTTGCCTTTGGAAAGCTTTTGGTCTCTCTTGCATTTGAGATTGCTGCGTTTAACTCCCTGCATTGTCCAAACACAGCTGGTGGGAGCTGGAGAAGACCCTGTGCCCATGATGTGCCCTTGGCATGTGCTGACATGTGCCAGGGCAGGCAGAGGCAGCAGCGAGCTCTGCCAAGATGCAAAGCCAAGCTCTGGCTCCTGTTTGCCACCCAGCTTTGTGGGCAAAGGGAAGGGGCAGGTTCAGTAGGCCATGAAGGGTTCAGGCTGGCTTTGAACCCCCTGTCTCTGGGTTGGAGCCCACCCAGGGATAAGAATAACGAGGGAGACACTATTGGTTAACATGCAAAAGCAGATAAATTATGAAAGATGTGAGCTCTGTATTTATAGACGTGTTTCTTCTCAAGTTGCCGAATGTGCTATGACTGATCTACAGTACATATGTTCTGGTCTCCTAAAAATACACTTGGTTAGTCAAGAAGCTACTTGTTTTTATGTAAATGAAGAAACTGGGTTGTTTGGAATCCTTTTTTTTTTTTTTTTTGCAAATGTGTCTCCTGACAGTGTTATTGAAGCAGGAGTACCAGTAAAACAACATCTAAATTCCCCCATCCGCAGCCAGGCTGGTGCTGTCTCTCTGGTGGCTTCGGCACTGCTGTTGCTCTTGGCTCTCAGCTCAGACCCACCACCTTGCACGGAAACTGGGGGACACCTGGTGACAGCTCAGTTAAACAAAGGTGTTTCCTTGGACTGTTGCCCTGCAGGAGCAGTGTGTAGGGGCGGGTTGCTGCCTGGGGGCTGTGGGCTCAGCCAGGCTCCCCTCCCCGAGCATCCCTCCCCACTGCTGGGCACGCGTGAGGATGGCGTCCAGCCTCCAGTGAGGATGACTTTGCTGAGACCAGAAATGCACCAGCATGGTGGGGACTTAATATCTTCCTCCAACTAAGACAGACCTGGACCATCAGGTCTCCAGAAATATGCAAACACGGCTATGATTCTGGCCAAATTTTCTTCTGAAAGAGCCCTCCCCGGCAGGGTAGCAGTGCCCAGCATTTACCCAGCTCTCCTGCCACTGCCTCGCTGGGGGGGCACTGGGCATCGCTATGCGCCCACTCACCTTCAAACACCAGGGGATTGTGGTAATGAATCTCGAGGCGCAAATATCTGGAGGAGCCCGGGCCTCCGAAGGCAAGACCTGCTTCTTCGGGGTAGTAGAAAGCCTGGAAGCAGAGGGAGGATGTAAGGGGACTGATGGGGTAACGTTCCTGGGAATAAAACTGAAAAGCCTAAGGGAAATGTCCGGTCATAATCCTGACCCCCACCATGGGCTGAGGGACATGACTTGTGCTCTTGATTGTGCTTGGAAGTTTGTCTTGCTTCAAAAGGCTTCTCGCATGCTGGCATGCACATGCAATGGCATAACCACTGAGCAGGGGGCATCACACCAACTTATGGCACCAAGGAGGTGGGCTGTGGTGAGGTGGAAACTCAGACACGTTTTGGGGGAGCTCAGACAGGGCTGGACACAAATCCCAGCAGAAATTGGGGTTGGGGCAGCCCGCATGGGGCAATCCCAAAATGGGATTGGGAAGGGTTGGGAAGCAGCAGCACAACCCCCAGGAGCAAAGCCTTCACCCAGGGTAACAGGTCCCATCTTGCACCCACCTGCGCTCCCATGGCCCATGCTGCAAGCACGTGCCTGCAGTAGTTGAGATGGGCTGGCTTCATCTTGGAGTCACAGGGCCCATTGTAGTGAGGGAGACTGTGGAACTCAGCAGCACACTGGAAGACTTCCATGTGGTGGACCAGGGCCTCATTGCCTGCTGTGATCACTGGCTCGTACTGCAGAGCAGTGTTGAAGAAGGAGGACACGTTAAGACCGTTTGCTGAGAGCCTGTCCCCGGGGGCTGCTGTCTGTGCAGGCTCCACAACAAGCCCAAGGCAGGTATGTCTGCTATGTGTTACTGAATGGGAGACAGCTTCTGCTGCGTGATGGGGATGAATGTTGCTCTGGGCATGAGGTACCAAGGGCCAAGAGCTCTTGGTTGGCTTTGGGACCAACCCAGAGTCCAGCAGAAGCCACAGAGACACATCTCATCCCTTCTCCAGCGACTGATGCACCTGATCAGCAGAAGACCTTGGTCTGCTTTGTGATGACCAAGTCCTTTGCCAGTTTTGCAAGGCTGAGGTGACGCTGAGGACATTGCTTTTCCATGGTCTTGGCCATGTTGCGGTAGCTCTGCTTGCAGCTATTGGGTTTCGTTTCTAGCCAACAGCTGCTCGGGGCACAGGAAGGGGGATTTGGGGTAGAAAGAGTGACTTCAAATAAGCCTGAGGAATGGCTCTGGCTAAAAGCACCAGCTGTAGAAATGATCTGCAGCAGCGGGAAGGTATCAGGAGTTACGCACTTTTTACTTACACACAGATGATTCATTTCACACCATCTGTTGGAGAGAAAATCCTCCTTCTGAGTTTTCCTTTGCAACGCTGTCTCTCCCCTGTAAATCGCTAGGCACTCGCTTGGGCTCATGTGTCAGGTTTTCCCTCTCCCCATTGCGTGGTTTTGACTCTGGGTGTGCCAGGTCATCTACCGAGCCACCTCCGTGCCTGCCGGGGCTATGCTGTCCCGGCAGCTCGTGGTGGGCACTCAGGCTGGCATTACCCTGCCCTTCCCCGGCATGAAGCTGCCTGCAGGCTTCTGCCTCTCCTTTGAGGGAGGTGACCCAAGCACCTGCAACATGTCTGGGTGATGCACACGAGTTGCATTTATGCCTGTGACCTTTTGTTTCGGAGTATGCATAATCTTTTAGAAGCCAGTTCATATCCTGGCTCACTCTGCCCTGCTCTTGCCAGCCCTGAGCCTTTGTTTCCTGTGTTTATATATTCCTCATGGCTCACTGTGTGCCATAATCCTACCGCAGGTCTGTCCTTTATGGCTATGGCTCTTGCCTTCTGCAGGGGGTCAGCTCCGACCCTGCTCTGGTACTTGCTTGATGTGCCAGGTGGAAAGTCACCGACCTGCCACCTCCTGCTGAGAAACATCTGATTTCGGGTTCTCTAGGAGACATGAGGATGCTAGTGGCTAGTGAAATGGCTCTGGGAGATGTTCTGGTACCATGTTGGGGAAGATGTATGGGTCTGAAAGGGCAGGGAAGAAGTGGACTTTGCAGAATGGCTGAATGTGAACATGATTGCTGATCTGCACCAGGGAAAGCAACCCTCTTCTTCTGGCTCTTACCATGACAATGTGATGTTTGGGGAAGCCATCTGGGAGCTCTGCCATGTAGCACCAGTAGGTTGTCTCCTGACTGGGAATGACAATGTCAGGGGCTGTTATCTCCATGGTCTTCATGTCGCTGGGCAGTTCAGGGACAGTGATGTTGGGCTTTAGCAGCTGCACCCTCTGCAGTCCCCTGTGGATGGCAGAGATGTTGATGGCTTGGAGGGAAGGAACTGGTTTCTCCAGAATCCCGTAGATAAGGTGTACAGTGCCATCCTGAAGAAAGAGCAAAGAGTATCAGGTAGTTTTTCATGCAGGAATGTGAACTGCATGGGCTGTTAGCACCAGGATTGGTGGCATGAATCCAGGTATGGGCCTTTTGACCCATCCCCAAATGGGAAGCCACCCTGACTTCACCAGTAGCTCTCTTCGCTAGGCTGTCCCAGAAAGACTCTATATTTCGGTGCATTTCTTTGGCTGACATGAAAACAGAGGGTTCCCTATCAGTTGGGAGAGTCCAAAAAGTTTTCTCTAGATGGCATCAGTTTTAAACTTAAGCAGTTAATGCTTTTGCCCACACACCTCTGTCCTGCCCATAAGGCAGCATCTCCTCTCTGCTTCTTCAAAGCCACTAGCCCCTCCTGAACTCCAGGCTGGGACAACCACGTTGGTTCAGGGTTCATCCCACCCTGCAGCCCAGCTCCAGCAATGGCCAAGGGCAGCAGCCTGGGGAGGAACTGCAGAAACAAAACTTCTCCCTGAAACCCTCCCTTCCTCCCAGTTTCTGTTGGGGTGGGTACCGCAAGAAGCTCTGCTGAAAGTCAGCTGCAAGCAAGGAAGGTGCTGCTGTACCCAGTGAGCTCTGGACAGGAGATAAGGAACAAAGGAAAAGAGAACAATTTTCTCTTAAAGGATCAGAGCATAAAGACCTGCAAGGCTTTTCCCAGTTCACACACAGATTTATTTTTTTTCCTCCAGGGCTCTCCATGTTTTGGCAGACAGTAGACATTTCTCACCACAAGACAAGCTTTTGAAAACTAGCAACAAAAATCTCAGGGATGCTCTGTGCCCACATTGGCTTTAAAATATCCTGCCCGCCAAAGGCTTGCGTCTGAAATGGGCCTTGTGCCAATTCTTGCCCACACCTGGGGTCCATGGCTGGGACCCTGGAGCTCTTCAACATCCCTGCTGGGAAGGTTTCCCCCAGGTCCCCTCTCGTGGAGGAGCAATGAGTGCAGGCCCAGAGAGACCTGACTGAACCACACACAAGCACATTGCAGTGATTCTGATTGCAGTCCCTTTGCTCTGGCTCCTGCCAAAACCCTCCTCTTTGCCTCCCATTGAATAACACCAACACCTCTTAGTAACACTCCAAACAGTTGGCTCCAGACTGCAAGCCGGAGTGATGCAGGACGGTATTTATATGGACCTAACACATGCTTAACAGGAGTGGATGATGCAAATGAGCTAAAATCTACACTTTATAGATGTTTATAAGGGGTTGTAAATAGATCATGCCAAATACTACGCATGTCCCAGGGCTGACATATGTAGCATGCATCCTTTCTGCCCTAGACAGCACAAATGCCTAATGCTGTTCCCAAAAAAGAACACCCATCAGGTATAATCATACAGGTTGGGGTCTGGAGCGCTGCCCCAGGGCTGGGACGGGGCTGGGGAGTGCTATAGCGGGGTGAGGGTGATGCCGTACCTCTATAAGGTAGTCCTTGGGGTCACAGGTGCTGAAGGCTCTTCTGAAGAGGAGGTAGAGCCCCTCGGGAGCCCTCTGAGCCCCGAGGAGCTGGTAGTCCTGCTGAGAGTCCATGTGGAGCTGCCCCTTGGCATCGCTCCAGGCATCCTGTGGGAGGAAGAGCACCCCACTAAGCCGGGAGGAAGAGCACCCCACTACGCCAGGATTCTCTGCTGGCCCCATTCAGCCCAAGGAGCCCAAGGTGGAGACTTCCAGTGGTACTGCAGGTCATGAGGACATCCTTCTGTTCACCCTCCAGTTGGTTCACCCTCCACCTCCCAGAGGCGGAGAGAACCTGTGTTTTGGTAGCCCCATGCCCCCCTCCAGCAGCCCACGGGCACAGCCACACCGGCACAGCCCCTGCCACGAGACCCTTGCTGGTGGCACCTGGGTGGGCACAGGCAGACCTGTGAAATATGTGACGCAGCATTAATATTCTGTAGAAAGACCTTTACAAGTGGAGATGCGAGGGGAGGAAAGCCCACAGGGACACGTGAAGGTGCTGCATCTGTCTGTGCTGTGTTTCGGCTGTACTTGGCTGGAGGGACCTTGTGGCGAGGGTGATGTGCTCTCCAAGACCCTTGCCACAAACCAGCTGCTCTCAATTTAAGACCAGACCCTTGCTGGGCTGTAGTGTCAGCCCTAGAAGTTGCTTCCCCGCTTCAAAACCCTTTATTTGTTGTAGCCAGATTGTGTCGGCAGCCCAGCAAGGCCTCCCAAAAACTGCTCAGTAGTGACAAAGCCACCCCGAGAAGCAAAGCAGTACATTACTCCTGTGCTTAAGGATTTGAAGGCTTGAAGTATAAAACCCTGTGATAATTTGGATTTCAATAGCTTTGCTTTCTTGATCTTTTGCATCTCCCATTGATATCTTTTGTTTACTGAGAAAAGGCACCTAAGAAGTACCTCGCTGCACACACACAAGTGGCACTGGTTCTCTTATCTTGGGGAAGAAAATAAGAAGGAAAAGAATAAAGCATCTTGGCATCATTTCAGCCAGAAGTATAGAGTGATATTTCAGGAACATATTGTCCTTAGAGGGGGAGAGTAAAATCAGCTCCATGAAGCTAGCATGACATTTGTTTTTCATAGGAGTATGGTGTGCAAATTAATCTTGTAGTACATGGAAGGTTAAGCAAATTTGGCTCTTTTTAACAGCTGACATACTTATCCAAAAGAAAGGCTGCTGGGAGAGAGAAAACCAGGACTGGAGAGATTTATAGAAATCTCCTTGCAGGATGCTGTTCAGCAGCAATGGAAGGAGAAAGCCCGAATGCTGCCCAGTGTCTAATCCAGCGCTGTGTGTCTTTCAGCGAGCACATGAAGGCAGATTAGAAATCATCGTTTATGTTTTTTTAACATGATTCTGTGAAATACTGTAGCATTTGGGCCACCACACATCTTGAATGGCTGGTAATTAGCAGGAAAACAGTACAGATAATAAGCCCTCCTTTTCATCCTCTCATTATGCTGCAGATCACATTGCGGCTGATTGTGAAAGAATGTATTTTATGGTTAATTTGAAGTAAGCAGAGAGGTAAAATTTAACTTACTGGAAAGCCTCACATGGGGGAAAAATGTGAATTGCTTTCTGCAGCCAAGTGGAATTGCAATAAGCCTAAAGTGGTGGTCTGGGGATAGGTAGGTGCCGGAGAGCATGGGGGTAGTTGCTGTAACCACAGCCCCGGAGGAAAGACAAACCAAACCAGAACCTGGACAAACAGCCTGTGTCCAAAAGGACGGCGATTTGCAGCAGCAAAATCAAACCCCAAAGTTAGAAATGGGTTTCCCCCTCCCATCTGCTACCACCAGGCGTTTCCATATCGCCCAAACATATTTGCATGTTTAATTTCCGAGAACACCGCGTGGCTGGCAGACAGGCAGCCGCCAGGTTGAGTTTTCCCTTGTCCTGCTGGTCTCTGCGCTAGCGTCGAAGGCGGCTGGCGGCTGGGCGGTCGGTGCTGGCAGGAGCAGCCTTGCTGGCTGGTAACTTTAGCACTGTCTCAAAGTCATTCGCAGGAGCTGTGGTTAATTCGTGATGTGACTGACAGCAGCGCTCAAGGGAACCGAGGTGTTGGTGCGTCCTGCGTCTGTCTGCGTGCGTGAGTGTGAGGGTCTGTCGCCGCATCTCTTGGAGCTCTTTGCAGCTCAGCCTAGCAGAGACATCCAGGTTTTGGTTCCACTCAGCCTTGCTGACGTGTTGCTGTCTTTATTCTTTTCTCTTTGGGTTTAAGATCCTATGCCAAACCCATAGTGTAGACCTGATTTGTGGCTCTCTCTAGGACAGAAATCCCCAAGCCCTTTTGGACCGCTTCCACCCGAGCAGCAGGAGTGATCCAGTGTGTCCCAGACCAGCCCCACGCTTTCAAACCATGAGCCAGATTCACCCGTGGCGAGGCAACCCCAAAAGCAGCCATGCAAAGGCACAAGCGACTCACCCCGAAGTAGGAATTGTGCCCGTCGCTCCAGAGCACGGCCAGGTCTGCGTTCTCGAACTCGCCCCTGTCCGACATCCCGAAGAGGAGCCCGAACTGCAGGTCCTTGATGAGGAGCTGGAAGTGCACGGCTTGCTCGGGGTAGCTGACGTTCCAGGAGAGCTCGAGCAGCCCCTGGGGATCGAGGGGCACCTTATAGGGAAAATCGCTCCCGTGGGGTGCCGAGCCTTGCAGGGCCACCACCAAGATAACCAGGAACACCGCGATCATGGTGAAATACATGGAGGCCACTTCCCGCAGCTTGAAGCTGGGGCAGGGGCAGGGCTTGCTCCCGGAGGTCTGCATGATGGTCAGGATGGCACCCGCGCCCGGCTCTGCCCATTTATGCGCTGGCCCTCCTGGGCAGGCTGGGTAAGTGATATTCTTTAATTGCATTTGGTTGTTGGGAAATTGGATTGGTGTATTGACCCCCCCCACCTCCTGGCCAAACACTTGTCATTCGCTGCCTCCCCTTAATTGGCTCTAATTGCACATGGACATTATCAATAGCAATTGAATTCGACTGGGCTGATGTTATTCACTCTTAAATCTTCCTTAGTGGCTGGAAAGGGCTGTTTGCTCTCAAGCTGCTCTTGCTGAGCCCTGTGTGGACATGCTCTGCCCTGCTTGCGGTGCCTCTCGCCCAGCTCTGCAGGGCAAAATCTCCAGGATAGCAATCCCAGACACAGCCCCCCACATTCCCCAGGCTGGGATCGCTTACCACCCAAGAGGTGGCCAAGCTGGGGGGGTGTCAAATCCCAGGGTCAGCTGCCTGATGGACACAGAGTCCTGGTCCTTCTCCCTGCCCACGTTCTGCTGGGTGCTCTCCAAGCTGACTGCGGTGTCGTTCGCTGGAGCTCTCATGGGTGTCAGAGCAGGTTCAGAGGGAGAGTCCCAGAAGACGACATGTCCTCCTTGTGTTTCGGGTGGTGGCAACAGTGTTTTCTGCTCCAGTGAGCCAGCCCGATAGCTCAGCTGGAGACAGCGTGGGAGATGGCTGTTCTCCTCCCATCTCAGCCTCCATCCGTTCTTTAACCTGATAATAATAGTTTCAAATGTAATCGTGATCACACCTCCAGGAAAATGCTGCAAGTTTATTTTAGCAAGGTAGAGCCGGCCTGGCAGTGCTGAGCTGGGGTCCTTGGCATCTCACAGGGTCTTTCCTGCACACCCCAGCATCGGAGACAGCCCCACAGGCTCCCAGCAGCCTGGGACGGAAAGGGTACAAACCAGAGCAGAGTCACCCCAGCTTGTTAATGCTCGGAGAAATCAGGGAAGAAAATCAGAATCAATGGCACATTACGCAGCGTGCTGTATGGTTCCTCGGAGGACACGGGGAGCATGAATGGACTCAGCTGCAATGGCTGGAGGAGGCAGCCGATGGGGACTGCAGCAAGGAAGTGTCTTAGTGCTGGGGAGTGTGAATTCCTTCTCCTGGCCTCCTCCAAAATACCCCATGGGGATGTATTGCCTGTGGAGGGCACCTCAGGGACTCCATTTACTTTCCCAGGTGGAAGATTACATTTTTGGTTAATAACTGTCACAAGAACTGAACCCAGCCCTTCTCAGCCTCCTGCCCCAGCAGCTCCAGGCTGCTCTTCTCCCTCATCCAGCAGCACCAGGGTATGGTCCCCTCACACCGGTGGCCCCAGGGGCTTTGCAGTGCTGGCATTGCCCAGATTTCACCCTTGAGAAGCACCTGGAAGAAACAAGACTCCAGCGGTGCTGCCCCGGCTCTCTGGTCCTGTGGCTGCTGAGGACGTGGTGCCCGAGTGTGGGTGGATGTCCCTGCCTGCTTGCATTTTCCTCCTGGGAGTTTCTTATCGGGGCAGGACAGAGGTCAGCACTGGGTGGTCAGCACCTGCAATGGGCTCCCCTTTTCAGGTGGCGTTACTCTGGGATGGGACAAGCAGAGAATATCCACCCTGCACGGATTATTTAGATAACTATCCCATGAGGTTGAGTATCTCAGGAGTAGGAAGGCAAATGGGAGATGCTGCAGGCTTTGAGATTTGCTCTTCTGCTTTCTAACGATGCAATTAGCACAAAGGAGCCCTGATCCTGGGCAGGGCGTTGTCTGAGCTCCCAGGCATGAAGTAATATTGACAGTGTTTGAAATATTTCCCCTGCAAAGCTAAATGCCAGAGAAAATGCTGATTTCCCCCAAACAGCCAGAATAAAACTCTCCTCTCCCTCTTCCTCTCCCTCTCCCTCTCCTCTCCTCTGATTTATTTCTGACCCTTCCAAACCCAGCACAGCATTTAAGCAAAAGTCAGGATCACCATGCAAAGCCTAGCTCCCCTCCCACCCTGGTTTGCCTCCCATCAAAGGTCCTGCCTGCCCGAACCTTTGTAGACATCAAATATTTGTTATTTCTTTGCTTTTGTAGCAGCTGGGACTTTGGCTTCAGTTCAAAGACACCTCTTATCTGTCACCCTCCCTCATCTAATTTGTTTAAAGCCTGATGTATTCTCCTTTCATTATTAACTTCTCTATGTTAATTGGAATTGTAATGAACCACCTCAAGCTCTTTGATACGCACACACTGCGTTGCTTTAGTCTCAGAGTTTGTGGTCTTCTTTTATTAATGCTGTCTCACGTGACACCGATGCTCTCAGTGCGGAGTCCCCTCCGGTCCCCTCTGGGTCTTGGGTTTCACTCGTGGTCCTTGCAGCAATGTCGCGAGGGCAGATCCCTGTTTCCCAGCCCTGTGTAATGTGAGGAAGTATCTTCAGCTCAGTGCCCAGGTGTTTTAAAGAATCATCAATGCATGCATCTCTACGTTAAATTTGATGAGCTTTTACTGTCCTAAGAAACAACCTTTACCCAGGAACGCGGCAATTGATGCAGAGCATCTCTCTCCTTGTCGGGTGACCTGCTGGGTAGAGGTTTTGGTCTCTTATTCAGCTTTATCAGGCAAAAGGACAACGAGAGAAAGCTGGAGAGCTGAGCTCTCCCAGACAAGCGCATCCCTCGGCCCCATCCCACGTTTGATGGGAGCACTGACTCCAGTGCACAGCACAGCCCCGCACCAGCCCTCCTGCTGCTGGTGTCAGCTTTAAAAGCACATGTCCAGACAGCTTAATGTGCAGGAGGTCATTAGAGCAGCCTGGGAGGGCTCCCACCCTGACAGCTCTTGGGGCCATGCTCGCTGGAGGGGTGAACCGAACCCCCACAGTGCCCCGGGCTGGGTCTGCACCTCCATGGCTCAACAGACCCACGGCTCCGCTCAGCTTCCCGAAGGTGGAGGCAGCATCCCTCCCTTTGCCTGAGGCTCCTGGGCTCGTTCCTGGATGCGCTGTGCTCCGAGATCCTTCTCTGAAAGCGTCCGATGGATGTCCCTCGTCCTCCAGCCCTGGCTGCTCCGGCAGATGCCTGGCTGCGTGACAAAAGCCCCCAGGAACAGGTTTTTGCCTTGCCCCATTCCTAACCTCCTCCAGGCACAGGTTCACCCACTTCTCCTTCTCTCTTGGGTTTGTTTCCTCATTGTAAGGGGACAGCAGCTGAGCTGCCAGCATGGCAGGAAGGCAAATGATCCTCACGGGAGGGCGGGAGGGGGTCCTTGGCTAACGAGTTCTGCCTCCGTCTACTAGAGATGGAACCCCAGGTTGCTGGCATGTGCAAGTGGAGATCCTGAGCTTTCCTGTACAGAAGGAATTTGCAATGGAACAGCATAATACAGGCAGGTCAGCTTGAAAACAGCTGAATTCTGCAGATAAGCGGTAAGAATTTATTTAAAGAGAAAAAAATTATGTATATCTCTCTCTCCCCCCTTCAGTTTCTCCCCAGTCGTTGCTCATAAATCCAGGCGAGGAGCAAGGATACAGCTTTCCGCTCATTGCTCCGGCTGTTTATTTTAAGACTTCAGTGAGATGTAGAAATGCCAGTTTCCTGACTCCGAAACCCTGACCGCTCGGAGCAGCTTCCCGCAGGCCGGCTGCCGGGAGGAGCACCGGGAGGGCTGCGGGACGCGAGCTGCGGGTTCGGCCCCTTTCCTCGAGGGCAGAGCAGCCGCAGCAGCTTTCTGCTCCCCCGTGAGCTCCCACCGAGCTGAGGCTGGCACGGTTGCGCTGGTGCTAGCATGGGAGCATCCTGTGCTGGGGACGAGACTCGGGTCTGCCCACCTGCCCCCAGAAAAGAGCTGAGGGTGCAGTAAAGAACAGGGAATACTTGGAGCGTGCTGTGAGCGCTGGAGAAGGGCTGTTTTTAATGGGCAGTTCTCAGATGTGTCCCCCAGGCCCCAGCTTGGCTGTGCTGGATGCTGCATGAGCCCCAGCAGCAGCATCAATCCCCCGCTGGGTGTTGCTGACCCCATCCTCCGCGGAGCTGCACGTCCAAACCCTCCTGGCGACGTGCTAAAGCTGCCGTGGCCTTTCATTGCCACCAACGACCCCTCCCCGGCTGCAAAGCCAGCCCTGAAGGGAGGTGAGCTGCGGTTTCCAGAGCCCTGAAAGCTGCAGTGCCTTGTTGATGTTTGTGGTGGGGTGCTGGGAAGCAGCTGCCTCCATCAGCAGGAGGCAAGGGCTGCCTGCCTGCGACGAGGACTGACTTGCAGGTAAGTAGGTTCAAACACAATTCATGCACCAAATTAGGGATCGAGGCAGGCAGCACCCCTCCGAGCTATAATCCATTGCCTCGCTAACATAAATGGAAATTCAATTTGGATGAGGGCAGGGAGGGAAGGCAAGCTCGCAGTGGCCGGGCGCAGCTCCCCATGCCCCAGGGGCTCTGCCGTTCACAGCCCCTGTCCGTGGCCAGACAGCGCCGGGATCGAATTTGCCTCAGTGCTGATGAGATTAGGCAGCATCTGACTCAGGCTGGACCCGACGTGGCATGGGAAGGGGGAACAGAGGGCTGGCACGTAGGAGAGATGTTCATGAGGGCGGGCAATCACGCAGGGTACCAGAGACCCCTGCCCTGATCAACGCTGTGTGCAGTTCCTCTGGCCAGATCCCCCTCTCAGCCTGCACACCAGAGCCACAGAGCCTGGACCAGCCGTGTAGCCCTCAGAAACTGTGCAATATACATCCTGGGGTCGGAGGAATTGTGTTATCATTCTTGTAAAAGGCTCACCGTGCTCAGTCCTTTTCCCATAACAGATCCGAAGGGACCTGAGGGCTGCTTGTTGGCTTCGTCGTGCGTGGAGAGGCTGCTGGGGCTGCAAATCTGGGTTTGCGTTTGCCCAGTGGAGGCACGGGTGAGTATCTAACGTCTCTGTGTCACCTGGGCCTTGCTGGGCCACCATGCGAACAATTCGGGGTGGTTATCGCTGTATGGTTTTGCGTGGGAATCTCTGCAGGTGGCTGCAGCAGTTGCTGTTTAACCCGCAGATGTGCTGGATGCTAACCGAGAGAGGACACTCGGAGGAGACCGCGAGCCAGCAGCGCTGGGTGGGAAGAGCCGTTCCCTCCTCTGCACGTGTGATTTTGTGCCTTAGAGCATGAGAGCAACAAATGCTGTAGCATCCCCCTTGCTAAGCCTCTGCTCATTTCACTGTCTCGCTTTCTCCTAACCTGTTTCTCTTTTTTGCCTTCCTCGGGACCAAACTTTACACCAAGTAATGCCCCCTTGTCTCATCCCCCGCGAGGACCGCGTGCGAAGGGGACCCAGCCCCAGGCGTGCAGTCGGACCTCCCCACTGCCGCCGCAGCAGTCTCCCCAAATCGGAGACAGAATTGGACCTCAGCTGCCCTTTGCGGCTCAGTCCCACCGCTCCTGCTCTGGCAGCGGAGGTGAGGACTGCCGTGCATGGAGGAAGCTGAGCAGCTCCCGTCTCTTCTGCCTCTGCTCCTGGTCCAGCCATGCACCCGTGGCTCTTCTGGAGCAGCAAAGGCAGGTGGGTGGGCTGTGCCCAGCACCACGCCATGCTGAGCTGGTTGAGGGGAGAGCAGGGAAAAGGCCAAAGGTAGCAAAAGGAGAGCATCATTTGATCTTTGGGAGGTGCTGCCTCGCCAGGCGCTCGAGGCCAGGTGGGCTGCCGGGCCCCTTCCCACCCGGCTGCTTGCGCAGCTCAGCATCGAAGAGAAATTCCCTCCCCGGTGCAGCAGCTGAGCCACCTAATGAGATCTAGTCTCCTGTGCATGCTATATTAGGGTTACCATGGATATGGTGCCACAAACACTGGGCGGTGGCTTTGTTACATAAACAGGAGAGATTGCCACAAATACCCAAAATATCTGAAAAGGACAGGAAGAGACAAAAGTGTTCTCTGGGTTTGTTTATAAAGGGTTGTGTGATCCAGTGGATAGTGCCGGTGGGAGGTGGGAGAGATTTGTGCTATCTTTGAGAAGTGGAGCATAACCGAGCGGTGGTCTCAGACTCGGTAGCTCTGGAGAGTCCCTGCAATCTTCAGTGGGATCTTTCTAAAATGATCCAAAGAAGTGCTGCTGGCTAGGCTGATCACGGTGTGAAGCGCATTGTTCTTCATGCTCAAGTTCATCCTAGCTGAGTTTCACGCAGATCTTGGCCCTCCCCTATTTCTGCCATAGGCAAAGAGATCCTGCTGCCTGCAGCTGGTGAGGCTAGGACTGGTGATGGTGGTGTAGTCACCAGCTCTCCCAGAACTGCCCATACCTGACGCTGCTCAACAAGACCATCCAGCTAATCTTGTACCATCTCAGGTACAGAAAGTCCCTTGCACAGTTTGAGGAATCATGTAATTTAAAGAAAAAAGCTGCTCTAGAAATGGAGGTGGGATGTAAGGGAGATGGAGACATCAGAGTGGCTAAAATTGTATTGCACTCCCACTCCCCTGCCAATAAAACCACCATAAATAAAGTGGCTTTGCAATAACCATCTCCACGCATTGTAACACAGATTCACATGTCCCTGCAAAAGATGCTCCAAGCAGGATAAACCCTGCTCTAGCCTTGTTCTGCAAGAGAGGCATGACAGGCTCACTCCAGTCCTGTCACAGGGATGGCTTGCCTCTTCCCTGCAGGTGCTACCCCCAAGCTCCCAGTCTTCATGAGGCTTCTTCTTCTCATCCTCCATGCTCACCCATGGGTGAAGTCCCCAGCCAATGGCTGCTTCTGATCTCTCGTGGCCTTCCAGATGCCCTCTCCCTGTGAGTCCAAGCAGACATCTTTCCATGCTTCGTTTTCTGGCATGTGGTGGAGAATACCAAACTCAGTGAGGAAAGATCTGCTTTACCATTTAAAAACACACCGTCTAATTTTTGCTTTTCAGCTGTAGAAGGCCCTGCATTGCCCTCCTGCATTATCTGTCATCCCTCATTTTGTAGGACCCATCTTAATTTTCAAGAAGTGACATCTTATGTTTCTGGAGTGGTAGGGAAGAGTTCTTCTTTGATTTGGTAGGAAACACCAGCAAAAGGAGCTGGAATCTGCTGTGGGCATAAGTCCAGGGGAAGGGCTGTCTGCCATGTGAGTTTTCAGGGAGGTGGGACAGTGCTGAGCCCTTCTGCTTGGGGCTCTGCTCTTTGATGCCAGCCTTTCTTGTTGCTTTTCCTCTAGCCTTTCCTTTCTGGTGCTAAGCTGCTTCCTGAAGATTACACAGCAAGCCAGGATCAACATCAAGAGGAGCCAACCCAGGCGAGGACATGGGGCCAAAAGAGCCTGAGGAGTTTGAAGATGGAGCTTTATCAGCTTAGCAAAAAGGTTGGCATATTAAATGGCAAAAGCTGCAGGCCCTGCATGCTTGAGGTTTGTAACAGACAAGTTAGCAGAAGGTCTAATAAAGGGTAGAAATAGTGAGTAAATACGATTTCCTTCAGAAAACTCAGCATGGCTTCTGTATGGGGAGTGCTTGCCCTACAAACCTCTTGACAACCTTAAATGGTTCAATAAGCTTGAAGGGGAAGGTGTTTGTGGGAGACATGGTCTCTTTGGCTTTCCAAGGCTGTGACAGAAGGCTCTGCACTATTCCCACCATGGCCCATGGAAGGATTATTCCTCCCAGCTCCTCACATGACTCTTCAAGCCAGCAGCCCTCCCGATATTTGTGCCTCTGGGGTGAGGAATGCCTAGTGTGAGGAGGCGTGGGGGGATCCATGTGAGCATCCTTCAGCTCACCCCCTGCCTCTGTAAGCCCTTCCTCTTCTCAGTCCTTCCAGCAGAAGCAGCAGCTGCACAGGATCACGTTCTGCAAGTCTGGCACCGCGTCAGGTCGGGTGCGGGGGCAGGAGCTGATGGGTGCGATGTGACGTGATGTGCCAGGCAAGTCCTGCCATGGAGCAGCTCTTCAGCGCGTGTTCCTCAGAGCTCTGCTTACCCACGTTGCTCTGGCTGTGGCCGAATGTCACGCCATGAGCTTTGGCATATGGTGTCGGTCACGAGCTGGCAATGTGTAACACAGCGGGTATGGAGCACTCTGGCTCATGGCACTGGGTATTTCTTCTGTTTTGGTTAAAAAAAACTTACTTAAGAGGTAGATTCTCTCTGTTGGTGCTTTGTTAACTCTTTTAAGCAGATTCATCCCTCAGCACTGAGGTTGTTGCCTTCAAGGACAGGAACCTCTCGGAGTACCATGTGGCAGGCATCTTCAACTCCATCCCTGCCGGAATCAGTGCTGGAAGGCACGGCAGCAGGGAGCAGTAGGTGCAAGAGGGACACCAAGCAAGGTCCCAGTTATGGGCAGTTGTCAGGGCTGTGTTTACAAGCCAGGCGGTTCCAACATCGTGGATGATTAAAGCAGGGAGAAGAAAGGCTCCTATGGAAGAGCACAAACCTGAGGATCGGGCTGCTGTTCTCACCTACACAGAAAATCTGCATTTAAATCCACCAAAGGTGACTGAGGTGCTGAGAGCATGTGCTCACACCCCAGTGGGAGGAGATCAATGCAGTGGAGACCTTTCAGGCTGCCATCATGTCTGGAGACTGTCCGAGAGAAGGCGCCTGCGTGACCACGGGAAGAGGCAGAGCAAAGGACCCAGCACTTCCATCGGGACCAGAGAGCGCTTGTCACTACGAGGAGGTGCGCCTGCTCCTGCCCAGCTGCACACACGGGGTGCTACTGACTGCTGGGGAGCTTAAAGCAAAAACAGAGGGCAGAGAGCAGCGGAGGAAAAGGCCCTGCCCTTAGGAATGGAAAAGGACATTATCTGGCAGGTGATGACTAGGTCGTGCTGTCGCCGCGCCCGGCTGCTGCACCCAAACCCGCTCTCAGGGGCTGCGGCAGCAGAAGGTGCGTGGCGTCCGCCGGCGGAACGCGCAGGGGGTGGTTACAGAATCACAGCATCACAGCATGGTCAGGGTTGGAAGGGACCTCTGTGGGTCACCCAGCCCAACCCCCTGCCCAAGCAGGGTCACCCAGAGCAGGCTGCACAGCACCGCGTCCAGGCGGGTCTGGAATATCTCCAGAGAAT
>Ga0065711_1027993_pt1 | contig 44414 bp, 20 predicted proteins | sample Hoacrofraction12_FD_59098 | JGI IMG/M metagenome (GOLD analysis project Ga0065711, IMG submission 59098) | Hoatzin crop microbial communities from Cojedes, Venezuela - Epithelial fraction 12 v2 (version 2) | ecosystem: Host-associated > Birds > Digestive system > Esophagus > Crop | place... | reverse complement strand
CAAAGCCAAAAAAGAATCTAACTAGAATAATCCAAATGCACCCCCCCCCCCCCGATACCCTCTTCTGCTTCCACTCCTCAAGGCTTCCAGCTGAAGAGGTCACTGCAGTCCCCTTTCGAAACCCAGGAGGATACCCTGCCACTGACCAGGAGCACACAGATGCATCTCCTTCCCAGCTGGCTGGGCAGTTTGTTGAGCAGAGCTCAGAGCATCCCCAGCTGTGCAGACGGACAACACGTCTCCAGCTGGTGCAGGGCATTACCAAGTCAGAGAAGCAGGGATGCATGTGCCACCGTTGAGCTATCAGGCAGCTAACGCATGGAGCTACTGGGTGCGCTGGTGGTGTCACAGGCTCTTCGTGATGGGAATTCAGGCCGTGGGCAGCTGCGCTCTGCAGGCGCTTCTGAACAGCTGCTGCTAATATGGAGCTGTACCTGAAGGCTGAGGTCTTGCTGCTGCCGCTGACCTCCTCCACTGGAGCTGTCTCCCTTCTGTATGAGGAGCTGTGCAGCCAGGAGGACCACAGACCATCCTCACCCTTCCCCACCCGCAGGCATCGCTGAGGAGGGAGGCACCAGGCTTGGACACTCCTCTGCTTCCAGACCAGCAGGAAAATGTGTGGCAACATCTCAGCCTTAAAGTAAAAGAAGAGTCAGAGCAGAAACCACTCAGCCTCCTTGTCCTTCTTCCCATGCTGAAATGCCGTGTTCCATGTTGATAAACGCGTGCCAGGAACTCCTGTTCATCGCTTGTCCCTGCAACCGGGGACAAGCCACTCAGAACGACATGCAGTCCCTTCTCCTTTCTTTTCTCCCCCCTTCGAGTCTTATTACTCTCCTGATGTATCTCCACCTGCAAAAGCTCTTTAAAACCTTTTCCTTGAAGGTTCGCACCTGATGTTATCAAAGGTAATTAGATAATTGACACACAATTCACTTAAAGCTCTCTGGTTTCTTTACACATGATGCTTTCCTCAGGCTGTGAACATCGAGTGACGCAAATGGTACAATCCTCTGTTGTTTGACTGTAGGCTACATTAAAACTAATGCCTAATTATTTTTGATGTATCTAAAGCACTTCATTGTTCTTTTAATAATATTTTTTCTTTTTCCTACTCGTTCCCTTGCAAAGGGTAGAGCCTGTAACATTAAGGACTCCAGCCTCATTAGGGATTTGATAGGAGTTTTTGTTATTCATAAAAACCCCCTTACTCATATTTTGTGTTGTTGTTGTAATCACCATTTCATTTTATCATCATTCTGGAATGATATTTACCAAGATTTGTTCAGTTCTGTAAGGAAATAGTCCCAAACACTTTAGGTGGAAAATAACAGCTTTTCTTTTTTCATTTTGCAGCTGGGGATGCCTTCAGCTTGCATTCGACTACCGCACCCTTTTAAGCTCTCTAGACAAGGAACAGTCACATATTTTCAGTGCATGCTTATAGTTTTCTTAATATTTGCTACTTTTGACATTCAGAGGTCTTTGGAAGCAATGTTCACTTTAACTGTTCCCTCAGAAAGCTGCCTGAATAAATAAAAACTAGATTGTGTCCAGTTAAATCCTACCACAACTCTGCCGTATGCAGTGGATGTCAGGGATTAATTTAACCAACTAGTTTATATTAGAAAGTTTTGTGGTAGATGTAGAGCATTGAAGAACTGAAGTGTATGGGTATGCATAAAGTTCAGTTACAGCGCTCAAAGAAAGAGATGCAAATAAAAAAAGAAAAATAATTCCTTTAAAGATAAATAAAATAATAGGTAATAAGCAACTCTTCCTTCCCTAGTCTTTGCAGACGATTGATTGACTCTTGCTGTTCCCCTATATGACTCCTAAATGTCTGCAGTGTGGGTACCCACTTTCCATAAGCTAATCCTGCTTAGGAAGATGACGTATTTTAGATCTTATCAGCTGTAGATAGAACCAGTGGTGTTGAGAATTTCTAGTGTGGGTTTGGATTTTTTTTTGGTGTGGAAGAGGGACAAATAAATCTCTACTTCCATGACTTTTTACTAGAATCAAATCCTCACTGACTTTTCCTATGCTTCCCTATTTGTCACTTGAGGACTATTATGTGCGTACGACCGTTTTGTCCTCATGTCTGTATTTGCCTCTTATTTAAGTGGCCATCTGAGATACGAGTTCTGATATTGCCGGAGCTAACAGCGCTCTTCATTGGAGGAGATGACTTTGGTGTCTCTTTCTGTTGGCATCACACAGCCGGCGTGGCCGGGGGCTGCGGGGATGGCGAGGGGCCACACGGCCCTGGGCAGCCCTGCGGCTGCCTGGGCTCGTCCGGTCCTTCACCCACTCGACACAGCACGTTATTGTAGCGGCAGCAGAGGTACAACAAACTGAAACATTAATGCTGTAGCTTCTGAGAGGTATTTATTCATTCAGATCATGGTAAATTTTTTTTTTAACTGTACTTCAGCAGTCTTTTACTTTGTATTCCGTCACGTAATACATCCAAATATAAAATAGGACAGGTGTACAGTTTTCATTCCATAGTTCAACTTCTTAATTACAGTCTACTAATTTACAGGCATGTGCTCTCTGTAAATCCTTTAAGCATGTCTTGAAAACATTATTTTAATGCATCAGTAAGTTGGTCAAAGCTTCTACGGCTGTTATTTACTAACAACTAAGCCAACTATCTCAGACTAGTCAGCACAGAAGTGTATGTTTTCCTTTTACTTATTATAACGCATGTATTAGTAACTGTAGTCTATCGTATAATACTTCAAATGCACACATCTGAAAATATTTTCCCCATTTTTTCAGAGCGCTATATTTCCTAAATTACAATAACCAAAGAATTTCACCTCAATTCCCAGAAAATTAGACAACTCCGTCTTGCTTGTTGATTGAGCTCAACTAGCCGCCTGTCAGCCCAGCTCATCACTGGCTGCCTTGCCTACTAGCACAAGGTAGCAGGGATTACAGAAAGTTGCCTCCTGCTCTTCTTGGCCCTTTAAAAATAGTTTACAATAGTTGAATTGCCAGGGAATGTTTTGTCCTGAACGTTGTTTAACAGCGAGTGAAGGCTGTAATTCCAGACTCTCAGAAAAGTGAGAGAAAGGGATATTTTGCAGGATACCTGCAGGAAAGGGTGTTTATTCACAGAGGTGCCTGGAAAACACTCTGACCATCAGAAAGGCAAGTTGATAAATAGAGGCATCTCAGAGGCTCAGAAGAGACCACAAATTTCTATTTTGCCGCCTAATGCTTGGTAACCCGTGTGTGTGTTTCTGTGGGCTGGACTGCTGCGAAGCGTTACAAGATGTGCAATGGTCCAGATCGTCTGAAGAGCTGGTCGGTACCCAGCTGCTTTGGCCAACAGAGTTTGAAGTGGAAAAGCACAGGTCAGGCCAAAGCCAGAAGGAATGAGCCCCTTGCAGCAACAGCAACCATAAAGCCTCCCAGCCCCAAAGATCAGGTTTATATAGCCACGGTGCAGACTTGGGAAACTGGCAGCAGAGCCCTGATGAAGCATCATTATCCGTCCAGATGTAGATTACCATACATTTAGACGTAGAGCAGTAGCTGCAATTTGGAGGCTGATATGATGGGAATAAAGGAAAACAAACTTTGGGGGGGTGTGTGTCTTATTTTTCTTCCATATGAAATCCCTCTTCCTTGGCTGACAATCCTTTTAACAGTGCATTTGTCCAGCCCTCAGACCGGTACTCCGATTTCCTAGGAACTCCTTTAGCGAAGGGACAGGGTACAGCTTCTATCCATGTGTTCTGGTCACAAACAAATTACTCTGGAAGTGTATAAAAACAAACAGGAAACAAATGAAAGGGTTGTCTGCTATAAGGAAAGAGAAGGTGATGTTTTACTGCCATCTCTGCAATGTAGCTTTGACAATGAGCATCGCAGGGACATCTTTTTATATATATTACCTTTGCTGACACATTGGGGAAAAAACTGGAGCCTTGTACAGCTGAAAGCAAAAGCTGCTGCACGTTGGACAATCTCTCTCTTTTGGGGGTTTTGTAAAAAGAGCCCCTCTGACTCACTGCAGCTTGACTAGACATTAACCAGTATCATGCGCTCATCAGAGACTACACATCCGTTTCAGATTTGAAATAATGCCTTCAGTTAAAGTTGGTATAACCCATTGGTGGCTTATGCAAACCTCATTTTAATATAATTCTAACAGTTTCTTGTCTCTATGTTAGCTCAGTAAGGATAATCACAAGTTAAAACCTGCTTGCCAAGGTTAAGTTCAGCTGTTTCTAAACATTTCCAAGAAGTTCATCTACTGAATAAGCCGCCTCTGTTCCTACACATTCCCCTCTCTGGGTAGCACTGAATTTTGAAGATGGGTAAGGAATCACCGATGCAGTTTTCTCCCTCAAAGACGTTTGTCTGTCTGTGCTACAAGCTATAACTCTTCTACAGACAAAACCTGTAGTGAGATTGACCCATAAGGACAGAACTTCCTTCCCCTCAGGTACCTTTCTCCTCCCCACCCCTCTGCTAGCACAAGCTGCAGCAGGCGAAGTACCCGAGGCAGAAGGACTTGTGGCTCTGCCAAGTCAAGATCAAAGCAGCTTTCATTGCTCTTATCTTAAGGAAGGGATCTGCAACAGCAGAAATACCTCTCAGCACAAACCAGAAAGGAGGGAAGAAAGAGGACCACCATTCTGGAAGAATTCTGCAGATGGGAAGCCAGCAGAAGGCTGGAAAAAGGATAAATAAAATAACTGAAATGGATAAAAAGAGGTGAACGCTGCAAGGAAGTATGAAGGCAGAGCTACACTGTTCTATTTTTAAAAGCTGCATGTGATGTCTGAAGAGAAACACGCGTTGTCTCTATCCACATAGGGAGTAGGCATCTACTGATCTGAGCTGACGTTTCCTGGAAAATTCAGCTAAACACTCTTCCTTCTTCAGAAAAGCCTGAGATGCACCAAAACCTTGAGCTGAGGTAAAACAGCGACCATAACGTTCTGCTTCCACGCGCTATCCACAAAGTATCGTCAGGAACGCGCACACATACTTTGGTGGGAAACTCAGCACTGGCTGAGTGTCCACCAAGGCTTTGGTCTTGTTGCGCTCGCGATCAATACATTTCAGAGCATGCAGTTCTCTATTCTAAACTTAAGTGATCTGCAGGAGGGGGTGGAACTGGTTGCCTCTCAATTCCTGAACGTTTGCGATGGAAATAAACATGCAAACTCTGGTATGAAGAGGTACCCAAAATTATCAGGGGTTGACCTTTGTAGGTCAGGCTTCCTTCACATCCAGAAATAAACCCAGTTCCTGCTTCTTCCCTTTGACCACCTATTGCCTCCTTCCTTCCTCAATTAAACTGCCATCTCCTAATCTCAACATTTGGCCTTTCACCTCTGTGCAAGCTCAGGACTCCTGATCTTCTTAATCTAAGATCATTACCATCAATCACTCCTTTAGGCAAGTGAAACCTTTTTTCACAGAGGCATGCCAGGGGCCTACAGATCTTTCCGGCTGAGGACAGCGTTTTAGTTCTGGTGCCAGCTGGGGTTTTTGACTAAACTGTGCCTAGTAGTGTTTTGTGCCAATTAGATGCTCCAAGCTGATCAACAGAAATTTGCTTGGGCTGCGATTCCTTCCAGCTTGAGTCATTTAACTGGTAGAGGTGAAGGATTAACTTAATTAAATCAACTAATACTTTGACAAAGCATTAGGGATACTGCCAAGGTTAATGAGGGCTAAGGTTAATGAGGACCAAGTTTTCCTTTCCTATGTCTTAATATCTTTTAGATAGCACCACTTAGCAGACTCCCTCACTGCAGCTTGCCTCACATCCCTTACACTGTCCGTCACATCTGTCTCAACGCCCTATTCGTCTGCTGCTCAAAAATGGGTCATCGTGACTTTTGCTACATCTTCTGCTGAGAATGGGCTTTCCTACTGGCCCGCTTTGCAAGGCTCCTGCTCATTCATATACTCCCTGAAGCTGGGCATCCGCCACGATGGCCACACAGAAAAAGGAGATTTCTCTTTGTGTGTAATTAACCTGCTCGACAGTGTTGCAGACGCGACACCTTTAGGTAACCACAAATTCCTCTTGTTTTAACCCATGTCCGCATTGTTCCCTTGTTGTCTGTATTGTTTTCACAAGGGCCACTGAATCGCCTTTGGCACTACCAAGTCCCGTAAAAAAGACAAAAATACTAAGATAATGGGAACCTTAGAAATAGCTAAGACTCTTAAGGCATACCAGACTGTCTGAAGGCAATTTTTTTCAGGAACTGCTCCTAGAAAGTGATTTCTTTTTCTCTGGCACCATGCTGTCCATCTGCTGTGCCAACTGATAGCACATCGTTTGCAGAAGCCCTGCTTCAGGGGTAGCACCACTGATATCAACGATACCCTGAAAGAATAGAAAGCCACCGCACAGAGCAAATGAATTTTCTGAATGCTGCTGGAGCTTTCAGGAAATGTGAGGCATTTTTCTAGTCATCTCTGGCTTAACTTTCTCATTGTTTGTTTTTACACAGGTTTCTTAGATAGTTTTTAGAGGTTTTTTTTTTTCTCCCCTCTGTTTAGATTTTCTTCAGTCCAGTGCATTCAGAAATATAACAAGGAAATACAAGATTACAGGAGACCTCAAGACAGATTTATGTATTACACTTGGTTAAAAAACCCCCTGTCAGCAAATAGCTATACAGATTCATTAAAATCTGATTTTCTTAAGAGTAAAAATCTTATCTAGAAAGCACTATACACTAAAAATTTACTAAACTGTATTACTTACTCATCTAAAATTTTCCAGTTAATGAATACTATTATAGAACAAGAAGTTTAGCAAAATCTCTTAGTACAGGTATTTTTTTTTTTTCCCATTACCTTTTGGCTTATTCCTGATAATTTTTTAAACGTCTTTCAAAACTTTATTTCGGACAGGGCAAGATCCTCAAAATCTTATATGAAAGCACTCTTGGACCCTTTTCCTCTTTCTAAGAGGATATACAGACTAGATTTGGAAGGGAACTAAACAAATTAATTCATGAACTTTATATGCTTAATACCAGCTATAAGAAACCTACTTCTGATCAGCTTTTTTGTTTTCAAGGGTTCTGAAATGGTTTCCCTAACAACCTTGATGGATTAAAAAATAAAAATAAATCCATTATCATATTCTTTTTTTTAATGTGCATCTTGTGTTCTCTTGAAAAACGCTGGGCTAACAGCATTAAAGATTGATGCTCTTTAAACAGAAAATGGATACTGGTGGCAGCCACAGTGAAAGTCTCCCAGTACTGCCTTCCTAAAATGCTCCAGCCCCAGTCTGTCTGGTTAAAAGGGTCCCACTCACTCGGTCCTTTGCAGAAGCTATCAGCAAAAATGCAAATGAATTCTGATTACGATGACTGGTTTTTTTTTTTCAAACAAAGGTGACATCTTATAGAAGTGCAACCCACCAAATCAGTTTAGTTAAGCTATTTATACACGTTTCTTCTATGATCATCTGTGGCATGCATCCGATTTCTCTGAGGTCATGGAGACATTGATGCCTGGTAAATTGACAGCAATCAAAGGTTTTTAAGTGCTTGCCAGCTTCCTTTCAAGCTTAGTCTATCTTTATCATGAGGAAGACCTACTTCAGCAGCTACAGACCGTTTATTTGTAAACTGATAACGCCCAGGAAGTACACATCACATCATTAAAATATCCATAATGTTGCTGAAACATTTGTTCTAAAGCAATCTCAATGTTCTGAAATAAGACTGCGCCCAATGAAAAGTGAAGTCTTGTCACGCCTCTGCAACAAGGCTGCTCTCTGACAGGTGAAATGTTTTGTTGCCCAGCTCCTCCTCTCCCCTTTAAGCCCTCTCCCACAAGGCTTCTGTTTAGGTTGGATTTTGGAACATATGCAGGGGAACACGTATGATTTTAGCATTTTAGTTGCACTTGGTGTTTATTCCAGCTTTTCTAGTTGCTCTCTCCTGTGGTAGTAGTTTGCTGGCCACAGAAAAAGAGTCAGATCACCTTAAATGGGAAAAGTTTAGGGTAGGTGCTGATCAACTCTTAACATACAAAGACCTTCCTTTCAGGCATGTTGATTAAAGCCCTCTCAGCCATAAAATAATTAATTGAAAAAACATGAAGCAAGTCATCAGTTGGGGCAGATTAGTATAGCTCCACTGAAATGATGAGCCCATGTCGGTTAACGCTACTTGTGCACAAGACTCAAAATATATTCAGAAGTATCTGGTATTTAAAAAAAAATCTGTGAAGAAACTTCATAGCATTTTGGAAAAATGCATATTAAAGCTAAATGCTCCTAGTGAAATATGAGAGGAAGATATATCTGTCCATCCTATCAAGTTGTTCAGATGTTTGTTGGGTGGAAAAGATACGGTTGTACGCAGGCGTAGAGAAATTCTGAATGTTAAATTAGTCATGAAATACTGTTATCAGTGGAAAGCTTTGCAGAAGACCCAAGATAGAATTTAATTTAGAGGTAGGGATGATCATTTATTATTAATAAAACTTTCTGTTGAAGGAGTCCTGTGCTTAGCAAGTCATAAACATTTTGCGAATCCATCATCCCAGATGTTACAGGAGCACAGCACTGATGCACGCTGTCCCTAGGGCCACCTTGTACCCACAGTAGGAGGATTACAGCTGGCTGTGGTGAAGCTGCATGCCAGCTTTTTTTGTCTCAGTTTTTAAAAAGAGAAAGTTGCTTAAACTGAAAGCAGTGATATAACGGTCTTCACCATTAGACTACTGTGTCCGATAACTTTTTTCTGTGCAGTTCTGGTTATACTAAATATTTGAATGGTCAGCCCATGAAGTGAAAACAAACCTCTCTCCTCCGTCTACCTATTTCCACTTGTCACATATAAATATGTACACCAATACACACACATATATATGCACGTATGTGTGTTTCTATGCTTATTAAATTTTTCTCAAGATATGGACCTTCATTTAATGTTTATATTTTCAGGTTGATCAACAGTTGCTCACTGCTGACCCACAACAAACTCCAATATATTTTTCTTATATTTTGTCTATACAACCCGAAAACACTACTTAGATAACATTTTTTTTTCCCCTCAGAACACTTTAATATTAGTTATGTGGTTTGTTTTCTGACGAGGACTGCTAGATTTTACAATTAATATCCAGCTATGAGTAAGGGGAATGTTTTCTTTGGCAGTGCAAGATGCTGTGCAATATTACTCAGAGGGATGTAAAAGGCATGGAAGTTCTTTGTCCCAACAGCAGCCTAGTTCCCATTAGACGTTTCAAAACCAGACCGCTGAGATGCAGTCAGACACTGAATGATATAACCCTACCAATCTGTGGGTGACATGAATTGCTTAGCTCGTTTAGCAATTCTCCTTTGCCTCTGTTTTGGGCATACACTGTTGCTTCCAGGACTCTGACAGTTCGAGGCCAGTTACAATCAGCAGCTCGAGGGCTGCCTGCATTTACATTTTAGGCAGCCATTTGCTTCTTTTTCCAAATCCTCTTTCCTCCTGTTCGGGCTGCAAACAGATGAAGCTACAAGAACTGCACCTGGGAAGGCTGACAGTCTGCAGTGCCTCGTCTGGTTCTGTGTACTGATAGCTAAACAAGTCTGAAGCACCCTCATTCAGTAGCCTTACTGCTTCGGTTCCTGAGTGCACCACATCTTCAGATGAAATTTAAACAATACCTAAACAAGCTCACTTATTTTCAAATCATAAAAGGAGAAGTCTAACTCTATAGACACATTTCTTTCAGATTATCTGAAATATCTCTTCACTAACTTGCAGCAATTGCTCAATGGATAGATGCATTTCACAATTTTACAAGTGCATGCATCCTGAATGCTACAGGATCTCATTCCCTTCCTAAAAAGTTCCTATGATCTACAATTTTGGGTCTTAATCTAAAACTACAAGGTGCTGCCACAAAATAGCACGTAGTTATCGGTACTGGAACCATCCTCTGGATGCAATCAATGCTCTTTGTGCACAAACACAGCTTAAGGAGCAATAAACAAACCACGGTCACCCTACTCCTTCAAAACAGGGTAGATTGCACATCAGTGTTTCGGTTAGTCAGCCACCTCTCCAGCAATCAGAATAAGCAACTTAATTACATATGTTATTTTTGGAACCTGAAAGCGCTGTTCCAGCTACCTCTTAGAGGATGTGATCTATCTGTCAATTCATCTTTCAAGTAAAAGCAGGCCACGTACTTACTTGACATAAGTTTATACTTGCTCTTACCTTGAAAAATCCCAAACCTATCAATTATGTTCCACACATCAGTATTAACAGTTTTCTGCTGACAGGAACCATAGTTCTCCCCTCCCCCCCCACTTTAGAAGCCTCTCATGCCAACAGCTTGATGGGTCTGAGGGACACCATGGGCTGTCGTGATCATCAATGTGACAGAAGTCTGTCTTAATCTGAAATGTGCCTGTGCCTAAAGCACCTAAATAGTGTAACACTGAAGTTGTTTGCACTTCTCATTTCCTCCATCATGAGATCTAAAATGCCATTCACTTGCTAACCCTGGCAAATTCATGTGATTTTCATCACGGATTTCAAAAGTTCTGAAACCACCCAGCTAGTTTCATGTCAGTTTTTCCCTCCACTCCTATCCGCCGAGAGCACTGCAAGATCTCCGCAAGATCTTTTAAGCTGCACTGCAGGGAGCCAACACACTTCTAGGCGATGGCAGTCTACCAATGTTAATTTGACCAACCTAGTTCAGCATGCAGTATGCAATTACTTCCTACTCTCCTGATGTTTTTTTTTCCAGCCTATTTTCAATTTAATTTATACTTTGGTAAGGATTCTTCCTTTAGAAAGGATAGCTAGTCCACAAGCCTTCCATTATGCTGTAGCTGCTGCTGTTATATTTGTCACTGAAAAACAAATCTCACCTAGTGTGACAATGCGATTTGAATCACAATTGATAAATATATCATGTCTAGAAATTTGATTGCTTTACTTTTTTTTCCTCAAGGGGGTAAAAGTGAGGGCAAAACCTTACAGCTTATTTCATGCTTCACTACAGTGTAATTCTAGACCCTAAGATATCTACCATTCCTATTTCCGTAATGAATGGAATGTAAAAGGGAGGTATTTAAAATTAATTGCAGCAGTTCTGAGGGTTAAACCTGCTTAACCCAGCCTTTTATTAAGAGAATGTCAACAGAGCATATATCTTGTCTAAGGAGTGCTGGGACATCGTTATTCTTCTACCAGCATGTTTAGTTCTAAAACCTGGGATTTCTTCAGGTTCCTGTAGCCGTCATGCACACCATATACCCATCCTGAATTATAGCATCTGTTCTGAGCTACTCGCTACAGCAGGATTTGACCTGAGAAACTCTAGAGTTTTGTTTTACTTTATTAACTTGGAGTACTTTTAAACAGTTCTTAAACAAAAAGTTTTTCCCTCGACCAGCAAGGGAATTTTCAGCCTGAACTTCTCAGCAGCATCCGGTGAGGCTCTTGGCCAAGTTCTTCAGATATTGTACATCCACAAGGACAGCCTGCTGGCTCTTGCTGTGGCATTTTCTTAAGCCTCAGAACAGATTTCCTGGATCTAGGAAATCTAATTCCTGACTCCTCCGACCCAGATGCTGGCGAAAATGTAGTCTGCAGTCTGTACGTAAGTGGGTGCGTTCATTCTTTTTTTTTTTTTCTTTCTAGGAACTGGCCTTGCTGTTAAATTTTTCTAAAACAGTCATATTAATATGTTCAAAAATCCACTGCTGAGTTTCAGATAAAGGATCACATCTGTTCATGAAAATCTTCTTCTCGGCTGGGTTGCAATCTATGCAGCTGCTGCTTACCGCATGGAACAAAGTTTTGTCCTAAAGGAATGAAAAAAAAATAGATTTAAGTAGAAAATGCCAAGTCATTGGAAGTGTTCTCATTTACAGAACATGGATTAACACAGCCCTGCCTGAAATGACTTTGTGGTCTCTGTGCATTAACCTTGTGTAATAACCACAGCTGTTATTAGGAAGCCATAGAGAATGGAGTGGTTTTTTCCCTTGGGTTATTATCCTTCACAAAACTGGGGATTCAAGAAAGAATGAGGAGACATCTTCTGATCTTTAACTAACAACCACATAAAATAATGAAAAAGTAGAATGTCTTTTAATAAGCTTTTCATGTCATGCACTTGCCTGGACCCCATTTAAATGTCTGAACCTGAAAAGTGTTGGTTTTTTTTTTTCATTTGGGTTTGTTTTTGACAATTTCTGCCATGCTTCTGGGCAGGATGATCTGTAACAATCTGTCTGGAAAATGGATACTCTGAAACTTGAGGAAGCTGTTAAAAATGAATTATTAACTGGTGTGATGGACAGACAGACCCAGGACTGATGATCTCGGTTCTCACCCCATGAAACGCAGACTTCGCCTACGGCTTTGATAAGACCAGCTGCTGAAATACGCTCTCTCTCTCCTAATAAGAAGGAAATCCTAACACTGTTTTAGTTCCCTGTGGAGATTTTGGGAGGATAAGCATGGATTAAGTTGCTTTAAAAAGGATATTTATGATGATTAATTTTATTAATTTTTACTCCACAAAAGTGGGGCACATTGTAAGTAACCAGAGTGTGAATCTTTGATAAAGCGGAAACTACCCAGATGGGCAACTGGTATTTGTGGGTTGAGTAGTTTCAACATACTTGGTTCGCGTAGGCAAGCATTTGAGAGAGACAGATGTGGGAGTGATAGATGGTCTGAAAGTTTCCAGGGACTATACATTTACTGTATCTGTTGAAATAAATTTCAGATTATTTTTAGTAAACGACATCCAGGCCTTCCCCTGAAGAACATGACTTGCCAATATTTTAATGCTGCTCCAGGATGTGCCTGCTTGCCCAGTTTGTGAGAGGGGGAAGGGAAAAAAAAGCAGCTACTTGTCAAATTGCAGTTGATCAAAAACTCAGAAAAGTGCTCTGGGTGCTGAGCAACAATCACACAGAAGTTTCTCTTTACTCAAAAATACCTCGCATTCAAAAAGGAGCATGAAGACAAAACTAGATATAACACAATAAGTCAACAAGAAATAGCAGCTATTTAAAAATGCATTTTAAAAATGAAGGTTTTTTTTTTAAATTTAGTTAAGAGGAAATAGATTGATTTGGGGGGACGTGAAACACTAGTAAAGTACAGTGCCTATTTTTTATAGTAACATATGCAAGACAGCAAAGCCAACAGCATCTCGTGCTCGGGCAGAGGGTGATGGTGTTACCTCTGCCTTTCACAAACACTGGTTCTCACCTCCAGCGGCTGCCCTTCCCCCAAAACTGTGGCTGAACACAAGCACACAGAAGACTAATCCTGAGGGATGGGATCAAAGTCAACAGGGCTAAACCAAAAGGATAGAGGCCTTTCCATCATGCTCCTTTTTGCTGTCGAGGTGAGCGGGTAGGAGACTTCATCTTGCAAGAAGGGGCTAACTGTACCGTGAACAAAGGGCTGTCCTGTCCTTACTTGGAGGTGGGCCTGCAAGAACTCCCGAGCACCCTGCGGGGTGGTGCCGGCACCCCTCTGCACCTTGCCAGCTACTCCTGTCCCTCCGTGAGAGACTGATGGAGCGGCACTGCCCGAAATCAGGACTCGGTGACTGTGCCACAGCCACCCCGCCTGCTGCGAGGCCTCGGAGGAAGACAGTGTCTGGTTTTCCTTGCACCATAGATGGGCACGACGGTCAGCCAAGCTATTAAGAAGCCAAAGCTGGAATAGTAGAAGCTTTAATAGGATAGCTGGTACAAGAAGAAAGGAAACTGCTTCAGTATAACAAGCGTGCTATGAAAAACACTCCAGCCTTTCTGAAGAGAGCTGGCTGTCTTTCTTCTCACAGAAATATCCAGGGGATGCAATTTTTGAGTGAAGCATTGTTGGTGCTTTCTTTTAGAAAGTCTGGTTAATAGGAAAGAAGAGCGTCTTTTAAGAACAGGGACACAGTTACCACTCTGGAAAAACTTCTGGCTGACTTACCATACATAAAGGCCTATTAATTTATCATCACAAGCTTATGCTGACCTAAGGTCAAAGCCTGCTGCTCTTACGGATTTCAATGGAAACAGGCTCAGGACTTTAAGGAGTAACAGTTGCATGCATCCCTGAGGAGAATTTTCCAAGAGAAATATATAAATTCTTCTTTACACCAATATTAAAAAGCCATAAGAGCTCTTACGGAGACTTTTCTAACATCTGAAAACAGCAAAGCAATTTTTTTTTCTCCTGCACGAGGGCAAGTCTGAAGACTATTGTGCAGAAGAAGAAACTTCTCCATAAGATAATGGGCCTTGACAGTTCAGGGGGTTGGTAATGAGACACAGAGCCTTTGATTTCTTCTAGGTCACTGCTATAATTATGGCCAGGGTCAACAGCAACTGGAAGTCATGATCAGCTGGTGGCTGCAGTAGTTTATCTGAAACTAGTTGGTAGCCCCAGCAGTTTCAGCAGGACAGATGTCCATATGATAAAAGCCACTATCACAATGACACGTCTTTGGTTGTCTGAAGAAATAATCTATGGACCTACTGTGTGAAGAGTGAACTTACTCTTACAGTTTGTCCCCGAAGCTGTCAGAAGAGTATGAGCAAACTATGCTGCATGGTTTTTGACGTTGTCAGTCTGGCATCCATCATAATCACTAGGCTCAGGGTAGAATTACAGTATAACTAAACTGACTTTGCAGAAGTGTTTCGTTTTAAAGACCTACTAAATCAGACCCCTCTTGGATACTTGTGCTCTGCAAATAGCACTAATGGGACTAGAGCACATAAATTGAATCATACTTTATAAGACCCAATGCATTACCTATTAACCCAGAATGATGCTACATTGAAAACCAGAGGCGTATTACTTCACTGGAAGGAATGGAAATTTGTAGGCACTGTGGATTTTTGGCACTGGCATGCTTAGGAATCTGAGTCATGAAAATGGCTTCAGCTTGGGAAGCCACTATTCTCTAAAATCTCTACTAGTTTCAGATTATTTACATTTATCTATCTAATTTCTCATGTTGCATCTGCCATTGATGTCATAGCCCTATTATGGTGCCAATATTGTTTTTTCCACATATTAAACTCACTTTATTCTATTTACAACCCACAGTATTGTTTATGGTATTACTTGGATTCAGTCTACTCCATCGCTTCTTACAGTGATTTCTTAAAGGTATCCTTGGCTGGTTTGGACTGGTCCTAAAAAAAATTGATTATTTAATATCACAGACTTACTAGACTTTCAAATAGTTGGTTGGATGTAGTTTAACATGTAGCTATATATCTGATTATCAGTATGGGAATAAGAATAGGTTTTTGACACATGCTTATTAGTGATAGCTTTGATTTCATTCATCTGAAAAGAATCCACTTTGCATGCTCTGAGACTGCACTCCAATGAGAAAAAAGCATAGGTAATGGGGAGAAGCCGGAAATTTTTTCAGAATAGCACTCCTTACCCAAAGTAAAATACTAATGTATCCTACTTGCCACTAAAACATTTAAGCTGTTTTTATTTGCCAGTATCCAAATACAGGTTGTTAGGGTTTCTATGCTATAAGAATACAGAATCTTAAACCAGTGACTGGCTTCAAACTGTATTTGCAGCACTTTGTAATCACTTCACAGCCCTAACTTCTTCTTACCAGTGGCTGAAGGATGCAAATGATCATGAGAAGAGACTCACCCTTAAAAGTTTTATAGGAACAGTAAGATAGCATGGTAAGAAATGCTTCATATTAAGCATCTTATAAAATACTGACAAACAAGGTCATTTTTCCTAAAACAAGGCAAGAGTTGTTGGCAGTATGGATATATGACCATTAGGAAGCTACAGCATCTGTAAGTGTCACAGAGAACAGAACAGAGTTGCTGACCTACTCTCTGTTTTTTAAAAGGAGGCACTTCTTTCTTTACCACACTACTACTCTTATTTATTTAGGGTGCAATTTTGCTAGCATACCATCTGCTAGGTAAAGGGCTCTAGTACAGATGTGGTTAAACTGACACAACATCCTTTTGTTGTACATTTTTTTTTCTGGGGGTGGGGAAACACTATAAATACTATTGCCAAGATGTTTTCAAAACTAGACAAGGACTATATCATTAGGATTTTGGAGGTATAGCTGTACCACCAAAACCCTCTAATGTAAATCTGCCCTGTATCTCAGGAAATAGATGATGTGAAACAATAAAAAGCTACTTAATGTGTAGCCAGACTAAAACTAAGCCTAAAGAAAACCATAGATACATAATTCTATTATTCCAATGCAGTTTCTTAATTTGAAGGTTTATGCAAACTAATCAGCTTGCTGTCAGGCTGGTATTACAGTTAAGGCTGTGTCAGTACTTCCATCATGACAAAATTTTGTGGTATTTCTTGCTGAGATGGAAATGCCTGCCTTGCGTTGAGAATTTTTATGTGAGCCCTGTCAGCCTTCTGGAAATGAAAAATGAACCTGTGCAGAGGATTTAATAGAACTCACACTGTGTACTTTTTTCAAATGTCTGTCTTTTTTTTTTGTTATCTGCTGTATTCTGTCCACATCAAAGACGATGAGCCTTACAGAGGGCAGCTCCAGACCTGCGTTTTGTCTTATGAACCGGCTACATTAGGCACTAATGAAGTGCTAAAGGTACGAAAGCTTCTTTCTTGCAGCTTGGGTAGGCAAAAAGATAAATCGGAAGGGTTTTGAAGCAAGAAGGTATTATTATGGCATTGTAAAGCCAGATATGCAGCAATACAGCCATGGCAATTTATATCCTTTAAATATCTGGCCCATACGTTCTACCTTTATTACAGGCAATACCTCAGTTTCAAAGGGATTACACTTCTGGAAAATCTTCTGGTGGATCTCCAGTTGCAACATAAATAGGGTAAAAAGGCACAGGCTAATAAGGGTAGGTACTCAGAAAAAGGGTAAGGGCAAACCTATTTTTAGTGGTTCCGAATTAGTTTTCTGCTATATATAATTTCAAACGAGAAAGGAGAATTAAGGTTTATCTGGCAAAGTCCAATTCCTGGCACTTCGGCCTCAGCTTAAGCAAGGTGGCAGGCAAGGCACAGTGGTCACAGAAAAGTGAAGGATGCGTGAGAGGAATCTTTAGCACTTCAGAGATATCTATGTCCTTCTCCTGCGTGGAATACAGAGTTTATTAGCGAATTTTTTAATCAAGGCAACTTGCTGATTATCCATTTAAAAAACCTAACAACAACAACTCGGTAGCATTACCAGGACTTTTTGCCCTAAATGGGGCTCTGACAGTTTCTAGCTTGACCTCCTCTTTTCAGTGATTTATAAAAATGGGCTGAAACTTAGCAGATCAAAGTAGTGTCTAAGCTGCTTATCTTCAGTTTATAAACTCCTGCCTTCTTTGGGCTTACAGCAGTGCTTTTAATGTTGAGTTAGGGGTTTTTTTTCTGAGGGAGATTTTTTTGCCACACGTAATCTTTAAAATGTAGTAAAATAATAATATTTATCTTATGAGCAGCATTGCTGCTGTCATATTGGATGAAAATATTTCCAACAGTGCCTCTGTTAAAATGACACAAGCATCTTGAAGTGCCAGAGTGGTAAAACACCTTTCAGGGAACAGATCCAATGCAGACACCCTCTGAGCTGGATCAGATCCATTTTCATTTAAATTTGACCTAAATAGCTGAACGCTCAGAAGGAACATACTCTAGAGAGATTACCAGACAATTAAATTGGAATAAGACGAGGTAAATTTTAAAACAGAACTTCTCTGCTGGGAAAACACAAGCCTATGCTGAACTGAATACAGGCTCAAGACAGTCTGAACCTCTGAGATGCCCCAGAGCGACTCCGACCTTCCTATAGCTCCAGTGCTGGTTGCCCTTCATCCCGTGACAGTCATACAGCGTGACGGGGCTACTGTGCGAAATGGCGTCGAGGCAGAACTTCCTGGTGTGGAGCGGCTCCCCGGGGCGGATGTCTTCTCTCCAACCAAAGGTGAAGAGCTAGAAAAAGAAGCAGGCAATGTAGTGATGTATTACAAGTGAAAAACATCTAAAACCACACACAAAGCTTGATGCTCGGCTCATCGCAGCTGCTGATCAAACGGGATCCTGCCCATGTATGATTCAGTGACGCCAACTGCCTTCACTAAAGTGCATCGGTGGTGATGTGGAATACACCCCAGAAAGACGCAACCCCTATGGCAGCGAAGAAAAAAATCTCTGTTGACACAGTTCTGTGGCGAGGAAAGGGGATACGCTGTACGAAAGCCTTTAGTTACCCCAGCCAAACAAGCACTCGTCTGCACCAGGACTCCAGCTACCCGGGACTCAGAAAGCCTCTGCTACTGACTTTTCTCTAGCTCTCATTCGGGTCTGAAGAAGCTACCTAGAGAGATCTTCCCATCATAGCATCCTTCCCATGTTTAATGAACAGTGTCCACCTGTTTCTGTAGGACACTGTTAGCACATCCTCTGTTGACTGTCTTTTTTCCCCCCAAACAACACACATTAAATGATCGTCATCTTCCTACTGCGAAACCTGTGAGCTACAGGCAGCTTGTTAAAGCCCTTTTTCTCACTGCCTGAGAGGAATTGTGGAGGCACACAGTTAATAGAGGAATCCTTCTCAATCAGACGCCAGCTGTCTGAAGTGATGCTGTGACACTGCAGTCTTTCAATCATCAGACGAAGGTGACAGCTCTGACAGCACCAAATTTAAGGATGCAGAGTGCATTTTCCTTTCCCGTGGACCAATCCTTGCGGAAAACAGGTTGCAGGTTGCAAATTTCTACCTAGAAGCTCTGCTGAGAGCTGTGAGGCGGTTTTTTTTCCTTTTTTTTTTTTGGTGTCAGTGCTGTTCTTTGGCTTTCCCCATGACTTGATTTTCCATAGTATAAATGGAAACACAACACTGAGGAAGCAAAGCTCTCTTTTAAACTTTGCTAGTGGAAGCTGTTTAGCTGTGATGGTTCATGTGGCACTGCACTCAGGCTGATAATCTGGAGAAGCAGCTCCCCACACTGTGCTCAGACTGCCTCCAGCACCTCACCTACCTCATCTCGGGGTCGTTTTGGTCCTAGCACCCTGCTCCCTGCAGTGTGTACGTTCCCTGATAGAACAAGTATCTGCAAATCCACACTGAAGACTGGTGTTGTGTGGGTCTGATCTGGAATACTTCTGTTGCATTTCCCAGATTTTAACCCTCTCATTACGATAGCTGTCTTCTTTCCACAGTCTTCATAAAAAGTACAGCTTTTAAAAATAGTCATCTTCAATGCTCTACCATCCTCCAAATGCTGTATTTGAGAGGCACTACTGTCTCCCTCGGTTTTTCAGGCACAAAATACAAGCGCAGATCTGAATATTTGCCTTTTTTTAATGTGTGTCTCACTGTAAGCCCTTGTTCTCTCTGTTAGCTGCTGTCATTCCCTATTTACTTCTGTATTACAGGTTTTCTAGACAGCGTTTTCTCAGTCTGCCTGTGTCCTGCTTATTTCTTCTTTCTCCCAGAGCGCATTTTTCATTTGTCTGCAATTAAATGCAGTGGACAGCTTGAAGTTAATTTTTAAACCAATCCCTGCTTTCTAAAAGGTTAAGTCTTCTCCCACTTTTCTTCATGTTTTTTGAAGCAGCATCACAGACTCCCTACGAAGATAACTTACCATTTCACAAACAAACTCAGAAGTAAGATTTGGTACAGAAAAAAGCTACGTTGCTGCTTCTTTAGAAAAGGAGAAGCCTGAGATGATTTTTCTGTAAGGCAAAACCAACAAAAGCCATTTCCTTTCTCTTGCCCTTTACCTTTTTACAGCTGGGTAATATACCTAGAGCTCAAAGTGCTGAATAACAAATACCTAGAGGAATGGTGTGGAACAGTGGTTCTGCGATATTCTCACTCCCGTGAGCCTGAGTGAGCTCACTCACGCTAGCTTTTAAATCAGATCGTACTGATCCAGGGTATCTCTTTGCTCTTTCCACTCCTGTGTGGTTTCTGAAGCCCACCAGGGCCATGTCCTCTTTGAAAGTCCGGACGTGGTAATGATGTCGAAGGAAAAGGGTTAAAAGGTATTTGTGATTCCAAATTAAACAACTATGTAGGCCTGTGTAACTGATGGAGTACCCGCCCCTGGTGGAGTCAAAACTTTGAAGAACAGCACAGAAAGCCCCAGGATAAGACAGGCTGTAAATTTCTGCCTTGCTGCTGGCTTAGATACACGTACAGGAATTTGGAACAAAGTCAAGACAAGAGTGTATCCTGTAGTTACCTTAGGTTAATTACAATACTAAAAATCACACCCCTAGGAGGAGACTTTATATGTAACCCTAAGACCACCCTAGTATAACAAGCTGGACTAAAACTGGGACATGCGGGAACAAGCTTTTGTACAAGTGACCAATCAACTGCTTTAGTGTAATTTCTTCTTTGTTAGTGTTTTATATAAAAAACTCCATATGTTTCTGAGAGGTGTGCTGGCTGTTGTTAAGTGCTTGGCAACCTACTCTGCAGACTAGCAATAAAGAGAAGTATCTCGACTCAGTGTGTTGATTGGCATCCCGCACATCGGGTGAAGAGCACTGATTTAGGGACAACAGTAACAGATGGAGTTGTTTTATTCCTTTCTACTGAAAACTAGGATCTGTGTAACACTAGATCTCAATATTTAGACTAGCACAAATTCTTCTTCCTCTTTCTCAGCCTCCTGTTTTGTATAACATTTTCATTTTTAAATTAACAAGTATGTCTTCTCCCTAGTGATAATACTATAAAATCAACCTCGTTGGGACAGAAACATAATTTTAGGACTAGGAGGGATAAGAGAAAAAAATCGATCCGAAAAAAGTTATACTTCTCTACACACCCGATTAATACTAAAATCTTGTACTTACAGATAAAATTTGAAGGCCTATGGTGCTTCTGATCTCATCGTTCTATGCTGTCCTCCATTATATAGCAAATTTTCTCTAGTTAATGTTAAATTTGGCTCATATAAGAATTATCTTTCCTCTGCATAACGTGCGACAATGTTACATGTTATCACTGAAAGTCCCAAGTACCTAACGCTCTGCTTTGCCACCACCTGTTACTTTGGCTTTTGTTGTTCCTTTGACCTAAGTTTTACACCCTTCATTCATTCCTGTCTGCTTGTTGATTTGAAACAAGGCTGCACCTAAATTTCCAGGCACATTTTTAGGAAGGAGCAGGCTGGCTGTCCACCTTCAGTCTGCGGGGCTGCTGCTCGCTGCTCATGCAGGGCCCAAGAAACCCTCTGTCCTGGCTCAGCGGATGCTCATTCTCCTCCTCCACCTTCTCTCATACCACAAAGCCTGTAAAACACGGCCTCATCTTCCACATTTGCAACCAAGAAACCCCTTGGTCGTCACACCCTAGCTTTTCATGCAGCCCTGCCCTGTCACGCAGTAACTGGGGAAAACACGGCTTTCCAGCTTCATTTATAATTGGCCCAGGTCCTGAAAAATGATTGACTGATACAGTCATTGGCCTGGGGCCATCTGTAGGACAAAGGCCCTTTTGATACCGTTAATGCTCTCCAGCCTGACAACATTGTTCAGTTACTCGCTGCCTGGCTGGGGTCCATCAGCTGAACTCGTGCTTTGACTGTGGCGTTAGGCTTGAGCGGAGAACATGTGCCCCACACAGAGATGCAACGCCAGGTTTCAGAGCTGGGCTCTGACTTGAACTGTTCCTCCAAGTAGAGGAGAAAGAGCTGGGCAGGCTGCATGGCTACTTGCCGGGCCATGTTAGAGATGATGCCTGTTCACCCACGCCCTGCCCAGACTGGGGAATTTGAGAAGAGAGAGAGATGCCTGTCATTCTCCTTTGCTGCTGGTTATCAGCCCAGTGGGGTCCCAGTTTTCCCTGAAGCCATAATTTAGCTCTGGGAAGACAGAGGTGGAAGAACGCTGCATCGTGCCCTTGTCCTGCCGCTTTTCTTCTCCTCTGTTTTTTAATTCTGGAGAAGTTTCCAGGAATCACAGCGACACTCATCCTCGCTTCACCAGAAAGCCTGCAAGTGCCCCATGAAAATTTTGTCTGCTTTTGCCCATCAGAGCTTTGGGATGGAAAGTCTCCTCCTTCTCCCAGGGGCTGCTAAAGGGCTGCACCCCCCCATGGCTGCTCAGAGTGTCGGCTTTTAATTCATAGAATCATAGAACGGTAAGGGTTGGAAGGGACCTTAAAGATCGTCTGGTTCCAACCCCCCTGCCATCAGCAGGGACGTCTTCCACTAGACCAGGTTGCTCAGAGCTCTATCCAGCCTGGCCTTGAACACTGCCAGGGAGGGGGCAGCCACAACTTATCTGGGCAACCTGTTCCAGTGTTTCACCACCCTCATGGTGAAGAATTTCTTCCTAATATCTAATCTAAATCTTCCCTCTTTTAGTTTAGAGCGATTCCCTCTTGTCCTATCACTACACACCCTTGTGAAAAGCCCCTCTCCATCCTGCCTGTAGGCCCCCTTCAGGTACTGGAAGGCTGCTCTAAGGTCACCCCGGAGCCTTCTCTTCTCCAGGCTGAATAGCCCCAACTCTCTTAGCCTGTCCTTGCAGGAGAGGTGCTCCAGCCCTCTGATCATCTTCATGGCCCTGGTAACATGACATGAATCCAGTGGCACAGAGGACTGTACCACTATCGAGCATCAGTGTCAGCGCTGACGCCTGCTGCATGGGTCACATCAAGTTACAATATTTTGCCATTGAAATCTCGGTAAACTTATACCAGAAGTTACAAGACCAGCTCAGTGTCAATCCATGCTATTTGAAATATGATAATAAAATGCTTGGCATTTTCATTAATACTGTTAGTTTCTACTGGTGTATGTAGAAATCATGTAGGCAACAAACTCAACAAGATACAAGCAATAGGGAAGAACTCTCTGAGGGTTGGTTAAGTGTTTGGCAGTTCTTACCACTGACTCTCTAACAAAGTTAATCTTCACGGCTTACTGTGGTGCTAGTGGAAGACCACATCCTTTGTCCTTGGATGTCTGAGAGGTTTTATTAGACCGTCGTCTTACACACACTACAGGCAACGTTCCTGACCAGGCAGCCTTTGGGATCGAGTAAGGAGAGCTTGCTGAGAAATTTCCATCAAAATATACCAACCTAAACCACAATTTTGTGGGAATTTTTTCACTTCTATTGACTGTCACCAACACGGGGACAGATTTTGCTTGCCAGGCTGGAAGTTGAGCTTTTGTCCTGCAGGTTCCTGGGGAGCTACAGGCCATGGAGGTGTTGGCCATGGCCGGAGCAGCGGAAGCCCGGGTGCTAACAGGGTGTGCACAGTCCCGCCACTGCAAGCTGAGGGAAACTTCAGGGAAAAGGGGGAAAAGGATGCTATCTGGTTTCTGAAAAAAATCCCCCAAGCCCTGCATCACCAAAATGCCTTGACCTTCTAAAATTCAACATTTTCAGAATTTCTTTTCTAGGGGAAAACTGTGGATGAAGTATTTTGCACATTCTATCCCATTTCTCATGGGATAGAAATTCAGAGTTTCAGCCAAGTCTACTCCCTCCATTCTCTAATTCTTTCCTTTCTTTCTCAGCTGGTACCTTTAAAATCTGTACCTTGCACCAACTCACCCTTGAAACCCGTCAGCCAGATGAACGCGTCTCCTGACAACAGGAGTGTGAAATACTTGAGTGAAATTGGTTTTGTTTTGTTTCTAAACTAATCCAGAAACTAATAGGATTTCACACTATGAAAATTATGCAAGTAAAAAGTTGCCCAGCAGTACAGTTGTAGATATTACTCTTGCTGCAGGCTCCTCAGTTCTGGTTCTGCGCCCCGAGGAGCTGCGTGGTTGAGCTCCTTTCATGCCAGCTTAGCTGTATTCATTTCAGTGACGCTGCTTTCTGTCACTAGCACGGAGCGAGAGGTTCACACCTAGCCTGATCCCAAATGTCGCAGCGCACTGGAGCGCACCGAAACGCGGATTCCTCCCCATCCCTCACAGACACTTACTCTTTCAAAGGATATTTCAAGCCTCCCTTCTCTCCACTTTCCCTGCTGAATTTTTTTCTTCTCTCCGCTTTGCAGCCAGTTTTCTTCCCTCCTTTCTCTCATCTCTGGCAGCCTGAGACTCCCTCCGTTCTTGAGGAGGGTCTGGAGCTCTGCAGGTCTGCAGATTTTAAAGCCAGAGAGCACTGTGATGATCTAGTCTGGACCACACAACTTCCTTTAATTAATTGCTTGAATTACTGGATGTCTTTCACAAACAAAACAGGATTCTATTTATCTAGTCTCGGCATCCTGTCACTGTGCTACATCTTTGGTAGCTACGTGAAGAAGCCTTCTTTCAGAAACTTTCTTCTCCCCATGTTGGCACTTACCTAAATGGTGATCATCCTCCAGCTCCTCCGTTTCATTCACTTGCACCTTTCCCCCTGCATTTCTCAGTATCCCCAGAGAATGATTTCTGGACCTCAGCACTTCAAATACCCCTCAGAACTCCTCTCTCCTGAGCTTTTAAGCTTTTAGAGTCCCATGAGTGACTCCCAGGTCAATTTTTCTCCTCAGCTCTGGGAAGTTTTTGTAATCTGGGGCCTTGCCCTGTGAAAGGCACGTTCACTGAAATTGCTAATAAATGGTTAGGTTGTACTTTTCACCTGGATTCTCTTTGCTCACGCTGGCCAGACCCGCAGCCTGTGGGTCATGATCCCTTTCCTAAGGCACTCACAGCCACGGCGAGTACAAATCAGAGCTCTTTTCCTCCGTACTCCTGAGAGCTAATGTTTTTCTACCTAACCAACCTAGATAAAAGCTTTTTTTGAGTCTTTACCATCCCTTGCCTTTGAGAAACTCTTTCTTTCTAGCTTTTACCCAATTATCTTGCATATACCTCATATTAATTTAAAATACGACCGCTTATTGAGATCAAAGCATAGAAGCAGACAACCACTACAGCTTTACAAGCCTAGATACTATATTTAAAATATTTTCAGGTAATAGAACAAAAATCAGCATGTTTTCATGACATGGTGGGGGAGAATGGGACACCCAAAAGCTCTTTGGGCATTGCAATTCCTTTTGGAAATTAAGAAGAATATACAGCCCAGGTGGTGGCTGGAATTTCTGAGGTTATGTTAAAGAGCACTTTGTAAAAGCCACTGAGGTCAGCAACCATTCGCAAATTATTTCTACTCCCTGCTTTGCCTTAGGAAAAGGAGTAAGCCTAGGAAAAATGTTTGGAAACTGGAAAAGAGAAGCAATAATGTTACGCTGCATTTCTCTTTCGACCGATAAAATACCTGTTCGTGTGACCACGTCCGTTCGGAGCCGTCCTTCACGCAGATGTCGAGCCTCAGCTCTGTCCCTGTGGCTCCATGTTTACTGTCCACGCAGAGGTTGGCTGCCACGTTTCGAATCTGCAAAACCAAGCAGCAACATTTCACGTTAAACCAGGCTGCGGAATAGGGTTTCCAGCGTCAGGGGGTTAGGAGTTTAGCTCTTCGAGCACTTTAGAAAGTGAAGGGCTTGAGACTGACCATCAGTTACATAAAATTGGTGGAACTTACTTTTTACGGGGTAGAGAGCCACTATTCTTTTTGTAAACAGCTTTAGAAGCAGCAAAGTTGGAAATATTTTGCTTAACACACGAAGGGTAGGTCTGTGTGAAATATTTTCATGCAAAGAAACTAAGAGGAAAAAAATCCTGAGACGTTCAAAGCGTGGTCTGACTGCTCCTTCCCTCCTACCAGAGCAAGAGAGATCAACTGTATTAAGAAATTATTTCCGTATGAGTCTCTCACAGGCTTTGGAGCAGTATTTCTTGAAAACTCAGGCACACCCTGTTCCAGTGCTTGTTCTTACTTCGATACAATAGTACCGTTGTAGAGAAGGTCACACACTCAGGCTCAAAGTGCATAAAATTAATAAGTACTTAACAAATTTGTACTGACACTGTGCTTACCCATGGAGGTTCCTTGTGCGGTCTGCATGCCTTCTGCAAACACTCCACAGTGTAACTTATTCTTAAAAGGAACATCTAATTTTTGAGACGGAAGCAACTGAGTTATAACTAATGTATGATTATCAGTCATACCAGTTATGTACCACTGCTGCCATGTATATTTTTCTGGAAGGCTGGATTGGAAAGGAGTGGATTGTCCACTGCCACCAAAAAGAAGGAAATCCCAAATTTGTTTTGCAAATACATGTACATTTCTCCTTGAGAACCTTAGTTGGGCTATTTAAAAATCCTTTAGACACCTCCAGAATGAGGATTTCTTAAAACTTTCCCTGTCAATGACATACACAGAAACCGAGTAATCAAAATAAGCGTACATGCATGGAGATGTGCACAAATTCCACGTGTATAATATAAAGAAAGCAGGCACACATTTTGACCTTCTGGCACTACTTTGATCCTAATTTAAAAAAGAAAAGCTAGATGCAAAGTGGAGAGAGTTGAGTTGACATTTTTATTTTTCCATGGAAAAAAAAATATTTTTCCATGGAAAATATTTTAGAAGTCACTGATGTTGTGGCATTACATTAGAGAAATGTAAACATTGCCACTCTTAAATACTGCATACCTCACCCACAAAAAAACAGGCTGGAGAAGTTCTCAGTGCAAAACCTTGCAAGGAGGGGCAAGCCTCATGCTTGTGAGGCACATGGCAGAGCTACTCTGCAATTTCTCTCACTCTGGAGGACTGAAATCCAGTCTATTCATCACATTCTAAGAAAGATTTAGACAGATGGGGAAGCAACAGGAACTGAAGAAAATGTAAAAACCGTCACCTTCAGGAAAGGTTTTAGGAGCTGTGTTTGTTTAGCCAAGAAAAGAGCAGATGGGGAGAATGATGGGAGCATCAGATTGAGCAACTGGCTCCAAGAACCTTTGAGCCTTCACTGGAGCTGAGAGAAGTATTCTTCTAAAACTTGGACCAGTCCAGTTCAAGGGTATTTTTTCTTATTTCAATACAAAAATTGCTATAGATGAGGTAAAACACTAGCATTTCGTACACATAACCAGATGCAGAAACCCAGCACTGAGCCCCACAGTACAGAGAGCCACATTAACAGAAAAAAAGCATGAAAGGTAATTAGTTCTCAACAACCCTGCCTTCATTTTCCTATCACCCAGCAAAAGAGACAGGAAAGAATAATCAGAGGAACAGATTTTAATTTTATATTTTTAAAGTTTCATGTGAAATATCTACTCCAAGTATAATTTTTTGAGAGTGTTCAATAATTTCTCAGTGCACTTCTATTTACATTGTATAAATAAAGATTACTGGCCTAATACAAAATTAAATGATACATGAGTTCTGTTCTTAGAGCACGCGAGCTACTTGAAACGGAGCTGCTAACAATTGCCATTAATAATTGGGGTATATTTATGTGATTCAGAATTGTAAAATGACAGCGAATACACTCCACATCCAATGAATACTTATTGCATTGAAGGGCTTTCATAAATCTGTCTTGATGGCATTGCTCCATCCTGTTCTCAGTAATTTGGACTATGCAGTAAATTAGTTCTATGCATTTCTGGGAAAGGTTTGAGCTGAAGCAACATTTACTTCACCACTGGAATCTGTCTCCCCTGTTCTTTCTTTCCTCTCCTCTTCCCTCCGCTCCTGAAAGATTTCCTTGAGGTAATTTCTCCTCTGGTTTGCTGCAGCTTACATGGTAGCTTATCCCTTTTTTGTTGTTTTATCCTTCCTGTCAACTTCAGAGGGGTTGTGGTTTGTTTTCCATTTTCTTTTTGTAATACAGGCATTTCAGTCAAGTCTGTGCTTTTGTTCTCTGGTGTCTCTGTGTGGCCTTGGCAGCTGCTAGAAACTGAACTGAGCCATCGTGCTGCTGCCAGAATGGGGGAGAATGTTCTGCTGAGCACCACCACCACACGGCCTGCAAATCCCTTAAGATGCTTTCACGGACGAAGGAAGGAAAGCAGAAGCACAGCAAGGAGCGGCTTTGTTCTCATTTATACGTCAATATGCATGTGAACTGCCTCGTCTCCAGTCACACAGCACGACAGATTTCAAATTTTTGAGGTTATGAGTTACAACTAGCAAGGAAACAGCCAGTACTCCTAACACACCCACATTTCCAACATTCATATTTGTGCAATTATAGAGACCAGGGACGAACAGGACACAGATTTTATCACCCCTGCAGGTAGGGCATTGAGTTGCTACATACAACGCTTATTTGTCCTACTTTAATTGCTGACATTTGTATGCACAGATGAGTGTATGCAAATAGCATGCTTTCAAGGAGTCTGTGTGGCCTAACAAGGATGGCTAGCAGCGATCTTAAAGGCTGGTTTAGAATTAAAGAAATTCCAGAAAAAGCATGGGACACTATATAAGTCGTTATGCGTATTTAGCTTCCTAACACATGGACATGGATACTAAGACTATGGTCTCTGTAGCCTTCGCAGAGAGCAGACAAGGCGTAAAAGCACAGAGAATACAAACTCTGAGGGGTCTGTTTTCTCCCTCTTCTACACTGGAGGTGTCCAAGCAAGGACGTACAGGCTTCTTAGTGCCGCACCGACTCTTAGGAACAAAGATGTGTCACCTGAGTGGGGTTTCTGGTGGTGTGGCAGCTGACTTCTGTGCTTTAAATGAAGTAGTAAGCCATAAGGAGAAACCACTGGGTGAGCTTAGATACAGTAACCCTTGAGTTTTACAAAAAGCAGTTACCTTACATTAAAACTACAGCTTGCTTTGTCTAAGTCAGCTAGCCCATGTTATAAAGACTTTTCTCCAGAGTAGGCCAGGCCATGAGAAAGAAGTAGCTTAGCTTGCTGGCACTGTGATGGGGAAAGAGGAACGTGATCTAAAATAGGAGCTGGAACATAGAGGGACAGAAGGGCTGACAGCCTAGAACTGAGGTTTGGAGAAGACACTGTTACCTCTTGACATTTAAAGCTGCTGATTTGATAGATAGGTATTCAAGAAAAAAGAAAAGAAGAGATTTTTGGAAACCTATCAAGAAAGGAAAAAAAAAATAAATCAAGAATTCCCAAACAGTGTTTACATATTGCAGAATATATGGTCTCCCAGAGAACTTGACCTCTGGCTAAATTAATGTTGGAGTTTTTCAGGAAGCCAGCAGTTATATGATTTAATAAGCTCTCCAGGGGGAAGGTAGATAAAGACAGTCTAGCACTACACCCTCAAAAACATCTTATTTGTCATTAGTATGCAAAAGTGTAATGGGAACTGGAAAGCAATGGATGTGTTGATTACTATGATGATCTTCTTGCCAGAAGATTACAGTCTTCTGAGGAAAACGAAGGGTCGCAGACCATTGATACAGTCTGCTAGGATTAATTTTGAGATTTTTGAACATTGTGGTGGGAGCTGTTGCATGCTCCATTTTAAATGAAGAAAAAACCAAGACAATCTCCCCCCACATCCCTGCACTTTAAAGCAAAGTGATTTTCCCCCTTCCTTTTAAAGGAATGTTTTAGGCTGAAAAAGAAATTACAGAGGGAAATTAAAGCTTCCCAGGGTCCAGCGGTTATATTGACCAATTTTCGTTGATAATTCTGAAACTCTACAACTTTGTTCACAGGTAAACGAGATTCTGCAAGATTTGCTGTTGAGGTAGTGGGTGATGCCCTGGCTCCAGCAGCCTTGCCCTGCCTGCACCGGAGCCAGGCTGTCACCCAGGGTCCCTTCAGCCTCCCTGGGGGAACAGTGGGGCAAGTCAGAGAGGGAAAGGCACTCCCAGGGGTCCTGGAAGCTATCCTGCACGCTCATCAGGGCATGAAACTGTCTGCACCACGAGCAAAAACGGGAAAGCACAGCAATCTGAAGACAATTTTATGTTCAATATGGTCGTCTGTTAGAATGATGAATGTGGAGATGGTGCTGGGACTATCCTTAGGGTGCCCCAACAGAGCAACAAGAGAGGCGCCTTGGTGCTACCAGTTTGTGTAATACTTTCCATACATCTGATTTCCTGCCTCAAATAAGAAAGTGGCTATAGCTCTTAAAAGACACTAGCAATGTTCATTTATGTTGCTTTTTTCATTTCAGCAGCACTTAACGCCAGTTTTAGCGCACTGCTTACATTCTCAGATAACCTTAGGGCCATCAATGTCTACAGATCAAATATGGGAAAATGAGCCACCTTTCCTGTCAACTGATACATAGTAATTTTAAAAGTATTTATCCTTTGTGTGAGCTATAAAAAGGAAAAGTCAAAGTTAAAAGAAGTCAGGCACTGCCAAAGAACTCACTGAAGAAACAGGCGACTCTGTTATTCAGTGCAACGCTGGTCCCGATGAAAGAATTTGCACAGCCCAGCTGTGCAGCACTTGGTCTATGCAGGGTGGGGAACAGCTGGTTATATCGCTGCTGTACAACAGACGCGTGACACTTGGTGGGCTGAGATTGACTTATGAAGGGTATGAGGATGACACTTTAAAAAAGAAAAGTAATCAAAAGAGAGGTTAGTGAGTTCTTAGACTTTAATCTCTTCAAATGTGCTACTTAACTTCATGGGTGACATTTTCATGTCAGTGCTGTAAAATAATTCTGTAAAATCCCTGAGTTTGGGACTGAGAAAGGAGTATTTTCAGGTCCTACAGCTTAGGCGCTGCTGCAGTAACTGAGGGACTTGCTGGGTATTGAATCATCGAACAACAAGTTCATGTAACAGCACATGAAACCAATCTTCAATATTTCCCTTTTGACTGAGTAAAACAAAGATTTTTTTCATATCACCTTGACTATAGGACTCACAAAGTCTAAAATAAATGACAATGGCTGACATTATATGGTTGATTTACTGTAAAATGTGTTTTCAAAGACATTGTTGGAAGCTGTGATACCTGCACAATATACACATGCTGGATCACTGCTTGTGGATTCATGAGTACTTCTGAAGGAAACATTTGGTGTCCAAATCTCACCTAATGCAGCTATTGTGTTAGCTTCCTTCAACAGGATTTCAAATAAACATTACAAATAAATTATTCTGTCTCAGAAAGAGAATGGGATGGGTATTATTGTTTTTCAACTGGTAGTATACTTTCCAATATATTCAGAAGGATAAGAACAAAACCTAACTGAAACTTTCCTTTTTTCCATGGTGGGAGAGGAAAGAGTACAGTTATCTCACCCAGACACAGAACTGACAGTCTCACTAACCTTCATCTGTCTGGATTCACTGCTACCTTGCTTTACTGCACATATTTCAGATGTTACAATCCAGAACAGAATATCAAGCGAATGTACACCCTGCCAACTGCAAAGGACAAAAGGCACAAACAAGCAGGAGAGATAAGGCCATGACAAGTGTAGTGAAGAATATTTGGTTTTGTTTTGCAAATTTCCTTCTTTTCCATCATGAACAGATTTTGTGAAGAAGTGTTAAGAGTCAGATTTTAAATAACGGTGTTTGCAAAAAAAGAGGAGTTATGCAGAGGCTGTTTATGAGATGTCTGCTTCCACACCACATGTTTTTTTGAGCTAGATATCAAAATACTGGAGCCAGAGTTGTCTGAGTACCTCATTGTTTATTCTTTCTCAGACTGGCATAGGCAAGCAGATGAAAAGTATTTCCAAGTGGAAGCAGAGAGGGTATTAAATGACAGTCAGTCTTGACACAGACTTTTGGTGTGTATAATCAGCAAGGTTTCTAGAGCTGCTTGATTCTTACAAAGCAATAACGCAGTCTGTTTTCCTCTTTCAGCTTCTCATTATGACAGCCATTGACCTTCAAGTTTGTTCAAGTTCCTTGCAAGTGCCAACAAATAATTAAAACTTCACAGGAATGTGACAGTCTCAGGAAAAAATAGAGTAGTAAGGCTGAAACTTCTCTTGTTATTTTAGACAAAGCACATTTTAGAGGAAACGGAAAGCCTTTGGTCTTCACTTCTTTCCCAAGAACTCAATAAGTGCTTTTAAAGTACAGATTTGATACCACTGCTATGATCTTTGATTTACTTTTTAGAAGTCTTGCTTTTATGCCAAGAAGATGTTAGTATTTCTGTGAAAAGAATGGATGCCTGAATCGCATCTCTTCCACTTAGACCCTCTGATTGAGTTAAGGATTGTTCAGCTTGCCAGAGAAATTGTACGTCCCACAGTCACAGTCCTCCAAGGTTGCACATGTATACATGTGGAAGATGATGAAGGAAGATCATGGCAGCAGTCACAGCATCTTGATCCAGCCTGACTTCTACTTCAAAACATGTTACCTCTTGGTATACATTAATCCCATAAAGTGGGGGCAGCAGTATCAAAGATGTAAGAAACATTAACAAGAAAGGAATTCATTATTGCCAAGAAGTAGCAAACAGTAAGGCACACCAATTGAAGTTCCTTTGAACATCTGTAACTGGTAGCTTACAAAGAGTTAGGACTGCTACTACCACAGAAAGTTATTTTTAAAATTTCGGAATGAGATAATTTGATTTTTTAGAAAGAAATTCTGGAGAATAGTAGAAGCACTTATGTTTAGAAATCCCCTGCATGGTCCAACCTTGACCACTAGGGATATGCAGAGGTGCGAGGGGTCTTACCAAATGTTTTGGTCAAAGTTTCCACTTCATCCTTTCGTTTCAAATAGAAAAGGCAGTTGTCTGGAGCCCCAAGAACATCTCCAGCAAAATCAGAGAAGGCAAGAAGTACAGATATTCCTATGGTTTTTAAAACAGTAGCAGAATACACTGTAAGAACAAAGCCTTCTTTATAAATCTTAATGAACTGAGAGGAAAAAGCCCCCTGCATGCCACCTTTCCACAGAGTGACTCCGCTGTAGTTCCTAGAGGTAGAAGGCCATTGCGATGTTTCAGCGCAGCTACGGAAGCAACTTGCTGTCCCTGCACTCTTTGCGTTTTCATTTCTTCTACACAACACAAACTGTCAAAGCAAGATGTGCCACGGCTCTGCTCTTCAGAGAGGTCTGACTGCAGAACATCTTTGCTCACGGGTGGAGACTTCCAGCAGGCTGTTTGCTCACCCGTTGCTCTGGAGTGGTGCTCGGGTGTTGGCTTCTCCTTGGTGATCTCTCCCTCCCCTCATCCCCCAAACGAGAAATTGCATTTGTCTGCTACTGGTACTTGGTCATGGCAGCACCTACAGAATGCACACAAGCAGCTCACCAAAACCAGCCTTTTTAAAAGAAGTGTCCAGGCTTCGCTTGTCACACTTGCACGCATGAGCGAAACAGAGCAAACCTAACTCCACCTACATACAATTGTCCTTGTAAGAATAGGAGGTATATAAGGTGATATGCAAAAAAACAAAGTGTTGACTTCAGACCTCCTTTTTACTAAGGTGATTCTGAGCATCTAAAATCATCTTCTGACATGTAATAATAAGTGCTATATACTCTTGTCCTATTGTGCATGCATCTTATGGCCAGTACACACAAAACTTTAATGAGTTATAAAAGGGACAGTGATACCTCTAAGACATAGTGTTTTCTCATTTTAATGGCTAGTCCAGCTGTTGTTCCAATCACTGTGAACTCCTTTAATAACACCACTTATCATAGGAGCTAAACCTAATTTCATAATTTTAATTTCCTGTTACTTAAAATGTTAGACTCATTTAAATGTGATTTAATTTGTGTATTCCTCACCTCTCCCCAGGCAGCAGGTGGAGGCTCCACAGGAGGGTAGTATTTGGGGACATCCCAAGCCACCGCAGCCATGAACCATTTGAAATCTTTACATTTAAGGTGCTTGCGAAGTTCCTTCTGTGCAGAGATGTCACCAGTTGAGAGATGTCTGTACTCAGGCCGTCGCTGGTAAATGTACTCTGCAAACTCATCCATCCACGTCTCTGCCACGCGCTTCAGGTTCTGTGCAGCAGAAAAAAGCCATCATTAATTTCTTCATGCTTTGATGGAATGATATTTCTAATGGGGACAATTAAGCAAAAACATTTCAATACGCCACACAACTTTAAAGCTTAACTAATTTCTCAGTCTTTAAACTTGGAAAAATACTGCTAAATGTACGCCATCTTCATTGCAGCATTGAGCAAACTCTACGGAGTATTACGTATCCTGCTTTCCTACTGACTCTGTAAGATATGGTCTTCTGTCTGTTGAACATCCTATTTTCCTTCATATTCTTTATGCATCTTCATGTAGGTTTTTGATTAATGATGGATATTGAAGAGAAATTTTCTTTCAACTGCTCACATTGGTACCTATGTTTTTTTCCTGTTAGTTCAGAACCTACGAATGTGCAGGAATGGTTCAAATTATTCCTTGTGATGTATTTCACTTTGCATCTGAAAGGCACCTGAATTCTCAGCTGTCGTTATACAGCTTAGGCCCCTAGCAATTCCTACCTCAATGTTAGAGTCAGGTCTTACACAAGAAGGTGTGGGGCAAACAATCACGAGCTTGCCCTGCCCCATCTCACAGCTGGTTTTGCACTACCTTTGGACTGGAAGCTTCGCTGGGTTGGTGTGCTAGTAAGTCTGTGCAAAAGCATAGCACATCCTCCTGAAGTGGAGCTGACCTGAAGCAAAGCAGCTCATGGGGTCGGTATGGCAACTTGTGGCTTTCTGCACTTGTCCTACAGACATATCTCAGACTATTTCTGTTCCATGAAACCCAGTTCTGGCTTACGTCCCACAAAGTTTATTTTTGTTGGCATTTTACAAGAAACAGAATTACCCGTTTTGTTGCATAAGAATTTATTTAAATTACAATTAAATTAGCTGACACAAATTATTAAAAAAACCCCCAACTTGTAAGGAAAAATCCTGCATAGATGAGACTGAAGAGATATCTTTTATAGTTATTTAACGTCATAGAGTGTAAATAGGCCAGGGGAAAAGTTTTCTGTGTTTTTGTTTGTTTTAAAAATTTCTCCTGCGACTCAATCCACACAAATTTATACGCCGATGTTATGGTGGAGTACAGGCTTAGTCTATTCTGCATTTCCACAGCTGCCCAATAACGTCTTATCTCACCAACAAAGCAACATCTCACTGGATGACATTGAGACACTAGGGTGTGCTTAGTGCTTTGTTTGTAAAAACAAGATCATCAAGTTTTGTAATATTCTTTTTATAGAACACTAACTGCAAAATGCTGAGATTCGCTCTGTAATAAGCTGGAGGACAATATACATCTGATTATCATCAACATAAGGTAATTTTCTTCTCAGAACATTCTCTGCATCTAAGTAAGCCTGATTCGTACGTAGATTTGCTTTCAAGATTCATTTGAAAATTCCTTTTCTGAATTTTATTAATCCACGTAAACTAACTGTCTCTGAACTAATAAGGCTTATCTGAATACAAAGACAGCAAGGTACAGAACAAACGAAATACATTTAGCTGACACTGCAAGATAAGTCTCTATGTGCTTTCTCTCCATGAAGCAAATACGTTAAAACCTGCAGGGATAAAGCAAGTAAAATTAAAGCAGTATAAGAATTCACAACATGTATATTCCTATTAAAAAACGGCTCATGCCCCACATAAGGTTGACTTTTGTTGTAATTTCATTAAAATCTAAATTACCGTACAAGAAATTAGAATCCAAGAATACAGGAACTGTTTAGGACAAAGAAAACCAGAAAAAATTCAAGAACATCTAAATCACAATCCCATTTATCTGGCAGAAACCCTTTTACACAGAAACCTCTTGACAAGTGAAAATACTATGTTATGAGACTTTGTAGATCAGGCCAAAAGATCATTAAGCATATTAAAGTAAGAAGCCAAAATTGTGAAAATAGGTGTGATCTTTCTAGCATATCTTCCACTGTAATGCTGCACACCTCATTTACTACAATGCAAATGCAGTTTAAGACTGTTCTAGAAAATATCATACTATTTGTTGCAACCACTTTATCTGATAATGCTATTTTCATATGTAAAAAACAGACTGTAAAAAGAACCATACGGTACAAGTACAGTAGAAAAAATTATCTTTGAAAATAAAAAGTCAAAGTAACTCCAGCAGAGGCTTAGCCCATCAATATTAAGAGCAGGTGCTGCTGGAGCTTTCTCTTTCGTTATTTGGCTGCACTAAAAGAACTGCATTCTGCTTTAGATTATTATAACTGAATAAAACAAGAGTCCAACAGAAATCTTGATATTATACCTGATCACTAGGTCAAAATTCTCATTCACCAGTGAAAAACTCTTTGTTTTCCAGTAAGTCCTTTATCACTGTTTAGGTTTTGTGTGTGTGTGTGTGTGTGTGTGTGTGTAAACCCACCAAAAAAGGGCATTAAAAAAAAAAATTCCTAAACCTTGCCAGATCCTGTAATGAACCTATATATTATTGCTGCCATAATGAGGTAGCCCTTTGAATTTCAATAGCTTCCCTTTTAAAAACATAAACTCTTGATTTGCTAGCTCTAAATCTCCAGACTGTTTATGAACTTGATTGCAAGGAGCTCTCTGTCCTGGAGTGGCGAGAAGCTTTTTCTGAAGTTGCCAGTTATGAGGAAGCAAGCACTTGGCATCCAAACACTTTAGTTTTACAGAGGTTTGTTGACATCAGCTAGCATGCATTTCTCATCCTTATTGTCACTAGGCAAGCTCAGTAATCACCACACTTCCTTTTAACATGTGCAGACTAGTAGTAAAACTTCAAACTGCAGTTAATTCCCATAGTTGAATTAAATGCTGTCCTGAGAGCTAGTCTGGTGCAGCCTTGCACAACAAAGGCACACATCATTCACATTCCCATCTGGAACATGAGAAGCCAGCTTGTTTCTGGAGCAAAAGTCCAGGCTGTCCGAGATCAGTGACCTCAGGTAAGTTGAAGATCCCAGTTCTGTGGCTAACATGAAAAGTTGCCCTATGTGAAGAACCTCCTAGGAACATAAGTCTTCTCTGCAAATTGTGTCAATGAGCTGATGTCTTTTACTCGCCTTATCACACCAGAAAGGCAGAGGAGCACAATCAAAATCAGAGCGCTCATCTCTGGACGCTCTAAGTCCCAACCATCAAGTGACTTACTGTAAGGTAAGGCTGCAATTGCGAGTCCTTTACGTGTCTGCCAGAGTTGCCCTTCCCACAACCCGGGTGAATGTCTGACACGAGGGGGAAAGGAGGACGGTCACTTCGTCCCTGCCCAAGCCTTAGGCGAGGCCAGACACAATCTGAGCATGCCAGCACTAAGCCTCTCTCGTGCGAATGGTTATGAACATTACCAAACCTGCCACAGCCTAGTTACAAAATTGGTGCTAAGCAGTTCGACTTTGGTAGGACTTCACCGCGTGTGCATGTACACTGCCTCAGAATTTACAGGTCAAAGGAGTTTCAGAGCCTACCAGATTAGGTGGCATTTTGTGAACGTCTTACAGCATCATTTAAGCACTCCACTCTCGCAGTGAAGCTAATCTACAAAGAATTTAGAATAAACAAAATAAGAGATAGATGTGAATCTTCTTGATTTCTGTCTCTGTTACTCTTTGCATAATCTTCTGAAGAAAACTCCTTTAAATGCCAGTTTCTCAAATACTGTCAAATAGCTTTATCAATAAGAAGAAACAGTTTTGTGATATCTTTGTGATAGATCATAGTTCCTTGGATTCTTTCACTTCAATGTGAGCACCTCATCTAAATGCATATGGAAAGGAAAAATAAACATGTTTCTACAGCTGAAAACTGCTGTAGCTTAGCTTTGTTGTCAAATTCATTGCAAGGTTACAGAAATTCAGGTTGGTTATGCTGGTCTTTTTATAGAAAAAAAGGATAAATAAAAATTAAATAAGGGCAATTAAATTAAGATTAATTCCATGTTAATCAGTTACATGAATTGACATGCTATGTAAGGAAATCACAGGGACTCTAGATGGATATCTGAAGAGTTTCTCAGGACCTATCCATGACAGACCAGTGATAATTTGCTCTCTCTTGTCATTTTCAGAATAAAAATTTCTGTACGAGAATAAATGAGGCCCAATGATATTTCAGCAGATGCATATTTCTATAAGTAAGGTTGTGACAGCTGTCACCAAGAAGCTGTGAGATGCATACAAAAGTGACGGCAACCACAGAAAGACTGACTCATCAGCTGTCATCCGTTGCCCATGTACACATTCTTGATATAATGAAGTTTTGTGTCACTCACAACTTTACCCTCTGGTAAACCCTTTACCATCGGGCTTACATTTGGACAAGTTTTCTTTAAGCTTGTATGAACTCACACATTTAGGACTGTGACTTGATTTTGTATTTTCACTTAGCAATAGTCTGCAAGACAGTAAGTTACAATGTCACTGATACCTGGACTTCAATGAAAAAGTTTAAATCAACTTGACTGGAGAAAGAGAGAGATAAATGAGGACTTCTCCAATTGGAAAAAAGAGATTTTTCATGGACCATTTTGTCCCTTTCACTTTCTTCAGTGACTGGGGAAGATACATCTCTCTGATCAAATAACTGTCCCTTCTTTTTAAGTGTGTAAGATCATCTGTCATTTTCAAGAGACGTGATATTACTCAAACAAACCCAGTGAGAATAAAGTAGATGCTGGCCGTGAGAATGGAAAAGTGGAGTAAGGCAGGGACATGTCAAAGGACACATTCATCAATATTCCCTCTAAGCAAGGTTTAACCAGATTGGCCCCTAATACGAGAGGGCTAGTTCCACATTCCTGTTGTTGTAGTTTAACCCCAGCTGGCAGCTAAGCACCACGCAGCCACTCACTCACCCCTCTCCCGTGCTGGGCTCGGGAGGAGAATGGGGAAAAAAAACCCAACTTGCGGGTTGAGATAATGACAGTTTAATAGGTCAGCAAAGGAAGAAATAATGATGATAATGATAATAGAATACACAAAACGAGTGATGCACAGTGCAATTGCTCACCACCCACTGGCTGACGCCCAGCCCGACTCTGAGCAGCAACCGCAACGCCCGGCCAACTGCCTGCAAGTCATATACTGAGCGTGGTGTCGTAGGGGAAAGTCCCTTTGGCCAGTCTGGGTCAGCTGTGCTGGCTATGTTTCCTCCCAGCTCCTTGCACACCTTCTCAGCTGGTAGAGCGTGGGAGGCTGAAAAAGTCTTTGACTTAGTGTAAGAACTATGTAGCAACAACTAAAAACATCAGTGTGTTATCAACATTATTCTCATACTATATCCAAAACACAGCACTATACCAACTACTAGGAAGAAAATCGACTCTATCCCAGCCGAAACCAGGACACTGGTGTGCTGGCTTGCAAAGATGGTGCTGATCAGAGAGCGACCTAGCTGTACGCTATTCCGCATTGCGAGCCTGCACAACTCCCCCCTCTAGATGCATCTTTTCCAATTGACATTTGAGATGCAGTGGTTAAAGTAATATAAAAATGTGATTCCTGTTTTCAGTTTCTCCAGATGTTCTAAAGTAGATTTTTGTTATCTAGTGGAACTAAAGCAGAACAATGTTATTATTTGTTTCATTTCACCTGCATAACCCCTTTTTTCCACTTTTGTGCCTATCTCACTGTTTGCATGAAACCAACCCTGACCCCAATCCACAGACTTTACTTTTGTCCATATTAAACCAGAACAGGAACATTTGGATCCTGTAATGAGTTCTTGTTGTCCTACATTTAATCTGAATATTTTCCAGGAAGCTGGATGTCACCAGCTGGTGTAGTCTTATTTGTCCTGATAGTCATTTCTCTCATCAGCCAGGACATCAAAAGTCACTTTCAATTACACCAATCAAATATGAATCACCACAGCATGTCTAAGGCCTGACTATACTTCAGTTGTGGAAGAGAGAACATGACTGTTTATTTGCTAAAAACAGCACAACAGTCTCTGCAACAACTGACATATGCATCTCTTCCTTCCTAGTAAAATTCCAGTGGGGTTATTTCCACTCCACCTACATCAGCTTCCTAATTTCAATTTTTTTCATTGCTTGTTTTTTGAAGCACAGTGTTGTTGCTACTTCAAAACGGGGTCCCTGTTGACTTCTGGAAGCAGCTCTATTTCATTTGGCTGGAAATAATATAATATACAGTTTGCTTTACATAAAATGTATTTAAAAAGCACACTGGGATCCAGCCAGCCAAGACAACTATACTTTATGTTCTTCTGGAATATGGGTAGCATAACCTCACAATAAATCATCATGGAGGAGGAGAACAAAGTATGACCATCCAACAAGTATGGATTTATACGACAGAGGCAGCAAGGCACAAAACTCCACAGCACTCACAAGGAGAAAAACAGTACCCTCAATTTTGTGCAAATGTCCTTCCATCAGTGTCGGAACACAACCATTTCTCATTTCTGTGTATTCCTACACTGACAACACGATAAAACATTTGCTGGACACTAATTACAGCTTTGTGATGTTGAGGTCTCAATATTTAAGTTGCCCACATCAGTTAAGCCTAAATGGGGGGTTTCATCCCTTTCCCCTTCTTGCCTAACTCGCTTTCAACTTAGGCAGTGCTAGTCTGTCAATCTTTCCCCCTCTTGGGTATCTTATTTTGGTCCTTTACACTTAACTGTGTCTAAAACTGAACTGGGTTTCATTCCAGCAACAGTTTGTATTTGTGTAAAAAACCCCAACCAAATAAAGAGATGTCTGCAGGCGTAAAAGAAATGCTTCTCCATGGAAGACAGTATGTTAACTAGGTGACAAAGCTGGTGGTGTATATAAATAACTCTTGTGAGAGTTAGCACAGCTGGCAGAGAAGCAAGAGACTATTTGTTCTCAGCCTGTAGCCTGCAAATAAATACCTAGAACTGAAATTCCACAGATGTCATCTGAAAGCAGCCAGGATTTCATTCTCTCTGTAAAGGCTTGCGTCTCCACCGCCAAAAAAATTTAAAGATCTACACACCGGAAACAGAAATGAAGAAAAGCCAAAAAGCCAGCCCAGTGACTCGAGGCTACACGTCGGGTTGCTGGGTCCCTCGAGGCCAAGCTGCAGAGCTGGGGTGGGCACAGGCCCCTGCGAGGTCTGCCAACCACCCATACCCCGTGGGCACTTATAGACCACAGCCCACCTCTGCAGCTAAGCTGGGAAGAGAGCTCAGGGGTTTGATCCCCAACACATTTCTTCAGCCGCCTAACTTGGGTTCCAGTGCGAGTCTATTGAACAAACCTGGAAGATACCTGCCGCCACTTTGACGTTGTTGTTGTGCAGAAACATCTAGTTCTCCATCCTCATTGTATTTTGGATAGCTAAGCTGCCTGTCCTGCTGCATTTATTATCTTAAAAGCAAAACTTCTATTCAGATTGGAGAAAATATAAAAAATTAGCATTTGAAAAAATAACTTTGACTTTGCTGTATTCAAGGATTAGAGGATATTAATTTGAAGTTTTTCTTTGGTAAGTGCTGTGTTTGAGATCCTGGTTTAATTAATTTTAATGATGAATTCATAAATCTGTTAAATGAAAGAAATGTCAGAATGGGAACTTACAACTTGCATTGTATAATCATCATCATTATCATGTAACTATGCTGTTGCCAGAAGGTAACTGTTGCTTGATTCCTAAATAATTTGCTTATTCTAAGCTGATGCTTCAGCTGCTTACTGTGACTGCTGAATCATAACCGACCTTGTGCGACAGTCTTTTGTGCTACAGAGGTGATTGCAAAAGTGCCAGCAGTGCTCCCTTCGCAGAGTGCCACATCTGGCGGTTTGCACTCCGGTCACGAGAAAACATAGCCATTGCCTAACGATTCTCCCTGTTTCTTTAACTTGCCTGGAAACTGAAAAGAAAATATTCATGGGCTGCTTTAAGAAAATCCAAAACACTATTTGCAGCTGAGGAAAAAAAAAAAAAAGGTCATAATACTAAAAGAAGCTCTGTCAAAAATGCAAATGTGGTCACAGCAGCAGATAGTATAGCCACAGAAATTTTCTTTAAAGACCCCTTTCAAAGCCACACGAAAAGGCTGAGCAAATGGTTCAGGTGGGAATCTGAGCCCACCCTTTTCAACTGAGTTCCTGAACCCAAACTGGTGCAAGTTCCAGCTCAGCGACACTGTGTAGTGAGGCAAATGTCACCGTGCTTGGGCCTGCTGGGTCAGAGGACCACCGTGCTCCGGGATGCCACGGCCTGGCGGGCAGGGAGGAATCCAACTTACGATCAGGATTCACCACGCTGCTGGGTTAGCATCCAGACCTGAACTCCAGTGGGATTGCCCTTCCCTTCACAAAGGCCTAATGCTCTAATGTTCTGTAGTTCATGCTAAAATGCTGTGCAAAATACCTGCGTAACAAAGAAATTTCTGTAGATATATTTTGAAATTCTGAGTTCATTTCTGCATATCCTATGGAACAGCGAGCTTTTATTGATAACTTTCTTATGGCTTTTATAGAATCATGAACAGAAAAAAAATCCCCCTCAAATAGGAAACTAAAATAAATTATAAACTGGGATACACCTACAAGAAACTGCTAATAATATTTTTAAATCTAATTTTGTAAGTAACTAGCTAAAAGAAAATGGCTTGGCTAGAATTTTTAAAAACAAAGCAACAGTCAAGAATACCACAAAACAACTAAAATAATCCAGTAAAACATTCAGAAGTTTTTAATAGGGCAACATCTTGCATAGTTTAAGACTTGGGGATTTGCTCTCTCTACATGTTGCACCTAAAACAAACAGGCAAAATTGGTTATTAGTGACTGCAGTTTTGTGCAGTGGTTGTCAGGTTTGGAATGAACAAAGAATTATGTGATGCTTCTACATTATAATGCGGAGTCAGTGTTGACATCCACATGCCCATTAATCTTGCTTTACACACAATTACCTGTAAATTGGACACTGAGTGTATTTGGCAAGCAGCAACATCTTAAGACATCTCCAGACAAAAATATTCAGCTTTGTTATCTGCATTTGGTTGCCACAGTCCGCTTTATAAATCTACTACGCATGTTTACAGCTTGCTTTACTTTCGTTCCATACCACCAAACAGTTTTACTGACAGAGCATTTCATATGTGGATGCTTTTCAATTTATGGGTTATGTGTCAGCAAAAAATAAGCATAGGCCTTGAGCGACAGATAAGAAGGTAAGAAATATGACAAGGAAGACATAGAAAATTGAATTCACGATACATACTATAGTGTGTGGTACGCTAATGGTTGTTTAGTGATGGGGAGGTGGGACAGAGTTTTTGACAAGTCTCTCATTTAATAAAGCATATGTGATCCTCATGCCAGGTCACAGCTCTTTAGAAAGGTATCTAGATAGGTCAGGTGTTAAGTAGCTAGCTGAAATTCTGTGATGAAACTTGCTGCCGATAGATATAGAAAGGTGAAATCCCAAGGGAAGGTAAAATCCTTATGATTTGTTAAGGGCGGACATAAGCTGAAACAGCTTGAAAGGAAACCCATGGCATGATTTGGGCTACGCCTGAGTTTGTATAGAAGTTCTGTCCTCTTCCTAACTCCAGTCTCAATCAATATCCCTTGTGCAGCTGCCGTGGGATAGGATGGGAAAATCTGTCATTCTTTGATGCAGTATCTGCACAGGGGGAATTTCTCCCTTGATTAATGAAGAGGCTCTTGCAGCCATTTGTACAATCACAGTTGGGCTTTGTAGGGCTCCTTCCTTTGTGCACTGTATCTCCAGCATCCTCCTTTACACAGCAGAAGATGGAAAAGGATTTAGTAAAAACCTTTGTGGAAACTACTTAGCAGTGAAAAGTATTGCAGCAGGGGTAATACTTCCAGATATTCTTGAGTGTGTTATTCATTATATGCCTGAACTAGAGAGAAGTTTTAGATAAAATACTCATAAGAAGTAGAATATAATCTTTGGAGGATGTAATATAATATTTGGAGCATAATGCAAAGATAGCTGAAATATCCAGGCCACTTCTGTGCAGACTCCCCTAGTATTATTTTGGCTCACAGCTCCATTTGTGGCAGTTTATTTGGAACCATAAGTGGTCTGTTCAGAGAGACTGACACACTGAAGATGAATATATCCTTGCCTTTTTTTTTCTGGTTTGGATGAGAGAAAGAGAATATTTTTAGGCTTAAAAATACACACAGTGCGATGGGTCAGGGGCCAAACTCTCTTCCTTGGCTAGTTATTGAGATAGGCTCAAACACTAAAACTTACAGAATATCTTCTGCTCTTGTCAGCCTTGATGCAATGTATCCTAACAGCAACAGTTTGGTTTAGAATATTGTACGGGAATGAAACTGGGAACCTGAGAATTCAAATCTTCTTTCAGTGATAAGTATATGCCAGAAATTTACCTAAGCATCATGTTTTGGACCCCCACAACACAGAAGAAACTATCCTGGACTGGAAAAAGGGAAACATTGTGCCCCTTTTCAAAAAGGGTAGAAAGGAAGACCCTGGGAACTACCGACCTGTCAGCCTCACCTCTGTGCCTGGGAAGATCATGGAACAGATCCCCCTAGAAGATATGCTAAGGCACATGGAGGCCAGGGAGGTGATTCGAGACACCCAGCATGGCTTCACCAAGGGCAAGTCCTGCCTCACCAACCTAGTGGCTTTCTATGATGGTGTAACAACAAGGGTGGAC